>Ga0075028_100000137_pt1 | contig 26280 bp, 25 predicted proteins | sample LitLauG_LLR_2014_FD_71390 | JGI IMG/M metagenome (GOLD analysis project Ga0075028, IMG submission 71390) | Freshwater sediment microbial communities from Pennsylvania, USA - Little Laurel Run_MetaG_LLR_2014 | ecosystem: Environmental > Aquatic > Freshwater > Creek > Sediment | place: USA... | reverse complement strand
CGGAGGGGGTTTCCGAGGAGGCCATGCTGAGCGCCGCCAAGAGTGATGAGGGCGACGCGACTGGAACTGCCCCAGCCACCCTGGCGTGCCCACAATTTGCCATTTGGCCCAACACGCAAACCCTCACGGCATATGAGAGCGGTCGCGACGGCGACGGCTTGGCCATCGTGCATCGCGGCGAGATCACCCAGACCGCGCGCGAGTGCCAGATTCAGGGTGGGCATGTTTCGATCAAATACGGTTTCTCGGGCCGGGTGCTGCTTGGTCCGCGCGGAACGGCCGGGCATGTCAGCCTGCCGGTGAACGTGGTGCTCACCGACGCCGGCAAACAGCGGGTCCAGGGCGATTCGCTGCGGGTCGAGGTCGACATCGCGCCGGACAAGCCGATTGGCTATTTCTCAAGCGTGCGGACCATAACTTTCGATGTGCCCGAGGGCGCCCGCACAGCCGACTACAAGCTCTATGTCGCCTTCGAGAAGGCGGGATAGCTAACTTGTTTGCCGCCGTTCCTCTGCAAGGCGCAACTCGCCGCGTCAGTGCGCCATGAATACCGGAAGCTCGGCCGCCGTGAGGATATGGCTGGTGGCGCCGCCGAAAATCATCTGGCGCAGACGGCTTTGGGTGTAGGCACCCTTGATCACAAGGTCCGCCCCCCAGGCGGCGGCTTCGGCCAGGAACACCTCTCCCGACGAGCGGCCAGCCAGAGAGACGACCCGCTCCTCGGTCACGATGCCGTTGGCTTGCAAGCCCGCGGCGAGTTCGGCGCCGCTTGGTCCTGGAACCATCCCGTCCTCGATACTGACCACCAGCACCTTTTTGGCCCGCTCCAGCAACGGCATGGCGAATCCGACCGTCCGGGCGGTTTCGGTGCTGCCATTCCAGGCGATGATGATGTGTTCACCAAGGCCGCTGACGGCGTGCGGCGGCGCGATGAGGATAGGCCGGCCGGCTTCAAAAAGCGTCGCCTCCAGGGCCCCCATGCGCGGCCCCGAGCCGTCACGCTTGGCCCGGCCGAACACGGTGATGTCGAAGGCCCGGGCCCGGCTCGAGAGGGCAATGTCGTCCAGCGGTCCAATTTCGCGCCAGGCATAGCGCAGTCCGGTGCCATTCATCGCCCCCTTCGGCACTTTCAGCCGCGCGGTCTCGGTCTCGGCGATGCGGCGCAATTCTTCCATGCTGGCACCGGAATTTGGCACCTGGGGCACCGGAACGCCGCCAAAGGCTCCGGCAATATACACGTCGGCCATCAGGGAGCGGATTGGCACGGCCTCAAGATAGGCCGGCCCAAGACCACCCAACGCGGCCGCGCAATCGAAAACCGAACCGATCTGATCGTGGCGGTCGACGGGCACCAGTATGGTCTTGAAGGACATGAAGCGCCTCGCATCAGCCGGAAGATGCCAGAGGCCTAGCGCCAAACCCCGCCGACGGGCAATGCCAAAGTTAGGCCCGGACGCCCTTATTTGCTGGTCAGGCCGACGTCGTACCCGGCGTAGCCCTCTTCACGATTGATGCGAATGTCGAGCCATTTTCCATTTGTGTCGTTGTAGTGGCGCTCGACATCGTAAAGTTGCGTGTTGAGGTGCAGATGGTCCGCCGTCAGCCGCCCCATGGTTGCCAGCACCGTATAGGCGTTGACGACAATGTCGTGCTTGTCGGAGACGACGGCGACTTGGGCGGCAAGAAGCGTCTGTACGGCGTTGAGGACATCCAACTCAGTTCGCTGGCCGACTTGCAGCTCAGCCCTGACGCCTTGCAGCGCGGTCTGCGCCGATTCGACTTGAATGTTATCGGACTCAAGTTGGGCGCGGGACGTTTGCAACAATGACCACGCGGTTATCGCGTCGCTCTTGGCCTGCTCGCGAGCCTGCTCGATATTCTCAAGCAAACCTTGGCGGGTTTCCTTGGCCTGCCGAATTTGAGCCCGAACGCTGCCAGACTCATAGATCGGTACGATAACGCGTCCGGTGATCTTCGAGGATTCATTGGCTTCAACAGTGGGACCAGGATCGTCGATCCTCGTCACCGAGCCGTCGATTTCGATTTTGGGCAGCAATTGTCCGGTCAGCACGCGGATGGAACTCTGCGAAGCCTTCTCAAGATATGCCGCCAGGATCACCGTCGGCCGGGCGACCTCAGCAGCGGCCACGGCCTCATCAACCGTGGCAGGGAGCATCCGGCTTGGCGCCGACGGCTCGACCAGCCGGTTCGGTTGCTGGCCAACGGCAAGGGTGAATCGCGCGATGCTGTTGCGCAGATTGCCCTTGGCCACGGCATCGGCCGACTGGGCCGCGGCAAGCGTTGCGCGCGCCTGTTCGACGTCGGTCCGCGTGACCTCGCCGACATCGAACCGCGCCTTGACCGAACGCAGCTCCTCGGAAAGCACCTTCACGTTTTGGTCGCGAACCGAAAGAATATTGCGATCCCGGATCACATCCATATAGGCGGTCACGGTGTCGAGCATCGCCTGCTCTTCAACCGCCCGCAGATTCTCGCGCTCGGCGCGAATGTTCGAATCCGCCTGGCGGACGTTGTTGAGGGTCTGGAAGCCGTCGAAGAGCGGCTGAACGGCCGTTAAAGTCGAGGTCGTGGGATGGGTCGTGCCATCGCCCAAGGCCGCGGGTGAAGTCCGGCTGGACTGGCTGGTGAAGTCGAATTCGCTGCTGATGGTCGGACGATACCCCGATTGGGCTTGCGCGAGTGTCTCGTCCGAAGCCCTTAGCCGAGCCTGTTCGCCACGGATTTTTGGATTGTTCACATAGGCGCTGGTCAGGACCTGCTCAAGCGTTTCGGCGCGGACAGGCGAAGCCGCCATCAGACATGCAAAACTGCACGCAAGAAGACAGGCGCTTTTGAAGCCGTGCGAGCCGCGGGTCAAAAATTGAGTCGGCATTTAAATCCCTCTGGTCCCTGACAGACGCCAACTCACGCGCTTAGCTGCTGATTAAATCGCCCAACGGCGTTAAAATATCGTTGCCACTATCGACAACTTAACCTCGATTCGACTAGGCCGCTTGGGCCACACTCCGCAAGAATTCCAACGCATTAGCAATGGAGAAACTGCCGTGGCGCCGGCCTGAAAAGGTGCCTCGTTGCCTGGATATTCCCTGTCTGTTCAGGTGCCCGCATGAGCCGCAGTTCAGAATCCCTCGCCTAGACATCCAGTTCACTCGCGAATTCGGCCCGCTCCTGGATGAAGCGGAACCGGGCTTCGGGCTTGGAGCCCATCAGGCTGGACACCGCCTCCTCGGTTTGGACTTTGTCCTCTGTCAGGACCTCAACCCGCAGCAAACGGCGGTTCTTGGGGTCCATCGTGGTCTCCTTGAGCTCACCAGAGTTCATTTCGCCCAGCCCCTTGAAGCGCTGGACGTCGGGTTTTGCTCCCTTTCGGAACAACTCAGAGGCGAGCAGCTGCTCCTTGTGGTTGTCGTCGGCGGCATAGGCGTGGATTTTACCTTGCCTGATCTTGTACAGCGGCGGCAATGCCAGATGAAGATGGCCGTTCTCGATTAGTCCCTTCATCTCCTGATAGAAAAAGGTGATGAGCAATGACGCGATATGGGCACCGTCGACATCGGCGTCGGTCATGATGATCACCTTCTCGTAACGCAGATCCTCATCGCGGTAGGCCGTGGCGGTGCCACAGCCGAGCGCCTGGATTAGGTCGGCCAGCAACTGGTTGGCCGCCAGCTTTTGCGACGTGGCGTTGGCCACGTTGAGGATCTTGCCGCGCAAGGGAAGCACGGCCTGGCTCGCCCGGTCGCGGGCTTGCTTGGCCGAGCCGCCGGCCGAATCGCCCTCGACAATGAATATTTCCGAGCCGGCCGCGCCGGCATTCGAGCAATCGGCGAGCTTGCCGGGCAGCCGCAGCCTCTTGGTGGCCGACTTGCGGGCGACCTCTTTTTCAGCGCGGCGCTTCAGCCGGTCGTCGGCGATCTCAATCACCCATTCCAGCAGTTTGCTCGCCTGCTGGGGGCTGTCCACCAGCCAATGGTCGAACGCATCGCGAACCGCCACCTCGACGATGCGGGTCGCTTCCTGGGTCGCCAGCTTGTCCTTGGTCTGGCCCTGAAACTCCGGTTCGCGGATGAACACGCTCATCATGCCGCCGGCCTGGTTGAACACGTCCTCGGCGGTGATGTTGGCGGTCTTCTTGTTGTTGACCAGCTCGCCGTAAGCCTTGAGGCCCTTGGTCAGGGCGGCGCGGAACCCGGCCTCGTGCGTTCCGCCCTCGGGGGTCGGCACGGTGTTGCAATAGGAGGACAGGAACCCGTCGTCATTGCCGATCCAGGTCACGGCCCATTCGACGGTTCCGTGCCCCTTGTCCTTGGTCACCTTGCCGGCAAAAATGTCTTTGGTGACAAGGGTTAGTCCCTCGACTCGAGAGGTCAGGAAGTCCTTGAGACCTCCAGGATAGTGGAACACTGCCTCGGCCGGCACGCCATCCTTCTCGTCGATCAGCGACGGATCGCAGAACCAGCGGATTTCAACACCGCCAAAGAGATACGCCTTGGAGCGCGCCATCTTGAACAGCCGCGCCGGCTTCCATTGCCATTTGTCACCGAAAATCTGCGCATCGGGCCGGAACCGCACCTTGGTGCCACGCCGGTTCATGGCGGGGCCGAGCTTCTCCAGCTTGGTCCGCGGTGCGCCCCGCGAATACACTTGCCGGTAGAGCTGCTGGCCGCGCGCGATCTCAACTTCCAGCGTTTCCGACAGCGCATTGACTACGGACACGCCGACACCGTGCAGACCCCCGGAGGTGTTGTAGACCTTGCTGTCGAATTTGCCGCCCGAATGCAGCATGGTGAGGATGACTTCGAGGGCCGATTTCGGCTTGAATTTGGGGTGCGGGTCGACGGGGATGCCGCGTCCATTGTCGATCACGGTGAGGAAGCCGTCGGCCTCGACCCGCACCTCGATCCAGGTCGCGTGCCCAGCCACCGCCTCGTCCATTGAATTGTCGATGACCTCGGCGAACAAGTGATGCAGCGCCTTCTCATCGGTGCCGCCGATATACATGCCGGGGCGGCGGCGGACAGGCTCAAGTCCTTCCAGCACCTCGATGTCGGCGGCGGTGTATTCGCCCTCGCCGCTGGCGGACGCCGATTTGGACGGCTTGGCCTTGATCGGCTTGTCCTCCAGCTCTTTTTCGAGCTTGCCGAACAGGTTGGGAGAACGGGCAGCGGCGGACTTGCTCATGTCAGGTGTCGTTTCTGGTTCTTGGATTTTGCGCAACGGAACGATTAACGCCGGTTCGTTCGGACCGGCCAACGGCAATTCGGGCGCACGCTCAATTCCGGCCCGCTTGTCAGCCCCGGAATCGCCCGTCAGCCTGCGAATCCATCCCTTGATCATGGCCTCCCCCGTGCCATGAGTCAGGCGGAACGCGCAAGTGCGGCGGGGTCACGGGGACATGATCGCCCACTCCGGGCGTTCGTGTCCCCCGTCAGGTCCGGAGCGAACGGGGACACGAACGTCATCCTCGCCGGGTCAGCACCTGAAACCAAACGAGAATTTCCGGCCGCCGAAACTGACGATCATGTCCCCGCGAGAAACCGCCCATCACGATCGAACACCGCGACGTCGAGCGTGAACGGCGCGCCCTTTGCAGCGGCTTGGGCCGTAAGCAGTGCGCGCCCGGCCACAAGGGCGGCAAGATCGAGCCCGGCGGCACGTGACAGCTCCAGCACTTCGAGCGCAGTGTTGGCGGCCGCCGCCCTCGCGGCCAGCTCCGGCCCTGCCCCCGCCTGCGCAAGCCAGCCGGCCAGCACCGCAAAATCGATCTCGCCCTTTCGCGAATGCAGATCGAGCCGGCCTTGCGCCAGCTTGACCATCTTGGCAAAGCCGCCCGCCACGGTCACGCGCGCCACCGGATGCTGGCGAAGATATTTCAGCATTCCGCCCACGAAGTCGCCCATGTCAATCAGCGCGGACTCTTCCAGGCCATACAACCTGGCGACCGCCGCCTCGGATGTGGCGCCGGTCGCGCCCGCGACATGGGCAATTCCAGTTGCCCGCGCCACGTCGATGCCGCGATGGATCGAGTGGATCCAGGCGGCGCACGAATAGGGCACGACGATACCGGTGGTCCCGAGAATCGACAGGCCGCCGACAATGCCCAGCCGGCCGTTCATGGTCTTCTTGGCGATCTCCTCGCCGCCCGGCACCGAGATTTCCACGATCAGATCAGCGGCGCGGCCGCGCGCGGCATCGGCAATGGCGGCGGCGATCATCAGCCGCGGCACCGGGTTGATGGCCGGTTCCCCCACCGCCAGCGGCAATCCGGGTTTGGTTACGGTCCCAACGCCCGGTCCAGCGCGGAAGGTCACGCCGGAACCAGGAGCGCCGGGCCTCACGCTCGCGACGATCATGGCGCCGTGGGTTACGTCCGGGTCGTCGCCCGCGTCCTTCACCACGCCAGCTCGCGCCCAACCCGCGCCAGCTTCATGCATGGCGAGCGCGAATTGCGGTCTCTCGCCACCGGGCAAGGTCACCGGCACCGTCGCGGGAAACTCGCCGCCCCACAGCGCCTCGGCAGCGCCACGGGCCGCCGCCGCCGCGCAGGCGCCGGTGGTCCAGCCGCGTCTGAGAGGGCGATCTTGAGGGGGTGCGCTCATGTTGAGGTTGGTATAGCAGTTTTGGCATGGATGTGATCCCGCCGCCCAGCATCGCCCCCGGACTGGTTATCGCCGCGCCGCGTTCGGGCAGCGGCAAGACGACGGTTACCCTGGGCGTGTTGGCCGCGCTCACTGCCACGGGACGCAAAGTGCAGCCGTTCAAATGCGGGCCGGACTATATCGACCCGGCCTTCCACGCGGCGGCTTCAGGCAGACCGTGCGTCAATCTCGATAGCTGGGCGATGCGGCGAGAGACCGTGGATCGGCTGCTCGCGGCCAATCTGCCGGGTGCCGATATTGCCTTATGCGAAGGCGTCATGGGGCTCTTCGACGGCGCGGCCACGGCCGGAGCCTGGGGCACGGGTGCGACCGCCGACATCGCGGCGGCGACCGGTTGGCCAGTGGTGCTGGTGTTGGACGTATCCGGTCAGGCGCAAACGGCGGCCGCGGTCGCGCTCGGCTGCGCACGGATGCGGCCCGATGTGGCCATCGCGGGTGTTATCCTAAACCGCGTGGGCAGCGAGCGTCACCGGCAGCTGGTGTCGGGAGCGATGGAAGCCTCAGGCCTCCGCGTGCTGGGGGCGCTGCCGCGCCGTGACGATCTGGCCCTACCCGAGCGCCATCTGGGGCTGGTGCAGGCCGCCGAGACCGTTGGGCTGCAAGCGACACTGATGGAGCTGCGCGTGTTCATTGAGCAGCATGTCGACCTGGCCGCGCTGGGGTCCATCGCCAAGCCGATGTTGGCCGTATCCGCGAACGGGCGGGCCGGCATCAAGCCGCCCGGCCAAAGAATCGCGCTGGCGCGGGATATCGCCTTTTCCTTCATCTATCCGCACGTGTTGAGCGCCTGGCGCGCGGCGGGGGCCGAGATCGCGCCGTTCTCGCCGCTGTCGGATGAGGCACCGGACGCCAACGCCGACGTGGTCTGGCTGCCTGGCGGCTATCCAGAGCTGCATGGCGCCCGGCTGGCGGCGGCCTCGCGCTTCCGAGCGGGGTTGCGTGCAGCGGCAGCCAGCGGAGCGTCGGTCTACGGCGAATGCGGGGGCTTCATGGTCATGGGCCAGGGACTGGTGGACGGCGAAGGCGTGCGCCACGCCATGGCTGGGCTGTTGAATGTCGAGACCTCGTTCCAGGCCCGCAAACTGCATCTTGGCTACCGGCGTGCGGTCCTTGAGGCCGACGGCGCACTGGGCAAACGTGGACAGACGATCCGTGGCCACGAATTTCACTATGCCAGCCTGTTGCACCAGGACGACGCCCCATTCGCTGTCATCACCGACGCAGATGGCGCCATCATCGCCGAGACCGGCGCGCGGCGCGGCAGGGTGAGCGGCAGCTTTTTCCATATGATTGACGTAACGTGAGCCGCGGGCGTTAGCTGACGAACGCGAGATTTGCGCGCCGGCGCGTTCGGTGCGCACGAATGGAAGGACCCCGGATCGCCAATGCAACTCGTTGCATCGCTACTGATTGCCATTGTCGCCTTGGAGCACTTGGGCTTCCTCGTACTGGAAATGTTTTTCTGGGACCACCCCTTGGGCAGGCGGCTGTTCAGGATGCCGGCCGCGATCGCGGCGGCCACCAAGCCGCTGGCGGCCAATCAGGGGCTCTACAACGGCTTTCTGGCCGCTGGGCTGGTTTGGGGCTTGATGACGGGCCGATGGGACGTGAAGCTCTTCTTTCTGGTCTGCGTGGTGATGGCCGGAGCCTTTGGCGCGGGGACCGTCAGCCGCCGTATCCTGTTTGTGCAGGCGCTGCCGGCGGCGCTGGCGCTGGTTGCAGTGCTGGTGGCGGGACAGACCTAGCCGAACAGCTTGTCGCCCTGCTCGTCCACGATCTGGCGGCCCTTGTCGAGAGCGCGGTCAGCAGCTTCATCGGCCGAGGCAAAACGATCGGCGCGCACGAAGCGGTGCTCCTTGCGGGTACCGCCGATCTCCTTGGCGATGACGCCCGCGAGCTGGTACTGCCCGCCCTCCAGATAGGGCGTAGCCTCGACGACAAAGCCCTTGTGCTCGGCGCGCTTGGATACGGCCGCGCCGCCTGACTTGCTGCTGCCAAAAATCGATTTGAGGAAAGACATGGGCTCGTCTTTGAGTTTGAACCGGTGATTGTCTTATAGCGCCCGACAAGCCAGGCTGCCAGCATGACAAAATCTGCCCGCCCAGAACTCAGAACCGCGCGCCTCCTGCTGCGCCAATGGCGGCCGGACGATCTGCCGCTGTTCGCGGCCCTGAACGCCGATCCACGTGTAATGGAGTTTTTTCCCGCCCCGAAGACCGCCAGCGAGAGCAACGCCCAGGCTGCCTGGATCGAGAAGGGCATCGAGGCCAACGGCTATGGTTTGTGGGCGGTCGAAGTTCCGGGTGCCGCCCCATTCATCGGTTTCGTCGGCCTGTCTCCGGTCGGCTTCCGGGGGCATTTCACGCCTTGCGTGGAGGTTGGCTGGCGGCTTGCCTTTGACCATTGGGGTCGGGGTTATGCCACCGAGGGGGCCCGCGCCGCGTTGGCCCATGGGTTCGGCCGCCTCGCCTTGCCGGAAATCGTGTCGTTCACGGCCGCCGGAAACGCCCGGTCGCGTGCGGTGATGGCAAAGCTGGGAATGGTGCGTGACCCGCGAGACGATTTTGACCATCCGGCGATCGCTGAAGGCAATCCTCTGCGGCGGCACGTGCTGTATCGGATAGGTCGGCCAATAGATCAACAATAGCGTTGACTATCAATGTATGTGTTGATAAATGAAGGCGATGCCCGACCCATCGCCTCATATTCGCCTGCTGCCGCCGGTCGCCAAGCCGGCCGATGTGTCGCTCGATGCTGTGTTCTTTGCGCTTTCGGACCCGGTGCGGCGCGCCATATTGGAGCGGCTGGCGGCTGGCGCGGTCACGGTCGGCGAGTTGGCGGCCCCGTTCGGCATCTCGCTGCAGGCCGTCTCGCGGCACATCCAGGTGCTGGTCGCCGCCGGGCTGGTTGCCCAGGAGAGAACCGGCCGCATCAGCCGCTGCAGCCTCGAGGCCGGACCGATCCTGGAGGCCACGGTTTGGCTCAGCCGGTATAGCCACTATTGGGAGGCACAGTTCGAAGGGCTCAGGGCCGCGCTGGCCAAGTTGCCCAAATCCAGGCGCAGACGTTCAGCCAAGGGAGCAGTCAAATGAAATACACCGACGGAAAAACGAAGCTCGATGCCGCCCGCAAGAAGATCACGGCCCTGCGCGAGGAAATGCGTGAGGTGACCAAGGCGATCGAACCGGAGGTGGTGGAGGACTACCAGCTTGAAACGACCAGTGGCCCGGTCAAGTTGTCCTCGCTGTTCGGCGACAAGGACGACCTGATCGTCATCCACAACATGGGCGCGTCCTGCCCGGCCTGCACGATGTGGGCGGACGGCTTCAACGGCATCCTCGATCATCTGCAGGCGCGCGCCGCCTTTGTGGTCGTCAGCCCCGATCCGCCGGCGGCGCAAAAGAAGTTCGCCGGCTCGCGTGGCTGGCGCTTCCCGATGGCCAGCCACATGGGCGGGGCCTTCGCCAAGGACCTGGGCTACTGGTCGGAGCGCGGCTGGCGGCCCGGCGTATCGGCGTTCCGCAAGCAGGACGGCAAGGTGGTGCGTGTGTCCGACACGGGACTCGGCCCCCACGACGATTTCAATTCGGCCTGGCACCTGTTCGACCTGTTCCCCGAGGGGCACGGCGATTGGTGGCCGAAGTTCAAGTACGCCTGAGCCAAACCCTGAGCGCGCCGGCGGCCGTCACGCCGTGATCGCCCAGCCCTCGCGTGAAACATGGAGCCGTGTAGCCGGCGATATCGGCTCCCGGATCGCCTTGGACGACTACGGCAAGACATTCCGCGAAGTCATCGTGGGTTGATTGGCGTGGCTGAAGAAATTTGTGATGCCCACACAGTGCTGGCGCCGGTAACTGATGGCGCCGGCCACAATGGCGTCGCCATGGCGCCGGGCGAGAACCCGGACACCCCGTTGGTCAAGCAGGGTTGGTGGAAACAGCGGTCCATCCGGTGCGTCCGCGTGACCGTCGGCGACACGCCATGCGGCCTCCCAAGCCGCAAGGTCGTCGCGGGTGGTCAGCTGTGCCCAATTCGCACCCGAGCCGGCCGATCTTTCGGGGGATGACGATGCCCGGCGCCAGAACCATTCGGCATCGAACAGGGGCTCGAAACCGAGCGGACCAAGATCAAGCGAGCGGAAGCTATCCTTCACAGCGATGGTTCGGTCGTTTGCACCGGCCACCAATCGGTCGATCTCGGAGTGTTGGTCGGCCGCGCCGTCAGCCGCTGTCGTCACCAGGTTGGGATAGAGCGGTGGCACGGCGCCGGAGTTGATCCAAGCCGACGCCGCGAATTGACCCGGCGTACCGTGCAGCCGGCAGATCAAATCGCACCAATGGGCGTTGTTGAGGGCGGCCAATTCGGCCTTGGCCCGCCGCTCAGCGTTCACGCCAAATCCAGATCGGCGAGCCGCACGCCAAGCTGCGGGACCAGCAGCGGTGTCAATGTCTCGCTCGCGGCAACATCGCGGATTTCCGCGTAGGCTCCCCCCGTCGGGCCGCGATGCACGCGCGTCGATTTGGTGCGCGCGTCGATCACCCAATATTCGCGCACGCTGAACGAGGCATAGACTTGTGCTTTATGGCCGATGTCCTTTTCAAAACTCGAGTCCGCAACTTCGACGACGAGCAGGACCGTGCCGCCACGAAGGTCGTAGGTCTTTACGGTCGCGGGTCGGACGATGATGTCTGGATCAGTGTAAGTGAAGGGGTCCAGGTTGAACTGTTGCTCGACGCTGACCCTCACGCTGCCTGGCGCCCGAAGGGTCCAGAATTGCGCCAAATCTTCCTTCAAGACCTCATGAAGGCGGCCCTTGGACGACATCGGTACGATCTCCCCGCCGATCAGCTCGATCCTTTCGTCCGCATCGAGCACCCCAAGTTCGACCATCTGCTCCAGCTCGGCCACGGTCCAGCGCCAGCGCGGCAGCCCCTCGGCGGCGCGGGTCATGCGTGTGGTCGGAGTCGGGTCAATGTTCGCGGGCAGAACGTGCTTGCTCATGGCAGCATCCTAGCATCAGCTCGCCACGGCGTCACCCTGACCGGGGAACAGCGGGACGAGGCAAGGCGGCTAGCCCAATGCCCGGGCGATCGCGGCGGCCAGGTCATCGCTGCGGACCGGCTTGTGCAGGACCTCGACGCCGAGCCGTGCCGCCTGGTCCCGCACCGCCTGGCCGTGGTCGGCCGTCACAACCACGGCCGGGATCATCGTGCCTCGCAGCGCCCGCAACGCCGCGATGGCGTCAATACCGGTGCCCTGATCAAGGTGGTAGTCGGCGACGATGATGTCGGGCGCCGGCAAGCCACCATCGGCGAGATCGAGCGCCTCCTGGATCGATGCGGTCGGGACGGCCTGCATTCGCCAGCGGTCAAGCAATGTCATCATCGCATCCAGGATGCGCATGTCGTTCTCGAGCACGAGCACGGATTTGCCGGCGATTGATACGGCATGGGTCGGGCGGGGTGGCAGCGCCGCCGCGGTGTCGACGGGGCCAGTGGCGATTGGCGCGCGCACACTGAAGCATGAGCCTTTGCCGATGGAGGACCGCACCGCGATGGTATGGTCAAGCAGCCGCGCGATGCGGCTGACGATGGCAAGTCCCAAGCCCATGCCGCGCTGTTCGTTCGAGGTGTCGTTGTTGAGCCGCCGGAATTCCTCGAAGATGGCAACGTGATGCTCGGGCGCGATGCCGGGTCCAGAATCCAGCACCTCGATGACGGCATCGCCGCCCCGCCGCCGCCGGACGCCGACAAGAATTCGTCCCTTGACGGTGTAACGGACGGCGTTGGCAATCAGGTTCTGGACGATGCGACGCAGATGCCTGGGGTCGCTTCTGACCATCAGACCGCACGGAACCACGGTCAGCCGAAGCCCTTTGCGATCGGCCATCGGCTGGAATTCCGCGACCAGCTTGGCCAGGATGTCGTCGAGTGAAACCGCTTGGATCTCTGCCTCGACCGCACCGCTGTCGTAGCGCGAGATGTCAAGCAGTGTGCCCAGCAACTGGTCGACCGAGCCGAAGGCGTCGTTGATCTTTTGCGTCAATTGGCACTGGGGGCCATCGAGCGGCGTATCGTCAAGCAGTGACAGAAAGATCCGCGCGGCGCTCAGCGGCTGCAACAAATCGTGGCTGGCGGCGGCCAGAAACCGGGTCTTGCTGCGGTTGGCCTCCTCGGCCAGGTCGCGGGCGCGGATCAGTTCCTGCTCGATGGCCAGGCGCTCGTTGATTTCGCGGCTGAGTTTGACGTTGGCCGCTTGCAGCTCGAACGTCCGGTCATCGACTTTCTGCTTGAGGGTGTTGCGCGCCTCGCGAAGGGCCTCGCTCGCCCGGCGCGCCGACGTGACGTCGGTAAAGCTGGCAACCATGCCGCCGTCGGGCATCTGGTTGCAGCTGACATCGAGAACGATGCCGTCGGAGCGAACCATCTCCAGGCTGAGCGAGCCGCGTTCCGTGCTGCCATGCAGCCACCGCACCAGGCTCTCGCAACTGTCCTGCGAGGTGACGAGCGCGTGCTGGCGGGCATGGCTGAGGATGCGATCGAAGCTGGCATTCGGCTGGACGAGTTTGACGGGCAGCGCCAACAGCGACACGAAGCCATAGTTCCAGGCTCGCAGCATCCGTTCGGGCGAGACCATGCAGATACCCTGGGGCAGATGATCGATGGTGGCCTGAAGGGTGCGGGACTGCTCGTCGAGCTGGCGTTCGCGGTGCTCCCGCTCGCGCCGGACCAGATCGGTGATGTCGGTCTGGAAGATGACCGTGGCGCCGGTGCCCGTGCGCTTGTTGGACACCTGGATCCAGCGGTCGCCCATGACCTGTTGAACGAACGAAGCATGGGGCCGGCGGAACATATCGAGCCGGATGCGGCTCCAATCGGCGACACCGAGGCCTGTATCGAGCACGATATGCTGGCTCTCGGCGAACAAATCGGCGATCTGGCTGAAACGCATTCCCGGCTCGAACCGCGCGCCGGCGTCCGGCATAAGAGCCCGAAACGGCGTGTTGCACAGCACCAGCGCTTCCTTGTCATCGAACAAGGCAAAGCCTTCGCTCACCGCCTCGATGGCCGCCGTCAGGTTGCCCTTGGCCGTTTCGGCCTCGTCCCGGGTCTGGCGCAGGCGCATGTTGGCCTCGGACAGATCGGTGAGCGTTTTCTCGAGATCGGTGGTTCGGGCGCGGACCTGGCCCTCGAGCAGGATGGCGGTCTGGAACAGCGAGAAGCCGTTGCCGGTGACGTCGGTGGACCGCTCGACACGGCCCATCAGCACCCGGTTGATCTTTTCGAGCTTGGCCAGCCGGTCCATCGCGTCCGGCGATCGGTCTGGGTCTGTTGAGGCGGAAAGCATGGGCCGGTTGCGTGCTCCCTTCAAACGGTCGCCGGCGGGCTCGCGCCGATGGCTACCCCGGTGAAGGTCTGGTTGACGTGCATCGAGCGGTACTGCTCACCATAGGTGCAGAAGCCGATCACCTTGTGCCGGCGCAGAATTCCAGACACTTCGCGAGACTTCTGCTTCTGCTCCACCTCCAGCCGCCGCAAGATGCAGTCAAAGCCGAGGATGACCTGTGGTTCGCCGAGCTGGGCCTTGACCTCGCCCAGCGCGCGGTCGAGGTGCTGGGCGATGTCCATGCTGTCGGCCACCGTCAGCACCAGCCCTTCGTCGATGGCGCAATAGAAGCGCAGGGAGCCGTCGTCCTCCACCTTCTGGATCGAGCGCACGTGATATTCGCCTCCCACCCGCACCAGGACGGGATAGGAAGCAAAAATCATGGGGCTCAACTGGGCGGCATCGAGCCCGACCAGCCTGGCGTATTCCGGGGCGGCCGGCTCGGCGTTGATCTCGGTGACGAGGCGTCGCTGCGGATCGGCGCCGGTCACCACCATCTTGCGCTCGGTTGGCTTGAAATGATCGAAGCGGAAAACCTTGAACGGGCACGTCGTTTGCACCAGCGCGAGCACCGCCGCATTGGTGTGGAAGACGCCGTCGCAGAACACCCAGGTCTTGCGGAATCCCAGCCCATCGCCCGCCGAGCCGCCGAACAGGTTGACGGTGTCGAGGAACCGGCTAAGCGAGGCGATCACGGCCTCTTCCTGCCGGCTGAGGCCGTCTATAAGGAGTATGCCGAGCAATTCGGTCCGGATCGTGCCTGAGCACAGGGCATGGTGCCGGTGACGCGCCAAGGCGCCGGCGACCACCTGCTCGCCGTGGTCCATCTGGAAGCGGTCAAGGTCAGGGATCAAAGTGATCGTGGCGGCGAATTCATCGGCACTGAAGCTGGCCGCGGTGATGGTGTCCTCGCTGTAGCCCTCGGGGCCGATCTCGCCGGCCGTCGTGCAGCCAAAGACCGTCACGCCGGCGAATTGATCGGCGATGGCGGCTGCCAGCGATTGACGCTCGAAGGCCGGTGACGCGAACAGGATCACCAGCGCCATGTTGGCCTGGCCGATCTCGCTTGCCAGCTCCGCCAGGGCCGCACCGGCCCCGCTGGCGCGTGAATGGCCAAATCTCACCGGCATCGCCAACACATCTCCAAGGGGCCTGCCATGCGCGCTACATGGCGTCGTGCGGCGAGCGGCTCAACTGAATTCGCTGCATCACCAGCACCGCTTGGGTTCGGCTATGAACGCCAAGCTTCTTAAGGATCGAGGTGATATGCGATTTCACGGTCGATTCCCCAATCGAGAGTTCGTGCGCGATCTGCTTGTTGAGTTTGCCATCGCAGATCAGCTTGAGCACCCCATATTGGGCCGGAGTGAGCTCGCGCACGCGCAAGGCGAGATCGCCATCGGCGGGCCGGGCACCCGGCGGACGCGAAGTTGGCGCATTGGCCGGTGTAGCCGGAAAGCTCTCGCCGCCAGCCAGCACGGTTCTGATCGAGGCCACGATCTCGTCGCGAAGCGCGCTTTTGTGGATGAACGCCGAAGCCCCAAGACTTCTGGCGTGGGCCACGGCGCTGGGGTCGCCGAGCGCCGAGACGACGATGATGCGCTGGCGTTGCAACGAGGCGCGGATCGCGGTCAGTCCGTCTTGCCCGTCGGCATCGGGCATCCGCAAGTCCACGATCACCACATCATAGCGCTTGGCGTTCACGAGCAGACTGCGTGCCTCGCCCAAGGTGCTGGCGACGTCGACGCGCGAGGCGGGGAAGGCCTTGAGCAACGTGGCCTGCAATGCGTCGAGCACCAGCGGGTGGTCGTCAATTATCAGAAAGCCTGGATTGCTCATGCTGTCCGGGCCGCCACGATCGCCAAGAGAAGCCGCTGGTTGAAGCAGCGGACGGCTCGCATGTCGCGGCCGTCCGCCATTTTTTCCAGCCTGTCAGGTCAGACTCATAGGACGATCAGCTGGGTTTGAACAGCTTGAACACCCAGATGCCGCCGCCCTGGTTAAAGTTCTTGACCTTGGCCGCGACGTCGCCGCCCCACAGTGGCACCGCACCGCCCCAGCCGACCGCGACGGCGACATACTGCTCGCCATCCTGTGACCAGGTGACGGGCTGGCCGACGATACCGGTGCCAACCTGGAACTTCCAGAGCACCTTGCCGGTGGTGTCATCGAGAGCCATGAACTCGCCCTCGGGATTACCCATGAACACCAGTCCGCCAGCGGTGGCCATGGTGCCGCCCCAGAGCGGAGCCACGTTCTTGTACACCCACTTGATCGCGCCGGTCGCTGGATCGATGGCCTTCAATGCCCCGATATGGTCATCAAAGATGGTGTGGATGGTGAAGCCGGCGCCGAGATAGGCCGCGCCCTTCTTGTAGGTGACCGGCTCATTGTGCAGGTCCATGCTCCATTCGTTCGACGGCACATAGAACAGGCCCGTCTTCTGCGAATAGGACATCGGCATCCAGTTCTTGCCGCCAAGGAACGAGGGGATCGCGATGATCTCCTTGCCCTTCTTGCCGTCGGCCGACTGGGTCGGATCGCCGGCGCGGTCGGCATCGTCATAGACCGGGCGGCCAGTCTTCAGGTCGATGCTCTTGGCCCAGGTGATCTTTTCCACGAACGGCGTGGCGTTGACCAAATGGCCGTTGGTGCGGTCGAGCACATAGAAGAAGCCGTTGCGGTCAGCCGAGGCGGCGAGTTTCTTGCCGTCCTTGTCGAACGAGACCAGCTCGTTCACGCCGTCATAGTCCCAGCCTTCCCACGGCGTGGTCTGGTAGTGCCACTTGATTTCGCCGGTGTCGGGATTGAGGGCGATGCGCGAGGCGGCATACAGATTGTCGCCCTGGCGCAGATGCGAGTTCCACGGTGCCGGATTGCCGACGCCGTAGAAGATCGTGTCGGTCTCGGCGTCGTATTGGCCGCCGAGCCAGGTGGCGCCGCCACCGAACTTCCACATGTCGCCGGGCCAGGACGCATTGGTCTTGCCGGTGACGGTCGAATCCTTGCCGTTCAGCATTCCCATGTGACCTTCGATGGTCGGGCGCGACCAGACGTGATCACCGGTTTTGGCGTCCCAGGCATCGACGCGGCCGACAATGCCGAACTCGCCACCGGAGACCCCGGTGATGACCTTGCCGTGGACGATCATCGGTGCGGCGGTAAAGGAGTAGCCGGCGGTGAAGTCGCCGAGGTCCGCCTTCCAGACCACCTTGCCGGTCTTGCGGTCGAGCGCCAGCAGCTTGGCGTCCAGGGTGCCGAAATAGACCAGATCGCCGTAGATCGCGGCGCCACGATTGACGACGTCGCAGCAGGGCAGGATGCCCTCGGGCAGGCGCGCGTCATATTCCCAAATCTTTTCGCCGGTCTTCACGTTGATGGCGTAAATGCGCGAATAGGAACCGGTGGCGTACATCACGCCGTCATAGATCAACGGCTGGGTCTCCTGGCCGCGCTGTTTCTCGCCGCCGAAGGAGAACGACCAGGCGGGCACCATGTTCCTGACGTTGCCCTTGTTGATCTTTTCCAGTGGGCTGAAACGCTGTCCGGCCCGGCCCATGCCGTTGGTCAGAATGCTGGTCGGGGTCTTGGCGTCGTTGGCGAGATCCTGCTCGGTCACGCCCTGGGCAAAGGCCGACGGGACCTGCCAGGCCAAAGCCGCGACCATCGCCGAGGCGAGTAGCGCTCGTTTCATCAATATTCCTCCCTGAGGGCCGCCAAGCGGCCAAGACGTGTTCTCATTCCGGCGTTGGCGGGCGGCTGAAATTCATATCAAGCCGAGGCCCGGACGCCGGTTGCCCCACCGGGAATTGTCAGGCCGGTGGAGCCGCCGGGAGGCTATTGAAATGGCGCCGACGTTTGAATTGGACATTGGTCCAATCGCTGGCTGCGGCCAACGCTTTGCCAGTCCCGGAGCCAATCCGCACAAGGCGTCAACGGGTGCCAGACTTTGGTCTCAATACATCGCCTGACGATCAGCATCGGGAATGGCACTGTCGAGATCATAGCCGGAATCGATCAGCGCCTTGGCCGACATTTCGCCTTGAGCCGCCGCCAGGCCGATCAGCCGCTTGCCCTCCGCCTCGTCCTTCTTGACGCCGTGGCCCATCATCAGCGCGAGCCCGTAATCGTACTGGCCGACTTTGTAGCCCCGGTCGGCGGCGGTCTTGGCCCAGGCGGTGGCATCCTCGGGGCTCTTGCGTACACCAAGGCCGTTCTCGCTCATGAACGACATCCAGATCGTGGAGGCGTCCGAGCCATTGGTGGAACACTTCTTGAAGATGTCGACCCCGTCGGCATAGTCGCCGGCCTTGGTGGCCGCATAACCGTAGGCGCAATAGGTGAGCGAGCCGTGCTTGAAGTCGTAGCGCTTGACCACCGAGCGAATGGTCAGCTGCTCGGGGTTGAGCACACCGTCAGCGGTCTCCACCTCGTCCTGGCCAGCGAATGCCGGGGCGGCGCACAGAACGGTAAGCACGGAGACAATCGCTAGTCGCATGGTCGACTCCCATTTTCGGTATTGTGCAAGACTATCCGTGGACTACTTTATGGCAATCGCGACGTACCGCAAGGCCCACCGCCTATTTACCCGCCGGCAGGATCGCCGCGCCCCAGGGGTAGCGGCCGACCTTGATGGATTTGAGCGGGGCGAGGCTTGCGACATCGATCACCGTCACATCCCCCGAGACGCCGTTGGTCGTGTACAGTTTATCCTCTTCCGGCGTCAGCTCCATGTGCCAGACCCGGCGGCCGACCAGGATGTATTTCAGCACCTCGAACGTGTGCGCATCGACCACCGCCACATGATTGGAGGGGCCGAGAGCGACGAACCCGTATTTGCCATCGCTGGTCAGCCGGATGCCGACCGGCTGCACCTCGTCATGCAGGACGCCGGGAATATCGAACTGGATCACCTTGAGCGGCTTGCGCGAGGCCACGTCCATGATGGTGACGGAACCGCCGACTTCCGAGCTGACCCACAGCAGCTTGCTGTCCTTGCTGAAGCGGCCATAGCGGGGCCGCTGATCGACCAGCGTGTTGTCGATGGCCTCCATCTTCTCGACGTCGAACCAGTGAACCATGCTGGTCGTTTCGGAGGTGGCGATCGCCCATTTCTGGTCCGGGCTGATGGCGATGCCCTCGGGCTCCACGCCGGTGTCGAATTGCTTGATGACGGTGCGGCTGTCAGTGTCGACAACGGTGACGGCCGCATCGTTTTCGTTGGCGATGAAGAGCTTGCGATTGTCGGGGCTGAGGTCGAACTGCTCGGGATCGTCGCCCGAGGGCAGGGTGGCGGCGATCTTGCCGGTCGCGACATCCATCACCTGCACGATATTGCTGTCGGACGCGCAGATAAAGAGCTTCTTGAAGTCCTTGGAGAACTGGATCGCGCGTGGTCGCTCGCCCACCGGAATGGTCTTGACCACCTCGTCGGTGGCGGTGTCGATGACACTGAGCGTATTATCCTTCTCGTTCGAGATATAGACGAGATGGGCGCTCGCGGGGGTCGCCCACTGGCCCGAGGCGAGCCCCAGACCGGCAGCCAGAAGCAGGCGGAACTTGCCGATCATGGCTTGAATGCCTTGCACTTACTCTCGGGTTCGTCCAGCCCGAGCGTATCGAGATCGGTGCGCTGATGCAGAAAACCACCGATTGGCGCCACCGCGACCTGGTTATCCGAAGTCACGAGATGGATGGGCTGCCGGAGCTGCCCGTTCCAGACCCGGAACGACAGACCCCGGCCCTTGAAGGCCGAGAGCTGGAGTTTGTCGGAAAGGGCATAGGCGCGGACGCTGGCGGCATCGATCACGCCGGTGCGGTTGGCTGCCTCGCCGATCAGCCGCAGCGCGGCCCAGGCGGCGAAGTCGACCGGTTGCATCCCGCGCTTTGCCAGCGTCTTGAACCGGTTTTGCAGCTGCACCGCCCCCCAGGGCTCGATCACCGCCGACCAGCCGGCGGGCACCAGCCCGTGCGTGCCCACGACTGGCCGCGCGTCCCAACTGTTGTAAGCGATGGTGGCGCCGAAATCGTGGCCCTCGTCGGCGACGGCGACCACGTCATAAGCCGCACCCTGGGTCATCAGTGGCACCTCCTCGGCGGCGGTGTCGCGCAAGTCGGCGTTGGCCGTCCAGTCCTTGCGCTCGACGATCTTGGCCCCGAATTTCGCCGCCGAGGCTTCCAGCGCGGCGGCGTAGGCCTTATCGGCGGTCGTGGTGCCGGCGATCAACAGGATTTGCGGCCATTTCTTCTTGACCAGGAACTGTACCAGCGCGTCGGTCAGCATCGCGCGCGATGGCAGCGTGTGCAGCACATTGGCCCGGCAATCCTCCTCACGCAGCCGCTCGTCATAGGCACCAATGTCGAACAGCAACCTCCCCTTGGTCTCTGGCAGATCGGCCAAGGCCAGAAGCACGGGCGCGGGGGCGTTGACGACAATCAGATCGAATTGCGCGAGCTTCGGTCTTGCCGCCGCGATCAGGTCGGCGCCGGGTTCAGCCACGACTTCAACAAGGTCGAAGCTCTGCTTCAGGAACTTTCCAGTCGTGTTGTTGTCGATGATGCCCAGCCGGGCGCCTTGCAGGCCCAGATCCGGCGGCGGTGGATCGAGATTGGACAAGGTTGGTGGCCGCGCGATCTTCTGCTCGACATAGAGGACATGGATAGCCAACGGATCGGCCGCGAGGGCCGGCGCCGCGAACACAACAAACGTAGCGGCCGCGGCGAGTGCCCGCCAGCCGGCAGTGTTGACCATCCGTCACTCTCCATTGACCGCGAAACTAGCCTTGGGGTTTCGGGCGTGCCATCCGACCATTTGGTGATTGCGAAGCGCTGACCGTTGCGGCCCAGTGTGGCCGCCAAATTCGTCACGCTAACGGGAGGTCGGATGTCGGGGCGTATTTCCAGATCATTTGCCATCGCGGGCTTTCTGCTGGGTGTTGCCTGGGGTGGAGGCGTGGCCGTCCGCGCCATCGCCGACGAGGCCGGGGTCGCCGTGGACACCACCGGCCTCAATCCGCTTGGCGCCGATTGGCTGACGGAAAATCCATACCGCAAGGACAAGGGGCAATACGCCGTCGCATTGACCATCGGCCAGTCGGGCTACAACCAGAATTGCGCGCGTTGCCACGGTCTGGAAGTGAAATCGGGCGGCATCGCGCCCGACCTGCGCTATCTCGATGACGGCAAGCCCGGCGATGAGTGGTTCATCAACCGCGCCCGCAACGGCTTTGCCCAGAACGGCCTCACCAAGATGCCGCGCTGGGAAGGCGTCATCTCCCAGGAGGCCATGTGGGCGATCCGCTCCTATGTCGAAACCCGGCCCAAGGACTGAAGCCGATGTTGCGGACAACCCTCCTAGGTCTGATCGTCATGGCCGCGCTTGGCGGGTTGGCGCTCGCCCACGGCAATGTCACGCCACAGCCGGTCGACACCACCGGACTGCGGGCGCTCGATACCACCTGGCTCACCGAAAATCCCTACCGCGCCGATAAGGCCGAGCACGACAAGGCGGTCGAGATCGGCGAAAAGGGCTACGAACTGAATTGCGCCGCTTGCCACGGCCTCCATGCCGTTTCCGGCGGCATGGCGCCCGATCTCAGGGACCTTGACGCCGGAAAGGCCGGGGACGAATGGTATATCGGGCTGACGCGCAAGGGAGAGGTTCGCAACGGCGAGCAGAAAATGCCGGCTTACGAGGGAACCGTGTCGCAGGAAGGCATGTGGGCGATCCGTTCGTATATCGAGAGCCGGCCCCACTGAGGGTTGATCGGATGGAGGCAACGCGACGAAATCCGACGCGCCGCGCTGTCCTTGGCGGGCTCGCTGGGGCCTCGCTGGCAGCCGCCTGTCCGGCCCGCGCCGACACCGTTGGCGACACGCTCCAAACCATTCTGGCGCGCAAATCGATCAGCATCGGCGCCTATAACGATTTTGCGCCGTACTCCTTTCTTGAGAATGACGAGATCAAGGGCGTCGACATCGAAGTCGGCCGGATTATCGCCGAGGGCCTCAAGGTCGAACCCAAATTCGAGCTGCGATTGGCCGGCGAGACCGTCGAAGGCGATTTGCGCGCCCATGTCTGGAGGGGCCCTGTCACCGGCGGTGATGTCGTCAATGTCATGCTCCGCATTCCCTACGACAAGAATTTGCAGCTCAACAATGACATGGTGAAGCTCACAGGCCGCTATTGCGTGGAAAAGATCGCGCTTGCCTGGCGATGGCAGAGCCTCGGCCAGAAGCCCGACGTCACCATGCTGCGCGACTACAAGACCGGCGTGGAAATCCTGGGCACCGCCGACTATTACCTGTCCAACATCCTCAAGGGTCCGGGCCAGAGCGCGGTTGTGCATTTCCACGATCTCAAGGACGCCATGGCCGCCCTGGCCAAGGGCGAGATCGACGCGGTGATGGGGCCGCTCGGCCAGCTCGAATATGGCAAGCGGCTCGCGCCGGAGGCCATTCAGACCGGCACGATCCTGTTGCCTGGGTTGGCCTATGGCCGCTGGACCCTCTGCGCCGCCGTCCGTACCAACTACCGCGATCTTGGCTACGCCATCGACGATGCGCTGAAGCCCGCGATCGGCGATGGCCGAATGGCGGCGGCATTCGCCAAATATGGCCTGAGCTACACGCCGCCGGACGCGAGCTAGGGGACCCGATGGGCGAGCAACACCGGGGCAAACGCGCGGCGCGGCTTGTCCGCTGGATGCTACTGGTGCTGCTTGCGACCGGCTTGGCCACCGCCGCGCAGGCGGACCTGATGAGCCGCGAAACCATCGCCCAACGGTTTCCCGCCCCGCTCGTCGTCGGCGAGCGCGATGCGGCGTTGCCGGTCTGGCCGATATTCCAGGGTGGGGCGCAGAACCAGTTGGTCGTCTGGGTCTTCGAGACCACGGACCTGGCGCCGATTCCCGGTTTTTCAGGGACACCGCCCGACTTGCTGATCGCTCTGACGCCAGACGGTACATTCATGGGCGTTTCGCTGCTTTCGCACCACGAGCCGGTTTTCCTCGATGGGCTGGGCGAGGAGCCGCTGCGCCACTTTCTCGACCAGTATCAAGGCAAGGCGCTCGGCACACCGATCAAGGTTGGCTCCAACATCAACAGTGCCGAGAAATCGGGGAGTTCGGCGGTCTATATCGATGGCGTGTCGAAGGCGACCGCATCGGTGCTGATCATCAACCAATCCGTGCTCGCCTCGGCGATCAAGGTCGCCAAGGCCAAGCTCGGGCTGGGCGGCGCATCGAGCGGCCCGCCGGCGCGGCCGGATCCGGACCTTTACGAGCCGTTGGACTGGAACGGGCTGCTGGCGTCAGGGCTTGTGGCCCATGTTCGGGTTGGCAATGGCGAAATCGAGAAGGCGTTCGTGGGAACGCCCGGCGAAGGCCAGGACGCCGCGACGCTGGGTGCGCCCGCCACCAGCTATATCGACCTCTACGTGGCCGATGCGCTGGTGCCGAGCACGGGCCGCGCGTTGCTCGGCGACAAGGTCTATGGGCGCTACCATGACGATCTGCTGGCCGACGGCCACAATGCGCTGCTGGTGCTGTCGGCGGGGCCATGGAGCCCGTTGGGCGAGAGCTGGACGCCCGGTTCGGTGCCGGACCGGCTGGCCATCCGGCAATCGGGGCTGCCGGTGGTGGTGCGCGACCTCGCCTTCGACAAGCCTCTGGCTGTCAAGGGTGCGCCGCCGCTCGATGTCATGCTGCTGAAGATCCCCGCCCAGGCCGCCTTCGACCCAGCCAGCGCGTTCGAGGTCGTGCCCCATATCGAGCGCCAGAAAGGACTGATTTATCCCGAACGGGTTGCCCGCGATTTCAAGCAGCAGGTGGCATTCCCCGCTTCCTACTACATCCGCCCGGCCGCCGAGGACACCAGCGCCCCGGCCTGGATGCAGGCCTGGCACGATCAGAGAATGACGCTTGGCATCCTCGGCGCGGCACTGGCTCTACTGACATTGGGTCTGGCGTTCCAGCGCCGGTTGACGGCCCGGCCAGAGCTGTTTCGCTTGGGGCGCCTGGCATTCCTTGCCTTCACGCTGGTGTTCGTCGGCTGGTATGCGCAGGGCCAGCTTTCGATCGTCAATCTCATCGGCATCGTCAAGGCGGTGACCCAGACCCACGATTTCGGCTTCCTGCTGTTCGATCCGCCGACGCTGACGCTGTGGGTATTCACGCTGGTGACGCTGGTGGTGTGGGGACGCGGCGTGTTTTGCGGCTGGCTGTGTCCGTTCGGCGCCATGCAGGAACTGATCGGCGAGGTGGCCAGGGCGCTGCGCATCCCGCAATGGCGGGTGCCACCCGAACTCGATCGCTGGTTGCGTCTGGCCAAATATGCCGTTCTCGTGGCGATCCTCGGAGCGGCGCTCCATTCCACCGCGAGCGCCGAGACGGCTGCCGAGGTCGAGCCCTTCAAGACCGCGATCACTCTTGTCTTTGTCCGTCACTGGCCGTTCGTCGCCTATGCGGTCGCCCTGCTGTCGATCAATCTGTTCGTCTACAAATCCTTCTGCCGCTACCTCTGCCCGCTGGGCGCGGCGCTGGCGGCAGGCGGCAAGGCACGGCAACTCGATTGGATACCACGCCGCCAGGAATGCGGCTCGCCGTGCAAGCTCTGCACCGTGCGCTGCCGTTACGGCGCCATCGACCAGAAGGGCAAGGTCGACTACGACGAGTGCTTCCAATGCCTCGATTGCGTGGCGATCTATTATGACAAGGCGACGTGCGTGCCCCTTGTCAACGCCGCCAAACCGGCGATGACCCCAAGGCCGGCGCGGCCCAAGCTGGAGGTCGTTTCGCGATGACCGCTCTGACGCGCCGCAGGCTGATGGTCGGGGGGATTGGCGCGGCGCTGCTGGTCCCGTTCGGCCTGCTGGCGGCGGAGAGTGGATTGCGCGAACACCGCCGCTCGGGCGTCGCTTTCGGCACCACGATATTGCTGCTGGTGCTGCATGAGGACGCGGCCTTGGCCGGGCGCGCCCTGGATGCGGCGTTCGCCGAAATCCGGGCTGTCGAGCGGGCCATGAGCCTGTTCGACACGGGCAGCGAACTCAGCCGTCTCAATCGCGACGGCAAAATCGCCTCGCCGAGCGGTCAGTTGATCGAATTGCTGACGCTCTCTGCACAAATGGGGCGGCTGACAGGCGGGGCTTTTGACGTCACCGTCCAGCCTTATTGGCTGGCTTGGGCGGGCGCGGCCAAGCGCAACAGGTCACCGGGCGAGGCAGAGCTCGCGGCCGCACACGAGCGCGTTGGCGCTGACGGCATCGTCCTCGGCACGGGCGAGGTGAGCTTCGCGCGGCCCGGAATGGGCGTCACCCTCAACGGCATCGCCCAGGGCTATGCAACGGACCGGGTGATCAAGGTGCTTTCCGGCCTTGGCATCGCCCACGCCCTGCTCGACACCGGCGAGTTCGGTGTGATCGGCGACCGCGAGGGCCATCCGTGGTCGGTCGCCATCGAACACCCACGCCGGCCGGGCCACTATCTTGGCGAGGTCAGTCCACTGACCGGGTTTCTGGCCACCGCCGGCGACTACGCAACCACCTTCTCGGCCGATTTCGCCGATAACCACATCTTCGACCCCGCCACTGGACGCTCGCCGCGCCAATTGGCGTCCGCAACGGTGATCGCGCCAACGGGGGCCCATGCCGACGCGCTATCAACCGCCGTGATGGTGCTCGGTCTCGACAAGGGACTGGCGCTGCTGCGCGGTCTTGCCGGGGCGCAAGGCGTGTTGGTCACCAAGGACGGGCAGATCGCAACGACCCCCGGAGCCCCGTTTCGCGCCTTCGCGTGACAGCTGCGTGGAACCCCTTATTGGACAAAAGGCCTATACCTGGGAAGGCCCCGTGCGCTATGATGGAGGTGCGGCGCCTGCGCGCCTCGACCGGTTCGACACCACTTTGGAGAGATGCAATGAAAAAGGCATGGACCAACCCCGTCGTGAACGATCAGGCTGTTGGCCTCGAAGTCACCAGCTACGCCTCGGCCGAAATCGATCCGGTCTGAACTGGAACGGTTTCGCCAAGAGCGATCAGCTAGGCCCACGGCCCGGCCGGATGACATGACAACGCGAAGCGAGCCCCGTTTGGGGCTCGAATCGTTTCGGCGCCCGCCACGCCAGGCCCGCGAGGCGCTGGCTGTTCCCACGCACGCTATCCTGGTCTAGTCTCTCGGGGCGCCCGCTCAGCGCAGTAACGGGTTGGACCCTAGGG
>Ga0075028_100000134_pt1 | contig 26370 bp, 20 predicted proteins | sample LitLauG_LLR_2014_FD_71390 | JGI IMG/M metagenome (GOLD analysis project Ga0075028, IMG submission 71390) | Freshwater sediment microbial communities from Pennsylvania, USA - Little Laurel Run_MetaG_LLR_2014 | ecosystem: Environmental > Aquatic > Freshwater > Creek > Sediment | place: USA... | reverse complement strand
GGCCTGCTGACGGCGGCCCCGCGAGCGCCTATATCGTTGCCATGAGGGCGCCGTCGCCGGCCGGACGTGGAGTGCCGAAGTGTTGTTTGTTATGCGAATTCTCGGTGGCTGGGCCATTCTGGCTGCAACCATCGCGCTGGTCAGCGACCTCACCACCTCTGGCCAGACCGGGGCCAAGCTGGCTTTTTCTTCACTTGGCAAGGATTGGTACGCGGTCAGTCCCAGCTCGCTCGACATGCTCCAGGCCAGCATCGAGCGGCATGTGGCGCGGGTTTTCTGGGATCCGGTATTTCTGACCCTGCTCAAGGTGCCGGCCTTTGCCGTCTTCGGCGTTCTTGGAATCGGCCTTTATTTTTTTGGCCTGCGCCGCCGCCGCGTGAACATCTACGCCAACTGAAAGGCCGCTGGGCGCTGCCCAAGCCTTACTGGGCGGCGCTTGCGCCCCTATTTGACACCCACGGCAATACCAACCCCAAAGGGAGCGCCCCATGCTGTTTTCCCGCAAATCGCCTGAGCTGCCCTCCAAATCCCAGGCCCTGCCCGGCCGCGCCGAGCCGATACCCACAGCCGCCAACCACTTCGTCAACGGTGCGCCCCTCAAGGGGCCCTTTCCGCTCGGTGCCCAGCAGGCCCTGTTCGGTCTCGGCTGCTTCTGGGGTGCCGAGCGCAAATTCTGGTCCCTGCCAGGCGTGATCGTCACCGCAGTGGGCTATGCCGGCGGGATGACCCCTAACGCAACGTACAAGGAGGTCTGCTCCGGCATGACCGGCCACAACGAGGTCGTGCTGGCGGTGTTCGACCCAACGAAAATCTCCTATGAGCAGCTCCTTCAGGTGTTCTGGGAGAGCCACGACCCGACCCAGGGGATGCGCCAAGGCAATGACGCGGGCACGCAATACCGGTCCGGCGTGTACACTTTCTCGGCGGCCCAGCGGGCTGCGGCGCTTGCCTCCAAGGAGGCCTATGGCAAGGCGCTGAAGGCGATGGGCTACGGCACGATCACCACCGAGGTGCTGGACGCACCGGAGTTCTATTACGCCGAGGACTATCACCAGCAGTACCTGGCGAAGAATCCGGGTGGGTACTGTGGCTTGGGCGGCACGGGCGTGGCCTGCCAGATCGGTACAGGAGTTCAAGCCGCGGCCGAGTAGCGGCTCGTCCAGGGCGGCTCGGTTCGTGGCATCCGAACCCGGGTCGCTCCGACGCGCTAGCGCAACGACGTTTCGGTCGCCGCGCTCCAGGATTTGGCGCGTGCCGGTTCAACTCCGGTGCCATAAGTTGCCATGATCACATCCACTTGATGTGCCAGCGTCCTCGTTGCCTGGGCGGTTTGTTTCGATGTCCAGTGATCCGTTTCGAGCTCCAACGAGGTGCGGAATGGCCCCTGAACCTAGCCAGCTCGGTCCTTCAGCCATGGAAGGCCGCGGCTTCTACAATCGAAATTCCGCGTTGCAAGCTTCGGGAATTTCCCTCCTGCTGCCGATTTGGGCTTCGGTATGCCAAACGGTGGCGTGCGCTGGCGAACCGCTTGTGATCGTTGACTACGCATCCTCGCAAGGCCGCAATTCCATGGCGCCGATGCGGATGGCGATTGAGGAACTGCGACGGCGAACTGGGCATGAAGCACCGATCGAAGTCATCCACACGGACCTTCCGTCGAATGATTTTCCGTCGCTGTTCAACGCGTTGCAGGATGACGAGAGCAGCTATATGGCGGGACTTGCGAACGTTTTTCCTGCCGCCATCGGACGCAGCTACTTCCAGCCGCTGCTGCCTTCGGGGCGTGTCCATCTCGGCTGGAACACCTTCTCCGTACAATGGATGAGTCGGAATACAGGAGATGTTCCAGATCAAATCATGGCTGGGTTGAGCCGAATCGCCAGTGTCGCGAACGCGGTGAAGAGCCAGTTGGCACTTGATTGGGACCGCTTTCTTGAGGCTCGCAGCTCCGAAATGCGGATTGGCGCGAAGCTGCTGACCGCCTTCACCGCCCGCCTGGACGATGTCTCGGGCTGGGAGTGGCTCACCGGGGAATTGTGGGCTGCAGTCGAGGACCAAGTCCGTGCCGGATTGCTGTCGCCCCAGGAACAGCGGCACCTTACAATTCCCATCGGGTTTCGAAGCCTCGATGAGGTCAAGGCGCCGTTTTCCGCCCGGGGGCAGTTCGCCGGACTGGAACTCGAGCGCACCGAGTTGTTGAAAATCCCCGACCCATTTTGGCCGGACTATGAAAACTCGAAGGACAGAACGTTGCTGGGTCAACGACATGCAGACCTTACCCGCGCATGGGCTGCGCCAACACTCTCGGGTCTCATGGATCCAGGTCGCAACAGGTCCGCGCTGATGGACGACTTGTTTGCCCGGTTTGCCGTGCGTGTCGCGGCAAACCCGTGCCAGCACGAGCCCTACATGGTTGTCGCGGTGTTGACGAAACGCAGATAGCTGATCACGAAGTCAAGGGAGCTGCCGGCGAAAGCCGCTACGAGTTCAAACCCAATCCCGTCGACGAACTGCGGACCTATTTCGATGAGCATCCGCGCGCCCGGGACGAAGCACTGGTCCGCCCAAAATCGCTCGTCGAGCGCTGAGCGGCTAGTTCGTCTCCGCCTCGGCGGTGAAGGCATTGCGCAGATCCGCGACGGCCGCATCGCGCGTGCCAAGTGGGGCAAGCCCGAAGCGGACCTCCAGCGTGCGCAAGATCGAGGTCGTGTCGTAGACCGAGTGGTCGACAAAACCGCGCCTTGCCAGTGGTGATACGACCAGCGTGGGCACGCGCAATCCCGGCCCCCAGCGGTCGCCCTTGGGCGGAGCTACGTGGTCCCAGCTGCCGCCATTCTCGTCCGCCGTCACGATCACGGCGGTATCGGCCCAGTTCGGGCTGGCCATGATGGCAGCGATCACCCCGGCGACGTGTTCATCGCCGGTTGTCAGGTTGGTGTAGCCCGGATGCTCGTTGTCTCGCCCGACCGGCTTGTAGAAGGCGACCGCCGGCAGAGCGCCCTCCTTGATCGCTGCCATCAGCTCGGCGCCATCCTTCAAGTGCTCGGCCCGCGCCTTGGTGCCAGGCGCATAGGCGGCGAAATAGTTGAACGGCTGATGATGCGGCTGAAAATTTTCCGGGTCGGCGTAGGATTTAAACTTACCCGCCAGCACATCGTCCCAACCGCCGGCGTACCAGGCCCAAGTGATCGCCTTTTGGCTCAGCCGCTCGCCGATGGTCGGCAGGGTCTGAGGCGGCAGCCGGTCCTCGGGCCTTGAATCATCCGCAAAGGGTGGCGTGCTCGGCTGCAAGGTGTTGACGGCGTAGAAATCGGGTGTCACCTGCTTGTCGGCGACCCACTGCGGCGGTCCGTCCATGGCACTGGCGGGAGACCCATCCTTGCGGGCCAGGAAGCCGGATTTGGCGTCAAGCGCAATCATCAGCTTGGCCGGGGCATTCTCGAATTTGGGCGCGCACGCGCACACCAGGAAGAAGTGGTTGAGGAACGAACCGCCGAAGGCGGCGTGGTGGAAATGGTCCAGCAGCACGAAGTCGTGGGCAAGGCCGGCGAGTTTCTGTCCGCCTGAGCCGTAGTAGCCCATCACCAGGCCGCCGGCGTCGGATACGGCCGCGAACCGGTCCATGCGCCCGCCGTCGATCTGCTCCTGCTCCTGGTAGAATCGATGCACCATATCGGGCGTCTTGTCGGTCGCCGCCGCCAGCGGCGCCAGATCGAATGGGGCGTTGGCCAGCGGCTTGTCGAACCTCTTGTCCAATCCATCCCTGACGCGCACCGGCGGCAGCACCTTCAACACCGTGCCGTCGGTGTCGACCTGGGGGGCGATGTCCTTGGCGCGGGCAAACCCGTCCGCTCCCGCCAAATCAGCGAACAACCCATCAAACGAGCGGTTTTCCGTATAGATGACGACAAAGTGGTTGATCTTGCCAAACGGGTCGAGTTCGGCGGCTTGCGAGGTTCCAACGCCAAGCGCGCTGAGCATCGAGGCGGCCAGCGCAATCTTCGAGAAGCAGCTCAGTGGCATGATCGGCACCTCCTGAAAGTGCAATTCTACTCCGCCCGAACCATGACGTCAGCGTGACAGGAAACCAGCCGCACAGCAGGTCGTTAACCAATTCAACTTACACTCCATCATTCGGCCGTGTGGGCGCTGGCCCTAGCGTCGAAGAGGTGGGGACATGAAGCTGGAAGGCGATGCCATTGCACTCCGCCGCCTGTTCGAGAACGAGCAGGCCCTGGCAGCCGGCCAAACCCCACCGCACCGCATCCTCGTCATCGGCACCGGCGGCGGCATGAGCTGCATTCGCATGGCCGCTTATCTCGCTGCTTTCCGCGAAGCCGGGATCGATCGGGCCATCGATCACGCCATCACCGTCTCGGGCGCCGGTGGTGGCATGGGCGCGTTCCTGTCGGGAATGCCGCACCGCGCGGTCCGCCTGTTCGAGACGCTGGCGATCTCGGGATTCATCTCGTCTGGCCGCTACGGCGGGCAGGCGATGCAACTCAAGAAGCTCGGCGAAGCCTTGCGCGGGGCTCATTGCCCGATCGCGTTCGATGAGAAACGGATCCGCAACCATCGCACCACCTGGCATGTGGTGGCGACGCGCATGACCGGCGAGAGCCTGTTGATCGATGCCAAGCTCGCCGCGCCCGACAGCGCCCAGGCGGTGCTTGCCTCCAGCGCTTTTCCATCCCTGACCGCGCCGGTGCAACTCGGCTTCGGTACCGCGCGGGAGGATTTCGTGGACGGTGCCTGTGGAATGCCGATGCCGATTTCGGCCGGCATCAAGAAATTCCGTCCTGATACCGTGATCGTGCTGGAGAGTCGGCCGCACCCCAAATTCCTCCCATGGTTCGAGCGCCATCTCTGGCCGATGCTGGCGCCGCTGTTCCTGCACGGAATGCCAGTGCGGCTGCGCCAGGGTGTGGCGGCCATGGATGCCACTTTTGCCCATGAAAGCGCCCGTTTGGCGCGGTTGCAGCGGATCAAGTGGTGCCGGGTGACGCCGGCCGACGACAGCGTGGTGCTGGGGCCGCTGACGACGGACGTGCGGCTGCTGCGCAAGGCGGCGGCCGAGGCGGGCAAGTTCATGCGCGAAGCGATGCGGGACGCGGCGCCGTCAACGGTGGTGTAGGCCCGGGGGCTCCGGCGGAACATGCGCACGGTTTGCGCATATAGATGGGCACATGCGCAAAAAATCGCGTTTTTTGCCCATGTCGTCAGAACATTGGCAACCGTTACACATGTCGATTGGATATGTTAAGCAAGTGAACATGTCGGCGGGGACGTGTTAAAACAATCGGCTTTTCTTAACACGTCCCCGCTCGACGGGAATCCTGGCCAAAAAACCCGACGAGGGCCGACACGGTCACTGGCAACTGTCGCAGCTAACTGAGAACGTCACCGGCGAATCGCAACAGTTCCAATTGCCATTGGCTAATCCCGCGTGAGCTTTGCAACCTCTGCCGGATCAGCCCCAGCTTTTTTTGCCGCTTTCAGAAGGACCTTCCTAGTGGCGTCAATAATTTTGTCTTTTCGCGGCCACATCTTATTGAACTGACGCGCGTCAATTATCAAACTGTCAAAAGCCGCAAGATTATTGGTTCTTGGGCAGACTCTTCGTCGAATCCGATCACCGTACCGTCAGGATGAATCTCGGCACCACCGCGGGGGATAAGCACCATCTTCCAGAGCGTTCTATCATTCGGGACCACATGGAGGGCGGTGGAGCGCCAATGTGTCTGAGGGATAGGTTCATAGTCCATTTGGCCCGGCTTTCGTCCACGAACCTCTAGCCGACCGTCCGTAAGTGCGTCGAGCACAAGATTCATGGCAACCTGCATCAAATGCGCCTCGCTTATCGGTTGATGATTATCGGTTGCCAACGACTGGGCCGAATACCATTTTCCCCAAGCCGAACGCCAGGCCATGTCCTGGATTGCGCTGCCCAGTTCTGAATCCCCATCTCTCAAATACCCAAGCGCTGGGTTGATCACTGGCCGCCATCGCCAGGGGAGAAGCCGATCCCAATATACAACTAGCAGGAGGCTCAGGACGGCTAGCGCAAACAAGCCAAAGACTTGATATTTGCTGCCCGTAGGTTCAAAAATCCGTTCTACGCCCACAAGATAAAGATAAATGGACAAGCCCCAAAAATGGCCACGCGCAAGGCCTGCGTCAGCCTTTGCGGAATTTCACCACTATCGGCCACGGATAGAAACCTCCCAATTGGCTATGCTCGGCCAACAGAAGGTTGCCATCCACCTGATGATCCGTCAAATGCGGCGCTATCGCTATCATGTGGAGACTCATTCTCAGGATCGTGTCGAACGATGCGCCGGGGGCGAATCGATTAATCCGGATATCCTTCGACACGGCCCGCAAGGCGGGCCTCCTCAGGATGAGCTAGTGGGTGCTGTCCCTCCGTCAGGTCCGCCGCAGCGCTCGCCACACCGCCTCCGGCGTCGCGGGCATATCCACATGCGTCACGCCGGGCCTCACGCGCCAGATCGCATCGACCACCGCGTTCATGACCGCTGGCGCCGCGCCGATGGTGCCGGCCTCGCCCGCGCCCTTCAGCCCAAGCGGATTGGTTCGTCCAGGCACATTGCGGGTCTCAAAACCGATCTGCACCGTGTCGTCGGCGCGCGGCAGGCAGTAATCCATCAGACTTGCCGTCAGCAGCTGCGCGCTGGCCGGATCGAAGACGGTACGTTCGAGTAGCGCCTGGCCAAGGCCCTGCACGATGCCGCCGTGGATTTGGCCCTCGAGCAGCATCGGGTTGACTGTCACCCCGACATCATCGACGACGGTATAGCGCGCCAGCGCCGTTTCGCCGGTTCGCGGATCGATTTCCAGTTCGGCGATATGAGTGCCGTTGGGATAGGTGAATTCGCCGACCTTGAACGCACCGTTGGTCTCGATGATTTGGCCCTTGCCTGCCGCCGTCTCGGCCAGCGCGCGCAGGCTTACCGCACGGTCGGTGCCGACCACGCGCACGGTTCCGCCAGCCAGCTCGAGATCGCCGACGGAGGTTTCCAGAGGGTCGGCGGCGCGCCTCTTTAGTTCCTCGGCCATTCGCCGCGAGGCCTGCTCGACGATGACGGCGCCCAGCGGCACCGACTTCGAGCCGCCCGTGCCGCCGCCCGTGGCGATCCGCGCAGTGTCGCCCTGCACGACGTCCACGTCGTCCATGCCCAGGCCCAGCATGTCGGATGCCAGTTGCGCGAATGCGGTACGGTGGCCCTGGCCGTTGGACTGGCTGCCGGTGTAGATGACCACGCGACCCTCGCGCGTCAGCTCCATCCGTGCCTTTTCGGAGCCCGCTGCGCACGCTTCGATATAGGTGGCCATGCCGATGCCGCGCAGCTTGCCTGTGGCCTTGCTGGCCGCGAGCCGGGCATCGAACCCGGCCCAATCGGCTTTCTCCATGCAGCGGCGCATATGGGCCTCGAACTCGCCAACGTCATAGGTGCGGCCGACGCCGTTCTTGTAGGGGAACTGGTCGACTCGCACGAAATTGCGCGCGCGCAGCTCGTCGACCGGCACGCCCAGCTCGCGCGCCGCCTTGTCGACCAGCCGCTCGATCAGATAGGCCGCCTCGGGCCGGCCCGCGCCGCGATAGGCATCGACCGGCTGGGTGTTGGTCATCACCGCGCGGGCGCGCACATGCACCGCCGGGATGGCATAGAGGCCGGGCGAAAGCGGAATGCCAAATGCCGGGAGAGATGCGGCGAACTCGGAGAGATACGCGCCCATATTGGCGGTGAGATCGACATCGAGGCCGATGAAGCGGTTATCCGCATCGAGCGCCAGCGTGGCGCGGGTGAGATTGTCTCGGCCATGGCTGTCGGCGAGGAAGTGCTCCGAGCGGTCGCCGATCCAGCGGACTGGCCGGCCAAATCGCTTGGCCGCGACCATCGCCAGTGGATATTCGCGGTAGACAAAGAACTTGGTGCCAAAACCGCCGCCGACATCGGTGGGCGTGATCACTCTTATCTTGTCCTCGGCCACGCCCATCACTTTGCAAAGCCCGTCCCGCATGAAGTGGACGCCCTGCGAACCGGCAGTGATGGTGTAGTGTTCCGCCGCCGGATCATAAATCGCCAGGGTGGAGCGTGGCTCCATGTAGTTGGCGACGAGCCGATTGTTGATCACCTCGATCTCGATGGTGCGATGGGCCTTGGCGAGCGCGGCTTTGGCGGCGGGTTCATCGCCGAAGCTGGCATCGTAAAGCAGGTTGGTGCCCTGCCCGGGCCAGACCAGCGGCGCGCCGGGTGCCAAGGCGGCGGCGATGGTGGTCACGGTGGCCAGCGGCTCGTAGTTGACCTCGATCAACTCGGCGGCATCGCGGGCGGCCGCGGCCGTCTCGGCAACCACGAAGGCTATCGGTTCGCCGACATGTCGAACGGTGTCGGACGCGAGCACCCGGTAGGGCGGATACCAGTGTTCCGAGCCATCGCGGTTCTTGATCATGCGCACCGAGGCCAGCGGGCCGAGGTCCTCGACCTCGGCGTGGGTGAGGATGCCGATCACGCCGGGCGCGCGCCGCGCCGCCTCAAGCCCACCAATGCGGATTTGGGCATGGCCAGCGGCTGAGCGCAGCACATGGGCGTACGCCTCGCCTGGCAGGGTGGCGTCGGAGGGGTAACTCCCCTTGCCGGTGAGAATGGCCAAATCCTCCACACGCTTTGGCGAGCGGCCGAAGCTTGCGGGGAATTTGCGGGTTGGGGTAACGGCGGTCATGGCGGAACTCCGGCGGGGATGTGCCAGAGTCTTGCCTGCTGCACTGCAATAGGTCAATCCAAGCGGGCCTGCCCGATTGGCCAGCTCAGTTGCCAAAGAGGTCTTGCAGCAGGGCCGCGGCCCAATTGGTTTTCTTCTTGTGCGGACGAATCGTCTGGGTGCGCTTGACCGAGGCGGTGTCGGGGGTGGCCGCCGGAGCGGCAAGATCGCCAGGTGCCACGGCTGCCGGAAGGCTCGCTGTGTCAATTGTTGCGGGTGCGGTGACAGCCGGTACGGGTGGCGCAGGCAGCGTGTTCTCGGCCAAGGGTGCCGTGGACTCTGCCGGGGCGGTGAGCGGGGGCGGTGCCGTTGGCCATATGCCCAGCATCTGCTCTGGCCCCCCCAGCAGTTTGCGGCTGGTCAGATCGCGGGCAAACGCCGAAGCATCGATGGCCGGGGTAACCGCTGCAAATGCGGTTAGCGGCGCCTCAAACACGAACGGCACCGCGGCAAGTGTGGGAGCACCCGGTTGCGGTGACCGTGGCTGCAGAGTCCAGGTGCTGGCCAGCCGCAGGCTCGCAAGCTCAATACGATTGGAAATCTCAAGGTCTGCCTTGGAACTTTGTACTTTCAGCCGGTCGAAGCGCGCCGTCCCATCAGCAATGGTGATCGCACCATGGGCACCAAGCATCGGGAACGGTGCCAACTGCCGCGCCTTGTCGAGCCGAACGGCGATATTTGCCTCGTTCACGGCCAGTACGGCATCGGCAAGCACGTCGCGGGCAACCGCATCGAGGCCAAGCGGCGACATGCCGGCGATGCTGCCCTCGCTGATCGAAAACTCGCCGGTTCCGGTGGCCGAAGCGGCAAGGTCACGCGGCGTCAGTCCCTGTCCCACCAGATGGGCCGAAAGACCCAGGCGGCCATGCGGGCGCGGCAGTCCGGTGGTGGCGCTGGACAGGCCGTCGAGCCCTGCCCCGCTCAGTGCGCCATCCAACTGTAACTCTGCTCCTGCGACCTGCTTTGCCAATTGCGCACGGCCGGTGATATCGCCGCCTCCCAATCGCCCTTGACGCAGCACCAGATCGAGGCCTGCCGGCGTGCCCGTGAGGTCCAATTTGGCATCATTGACCGCGATCCCGTCGACCAGAACCAGCTTTGCGGCGGTTGCATCCAGCGTCACGTTGAGACCGGCGATTGGAGTAAAATTTATCGGCCGCTCGGACCAGACGGCGCCGGCCGCTGAAGGTGGCCCGGGCGCCAGCATTGCGAGCACCTTGTCGAGCCGGAGCGTGGTTGCGACGACACTGGCTTCCAACTTCGGCGGCACGGATAGGCTGTCGAGCCGCGCCTCGCCGGAGATGGCCTCGCCGCCAAGCAGGCCGCGCGCGTCGGTCAGGGCGACTTGGCCGGCATCGCGCTTGATGCGGGCTGTTAATTTCAACGGGCCATCGATCGCCGGCAGCCACTTGTCCAGACGGGCTAACGTCAGCGCCGTCGAGCCGTTTGCGGCATCGAGGCCAAGGCTGCCATCAAGATCGGCTCCAGCCTGGTCATTGATTGACGCCCGGCCGTCGAACGAGGCCCGCAAGGTTTGGCCCGCCATTGCCAGCGACGTGAACATCGCGGCTTTCGGCACGCCACTCAAATGCAGCGTCAGCTTACCTGCGCTGGTGGCCGGTGGCAGCGCAACAGCCGTGCCGACAGCCTGCGCGATTTGGGACATCAGGCGCGCTTCATCGGGATTGGACAGCTCGGCGACCATATCCAGCCGGGTCCCCAGCCAATCGGTGTCGCCGCCATCGCGCTCGGCCTTCACGCTGATGCGGCTGTCCTTGGCCAGACCATCAACCTGGAGCCGCTCGTTGGCGCTGGCCGAGCCGCCAAGCTGCATGGTTCCGGCGAGCCGCAGCGGCGTGAAGGCAGCCAGCGCGGCTTCCGACCCGGCTGGCATGATGGCAAGGCCCAAGAGCTTCGCCACCTCGCCCAAGGCCTTGGGATCGGGGGCCGCCAGCGTCAGTCTCAGCTGTCCTTCGCCCCCGTCGCCTTTTTGTTGCAGGGCGCCCTCGATATGCAGGGCAAAGCCGGCCGCCGTCGAAAGTTCGATCGCTGGAATGTCGAGCCGGCCATTGGAACGGTCGAGCCTGGCCGAGACGTCGCGCAGGGCGCCTTGGGCCATGATGAGATGGCCAATGCGCAGGTCCAGATGGCTATCGCCCGACAGGATCGTGCGCAGACTGCCGAACCCATCGGCGGGCTGCTGCTGCTTGTCGCCGACTGCCTGTGGTGTCAGCAGCGCCGAGAGTGCCGCCCCCGCCAGCGGTCCGTCCAGGAACTTCGCGACGTCGAGCCGGCCGCTGTCGAGCGATACGCTGAGCGAGCGCGGCTCGCTGCTGGCATAGGCAATGGAGCCAGTGACCGTGGTTCCCGAAATTTCAGTCCGAAGCCGTTGAGCCCGAAAGTGTGTGGCGTCGGCGGTTATTGATCCATCGAGCAGGTAGGCGCTTGCGTCGTCCTTGGCCGGCATCCCGGCACCCGGAAGCGCCCAATTGGCGATGGCGGCCAGATTGGCGCCCCATAGCCGCACATTGCCGCTGAACTGGCCGTCGCCCTCGGTGCCGAGCGTGCCGTTCAGGTCCAGCCGACTGAGACCGGGGAGCCGGGCCGTCAGGCTTTCGATGTCCAGCCCGTAGCCGTTGTTGCGGGCCGCCACAGCCAGATCGTTGACCGTGCCGCCGCCGATCGTAGCCTCGCCAACGTGCAGTTTGAGGAGCGCCTGATCTGGCGCGGCCGGCGCGGCGCCGAGACTGGCGAACAATTTGTGGAGCGTCGCCAGTGGCCCTGCGCCCGATCTAGCCCCAGCGATTGTGTCAAGGTCGAGCCAGGCCGCTGTCAAGTCCGCGGCGCTTGCCGTGTTGTCGCGCCAATCGAGCACAGCCGAGCCGGTGACCCGTTGCGGTCGGCCACCGCCATCGAACATCATCTCGATGTCGCTGAGCTTGGCTCGGTCTGGTGTCGCCTCGATGGCGGCCTTGACGTCAACCGCGTTGGCCACATCGCCCGAGGTCGTCCGGGGAATTTGCGCAGTAATCGTGCCCATCAGCACAGGCGTTGTCTCGATCCCCTCGACGCTGCCATCAAGGGAGTAATTCGCGGCGCCGGCCGCCAGATCGTGCCAAAGCAGTTTGAGCCTGGTCTTTCCGGTCGCATCATCCCGACCAGCCGAAAAATGCAGGTCCACCGGTTTGCCCGCATTGGCCACTTGGCCCTTGAACCGGAATGGGCCGGTAATTGCGGGCGCCTCCAGTTCACCGCTGATATCGTCAAATCGCGTATGCCAGCCAGCCGCGCCAATCAGTTCGACCGATCCGTGATCGATGCGCACGGAATTGAGGGCCAGACCCTGCAACTCGCCCCCGACCGCGCCAGCGTTCCTGCCGCCAAGGCCGACCCAGTTGCCCTTGCCCTCGGCGCCGATGGCGAGCCGCAAGTTGGGCGCGGTCATCTCGATGTCCTGGGCCACCAGAGAGCCAGTCAGCAATGCGCCAATAGCCAGCTGCATGTGGAAGGCATCGGCCCGGAGCAAGGGAGTGTCGAAGTGGCCGGAGGCATCGGCGATGCGCACGTTGTCGAAACTGACATAGGGCGACGGTAGCAATTGCACGCGCACATGCTCGCCCACGCGCACCGGCCGGCCGAGCAGCCGCCCGGCCTGGTCCTCGAACGTGCCACGATAGCGGCTCCAATCGATCACGGCCGGCGCAACAAAAAGTGCCGCCAGGATGACGATGAGACTGGCGCTGATGATCACGAAGAACTTGTTCAACGGCTACCCCTGGGGATCAGGCCGATTGTGGCCCGACGAGCTGGCGGGACTGTGACAGCCGCCGGCCTTTGGGTCCGGCCGATCTGGCGGAACAGCGGCATCGAGTGATCACTTTCCGGCGGGCCGGTCAAGCCGAGCTAGGCCACGGGAATGCGAGCGTCCAGCCAGGCCCCGAGCATCGGGTCGAGCCACCGTGCGACCGCCGGGGCGCCGAGCAGATGGGCTTCAAGCTGGGTGGTACGATCCTGCGCGCCGTCCTTGCCCTTCCAGTCCTTGGCATAGTTGGTCCAGCGATTGACCAGCGCATAGTTTATTTCGGGATGGAATTGAAGCCCAAGACCCATCTCGCCATATTTGAAGGCTTGGTTCTCGAACACTTCGCCCGTGGCCAGAAGGCGGCAGCTGGCCGGCAACTCAAAGCCCTCGCGGTGCCACTGGTAGACCCAGTCTGGCCACGGCCCAAGCGCCGCTCCTTGACTGGTGGCACTCAGGCGATGGTAGCCGATCTCGACCCTTCCCGCAGGGTGTTTCGTGACCTTGGCGCCCAGGCACTTGGCCAACATCTGGGCGCCCAGGCAGATGCCGAGAAACGGCGTATTCTGCTTGAGGGCCAGGCCTGCAAAATCAATCTCGCGCCTGAGATAGTCGTCCGGGTCGTTGCAACTCATCGGTCCGCCGAAAACCACCACTCCGGCATGGTTTTCCAGCGTTTCCGGCAACCCACAGCCAAAGCGAGGCTTGCGGATGTCGAGGGCGTGACCCCGCCTTTGCAGGCCAAGGCCGATCCGGCCGGCCGAAGAGGCCTCGCCGTGCATGATGATCAGAACGGGCAAAGGCCGGGTTGGCTGGCGGGCGAAGCGGTTCAACGATATGGGCCGGCTCGCCATCGCGCCTGGCGCTTCAACAACTCCAGCCTCAAGTGTCATCTCAGCCTGCCTGCCTCTGCCGCAGCATCCAACCGACCACCGGAACGCTGAACCAGTGCGGCAGCGTGCGCAGCACAATGGCGTTCAAATGGTGAAGGATCCCGGGAAATACCAGCCTCTGCCCCCGCCGGAACCCGCGATAACCGGCGCGCGCAATTTGCTCGGGACTCATGACTCCAGTCAGGTTGAGATAATAGGCGTGTTCGGCACCCATGCGGGCATGAAACTTTGTCGCAACCGCACCAGGCATCAGCGCCGATATGCGCACGCCCTGGCCCGCTGTCTCCCTCGCAAGAGCCTCACTGAGGGAAAGAACATAGGCCTTCGAGGCGAAGTAGGCCGCTTGCTGGGGACCGGGGATGAGGCCGCCCAGGGAGGCCACGTTGAGAACGCCTCCAGCGCCGCGCGAAAGCATCCCCGGAAGGAAACGGCGCACAAGATCTGTGACACAGCGCATATTGAGATCGGCCAATCGCATGAGATCGCTGCGAGACTGGCTGGCAAACGGGCCGCCCATGCCGATGCCGGCGTTGTTGACCAGGACATCGCAATACGCGCCGGCGTTCGTGAGCGCGGCTTCGACGGCCTCGCAGCCTTCTGGCGTGGCGAGATCGGCTGCAAGAGTGGTGATTTTCACTCCGGCCGGGCTGAGTTCAGCGGCAACGGCGGCAAGCTGATCGGACGAGCGCGCCACCAGCAGGAGATCGTGCCCGGCTCGTGCGAATTCGCCCGCCAGCGCCCGGCCGATGCCCTCGGATGCTCCGGTGATGACGGTGACACGGGCCTGGTCCGCATATTGCGCGGTTTGCGCATCAGGCCGCCAGTTGCGGCGGCGCCAGCGATCAAGCAAGGTCGGCGGCAGCGGAAACACAGTCATGCCTCCTGGTGCGAGTCCCCGAGGACCAAACCGCTCAGCGTTGGCCCATCGTGGCCCCGACCACAACAAAAAGCCCGCATCATGCGGGCCCTTGGCACCTTAGAATGGCGCAGTTCCGCTCGCCCGACCGCCCTAAGCCGCCGCAGGCGCTTTCTCGGCCTTGGTCTTGGTGATCTCGCGCTTCAGCATCAGCGCGCGCTCGGACAGCTCATCGTTGCTGGCCTTGGCCAGGAACGCATCAAGCCCGCCGCGATGTTCGACCGTTCGCAAGGCGTGGGCACTGACGCGCAGATGCACCGACTTGCCAAGCGTATCGCTCAACAGATGCACGCTGCAAAGGTTGGGCAACCAGCGCCGGCGGGTCTTGTTGTTGGCGTGGCTCACCCGGTTGCCGTACTGCACCGATATGCCGGTCAGCTCACAAACCCGCGACATGGATCGCTCCTTGGATCGAAATAACCAACGTGAACGGGCCAGTTGCCGCCACGAAGCCAGAAAATTCGGGAAGATCGGCGCCAGCAACCATCTTGGTTGGCCGCCGATGATGCCGATCGGCTGGCGTTCTATAAATGCGCGACGGCGTTCGCGTCAAGAGTCTTTGCTGGCAACTAGACTCCAGCATCCAGCAAGGGCCCGCCGGGGCGCAAGCCGAAGTGAAACGTCCATAAGCCTTGCGTTAACCAACTGTGGGCAGATTGGGCTGTGGACCGAAGCTCAGGCCTTGGGCCACATATTTGTCCGAAACCAGCGCTAAAGCCTGGTAGCGGGTGCGGCCAGACAGGGCTGCTTGAAAGAGTTGAACGGACAGGACCGGGGGACTGGGTCCAGTCAAGGCGCCAGGGTTCGAGCGCATTGGGGGCCGATTGATGTCGTCGTCAGGTTCAGTTTTGCGTGCGGCGGCCGCGGGCCTTGCCATTATGCTCGGTGCCGGTGCCGCAGTGTTCGCGCGCGCCGAACCAGGTGCTCCCAGCGGGGCTCAGGCGAGTGGCCCCGCGCGCGTCCATGCCACCTACCACATAACTTGGAATGGCCTTGATCTGGGCGACTTCGTTTGGGACTCGGCGATCGCGTCCGGTGAGTACAAGGCCGCGACTAGCGCCAATATTTCCGCTCTGTTCGGCGCCTATACCTGGGCTGGATTGACGCGCGCGAGCGGCACCTATCTGACCGGCGAGCCGCATCCGTCCAACTACAAATTCTCCTTCAAGGCCACCGACAAGAGTGGCCGGATCGACATGGCGTTTGCCCATAACAGGATCGTCACGGTCTCCCAGGATCCGCCCGACAAGGGCTCATCCGAGCGCATACCTCTGAAACCGGCGCATCTCGAAAACGTGCTCGATCCGTTGAGCGCGATCATGGCCATGTCCTCGCCGGGCTCCGGCAGCGTCGACACCATCAATCCGTGCGATCGCCATCTTTCGGTCTTTGACGGCACGCAGCGCTTCGATCTGGTTCTGTCGTTCAAGCACAAGGCTCGCCTCGAAAACGCGACAGGGGCCAAGTTCGCCTATGTCTGCGCCATAAAATATGTACCGATCGCCGGCATGAAGATGAACACCGAGACCAAGTACATGGCATCGGCCGATGGCATCGAAATCTGGCTCGCGCCGGTGGCCTTTGCCAATACGTTCGTGCCCGTCACCGTGGTCATTCCGACCTGGGCAGGTTCGGCGCAAATCAACTCCACCAAGGTGCAGATCGACATGCCCGGTCGGGGCCGGGTGGCCTTGTCGGCGAATTAGCGCAGCCTTCCCCAAGCATGGCGGATTCGCAATCGCGCTTGCGGCGGCGTGCTTTGATCGTTAGGGCGTTAAGCGTGGTAGCGCCGATTGCGGCGTCCGCGGGGCACCGACCAACGAGAATGGCATGACCAGCAGCAATCAGAGCGCGGGAAAGCCGCTTCGGACCCGTAACGTCACGGCGGTGCTTGGCCCGACCAATACCGGCAAGACGCATCTGGCGATCGAGCGGATGGTGGCACACAAGTCCGGCCTCATCGGCCTGCCTTTGCGGCTGCTCGCGCGCGAGGTCTACGACCGGGTGGTGACCAAGGTCGGCGCCGAGGCCGTCGCGCTGGTTACCGGCGAAGAGCGGATCAAGCCGGCAAACCCGCGTTTCTGGGTCTCGACCGTCGAGGCGATGCCGCGCGATCTGGACGTTGATTTCGTCGCCGTCGATGAAGTGCAGCTCGCCGCCGATCCGGAGCGCGGACACGTCTTCACGGACCGCCTGTTTTATGCGCGAGGCGCCAGCGAGACGCTGCTGCTTGGCGCTGGCACCATGCGCGAGACCATCAAGGATTTGCTGCCGGGCGCCAATTTCATCTCTCGCCCGCGCCTGTCCAAACTGACCTATGCCGGCCAGAAAAAACTGTCGCGATTGCCGCGTCGCAGCGCCATCGTCGCCTTCTCGGCCGCCGAGGTTTATGAGATCGCCGAACTGATCCGCCGTCAGCGTGGCGGTGCGGCGGTTGTGCTTGGCGCGCTCAGTCCGCGCACGCGCAATTCGCAAGTGGCGCTCTATCAGGCGGGCGAAGTGGACTACCTCGTTGCCACCGACGCTGTCGGCATGGGTCTCAATCTCGACGTCGATCACGTTGCCTTTGCCGGCACGCGCAAGTTCGATGGCCGCCAGCACCGCGAACTCACCCACGCCGAACTCGGCCAGATCGCCGGACGCGCCGGCCGACACATGAACGACGGCACCTTCGGCGTCACCGGCGATGTGGAGCCGCTCAGCCCCGAAGTGATCGAAAAGCTGGAGAAGCACGAGTTCGAGCAGGTCAAGACCCTGCAATGGCGCAATGGCGCACTCGATTTTTCCAGCATCGACAAGCTGAAGGAGTCGCTGCGCGAGCTACCCGATCATCCGCGCCTCACTCGTGCGCGAACCGCCGACGACGTGCTCGCGCTCGAAACCGTGACGACCTTGGCCGAGGTGACCGACCGCGCCAAAAGCCGTGACGCCGTCAGCCTGTTGTGGGACGTTTGCCAGATCCCCGACTATCGCAAGGTGGCGCCCGCCGACCACGCCGAGCTGGTCGCGCACATCTATGGCCACGTCACCGGTCCGACTGGCCACATCCCCGAGGATTGGTTCGCCGAGCGCGTCGCCGAGGCCAGCCGCACCGAGGGCGACATCGACACGCTATCCAACCGCCTCGCCCATATCCGTACCTGGACGTTCGTGTCCAACCGAGCCAAGTGGCTGGCCAACCCCGAGCATTGGCAGAACAAGACGCGCGAGATCGAGGACGCGCTGTCAGACGCGCTGCACGAGCAGTTGACGCAGCGGTTTGTCGATCGGCGCACGTCGACGCTGATGAAGCGGCTGCGCGATGACGAGGAGCTGACCGCCGACATCAAGGACGACGGCGCGGTGCATGTGGAAACCCACTTTGTCGGTCGGTTGGCCGGCTTCCGTTTTTCGCCCGAGACCGGCTCCACCGACAGCCTCAATGCCAAGGCCGCCCGCAGTGCCTCGGTGCAGGTGCTGGGCAAGGAGTTGGCCATGCGGGCGCGCCGGGTGGCGTCCGCCAAGGCCGACGCCTTCAAGCTTGACCGTAACGGCGCGCGCGTCATGTGGCGCGGCGAGGAGATCGGCCGGCTGGAGCGCACGGACGATCCGCTCAAGCCCAATGTGGTCGTCACGTCCGACGAGCATTTGGCTCCGGCCGACAAGGAGAAGGTGCAGGCGCGGCTGACAGAGTGGCTGGCCGGCATCATCGATGAGCGGCTGAAGCCGCTGGTGGAGCTTTCCAAGGCCGAGGACGTGGCGGGGCTGGCGCGTGGCATCGCCTTCCAGCTCAAGGAGAATTTCGGCATCCTCAAGCGCGAGGCCGTGGCCAAGGACGTGCGGGAACTGGACCAGGACTCGCGCGCCCAACTGCGCAAATACGGCACGCGGTTCGGCGCTTTCAACATTTACATTCCGGTGCTGTTGAAGCCGGCGGCGACCGACCTGCTGCTGACGCTCTGGCGCCTCAAGCACGCCGACCGCGTGGCCGCCGCGCCCGAAGGTTCTTTGGATCCGGCGCGTCCGGGACTGACTTCCGTGCCCGCCAAGGGCGAGACGCCCGAGGATTTCTACCGGGTCTGCGGCTACCATCTTTGCGGGCCGCGCGCGGTGCGGGTGGACATGCTCGAGCGGCTGTCGGATATGATCCGGCCACTGATCGCCTTCCGGCTCAATGAGGCCGCGCTAGAGACACCGCCTAAGGGCTCATCCGGAGATGGCGGCTTCATCGTCCAGCCGAACATGATGTCGATCCTCGGCTGCTCGGCCGGCGAATTGTCCGAAGTGCTCAAGGCGCTTGGCTTCCGGTCAGAGAGGAAACTGAAGCCCGCCGAGGCGATCATTGCGCCGCTCGTTACCGAGGTTACCGCCGAGCCGGCAGCTGGCGAGCACGCGCTGGAAGTCGCGCCGGTGGCTGACATCGCGCCTGCGCAGACAACAGCGCCACTTGAGGCTGTCGACGAGCCTGCCCCGGCGCCCGATCCTGTCGCCGCGACGGTGGAAATTCTCGCAGCGGCCGAGCCACTAGCCGCCTCGCCCGATGTTGCCGATATCGCGACGGCGCAGGGCGGTGAAACCACCATTCACGTAGCCGAGCCCGAGTTCATCGAAATCTGGCGCCCGCGTCGCCGCCGCGAGGAGCAGGCCGAGCGTCAACAGCACGACGCCAACCGCAGGCGCGGCCATCGTGGCGGTCAACACCGGCGCCCGGCGCCGGATCAGGCCGTGGTTGCCGCTACCCTCACCCCTATTGCCGAAGCAGGTGTACCGGTAGCGCCCGAGACCTCACCTTCGGTTACCTCCTCTGGCGAGGACCGTGAGCGCAAGCCGTCACATCGGCCTCCACGCCGCGACCAGCGCGGCGGTGAACGCAACCGGGATCGCGACAGGCAAGGCGGCGAACGCAACCGGGACGCGCGGGGAGCCGAGAGCAAGGATGGCGGCGGCCGGCGGCAGACAAGCAGCGGCCGGGACGAGAAGCGCGGCGGCTATGATCCGACCTCGCCCTTTGCCGCGCTCGGCGCCCTCAAGCAGCAGCTTGAGGACCGCAAGCGGAGCTGAGGCTCCAGAGTCATTGTGATTCTAGACCAGCCAGACCCTCCATTTCGGTTCGCTGCGCAAAATCATCGCGATGCAGGCGTCGGCCTGCTGCTTTAGCAGGAAGCGCTCATACTGCTCGGGAAGCTCGCCGGGGCGTTGGACGATGACGGACATTGGGTCGATCTTTCTTCATTTGAAGGCGCCAGGATTGGCGGCCAGTTCTTGTTTGTTCTCCCTAGACGCGACTCACTGAACTCGTAAGAACAAAATAGAACATGAAGGGAACATATGGCAAGGAGAATTTAACTCCTTGCTTTTGTACGGTCGCCGGGCGCGCATATCCGGCCCCGCGCGGAGGCTTGGCTGCGGGAGCGCGGGCACCGGAGGGCCGCGATTTGTAGTCCATGAGATAGAGCAGCCTTCCGGCGCCCACACCGCGGCGACTTTTAACCTGGGCGCGCTCTTCCGGGCGGGCACCTGGGGACCCGAAGGCCCTTTGCTCCCGCCACGTCCAACCGCTTCGGCACCTGCCTGAATCCCCCTGTTGCCAAGGTTCAGACAAGGGGCGTACCCACTGGTTCTCCGGGTTATTCCCGGGCGTCACCCCGTGAACCCTCCCGGCCACCGCGGTCCTCCACCACGTATTTGACGGTTAACACGCCCCGTAGCGATAGAAGATGATGGAAGTATATTTCAGGAAAAAGGATTGGAAATGAAATATAGAGTCGATGTTAATGAGGTTAAATTGTAGTAAATTGGGTTTTCTGAAAATTCAAGTGCTGTCAACGCCGGACTAAGCTACTCGACGTCTGGTCGGGTCCAGGAGCCGGCGTTGCCGGCGTCATGCGATGGGGCAAGGGGCGGAAACACTAGGTGACACCAGGAGGAGCCCTGTTCGATTGACTAAATAGTCAGTCTTTCGTCCCAAACGGCGGTCCGCATATCTCTTGAGGGAGGTTGTCTTCAATGCTCACCCACGGTGCTTTCGACGCAACCATGAAGTGCATCTCGGCTCCAATGCCAGGATCAGAGTCCAGTGTGCCTAGGCGAAAACCGAGTTCGGTTGGTTCGCTCTCGTCGAGCTTGTAGATCGGTGAACCACAACAGCTTGCAAAGTACCTGTGAACGCCGGGACTGGAAATCCAACTTGAAAGCAATTGCCGTCCCGACACCACGAAGAACTGGGATGCCAGTACACCAGCCGTGGTCCCGAAACTTGAACCCGAATGTTTTCGACAGCGCCAGCAGTGGCAGTACGTGATCGGCCCGATAAGCTCGCCGCGAATCTCGTATGCGATGCGTCCGCAGGCACAAGAACCCTTTAGCATTCCAGTTACCCCAGCCCGATCAATCGACGGGTTGACGCAAAAATCTCTACCACATCAACGAGTAAGTTTTTTCGCTCAGACCAGCGGCCTTCTGCTTGACCGTCATTTTTTTCAAGAGAGTCTGCAACCGTTCAATCGCGCCCCACCGCTGCGGTCGCAACGTCGCAGTAGTCCGGAAGCGGACGATGGGCTGGCCTATGTGCCGGTCTGAGGCTGACATCGCTGTGAAGGGTTCCGGTTCCGCTGGCGCGCGGCCGCTGGCCTACGCCCGTTCGCGGATCCGGAACTTGAGGCTCGCTGGCGTCAGCGTCACGGTCGGATTGATCCGTGCGGGCACTTCGCCGAGATATTCCGGGTCGAAGCGGCGATAGAGCATCGCCAGCGCCAATCCGTTCTCAAGCTGCGAAAGCGCGCCGCCGATGCAGGCCCGCTTGCCGCCGCCGAAGGGCAGGTAGCTGTACTTCGCCCGCGCCTTGGAACGCTCAGGCGAGAACCGCTCGGGAATGAATTTCTCTGGCTCTTCCCAGTATTTCTCGCTGTGGTGGGCGACGTAAGCGCACATCACCACCACGTCGCCGGGGTTGATCGCCACCCCGCCCACTTCGTCGGCGACCGAACAGCGGCGGATGAGGCCCCAGATCGGCGGATAAAGCCGCATCGTCTCCTGGATGACCATGCGGATGTAGCTGAGTTTCTGGGCCTGCTCCCAGGTCGGTTCGCCATCGCCACACACCGCTTGCGCCTCTTCGCGCACTTTTTTGGCTACCTCCGGGTGCTGGCTGAGCAGGTAGAGGCACCAGGCGAGAGTCAGCGCCGTGGTTTCGGTGCCGGCCCACAGATACTGCTTCATCTCGTCGATCACCTGCTGGTGGTCGAACTCGGGGAAGCTCGGATCGGCTTCGGCGTGCTTGAGCATCGTCAGCAGCGTGTTGGTGCGCCGGTCGAGATCGGCCGCGCCAACCACCTGATCGGGGATCGAGCCCCACGCGTACATCGCCTTGTGCGCCTTCTCGTCGGAGAGATCGACGTCGCTGCCCTCCTCCATCTTCTTGTTGCGGATGGATTTGTGGTTGAGGACGTTGGTGTAGGCCTTGACCATGCCGAACACGAAATGGGGATTGAACGGCATCTGGCGGTCGAACAGCGCCTGGCACACCATGTCGGCGGCAAGGGTCCAGGTCTCCTCGACCATCTCGATGCTCTCGCCCGACCTGGCCAGCCCCGCCCAGCGGTCGGCCTTGGAGCGCAGCGATTTGAGCAGATGCGGCAGGTAATCCTCGAACATGCCGGGATGGAACGCGGCCTGCTGCGGCACGCGGATTTTCTGCCAGAGCGCGCCATCGATGGTGATCATCGAATTGCCGAAGATCGGCCGCAGGCCATCGAAATACTTAACGTAGTGGGGTTCCTTGGTCACCAGCACATGCTTGAAATGGTCAGGTTCAGCCAGGAACACCAGCCGCTCGTTACCCATGTTGAACGCCAGCGCGCCACCGTATTTCTCGCTCATCTTCAACAGCGTCTGCATCGGATTGACGGTATCCTTCAGCAGTGGCGTCAACTTGTGCCAAATGCTGTCGGTCTCGCCGAGCGAGTAGGTCTGGGGGGCATGTGCGGTCATGGCCGTCAGCTAGCACCGTGCCGGACCCCAAGTCCAGAGGCCGGGCCGCCGCAGGAGCGCAAGCGCGAAATCACGGTAAACGTAAGTTATTCAGGATGTTGGCCGCCGGCGGCTATGCCCCGAAGGCTCCCGAGAATCGCACCGGGTCACCGCCAAGCCGGTTGACCAGCGTGCCGATCGCCAGCGGCTTCTCGCCCAGATCGCGGAGCGCCTTCAGGGCCGAGACCGTGCGCAGCTTGTCGACCACCAGCACCAGGCCGAGGCCGCAGTTGAAATGGGCGGTCATGTCTTCGGTCAACAGGTTGCCGGTCTGCTGCAGCCACTGAAACAGCGCCGGCAGCCGCCAGCTTGAGAGATCGACCCGCGCGGCCATGGGCGCGGGCAGCATCCTGGCCAGGCCCGCCTGCAATCCGCCCGCTGCAATTGGGGCTATGCCCTTGATCGCGGACGTCGAGCGCAACATCGCGCCGACAACCTGAGCGTAGGCGCGGGTTGGCTGCATGAGAGCCTGCGCCAATGGCTGGTTGGGGGCAAAAGGCGCGGGATCGCGATAGCCAAGCCCGGCGTTGCTCACAATCCTGCGAATCAGGGAAAAATCGTGCGCGTGTGGACCCGAGGCGGCAAGACCGAGCAGCACGTCGCCTTCGGCGCAGTCAAAACGCGGCAGCAGGCCCGCGCGCTCGACCGTGCCGCTGCAATATCCCGAAAGGTCGTATTCGCCAGCCTCGAACACGCCCGGGAGTATTGCCGTCTGCCCACCCGCGAGAGCCGCCCCGGCGAGGCGGCAGCCCTCGGCCAGCCCTGCCAGAAGGCGATCGGTGGTGGCAGGATCGGCCGATCCGCAGGTGTGGTGGTAATGGAACGACAGCGGCTCGGCGCCATGCGCCAGAAGCGCGTTGGCGGTGTTCGCCACCAAGTCCATGCCGATGGCTTCATGCTGTCCAGTGGCGATGGCGATTTTGAGTTTGCTGCCGGCGCTGCCATTAGCCGTCGCCAGGATTGGATCCTGATAGCCGGCAGCCCTTGGGTCGAACAACGAGACTTCACCCGTGAATCGCGGATCGGCGCCCGGCCGCAATGTGCCGAGGGCAAAACGCGCAGCGTGCGCCGGGCCGATGCCAAGCTCGGCACCGCCACCTGTGGTTGTAGGTTGTGACAGAAGCCGCAGATTGCGAGTATTCATCTGTTGGGCCCAAACGCACGCAATTTCGTTACCTGGCTTTAGCAGCAATGGATTAAATAATTCGCTAACGAGTTGAGGTTTGGCCGCAATTGGGGCGTCTGGCGACGATAACCCGGCCAGCGGATGCCACGGAGCGGGATAAGGTTGGTATCAGGCTTGACGCTACGCGGCGCAGCCGACAGGTGTTTCCCACGATTTGAGGGCGAGAGGCGGGCATGGTCGCAATCACTGGCGGTCGAAATGGCGCCGTAAGCGCCCTGGCTGCCGTTCTCTTGGCCAGCACGGCACTTGTTGCGGGGCCGGCGCGGGCGGCCTCGCCCTACATTGTTGCCAGTTATCCGGTGGATGCAACCGCTGGCGATGCGGTCGCGGCCAAGCGCCAAGGCACCGCCGATGCCGAGCAGGCCGCGTTCCGCTATCTGATGAAGCGGCTGGTGGCGGTGACGTCCTACCGCCGCCTGCCCAAATTGCCGCTCGCCGTGGTCGAGAATCTGCTCGATGGCGTTTCGATCCGATCCGAGCAGAATTCAGGGACCGAATATGTCGCCACCCTGGATTTCAGCTTCCGGGTGGACGCGGTTCGAAATCTGCTGGCGACCCAGGGCCTGCCTTTTTTCGACCGCCAGGCGCCGACCTTGACGGTGATTCCGGTATTCGCCGCGCCCTCGGGCTCGCTTGACGGCCAGAAGGCTTGGCGCCAGGCCTGGAGCGGGCTCGACCTTGGGCATTCATTGACGCCCATCAGGTTGGCGGTGGCCGGACCCTCATCGACCAACGACACGTTCCTCAAGCTGATCGCGGGTGATCGCAGCAAGCTCGGCGTGGTGCAGGCCGAATCGAGCGCCGACAAGCTGCTATTGGCGATCGCCGCGCCGTCGGCCGATGGCGCCAAGCTCACGGTTGCCCTGGTCGGCGATGATTGGGCGGGTCCAATCGATCTGCGGCGAACCTACACGCTCTATTACAAGGATATTGCCTATACGTCTGAGTTCGCGGCGGTGATTGCCCTCGGAGTGCTCGAAGGTCGCTGGAAGGAAAATCAAGGCGCTGCCGCAGCCGGCGCGTCCGCGAATGTTGGCGGCCAACCGCCTGCCGGCGAGGTCGCGATGGCCGGCGGCGGTCAACCGATCCGCATGACCGTTGAGTTTGCCACGCTTCAGCAATGGCAGGAGATGCGCTCGCGCCTGGGCGAGGCGGCGGGGCGGCAAAATCTCATGGTTGGGGCGATTTCGGCTCGCGGCGCCGAGGTGACTGTCAATTTCCCGGGCGGCCCAGATGCCCTGCAGTCGCGGCTGACCGGGCTCGGCCTGGCATTGGCGGGCGTTGATGGGCATTTGGTTCTGCGCGCGGCAAATTGAGCGGCTCCGGCCTTGTTTGCCCTCAAACGCAAATGGGTTAGGCTGATAGCCCACGCCCACCCCAAGTGAAATCATACCTCGTTTCCAGCAGAGACCGGCGCGCCGATCCCGTGAACATTCCAAATTTCCTCACCCTGCTCCGCATCGTGCTTGTGCCGCTCGCGATCTGGCTGATCATTTCCGACGCAGATCGGGCCGCATTCTTCGTGTTGGTTGCCGCCGGGGTGACCGACGGACTGGATGGCTATCTCGCCAAGCGCTACGGCTGGACGACGGAGCTGGGTGCTTATCTCGACCCCCTGGCCGACAAGCTGCTGCTTGTCAGTACCTTTGTGGCGCTCGGTGTGAGATTCCTGCTTCCGTCCTGGCTGGTGATCCTGGTTGTCAGCCGCGATGTGATGATCGTCGCGGCAATTTTGCTCTCGGTGGTGATCGGCGAGCAGATGCCGATGCGGCCCTTCTCCATCAGCAAGCTCAACACCGTCGCCCAGATCGGGCTTGCGCTGCTGATCCTGGCTGACGCCGGCTTCGGGTTGGCCTGGGTAAATGCGCGCAACGTCGGCATCTATCTGACCGCGGTGCTGACAGCAGCGTCGGCAGCGGTGTATTTGTTGGCCTGGCTGCGTCACATGACGGGTGCGGAGCCGCCGGAAGGCGGCGCGCCAAGTGGGACATGACCAACACCGGCCGCCAACTTGTTCTGGACCTGCCGCATCGCCCGGCGTTTGGGCAGGCCGATTTCATCGTTTCGGCTAGCAACGAGTCGGCTGATCGGCAGGTTGGTGCTTGGCCGGACTGGCCCCACCCCGCCCTGGTGGTCGCTGGCCCGGCGGGCAGCGGCAAGACCCATTTGGCCAATGTCTGGCGCCAGCGAGCAGGAGCCGCGATCGTGGCCGCTGCCATGCTTGATGAGGCCGCCGCGGCCGGGCTGGCCGATGCGAAGGCTGTTGCCGTCGAGGATGCCGATCGCGGTATTGGCTCGGAGCGGGCGCTGTTTCATCTGATGAATCTCACCCGCGAGCAGGGCCTGAGCCTGCTGCTGACCGGCCGCGCGCCGCCCGGCGAGTGGTCGATCGCGCTGCCCGATCTGCGTTCGCGGCTCAGGGCCTGCCCGGTGGCGATACTTGGCGAGCCGGACGAGAATCTGTTGCTGGCGGTGCTGGTGAAACTGCTGAACGACAGGCAATTGCCAGCGACCCCGGCGGCGGTCTCCTATCTCGCCAGGCACCTGGATCGCTCGATGACGGCGGCGCTGGCAGTGGTGGAGGCGCTCGACCGGCTGCTTTGGGACAAGCCCAGCGAGATCACCCGCGAAGTGGCGCGGCGGGCACTGGCTGAAATCGGCAAGGAGGCCGGTGTCGACGACTAGGTTGGGATGGCGCGGCCACGACTGTTTCGGGGTGCTCCGTGCAAACCCTGCACCCGGCCCACCCCGCAGTCCGCAAACCGATCACCCCTTCTTCCCGCCC
>Ga0075028_100000127_pt1 | contig 26857 bp, 26 predicted proteins | sample LitLauG_LLR_2014_FD_71390 | JGI IMG/M metagenome (GOLD analysis project Ga0075028, IMG submission 71390) | Freshwater sediment microbial communities from Pennsylvania, USA - Little Laurel Run_MetaG_LLR_2014 | ecosystem: Environmental > Aquatic > Freshwater > Creek > Sediment | place: USA... | reverse complement strand
GGCGGCAGCGCGCTGACTCGGCCTGACGGCGCGGCGATCCTCTCGGGAGCAGCCGGTGCGGCCATGACGTCGGGCCTGCTGAAGGACGGCTGGAACGGCTTTAACGTGCTGCACACGGCGGCCTCGCGGGTGGGTGGTCTCGACATCGGATTCACGCCGGGCCCGGGCGGCCAGGATGCCGCGGCCATGTTGTCGGGCGGCACTGACGTGCTCTTCTTGCTCGGTGCCGATGAAGCCGAATTGTCCCGGCTGGGGAGTACATTCGTCGTCTATCTGGGGACGCACGGAGATGCCGGCGCCCATCGCGCCGACGTGATCCTGCCAGGGGCCGCGTACACCGAGAAATCCGCAACTTACGTCAATACCGAAGGACGGCCACAGATGACGTCGCGAGCGGTGTTTCCACCCGGCGAGGCCAAGGAGGATTGGGCGATCATCCGAGCGCTGTCGGCGGAGTCTGGTCAGAAATTGCCCTATGACAACCTGCAGGAATTGCGCGCGGCGTTGTATGCCCAGGCACCCCATCTGGCGGCGCTGGGTACAATCGCGCCGAATGACGGTTCGGGCATCGGAAAGCTCGTGCGCGCTGGCGAAACCATCGGCGGCGAGCCGTTGAAGGCCACGATCACCGACTTTTTCCTCACCAACCCGATCGCGCGTGCCTCGAAAGTCATGGCAGAATGCAGCCGCGGCAGTCGGGTCATCGCCGCCCAGGCAGCGGAGTAGAGCCTCGCAATGCGAACCATCGGCATCATCGGCGGCATGAGCGCAGAATCAACGGCGCTCTATTATGCGCGGCTGAATGCCGAGGCGCGCCGCCGGTTGGGTGAGCTGCATTCCGCCGAGGTGCTCATATGGTCGGTCGACTTCGCCGAGATCGCCGACATGCAATCTCGTGGTGCCTGGGATGACGCGGGCCGGCGGCTCGCCGACGTGGCACGGCGGCTGGAGCGCGGCGGGGCAGAAGTGCTGATCCTGGCCACCAACACCATGCATAAGGTGGCCGAGACCATCCAGGCGGCCGTGCGGATACCCCTGCTGCACATCGCCGACGCCACGGCGAAATGCGTTGCCAGGGCCGGCTGCAAGCGACCGGGCCTGCTGGGCACCCGCTATACGATGGAACAAGAGTTCTACAAGGGGCGGATTACTTCGCGCTTCGGCTTGGACGTGCTCGTGCCAGACGAGGCAGATCGCGCCGAGGCGCATCGCGTTGTTTACGACGAACTGTGCAGAGGCGTCGTGCAAGCCGACAGCAAGCGCGCGTTTGAAGCGATCGCGGAAAGACTTGTCGAGCGCGGCGCGGACTGCCTGATCCTTGGCTGCACCGAAGTCGGGATGCTGCTGGATCAATCGAATGTCCGGGTGCCGGTGTTTGATACAACTCTGATCCATGCCGATGCTGCGCTTGATTGGGCACTAGCCGCCCATAGCGCCTCCAGCAAACAAGAGGGGGCGACGGGGACACATGGCTGATTTCTGGACAGGTGATGTGCTGCCGGCCTGGAATACCTGGGGCTTTGCGCTGTTCCTGATGCTGGTCAAGAGCGTGGCGCTGCTGGTCATCCTCTTGCTGATCATCGCCTATCTGCTGCTGATGGACCGCAAGGTTTGGGCCGCCGTGCATATCCGGCGCGGCCCCAATGTGGTTGGCGCATTTGGCCTCCTGCAATCCTTCGCCGACCTGCTCAAATTCGTGTTCAAGGAGCCGCTGCTGCCGGCGTCCTCCGACAAGATCGTGTTCCTGCTGGCGCCCATCGTGGCGGCCGGGACCGCGATGTCGGTCTGGGCGGTCATCCCGGTCAACGAGGGCTGGGCGATCGCCAATCTCAATATCGGCATTCTCTACGTGCTGGCGATGTCGTCACTGGAAGTCTACGGCATCATCATGGGCGGCTGGGCGTCGAACTCGAAATACCCGTTCCTGGGCGCGCTGCGCTCGGCCGCGCAGATGGTTTCCTACGAAGTCTCCATCGGCTTCGTGATCATCACGGTGCTGCTGGTGGCCGGCACGCTGAACTTGACCGGCATCGTCCATGCGCAGCAATTCGGCATCGGCACCCGTGTCGGCCTGCCCGGCAGTTTCCTGGATTGGTACTGGCTGCCGCTGTTTCCGATGTTCGTGATCTTTTTCATCTCGGCGCTGGCCGAGACCAACCGGCCGCCCTTCGATCTGCCGGAAGCCGAGTCCGAGCTGGTGGCGGGCTTTGCCGTCGAATATTCCTCGACGCCCTATCTCCTCTTCATGCTCGGCGAATACGTCGCCATCACCGGCATGTGCGCGATGACCACCATCCTGTTTCTCGGAGGCTGGTTGCCGCCGGTGAACGTGGCGCCTCTGACCTGGGTGCCGGGGGTGATCTGGTTCCTCATCAAGGTCGTGGCCGTGTTCTTCATGTTCGCGATGGTCAAGGCCTTCGTGCCGCGCTACCGCTACGACCAGTTGATGCGGCTCGGCTGGAAGGTGTTTCTGCCGCTATCAATAGCTGCGGTGATAGTGGTGGCTGCCATCGTGCATTTTGGCCATCTGGGAGCGATGGCATGAGTGGAGAGAAGAAGGAGGGCAGCGGGCAGCAGGCAGCGGGCAGCACACCTCCCGTTGCCCGCTGCCCGCTGCCTGCTGCCTTCCTTGATTGGAATTGCCAATGACCCGTCTCGCACAAGCCGCCAAGTCACTGCTGCTGGCCGAGTTCGTGTCGGCGTTCTTCCTCTCGATGCGGTACTTCTTCGCGCCGAAGAAAACGCTGAACTATCCGTTCGAGAAGGGCCCGCTGTCGCCCCGCTTCCGTGGCGAGCACGCCTTGCGCCGCTATCCCAATGGCGAAGAGCGCTGCATCGCTTGCAAGCTGTGCGAGGCGATCTGTCCGGCCCAGGCCATCACCATCGAGGCCGGTCCACGCCGCAATGACGGCACGCGGCGCACCACGCGCTACGACATCGACATGGTGAAGTGCATCTATTGCGGCCTGTGCCAGGAGGCCTGCCCGGTGGACGCCATCGTCGAGGGACCCAACTTCGAGTTCGCGACCGAGACGCGCGAGGAATTGTTGTACGACAAGGCGCGGCTGCTCGACAACGGCGACCGCTGGGAGCGCGAGATCGCGCAGAATTTGTCGGCCGATGCGAAGTATAGGTAGGACAGCGGCTTTGATACATTTGCCCACACCGCAATATTCGTCATGGCCGCGTAGGCGACCACCCACGCAGCGAGCGGCTCAGGCGACGTCGTCGTGGCGTTCGGAGCAACGTCCGAGCAGTACGTCGCCATGCGTGGATGGTCGCCTACGCGGCCATGATGTTGATGGGGGCGGTACGACCCTCACGACCTTGGGGCGACTTCCATGACCCTCTCGGAATTCTTTTTCATCGTCTTCTCGGCCATCATGCTGTTCTCGGCCGTGATGGTCATCTGGGCCAAGAACCCGGTGCATTCGGTGCTGTTCCTGATCCTGACCTTCTTCAACGCGGCCGGGTTGTTCGTGCTGGCGGGGGCCGAGTTCCTCGCGATGCTGCTGATCATCGTCTATGTCGGCGCGGTGGCGGTGCTGTTCCTGTTTGTCGTGATGATGCTGGACGTGGATTTCTCCGAGCTCAAAGCCGGCTTCATGAAGAACGCGCCGCTGGGGCTGCTGGTGGGCGCGATTCTGGCCGCCGAGTTGGTCGGGTTCGCCGGTGCCTGGGTGCTGACGCCGGCGGTGGCGGCGCGCGTGGCGGCCCCATCCCCGGCTTTGAACGCGGTCTCCAACACCGAGGCGCTGGGGCTCATTCTCTATACCAAATACGTCTACTTCTTCGAAGCCGCCGGCATCATCCTGCTCATCGCCATGATCGGCGCCATCGTGCTGACGCTGCGCCACAAGCCCGGCGTCAAGCGCCAGGACATTTCCGCGCAAGTCGCGCGCGGCCCCGCGACGGCGGTGGCGATGGTGAAGGTCAAGAGCGGGGAGTTCTCCGTTCCATCTGCTGAAAAGGTGAAATGATGGGCCTCAATGCCCTCGGACTGCACCGCACCGGCCTGATCGCCGGCGTCGTCATCGCGCTGATCGTGCTCTATCTGCTGCGCCGCTTCGAGGCCGGCTGGGTGATGACGATCATCGTTGCGATCTTGGTGCTGGTTGCCGGCGCTTATGGCGGCAGCTATGTCCAGACGATGATGCGGGCACCCTAAGTGTCCGGCAAACTCTTCGTGCTTATCGAGGAAATGAAATGACCATTGGCCTTTCCAGCTATCTCGGGGTCGCCGCCGTGCTCTTCACCATCGGCGTCATCGGCATCTTTCTCAACCGCAAGAACGTCATCATCATCCTGATGTCGGTTGAGCTGATGCTGCTGGCGGTCAACCTCAACCTCGTGGCGTTCTCGGCGCATCTCGGCGATCTCGTCGGTCAAGTCTTTGCGCTGATCATCCTCACGGTCGCCGCCGCCGAAGCCGCTATCGGGCTCGCCATCCTCGTCGTCTACTACCGCAACCGCGGCTCCATCGCGGTTGAGGACATCAACATGATGAAGGGCTGAGGATGCCGGCTAATCCCATCACACCGTCATCCTCGAGCCGCGAAGGCGCCTTTGCCGGAGCCGCCTCGGGGATCCAGCACACGATGCCGCCGAAGGCGTCGGTATTTGTGTACGCACTAAATAATGGCGAGGCTTTGCCGCTTCTTGCGCTGGATCCCCGACACCGTGATGCGCCAAGAGGCGCGCACGGATCGAGGATGACGATATTCCCTGATATGAACCCTTAGCCCGGAATCGAAATGTATCAGGCCATTCTCTTCCTTCCCCTTGCGGGCGCGCTGATTGCCGGGCTGTTCGGCCGCCTGCTCGGGGCGCGGCCGTCCGAGCTGATCACTTGCGCCTTCATGGTCCTGGCAGCTATCCTGTCGTGGATCGCGTTCAGCCAGATCGCGCTCTCCCACGAAGCCGCCGCCATCAAAATCCCGATCCTGCATTGGCTGACTTCGGGTGATCTCGACGTCAACTGGTCGATCCGGGTCGATCCGCTCACCGCCGTCATGCTGGTGGTGGTCAACACCGTCTCGTGCCTGGTCCACATCTACTCCGTGGGCTACATGCACGAGGATCCGCACCGGCCGCGCTTCTTCGCCTATCTGTCGCTGTTCACCTTCGCCATGCTGGCGCTGGTGACATCGGACACCTTCCTGCAACTGTTCTTCGGCTGGGAGGGCGTCGGCCTCATGTCCTACCTGCTGATCGGCTTCTGGTACGAGAAGCCGTCGGCCAATGCCGCGGCCATGAAGGCCTTCATCGTCAACCGGGTCGGCGATTTCGGCTTCGCGCTGGGCATATTCGGCGTGTTCCTGGTTTTCCGCTCCATCGACTTCGACACGGTGTTCGCCGCCGCCAAGGGCGTGGCCGGCCAGAAGATGATGTTCCTGGGCGGCAGCTACGACACCATGACGGTGCTGTGCCTGCTGCTCTTCATGGGCGCGATGGGCAAGTCGGCGCAGTTTCTGCTGCACACCTGGCTGCCGGACGCGATGGAGGGCCCGACACCGGTCAGCGCCCTCATCCACGCCGCGACCATGGTGACGGCGGGAGTTTTCATGGTGGCCCGGCTGTCGCCGCTGTTCGAGCAGTCGCAGACCGCGCTCTACTACGTGACGCTGGTGGGCGCGACCACTGCGTTTTTTGCCGCTACTGTCGGGCTGGTGCAGAACGACATCAAGCGCGTCATCGCCTATTCCACCTGCTCGCAGCTGGGTTATATGTTCGTGGCTTGCGGTGTCGGGGCCTACGGCGCGGGCATCTTCCATCTGTTCACCCACGCCTTCTTCAAGGCCCTCCTGTTCCTTGGCGCGGGCTCGGTCATCCATGCCATGCACCACGAGCAGGACATGCGCAAGATGGGCGGGTTGTCAGGCAAAATCCCCTGGACGTGGGCGCTGATGCTGATTGGCACTCTGGCGCTGACGGGGTTTGGCGTTCCGGGGCTTGGCGGCCTGGCCGGCTTTTTCTCGAAGGACGCCATCATCGAGGCGTCGTATGCAGCGCACAGCCCGATCTCGCGCTATGCCTTCGACATGCTGGTGATCGCCGCCTTCCTCACCTCCTTCTATTCCTGGCGGCTGATGTTCCTGACCTTCCACGGCGCGACGCGCGCTGATCACGACACCTTTGAGCACGCCCACGAAAGCCCGTGGGTCATGCTCGGGCCGCTGGTCGTGCTAGCGATTGGCGCCATCGGCGCCGGTGCGCTGTTCGAGGGGTTCTTCATCGGCGAGGGATATGCCGAGTTCTGGAAGGGCGCGCTATTCAACGGGCCGGGCAACATCATTCACGATGCTATGCAGCATGTTCCGCTCTGGGTAAGTTGGGCTCCGACGGTCGCGATGGTGCTTGGCTTTACGCTCTCCTGGCTGTTTTACATTGCTATGCCTGCGCTGCCGGTACGCCTCGCCAACACGCCGCTGGTTCATGACGTCTACGAATTCCTGCTCAACAAATGGTATTTTGACGAGCTCTATGACCATATCTTCGTCAAGTCGGCACTCTGGCTTGGGCGACAGCTCTGGAAGCAAGGCGACGGCGCCGTCATAGACGGTATTGGGCCGGATGGTTTGGCCAACTCAATACAGAATTTGATGAAGGATGCGATCAAGCTGCAATCGGGTTTCGTCTATCACTACGCATTCGTCATGCTGATTGGTGTGACGCTGATCGCGACCATGTTCGCGCTGCCTCCCGATTTCAGGCAATACATGCATGATGCGTTCACGCACTGGTTGAGGAACGGCGCATGACCGGCACCCCTTGGCTCTCCATCACCACCTTCCTGCCGCTGATCGGTGCGGTACTGGCCATGCTGATGGTGCGCGGCGATGATGCCGCCGCCCAGCGCAATGCCCGTTGGATCGCGCTGTGGACGACGTTGGGCACGTTTGCCGTCTCGCTGATGATTTGGAGGGGCTTCGACCCCTCAAATGCCGGCTTTCAATTCCTGGAGGAACACGCCTGGATCGGCAATGGCATCAGCTACAAGCTTGGCGTTGATGGCATCTCGATGCTGTTCGTCATTCTGACCACGTTCCTGATGCCGCTGTGCATCCTGGCCTCCTGGGAAGCCATCGGTACGCGGGTCAAGGAATACATGATCGCGTTCCTGGTGCTGGAGACGCTGATGATCGGCGTGTTCTGCTCGCTCGATCTGGTCCTCTTCTATCTGTTCTTCGAGGGCGGCCTCATCCCGATGTTCCTGATCATCGGGGTGTGGGGCGGCAAGCGGCGGGTCTATGCCAGCTTCAAGTTCTTTCTTTATACGCTGGCGGGGTCCGTGCTGATGCTGCTGGCGCTGATGGCGATGTACTATCACGCCGGCACCACCGACATCGTGGCGCTGCTCAAGCCCGGCACCTTCCCCGCCGCCATGCAGACCTGGCTGTGGCTTGCCTTCTTTGCGAGCTTTGCGGTCAAGATGCCGATGTGGCCGGTGCATACCTGGCTGCCGGACGCCCATGTCGAAGCTCCGACCGCCGGCTCGGTCATCCTGGCCGGGGTGCTGTTGAAGATGGGCGGCTACGGCTTCCTGCGCTTCTCCTTGCCGATGTTTCCTGCCGCATCGCTGCATTTCGCGCCGATGGTCTATGGACTGTCGGTCGTCGCCATCATCTACACCTCGCTGGTGGCTCTGGCCCAGGAGGACATGAAAAAGCTCATCGCCTATTCGTCGGTGGCCCATATGGGTTTCGTGACGATGGGTGTCTTCACGCTGACAATGCAAGGGATCCAAGGCGGCATTTTCCAGATGCTTTCGCATGGGATCGTTTCGGCCGCGCTGTTCCTGTGCGTCGGGGTCATCTATGACCGTATTCATACACGCGACATCGATGCGTATGGCGGCCTGGTCGAGCGGATGCCGATTTATGCAGTGGCGCTGATGGTCTTCACGCTCGCCAATGTGGGCTTGCCCGGTACCAGCGGGTTTATCGGCGAGTTCCTCACCTTGCTCGGCGCGTTCAAGGCCAGCACCTGGGTCGCGTTTCTGGCGACAACTGGCGTCATCCTGTCGGCGGCCTACGCGCTTTATCTTTATCGCCGAGTGGTTTTCGGGGCGCTGGACAAGGCGAGCCTCAAGACTATTCTCGACCTCAGCCCGCGTGAGATCGTCATTCTTGCTCCCTTGGTCATTCTAACGATTTTCTTCGGCTTCTATCCCGCACCCTTGATCGATCCGACGGCCTCCTCGGTGCAGAAGCTGATCGCCGATACGCAGGCCGGCATCAAGCTCGCGGAGGGCGCGGCCCACCAAGTGGCCACCCTGGCGCCGTGAACAAGGTCAACCGCAAATGCTGACGACGCTTCTCGATCTGCTGCATGGCCCACTCAAGCCCGAGATCATGCTGGTGACGGCCGCGATGGGGCTGCTGATGATCGGCGTCTTTGAGCGCGATGAGCGAGGGCTCGTGGTTGGTTGGCTATCTTTTGCCTTTCTCGCTCTTGTTGGCTTCCTCATCGCCTACCGTGCCTGGAACCATCCGGGCGCCTACGACAGCGCCTTCGACGGGGCCTGGATCAATGACGGCTTCGCGCGCTTCATGAAGATGCTGGTGTTGATCGGAGCGGCGGGAGCGCTTCTGTTATCCTTTGCCTATTTCGGCGATGTCGGGAACATGCGCTTCGAGTACCCGGTACTCATCCTGCTCGCGACCGCCGGCATGTTCATGATGATCTCGGCCGGCGATCTCATAGCGCTCTATCTGGGCCTTGAGATGCAGTCGCTTGCGCTCTATGTGATGGCCGCCATCCGGCGCGATGACCTGCGCTCCAGCGAGGCCGGACTTAAGTATTTCGTGCTGGGATCACTATCGTCAGGGATGCTGCTCTATGGCGCCTCGCTGCTCTACGGCTTCACCGGTTCGACGCATTTTCGCGACATAGCCGCTGCCGCCCATGTGATGGCCGCGGGCGCACCGAATATCGGCATCCTGTTTGGGCTGGTATTCCTCACGGCCGGGCTCGCATTCAAGGTTTCGGCGGTACCCTTCCATATGTGGGTGCCAGACGTCTATCAGGGCGCCCCGACTCCAGTGACCGCGTTTTTCGCCGCCGCTCCGAAGATCGCCGCCTTCGGCCTTCTAATTCGCGTCCTGGAGGGTGCGCTGCCAGCCATAACAGGCCAGTGGCAACAGATCATCACGTTCATGGCCATCGCCTCGATGCTGCTGGGGGCCGTGGCTGCCATCGGCCAGAGCAATATCAAGCGGCTGATGGCGTATTCATCCATCGGCCATGTCGGCTTTGCGCTGGTGGGGCTCGCGGCGGGAACCCAGGACGGCGTGCAGGGCGTGCTGGTCTATCTTGCCATCTATCTGGCGATGACACTGGGCACCTTCGCGGTCATTCTCGCGATGCGGCGCAAGGGGCAGTATGTCGAGGAGATCGATCAACTTGCCGGTCTCGGGCGCACCAATCTTCCGCTCGCTGCCTTGCTGGCGGCGCTCATGTTCTCGCTCGCCGGCATTCCACCCCTGGCCGGCTTCTGGGCTAAGTGGTTTGTGTTTCTGCCCGCCATCCGCGCCAATATGTATGGTTTGGCCGTGATCGGCGTGCTCTCCAGCGTGATCGGCGCCTACTACTATCTCAGGATCGTCAAGGTCATGTTTTTCGACGAACCCGCCGAAGGCCTGGAGCCGATGCCCGGCCTGGTCCGCGTCGTGCTTGGCATGTGCTCTGCATTCATTATTCTGTTTACACTCTATCCGGCCCCGTTGGTGAGCGCCGCCGAACGAGCCGCCCATTCACTGTTCTGAACCGGCGGGTCGCCGGAAGTTTTGGATCGAAAACCATGCCCGCCCCGGACCCTCCGGTCCAAGTATCTCGCGCGATTGAATGGTTGGACAGCGTCGGTTCGACCAACGAGGTCGCCTTCCAGCGTGCCGCGCTCGGCGAGCGTGGGCCGCTGTGGATCGCGGCCAATCGTCAGACCGGAGGCCGCGGACGCAGCGGCCGGCACTGGGTTTCGCCACCAGGCAACCTTCATGCAAGCCTGCTTGTGACCTTCCCCCGGTTGCTGCCTACGGTGCCCCAACTCTCACTGGTCGCGGGCCTGGCTGCTTGCCAGACCGTTCAACACTTGGCTCCCGGACTGATTTTTCGCCTCAAATGGCCCAATGACGTATTGATGGACGGCGCCAAACTTGCCGGGATATTGATCGAGGGCCGGATGATGCCGGGATCCAACGCACACAACGTCGTGATTGGCATCGGTATCAATCTCGCGCATCATCCCGAATTGGACGCCCGCCGGTCGACTTCGCTTGCCGCGTTGGGTGTTTCGGCCGATCCTCCTCTGGCCCTGGAATGTCTCGCAGGGGCGCTTGAGCACTGGCTGGCGATCTGGGCGGGTGGCGAGGGCCTGCCGGCAGTCCGAGAGGCCTGGATGAGCCGTGCCCTGACGGCGGGAACGGCGGTGACGGTCAATACAGGGCGGGAGATGATTGAAGGGCAGTTTGTTGGCTTGGATCCTGACGGCTCGATGGTGCTCCGGCTTGCTGACGGTGGGCAGAGACTGATCACGTTCGGTGACGTTCATATAGGTGCGCCGCCCGGCGCCGATTTTTAGGTAATTTGGAGACGAGATGGCAGCCCGAAAGGCCAAGGGATCACAAACGGCGGATCTAGTTTTTGTTCCGCTCGGTGGCATCGGCGAGATTGGCATGAACTGCTATCTCTACGGCTACGGGACACCTGATAACAGACGTTGGCTGATGGTCGATCTCGGGATCACCTTTCCCGGCGACCTCGAGCCCGGCGTGGATGTCGTACTGCCAGACATCCGGTACATCGTGGAGGAGCGCAAGAACCTTGATGGCATTGTGCTGACCCACGGTCACGAGGACCATCTCGGTGCCATCATCGAGCTTTGGCCGCAACTTCGCGTACCGATTTATGCGACGCCTTTCACGGCCGGCCTGCTCAAGGCCAAGCTCGCCGAGGAGCGGCCCGGAGAAAAGCTGCCGATCAAGGAAATTCCGCTCAGGAGCCGGATCACCGTCGGACCCTTCGATGTGGAACTGGTGACCGTGGCCCACTCGATCCCAGAATCAAACGCTCTCGCCATCCGCACGCCCGCTGGCCTCGTCTTTCATACCGCCGACTGGAAGCTGGACCCGGAGCCAGTGACTGGCACCCCAACGGATGAAAAGCGCATCCGCGAACTGGGCGATGAAGGGATCGATGTCCTCATCTGCGACAGCACCAATGCCCTGCGCGATGGCATCTCGCCGTCCGAAAGCGAGGTCGGCCGGACACTGAAAAAACTCATCAAGGCCGCCGATCAGCGTATCGCGGTGACGACATTCGCCTCCAATGTCGGGCGCGTGCGCATGGTCGCCGAGGCAGCCCGCGAATGTGGGCGCGAGTTGGTTGTCGCCGGCCGCGCGCTGCACAGGGTGATCGCGGTATCGCAGGAGACGGGGTATCTCGACCGAAAATTCGTGTTTCGCGATCAGGACGAGTTCGCGGGCATCCCACGAAGCAAGGTGGTTGCGCTGCTCACCGGCAGCCAGGGCGAGCAGCGCGCCGCGTTGGCGCGCATCGCCAACAAGGAACATCCCGTCGTCACTCTGGCACCAGGCGACACCGTGATCTTCTCCTCGCGCCCGATTCCAGGCAACGAAGAGGACATTGGCCGCGTCTTGAACGGGCTGGCCGACCAGGGCGTCAAGGTCATCACCGATGGCGATGCGCTGGTGCACGTGACGGGCCATCCCCGCCGGGGAGAGCTGGAACAGATGTACGCTTGGTGCCGCCCGAAATGCCTGATCCCGATGCACGGTGAGGCCCGGCATCTCGAGGAGCAGGGCCGTTTCGCCAAATCCAAGGGTGTGCCGCTCATCGTGCAGACGCGCAATGGCCGCATGGTCCGGCTTGGTCCCGGCGAGGTCAAGGTCATCGATGAGGTGCCGGTGGGCCGCGTGTTCCGCGACGGCAATCTGCTGGTGCCGGCCGAAGATGGACCGGTTCGCGAGCGCCGCAAGCTCAGCTTTGCCGGTGTCGTGTGCGTTTCGATTGTGCTTGAGCGCGACGGCGAACTGGCGGCGGACCCCATTGTCATGCTCGACGGGCTGCCGGAGGCCGGCCGGTCCGGGTCGATGGAGGATCTGATCCTTGACGCGATCGAGGGTGCGATCGACAGCATCCCGCGCGGCAAGCGCAAGGAGGCAGAGCGGGTGCGCGAAGCCGTCTCGCGCGCAGCCCGCGCCGCGGTCAACGATGCCTGGGGCAAAAAGCCGATCTGCAAGGTTCTCCTGACGGTGTTGTGAGCATGATCGGCCGCCTGAACCACGTCGCCATCGCCGTACCCGACATCAGGGCTGCCGTGGCGACCTATCGCGACATGCTAGGCGCTACAGTGTCGGCGCCACTGGATCTGCCTGAACATGGCGTGAGGATTGCCTTCGTCGAGCTGCCGAACACCAAGATCGAGCTTATGCAACCGCTCACGGCAGATTCGGCCTTCAGTCGATTTCTGGCCAAGAACCCCAGCGGCGGTCTGCATCATGTGTGCTACGAGGTCGACGATATTCTGCTGGCGCGCGAGGCCTTGACGTCCAAGGGCGCGCGGGTTCTTGGCGATGGCGAGCCAAGGCTTGGCGCCCACGGGAAGCCGGTGCTGTTTCTTCACCCCAAGGATTTCATCGGCACTCTTGTTGAACTCGAACAGGCTTGACCCGGCGTGACCATTCCCCTCGGCATTGCCATCTACTTTGTTATCTGGTGGACCGTGCTGTTCGCGGTGCTTCCGTTCGGCCTGCGAACGCAGTTGGAGGCAGGAAACGTCGTACCGGGAACTCCGTCCTCGGCTCCCATCAGGCCACGGTTTCTTCGCATCGTCGTTGCCACCAGTCTGCTGGCGGGCGCGATTTTTCTCGCGGTTTACGCCGGCTTCATTTTCAATGTCATTGACCTTAAGCCCCCGTTGCCGCAATCGGGACAGAACTGATCTCGACCAAAGGACAGGCGCCAAAACGCCGCGAGGGGGAATGTTTCAAAAAATCTTGATCGCCAATCGCGGCGAGATCGCCTGCCGGATCATCAAGACAGCGAGGCGCATGGGCATCAAGACCGTCGCGGTCTATTCCGATGCGGATCACGATGGACTGCATGTGGAAATGGCAGATGAGTCCGTCAACATTGGACCAGCCCCGGCGGTGGAGTCTTATCTTCTCATCGAGCGCATCATCACCGCCTGCAAGGACAGCGGTGCCCAAGCCGTTCATCCAGGCTACGGATTTCTCTCCGAGCGTGAAGCCTTCGCAGTAGCGCTCCAGAAGGCCGGCGTCGTCTTCATCGGCCCGAACGCCAAGGCGATCGCGGCGATGGGCGACAAGATCGAGAGCAAGAAGGCGGCTGCACGGGCCAAGGTTACGACCGTGCCCGGCCATCTTGGCGCGATAACGGACGCTCAGGACGCTGTGCGAGTTGCCGCCGAGGTTGGATATCCGGTGATGATCAAGGCCTCGGCAGGTGGCGGAGGCAAAGGGATGCGGATCGCCTACAACTCAAAGCAGACCGAGGAGGGCTATGCTCTCGCCCGCTCCGAGGCAAAAGCATCCTTTGGCGATGACCGCCTGCTCATCGAAAAGTACATTGAAAATCCTCGCCACATCGAAATTCAGGTACTGGGCGACAAGCACGGCAACATCATCCATCTGGGCGAGCGCGAGTGCTCCATCCAGCGCCGCAATCAGAAGGTGGTCGAGGAGGCACCCTCACCATTGCTCGACAGCAAAACCCGCAATTTGATGGGTGAGCAGGCTGTCGCGCTGGCCAAGGCGGTAGGTTACGATTCTGCCGGTACCGTCGAATTCGTGGCCGGGCAAGACAGGAGCTTCTATTTTCTGGAAATGAACACCCGCCTCCAGGTTGAGCATCCAGTGACCGAGCTGGTGACTGGCATCGATCTGGTCGAGCAGATGATCCGGATCGCGGCCGGCGAGAAGTTGACCCTTCGCCAAGCCGATGTGCGGCTCAAGGGCGCGGCCATCGAGGCGCGCGTTTATGCCGAGGACCCCTCGCGCGATTTTCTGCCATCGATCGGCCGTCTGGTCCGCTATCGCCCACCACGCGAAGGTTCAGTCGAGGGCATAACAGTGCGAAACGACACCGGCGTCGCCGAGGGCAGTGACGTCTCGGTCTACTATGATCCGCTGATCGCCAAACTCTGTACCCACGGACCCACGCGCCTGGCGGCCATCGATGCCATGGCCCGCGCGCTCGACGATTTCACCATCGAGGGTATCGCGCAGAATCTTCCATTCCTCTCGGCACTGATGCAAAGCCCGCGCTGGCGCGAGGGCAAGTTGTCGACGGGCTTCATCAAGGAGGAATATCCGGAGGGGTTTGTTCCGCGCCCCGTAGCCGGTAAGGATCGCGAGACGCTGGCGGCGGTGGCCACGGCGATCGATCACGTCGGCAACGCCCGGCGGCGCCAGATCACGCAGCAGATGACGGGTGGAAATGTCCGCTTCGCGCAAATGCGCATTGTCGCGTTTGGTCGTGATGAGGAACAGGTCCACGTCGAGGGCGATATCACACAGCCCATCACGGTGAGCTTCGTTGGAGGTGATGGGTCTGTGCGCAGGCGAGTTGCGGTGGAGAGCAGCTGGTGGCCCGGCGAACCTTTATGGACTGGTCTTGTCGGCGGCGAGAAAGTCGCGGCCCAAGTCCGCCCGATCGCGAACGGCGTTTGGCTCGCCCACCGCGGCGTCAGTGCCGAGGTTCGCGTCTACACCCTGCGCGAGGCCACATTGGCTCGGCTCATGCCCGAAAAGGCCCCGCCCGACACCTCGAAATTGCTTCTCTGTCCCATGCCCGGCCTCTTGAAAGCAATGCTCGTGCAGCAGGGTCAGGCCGTCAAGGCTGGAGACAACCTTGTCGTGGTGGAGGCGATGAAGATGGAGAATGTTCTCAAGGCCGGCCGCGACGGAGTGGTCAAGACACTGAAGGCCAAGCCGGGAGATAGCCTTGCTGTCGATGCGGTGATCCTGGAATTTGCCTAGCCGTCAGCGCGGCAAGCCCGCGAGCCTGTCAAGTTCTTGCCGCTGTTCATGCATTCGGAGGAACACGGCATAATCACTGTCGAACCGCGCCTTCGCCGACGGCTCCGCCTTGCGGCTGAGGCCACCACGCTGCATGGCCGCTCCCGCCTCGCTCAGTGACTTGAACCGACCCGCGGCCGTGGCCGCGACCATCGCCGTGCCAAGCAGGACCGCGTCCTCGGCTGCTGGCTCAACGACCGTGCTGCCGGTTGCGTCCGAATACAACTCCATCAGCAGCGGGTTCTTGGTGTGGCCGCCCGTGACATGCAGAGTATCGATCACGTAACCCCGGGCGTTCAGAGCATCGAGGACGTGACGCACACCAAGCGCTATGGCGACACAGGTTCGCCAATAGAGCCGGCAAAGACCGTCGAACGATGCATCAAGCGTCAAACCGCTGATGACTCCGACGGCCTGGGCATCGGCCAGCGGTGAGCGGTTGCCGTGGAAGTCCGGAAGAACGTGAAGGCGGCCCGCGAGGTCGAGGCCCTCCGATGCGCGCAGTTCCATCACACGCGCAATGATACGCTGGTGGAGTGCCGTATTGGGCGCTCCACCTGTTGCATGGCTGCGGATGATGTGATCCAGCAGTGCCCCGGTCGCCGACTGGCCACCCTCGTTGAGCCAGAGCTCCGGCAACACCGCGCCAAAATACGGACCCCAAATTCCCGGCACCGGCTTGGCTAGGGCCGACAGCGCCATGATGCAACTTGAAGTGCCCGCGATCAGCGCCAAGTGCCTTTCAATTTCGCGGCCGTTGCCGGCAAAGCCGCCAAGCACACCGAGTGCGCCCGCGTGCGCATCAATCAGGCCCACGCCCACTTGTGTCGCCGTGGTGAGCCCGAGCTCGCGCGCGGCTGCCTCGGTCAGCCCACCCAGGCATTTGCCGATAGGGCTGGCTTGGCCCGGCAACCGGCCGCGGGCCAGCATGTCACCGATGCCGATCTGGTCAAGATAGTCGGTCCGCCATGTCTCCCGGCCATGACCCAGATAGGTCCATTTGGCGGCAAGGGTGCATTGCGAGCGCTCCAGGCTTCCCGACGCGCGCCAAGTGAGATAGTCGGCAAGGTCAAAGAAATAGCCGGCGCGGGCCCAGCGGTCGGGGAAATGTCGCTTCAGCCACATCAGCTTGGGCGTTTGCATTTCCGGGGACATCACCCCGCCGACAAAATCGAGAACCCTGTGCTTGGTTGCCGTGCATTCCTCCGCCTCGCGGATCGCGCGATGGTCGAGCCAGACGATGGTATCCCAGCGGCTGTTGCCACTGCTTGAGACGCTCAGCGGCGCGCCCGTGGCGTCGCGGACGACCAGCGAGCATGTGGCGTCAAAACTGATGCCGGCGACCGCGTCGGGTTGCACCATCGCACTGGCCAAGGTCAGCCTTATTGCTTTGGCGACCGCCGCCCAGATGTCCTCGCTATCGTGCTCGGCATGGTCGAGCTGGGTCTGGTTCATTGCGATCTGATGCTCGCCACGGCCAAGCAGCCGACCATCGGCCTCGAACAAGCCGGCGCGCGCGCTGCTGGTTCCGACGTCGATACCCAAAAAGAGATTGGCGGCTGTCATGACGAGAGCTCGGAGATCAAGCGCGGAAGGTCTTCCATCCTCTCGAAGATACAGGTTGGTCGCATTGGCGCAATTGTCTCGCGGAGCCCGGCCGACGCCGCGTGGGACCCCCCCAAAAAGGCAAAGGACCGCATGGCCGCGGTTCGCGCCGCCTCAAGGCCGGCAGGGCTGTCCTCGATCACCAGGCAGTCCTTGGGGGCCTGGCCCATGCGGGAGGCGGCGTGCAGGAAGAGATCGGGCGCCGGTTTGCCATTGGCGACCATGCTGGCGCTGAAGATGTGATCGCCAAAGAACCGGCTCAGGCCGGTGACTTCCAGAGACAGGCGTATCCGATCTGGGAAACTCGACGAGGCAACACAACAGGGAATCGCCAGTGTTTCGAGCGTCCGGGCAACACCGGCGATCGGCAGGAGTTCTCTTCTATAGAGATCTGAGAGCTGAGTACGCATTCCCTCGATTTGCTTGTCCGTCAGCTCCAAGTTGAACTTCTCGAGCAAGGTCAGCTTCATGCTCATGAAGCTGCGGCCGAGAAAAAGCTCGTAGCACTGGCGCGCGGACATTGGCACGCCGAGCGAAGCCATGGTCTCGACCAACACCCGGATGGACAGGGGTTCGCTGTCTACGAGCACCCCGTCGCAATCGAAGATAATCAGTTTCGGTCGCGACGTGGTGCTTGTCATCACTTACCAGCAGCAATAGCCGCCATCGGCGAGTACGATTGACCCCGTCATCAGGCTGGAGGCGTCGCTGGCCAGAAAGTGTACCACCGAGGCGATCTCGTCGGGCTGGCCGACACGGCCCATCGGCGTCATCTCAAGCCAGGTCTTGTACATCGCCGGGCTCTCCTCGATGCCGAACTTGGTCAACGGCGTCTCGATATAGGTCGGGGCGACGGCGTTGACACGCACGCCCCTGGCCGCCCATTCAGCCGCCAGCGAGCGTGTCAGATGATGCACGGCGGCCTTCGAGGCATTGTAAAACGATTGCGGCTGCGGCTTGTTGACGATGAAACCGGACATCGAGCCGATATTGACGATCGAGCCCTTACCTTGCCTCAACATCTGCTTGCCGAAGGCGCGGCAGCACCAAAACAATCCGTCCACATTGACATCCATGTGGTGGCGCCAATGGGCATCGGATGTGTCCTCAGCCTTCACGTCGCTCTTGGCGACCCCGGCGTTGTTGACCAGGATGTCGACGCGGCCGTGATCCTTGATCACCTGGGCGGCCACCTTGTCGACCTCAGCCGACTTGGTGACGTCGAGGGTGACGCCGTGGGCATCGATCTTCAACGCCTTGAGCTTGGCGACGCTCTCGCTCACCCGGTCGGCCATCATATCGGCGACAATGACCGTCGCCCCCGCCTCTCCCAGGGCCTGCGCGATAGCAGCGCCAATGCCCTGGCCACCACCGGTGACGACCGCGACCTTCTTGTCCAGCTTCAGCTTTTCCAGATACATGACACGTCCTTTCGAGACTGCTCAGCTCATCCAGTTGCCGCCGTCGACATTGTAGGTTTGGGCGACGACGTAGTTGCTCTCGTGCGATGCAAGAAATATGGCCATGCCGGTAAGGTCATCGGCCGTCCCCATGCGCCCGAACGGGACGGCCTGGCCGACGAGCCGCTTCTTTTCGCCCTTGGGCCGGTTCTCGTACTTGGCGAACAAGGCGTCCACGCCCTCCCAGTGCTCGCCATCGACCACGCCGGGCGCGATGGCGTTGACGTTGATGCCGTGCTTGATGAGTTCGAGGCCGGCCGATTGAGTGAGGCTGATCACGGCCGCCTTGGTCGCACAGTAGACCAGCACCAGGGCCTCGCCCCGCCGGCCCGCCTGGCTCGCCATGTTGATGATCTTGCCCTTGCGCTTGTTCTTGATCATGGACTTGGCGGCGGCCTGCAACATGAACAACACGCCGCCGACATTGATGGCAGACAGCCTGTCGAAGCTGGCGCGCGGAATGTCGACAATGGGGCCCATATCGAACAGGGCCGCGTTGTTGACGAGGATGTCGAGGCCTCCGGCCTTGGTCTCGACCGTGGCGATGGCCGCCTCGATCGAGGCCTGATCGGTCACGTCCAGCCGCACCGCATAGGCGGCGGGGCCGATGGCCCTCGCCGTCGCTTCGGCGCGCGCAACATCAATATCGCCGATGGCCACTGTCGCACCCTCGGCCGCATAGGCCGCCGCGAACGTGGCGCCGATCCCTCGCGCTGCGCCGGTGATCAGCGCCGATTTTCCTTCGAGCCGCTTCATCTAAGTGCGATTCCCTTATCGTCGAACCTGTGAATGCGCGCGGGATCGGGAGTCAGGAAGACCCGGTCGCCGTAGCCTGCCGCGATGTCGCCATCGCCCCGAACTGTCAGCGTGCCGAGCGCCGCGGCCTGGACATGGAGGAACGTGTCCGACCCCAGATGCTCGGCAACGCCAACGGTGCCGGCCCATTCACCGGTATCGCGCGAAATGCGGATGTGCTCGGGGCGCACGCCGATGGTGGCGGCCTGCCGGTTGGCCGCCGGAGCGCCGCCGACGAAGTTCATCTTCGGCGAGCCGATGAAGCCGGCGACGAACTGGTTGGCCGGGGCCTTGTACAACTCGAGCGGCGAGCCGACCTGCTCGATGCGGCCCGCGTTCAGCACCACGATCTTGTCGGCCAGCGTCATGGCCTCGATCTGATCATGAGTGACGTAGACCATGGTAGTCTTGAGGGTGCGATGCAACTCGCTGATCTCCATCCGCATACCGACACGCAGGGCGGCATCGAGGTTGGAGAGAGGCTCGTCGAACAGGAAGGCGCGCGGTTCACGCACGATCGCGCGCCCGATGGCGACGCGCTGGCGTTGGCCGCCCGAGAGTTGTCCCGGCTTGCGGTCGAGATAGCTGGCAAGGTTCAAGACGCGGGCGGCGTCGGCGACTTTCTTGTCGATGCCGGCCTTGTCCATCTTGGCCATCTTCAGCGGAAACGCGATGTTGTCCCGCACGGTCATGTGCGGATAGAGCGCGTAGGACTGGAACACCATCGACAACCCGCGTTTGGCGGGCGGCGCGTCGGTCACATCCTCGCCGTCGATGGTGATCGATCCGGAGGTGGCATCCTCCAAACCGGCGATCAGCCGCAGCAGCGTGGACTTGCCGCAACCTGACGGGCCAACGAAGACGACGAATTCGCCGTTCGCGATGTCGAGATCGAGGTCATGGATGATCTTGATTTCGCCGAAAGCCTTGACGACGCTTTTGAGGGCAATGCTTCCCATGGTCACGGATCCTGCGTAAGCGTTATTTCACGGCGCCGAAGGTGAGGCCACGGACGAGCTGCCGCTGCGAGAACCAACCGATAATCAGGATGGGCGCGATGGCCATGATCGAAGCGGCCGAGAGCTTGGCCCAGAACTGGCCCTCGGGGCTCGAATATTCCGATATGAAGAAGGACAGTGGCGCGGCCGCCTTGTTGGTAAGGTTGAGCGACCAGAAGGCCTCGTTCCAGGCGAGGATCACATTGAGCAGGCAAGTGGAGGCAATGCCCGGCAACGCCATTGGTGTGAGCACTCGGGTCAATTCGCTCCACAACGAGGCGCCGTCCATGCGGGCAGCCTCCAGGATACCCACCGGGATCTCCTTGAAGTAGGTGAACAGCATCCAGATGATGATCGGCAGGTTGAGCAACATCATCAAGGGAACCATGCCCCAGAAACTATCCATGATGCTGTAGCTGGTGAGATTAATCCCGCCCCAATCCTTGAAGACCAGACCATTGCGATTGAAAATGAGATAGATCGGGATGAGCGCGCCTGCCGGCGGCATCATCTTGGTCGAGAGCATCCAGAGAAGCGTGTCGGTGGTGCGCCGCGTCCAGACCCACACGCTAACCGGTACGACAAAGATCAGCAGCAAAACGATGCCGACGACGACGTTGTTGACTGTCCAGTTGTTCAGGTAGAGCGTGAGGAAGCAGATGGCGAGTGAGGCCGCTATGATGGCGAGCCACGTCTTGCCACTAAGGCTGCTGCTGGACTCATGGGCGGGGGAGAACGCCATCGACCATGCTGCCGGTATGGCGAACAGCAGACCAAGCAAGGTCGAGAGCAGGACGATGACGGTCGTGTTGAACACATAGCGCAGATAGTCGGACCGCTCCTGCACGATGCCGAAGTTCTCCAGCGTCCAGGGTGTCGTCAGGAAGTTCTGCGGCAAGGTGTAGGCGTCGGACTCGGTCTTGAAGGCGGCGACCGCCGTCCAGAAGATCGGAAAGAACATGAGCAGGCCGATCACCCATGCGACGATGGTGAGCAGGGCGGTTCGGCCGGTGGACTGTCTGCGCGCCATCGATCAAGCCTCCAGGTTGCGGCCGACGAGGCGCACAAGGAAGGTGGAGACGATATTCGCCAGCACCACGGCGACCAGGCCGCCGGCTGCGGCCATGCCCACGTCGTTGGCATCGTTAAGCTGCGAGAACACAAGATAGGTGAGATTGCCGGCAAAGCCGCCCACCGATGTGACCTTGATCTCGGCGAAGATGTTCAAGAGGAAGATCGTCTCGATCAAGATGACGACCGTGATCGGGCGGGCAAGATGCGGCAGCACGATGTAGCGGAAATAGCTCAAAGGCCCTGCCCCATCCATCATGGAGGCGTCCTTCTGTTCCTCATCGAGCGATTGAAGGGCCGTGAGCAGGATCAACGCGGCGTAGGGCAGCCATTGCCAGGACACGATGAAGCCGACCGAAAATAGCGGCACCCTGCCAAACCAGTCGAAGGGTTGCTGGACTCCAAAAAACCGCTGAATGCCGGCAAACAAGCCGAATACCGGATGCATGATCAGGTTCTTCCACACCAGCGAGGAAACGGTGGGCATAATGAAGAACGGCGAGATCATGAGCAGGCGGACGATGCCGCGACCCCAGAAGGGCTGGTCCAACAGCAGCGCCAGCAGCACGCCGCCAACCACGGTGACGGCGATGACGCCACCGACCAGGGCCAGCGTGTTGATCAGATCCTTGAGGAAATAGGGATCCTTAAAGAAGTAATAGAAGTTCGAAAAGCCGGCCCAACCCGTGTTGGTGGGATCCTGCAGACTGTAACGCAGGAAAGAGAAGTAGATGGTCAGTGCCAGCGGCACGAACGACCAGGCGGCCAGGACGGCCACCGAGGGAGCTAGCGCCCATTTTCCGACAACCTGAGCCTGACGAGTTGCCATGGTGATCTGCGCTCGGATCATCGGCTACGAACCGCCACCGCGATGCGCAGGGCAACGGCCGCTTCCGATTGGTTGCGCGCTGCCCGGGGGCAGCAACCGTGTAGATGGGTAGTCTCGGAGTGCCCTCCCCGCACTAGGCGGAGAGGGAGAGACCCGTGAGTGGTTGGCCTACTTGATGTAGCCAGCTTTGGTCATGGCGTCAGTCGTATAGGTCTGAGCCTGCGCCAGGGCGTCGTCGGACGACATCTGACCGGCCAACGCGGCCGAGAACAGCTCGCCAACCTTGGTGCCGATGCCTGCAAACTCGGGAATGGACGCAAACTGCACGCCGACATAGGGAACCGGCTTTACTGTCGGATGTGTCGGATCAGCCGCATTCATCGAGTCCAAGGTCATCTTGGCGAACGGAACCTTCAGATACTCAGGGTTCGCATAGAGCGAAACGCGAGTGCCCGGAGGGACATTGGCCCAGCCTTCTTTCGAGGCGACCAGTTCGGCATAGTGCTTGGACGTGGCCCAGCTGACGAACTTCTGGGCAGCATCGACCTTCTGCGAACCGGCGGGGATGGCGAGAGCCCAAGCCCAGAGCCAGTTGGCGCGCTTGCCGAGGCCCTTGTCGGGCGCCAGCGTGAAGCTTGTCTGGTCGGCGAACTTGGCAGCCTTGGCGTCCATCACGAACGAGCCGGCAGCCGTTGCGTCAGCCCACATGCCGCACTTGCCCGATTGGAAGAGCGCCAGGTTCTCCGAAAAGCCATTGCCCGAGGCGCCGGCGGGGCCAGCATCCTTCATCACCTTCAGGTAGGTATTGAGCGTGTCTTTCCACTCTTGGGTATCGAACTGGGGATGCCACTTTTCGTCAAACCAGCGGGCACCAAAGGAGTTGGCCATGGAGCCGATGAAGGCCATGTTTTCGCCCCAACCGGCCTTGCCGCGCAGGCAGATGCCGTTCACGCCGGCGGCGCGGTCCGTCATCTTGTTGGCTGCGTCAATGATGAAGTCCCAGGTCGGCGCGTCTGGCATCTTCAAGCCAGCCTTTGCCATCAGGTCCTTGCGGTACATGACGAAGGAGCTTTCGCCGTAGAAAGGCGCGGCATAGAGTTTGCCGTCAGCCGACAGGCCGCCAATGACGGCGGGCAGAATGTCCTTGGGATCGTCGAGGCCGTTCAGTTCGACGAGCCAGCCCTTCTTGCCCCAGATCGGCGTTTCGTACATGCCGATGGTCAGGACGTCGTATTGGCCGCCCTTGGTCGAAATGTCCTTGGTGACCTTCTGGCGCAGATCGTTCTCTTCCAGGGTCACCCACTCGAGCGTGATGTCGGGGTTGGCCTTGGTGAAGTCGTCGGTCAGCTTTTGCATACGGATCATGTCACCGTTGTTGACGGTGGCAATCGTGAGCTTGGTCGCGGCTTGCGCCAACCCGCCGAGGGCGAGCAGGGCGCAAGACGCCAGGAATGCCTGACGTAGTTTCATTGATTTTCCTCCCATGAGGTGTTTGGGCAATTGCTCCAGACGATGGGCAATTACTCAGGACGTGACGGTTCAGTCAATGTGGATTCGGTGCTGCATTGCAGCATCGGTGTGCGTTGCAGCAGTTCCGCGACGAGGTATTGGCGATCCCGGCAGGGCTCGAACCTGCGACCCTCTGCTTAGAAGGCAGATGCTCTATCCAGCTGAGCTACGGGATCCCGCAGTCACTTATAAACAGCCTGCCGGGCGCTTTCCAGCATTCGAAAAGGTGCCGGCGAAAATTGGCGCTCAAATTGCATGGTTACCTGGGTTGGTGAACGCGGATGCGGTCTGGAGGGTCGCTCATTGGGCACTGCAACTTTGCCATCATCGCCCGTGCCGACATTCGTGTCCCCAGGTGGCAGCGAGCCGAGAATGGCGGCGCTCGACGGCTTTCGCGGCCTCATGACCCTGTTTGTGCTGGTGTCCCATTACATTGCCGAGGTGCCGCACGGTAAATCTGTCTTTGCCGTTGCTTGGATCGCGGTCATCGCATTCTTCGTCTTGAGCGGGTTTCTGGTCGGCCGTCTCATTTTGGAAAAGCAGGATCGGGCCAACTTCTTTGTCGTGTTCTATGTGCGCCGCCTGTGCCGGACGCTGCCGGTATATTTCGTCTGTGTAACCCTGGTATTTGCCTGCGTCGTGTATTTCGGCTCAGCCGCCTGGCTCGACGTGCGCGCAAGCTTCCCCTTGTGGTCCTATCTCGCCTTTGTACAGAATTTCTACTTTGTTTCCACCAACACCATCGGGGCCCATTGGCTTGCTCCGACCTGGACGCTGGCGGTCGAAGAGCAGTTCTATCTCATCGCCCCGGCCTTCTTCTTCGTGGTGCCACGGCGGCGGCTGCTGCCGGCCCTCGCCGCTGGACTGGTCTTGAGCGTCGCATTCCGGGCCCATGTGATCCTGACAGGCGCATTGCCGCCAATGGCGGGCATGGTCCTGTTGCCGGGGATCGCGGACACGTTGATCTGTGGCCTGATCGCGGGGGTACTGTGGAAGACCGAAGGCATCCCTTGGCAGCGTTATGATCTTTTGCTTCGGGTTTTGCCTCCGGTTCTGCTGGTCGCGACCATCCTCCTCAAGCTCAGCGATCAGGGGCATGGACACAACTTCGAGATTTTCGGCAGATTGCTGGTTGCCGTCGCCGCCTCGGCTTTCATCTTGAGTCTCGTGCGTGGGGCGCCAGAAGCCCGGCGGTTCAACTCTCGGGTGCTCTGCTTCTTTAGCAATACGTCCTACAGCATCTACCTCACTCACTTGACAGTGCTGGGACTGATGCATGGTCTTATTCTTTCGGCTCAGCCCGACATCGGGACACCGGCCCAGCTTTTGGTTACCCTGGCGGCAGTGCCGGTAGCCGTTCTCGTCGGCTGGGCGGGCACAAAACTCGTCGAGCAGCCAATCACCGCCTATGGTCGCAGTTGGCGCTGGAGCACCCAGCAGCGGGTGAGGAGCGAGAGCTCTGGCCGCCCATTTGGCGCGGCAAGCCCGGCTTGATGGGCCCTGGCCGGGCAGCTATAAGCGGCGGACATCCAGCGACATGCCCGCATCACCAAGGACCCCACGATGGCCATCGAGCGCACTTTCTCCATTATCAAGCCGGACGCGACCGCCCGCAATCTCACTGGCGCGATCAACGCCAAGATCGAGGCTGCCGGTCTGCGCATCATTGCCCAGAAGCGGGTGCGCTGGGCCGAGGCCCAGGCCCAGAAATTCTACGAAGTCCACAAGGCGCGGCCGTTCTACAAGGACCTCGTCGCCTTCATGACTTCTGGTCCGATCGTCGTCCAGGTTCTGGAGGGCGAGAATGCGATCAAGACATACCGCGACGTGATGGGTGCGACTGACCCGGCCAAGGCGGAGAAGGGCACCATCCGCAAGGAGTTCGCCGAGAACATAGAGCGGAATTCGGCGCACGGCTCCGACAGCGCCGAGAACGCGGCAATTGAGATCGCGTTGAATTTCGCCGGTTTCGAGATCGTCGGCTAGTTTGGGCCATTCGGGTTCAAGGCGGTCACGAACTCGCATCGAACCCGTCGTTGGGCCGGGTATTGAGGGCAGTTCAGGAGAATACAATTTCCGCCTCCAGCGCGGTCGTCTCCAGCTTCCGGTTCGACACCTGCCCATGCTACCAGTCGGGGCATGGCGTGCCTTCCCGATGACTTGCGCATTTACGCTGTCGGCGACATTCATGGCCGGTCAGATTTGCTCGCCCGGCTTTTGGCGCTGATCGCGGAGGAGCAATCCGCACGCGCGCCGGCGAGCAGCCGCATTATCTTTCTGGGTGATTATATCGACCGGGGCCCCGACAGCCATGGGGTCGTGGAAATGCTCATCCATGGCTTGCCGGCAGGACTGAAGGCCGACTTTCTGATGGGCAATCATGAACAGATGATGCTCGAAGCCCTGGCCGAAAGGGATGCCCTGCCCCTATGGCTGGCCAACGGCGGCACGGCGGTGATCGAGGCATACGGACGGGCCGCGCAGGAACGTGGCGTTTCCGCCGATGACTGGAGCGAGCTCGTCGAGATGCTGCCGCCGTCACATCTGGACTTCTTTTCGGGCCTCGAGCTTTACGTACAGTATGGTGACTATCTCTTCGTCCACGCGGGCGTCCGACCGAAGATAGCGATCGAGCATCAGGACCCGCATGATCTTGTCTGGATACGAAAGCCGTTCCTCAATTACCGCGGGGACTTCGGCAAGATCGTTGTGCATGGGCACACACCGGTCGACAGCCCGGAAATCCACGCCAATCGCATTGCCATCGATACCGGCGCGGTATTCACCGGGCGGCTGACCGCCCTCGTCCTGGAAGCTGACCGGAAGGATTTTCTGTCGACCTGAGCCTTGGCTCAGGCCTGCTCGTAACTCTTCAACCGGTCGAGCAGGCGGCCGCGTGAGCCGCTGTCGCCATCGGGCTGCTGTGCGCGGTCGCCGTCCGCAACCTCAACGTCACCTGGTGACACAGGCGCCTCAGAGTCATCGTTGGCGGGGGTGTTCGGATCGCCAGCAATTCCAGGCTCGGACTGCTTGGTCGAACTCAAACCCAACTGGCCTTGCAGCGCGCGCTGGAGTTCGCGGGCGCGCGACGAGATGTTGGAACGGCGCGACACTGGAGGCGCCTCAGCCGGAGTGACAACCCGAATGACGGCGTCGGTGGCGGGCTTGGCGGCATCGCGAAGGATTTCGCGCGCGGGCGACACCATAGTTTTTGTCTGCCGCTTGAATTCATCACGGAACTGGCTGGCCTGTCTGGCGGTGCGTTCGTTCGCGGCGGCGATTTCGGCGCGCAACCGGCCGTTGATCTGGCGTTCGCGCTCAAGATCCCCCGAGATCCGGTCGATCCGGGCGCGCAGCCAAATCTTGGAATCGCGAACCTTGGCGTTGGCCACTGGGTCGTCGGCTTGGGCCATCGCCTCATTTTCCGCCCGCAGCCGCGCAAGCTCATCGGCTTGGGACTGCATTTGCGTCTCGATATCTTGAAGGCGTCGCGCCGCCAATTCCTGATCCGCCGGCAGCAGAGAAGAAAGG
>Ga0075028_100000126_pt1 | contig 26962 bp, 24 predicted proteins | sample LitLauG_LLR_2014_FD_71390 | JGI IMG/M metagenome (GOLD analysis project Ga0075028, IMG submission 71390) | Freshwater sediment microbial communities from Pennsylvania, USA - Little Laurel Run_MetaG_LLR_2014 | ecosystem: Environmental > Aquatic > Freshwater > Creek > Sediment | place: USA... | reverse complement strand
CCGGCCCGCTCGGAGGATTGACCACCACCACCAGCGCCGTTCCCGCCTGGGCAATGTCGGTCGCCGGAATGGACGCGACCAGTTCCTGGTGGCTGAGGAACGTCGTCCCCCGAAACGACCCGTTCCAGCTCACCCGCGCGCCCCGCTCAAAGTTCCTGCCGTTGACGGTCAGCAGGAACTGGCTGCCTCCCGCTTTGGTGCTCGCGGGTGAGATGGAATCAATGATGGGCGCCGGGTCACAGAGGGCGCAGCCGAGAGTCATCACGGCCAGTGCCATCGCCAGCACGGTCGGAGGGAGCGGGCTTGCGGGTGCCCCACGTTTCGCGGTTTTCGAAACGTGGGTTGCCAACGGCAGAGAGAACGGGCTCCGCACAACACAACTTCCTGGTGGCTGACGGCTGAGAGCTGACAGCTCGTGGGAGCTAGCGGATTCTCACAACTCGTCTGCCAGCTACGAAAATTATACGCCGGACCGGCTCACCCCGAACACGGAGTCGGGCCCGTTTTGCCGGTGTGGGGGCGGGCGTCTCGCTCGCCCCAGGCCGAGTCGAAGACTCGGCGGCCGCATGTCGGCGAGAAACCGGGTAGGGCATGGCTTTCAGCCATGCCAATTCCGGACTAGAAACGGACGGGCTTCAGCCCCTGAGGTGGGTTCCCGCCAAGCCATCCGCCATTCCGAAAGCCGGGTGCTAAACTGGGCCTTCCGCGATGTCGGGTCTCAACCTCAAGCCCACGCATGCCGCCGTCCAGGGCTACTATGCGGCCCTGAACCAGCTAGGGCAACTTCACATCAGCCACGAAATGGCGGTCCGGAGCGCGTTTCAGGACCTGCTCTCCTCCTGCGGCAGGAAACTGAAGCTCACGCTCGTGCCCGAGTTTCGCATTGAGCGCGCCCGGTCCTCGGTCATCGTGGATGGCGCGCTGCTGGATATCTACCACCTGGCTCACGGCTACTGGGAAGCCAAAGACGAGAAAGACGACCTCGACAAAGAAGTCAAAGCCAAGCTCGCCAAGGGCTATCCCACCGACAACATCATTTTTCAGGCTCCCGAGCGCGCCATTCTCTATCAGGCGAATGCGCGCATCGCCGACGAGAACATCTCCAAGCCCGACACGCTGGTTGATATCGTCAACCAGTTCTTCCGCTACAAAGCGCCGCACATCGAAGAGTGGGAAGAGGCAGTGGCGGAATTTTCTGAGCGCATCCCCGAACTGGCGACCGCGGTCTTCAAGATCATTGAGGAGCAACGGAAGAAGAACCCGGCGTTTGTCCGGAGCTTCGACGATTTCTACGCACTCTGCCAGCAAGCCATCAATCCGAACCTCTCGGTGGAAGCGGTGGAGCGGATGCTGGTGCAGCACCTGCTGACAGAGCGCATCTTCCGCAAGATTTTCAACAATCCGGACTTTGCGCGGCGAAACGTGGTAGCGCAGGAGATTGAAAAAGTAATCGCCGCCCTTACGTCGCGCGCCTTTAACCGCGATGAGTTTCTGGCTGGCCTCGACCGCTTCTACAAGGCAATTGAACTGAGTGCGGACAACGCCACGGGCTTCTCCGAAAAGCAGCACTTCCTCAACACCGTGTACGAGCGTTTCTTCCAGGGCTATTCGCCGAAAGAGGCAGACACGCACGGCATCGTATACACGCCGCAGCCGATTGTGAACTTCATGGTGCGCAGCGTGGAAGAGATTCTGAAGAAGGAGTTCGGGCGCTCTTTGGGCGACAAGGGCGTTCACATTCTCGACCCGTTTGTGGGCACGGGCAACTTCATCGTGCGCATCATGCAGGAGATCAAGGCGACAGACCTGCCTCACAAGTTCACGAATGAGCTGCACTGCAACGAAGTGATGCTGTTGCCCTACTACATCGCCAGCATGAACATCGAGCACGCGTATTTCGAGCGCACGGGAGAGTACAGGCCGTTTCCGGGGATTTGCCTGGTGGATACGTTTGAGTTGGCGGAGGCGGAACAGGCCGCGCTAGGGTTCATGACGGCAGAAAACGCCGAACGGGTGAAACGCCAGAAGGATTCGCCGATTTTCGTGATTATCGGCAATCCGCCCTACAACGCGTGGCAGATCAATGAAAACGACAACAACAAGAACCGGAAGTATCCCGTTGTCGACCAGAGGGTAACCGACACTTACGCGAAAGCTTCGGATGCAACAAACAAGAACTCTCTCTCCGATATGTACGTCAAGGCCTTCAGATGGGCCTCTGACCGAATTGGCGAGGAGGGCCTAATTACGTTTGTAAGCAATAACGGATTCCTAGAAGACAAGGCTTTCGACGGAATGCGACGACACCTAGCTGCTGATTTTTGCGCTATTTACCATCTGAACCTCAAGGGTGATGCGCGAACGACATCTGAGCAGCGGCGCCGCGAGGGAGGAAATATCTTTCAAGACGCAATACGCGTGGGCGTAGGCATCACAGTACTCGTCAAGCACGGACAAGAGCCAAGTCGGCACGTAATGGTCCACCCAGTAGATGACTATATGGATTACGCGCAGAAGAAGGGGTTCTTGGAGCAGCACGACAGCATCGCAGAGGTACCGTGGAGCAAGTTGTTGCCTGACTCAAAAGGTAACTGGGTGACAGAGGGAATGCGAGCTGAATTTGGCCGATTCCTGTCCATCGCAGCGGAAGAAGCCGATGTTGAAGTTCTGTTCCAAGTTTGCTCAAACGGAATCAAAACTAATCGGGACGAATGGACCTGCAACTTCAGCGCGCAAGATCTAGAGACGAACGTTCGGAAGACGATAGGTTTTTACAATACCGAGCTAGCTCGTTGGCAGCAGTCGAAGCAGGATGAAAAGATCGATGACTTTGTGCGATACGACGATCATTTCATAAGCTGGAGTCGAGACCTAAAGCAGGACCTCGTCCGCGGAAGATGCGTCGAGTTCGATCCACTGAAGATAAGAAGGCTGCTCTATCGCCCGTTTGTCGCCTCTAATGTTTTCTTCGACAGAGTCGTGAACGAAGAAGTCTATCGTCTTCCGAAGATCTTTCCCACGCTAGGCAGCGAAAACGAGAACGTTGTCATTTGGCTCAAGGTCGGGACAGGGTGGCCATTCTTCGCTGCTGCTTGCAATTGTATTCCGAACGTCTTGCCTCAGAGCGGATCGCAGTGTTTCCCCTTCTACACCTACAATGAAGACGGCACGAACCGGCGTGAGAACATCACCGACTGGGCGCTCGACCAATTCCGGTCACACTACCACGACGCCTCCATCAGCAAGTGGGACATCTTCCACTACGTCTACGCGCTGCTGCACCATCCCGAGTACCGGGAGCGGTATGCGGCGAACCTGCGGCGCGAATTGCCACGGATTCCGTTTGTCGGGGCGGAGAGGACGGGCGAGGACCCTTCGGTCGCTTCGCTCTCTCAGGGCAGGCTGCCCGCCCCCACACAGGTCTTTCAGGCCTTTGTCACGGCGGGGCGAAGGCTGGCGGAGATTCATGTCCAATATGAGCAGCAGCCGGAGTATCCGCTGAAGAAGACGGAGAAGGCGGGCGAGAAGCTGGACTGGCGCGTCAGCAAGATGCGGCTGGGCAAGGACAAGACTTCGCTCATCTACAACCAGTTCCTCACGCTTTCGGAAATTCCGAAAGAGGCGTTCGAGTACCGGCTGGGGAACCGCTCGGCGTTGGAGTGGGTGATTGACCAGTATCAGGTGTCCACCGACAAGCGCAGCGGAATTACCAATGACCCGAACCGGGCGGATGATCCGGAGTACATTGTGCGGCTGATTGGACAGGTGATTACGGTCAGCGTGGAAACGGTGAAGATCGTGAACGGGCTACCGCCGCTTAGCTTGGCCGAGACCACCGAGAAGAGTTGAGCCGTGCGTCGCCGCTTGCAACCAGTCGGGCGGGTGCCCAATATTCGGCACGCCACCCCGCCAGACCGCATGATCCGCTCCCGAAACAAGTCTCTCCGACCGTGTCTCTTATCACAGACAACTCGCGCCCCTGCGTGTTATACTTTGCTCTCATTTGTTTAGCTCTTTGACAATCTGACTCGGATGGCGCTCTTCCCGGACACGTTCTGTCACCAGAACAGGACCTGCCGCCGTGCCCAGAACGGGTATCTGAAATGGGGTGGCTTGAGCTAAAGGCTAAGAGCTAAGAGCCAAGAGCCAAGAGCCAAGAGCCAAGAGCTGGCTTAAGTCCTTTCCCGGCAAGATTTTGCCCCCAACTCCCTGATCGGAAAGGTCTTGACCCGAAATTGTCCAAAATCCTGGAAACAAACGACTTAAACTACGAATGTTTTCTAGATTTTACGTGGTCCATTTTGCGAACCCTTTTCTTTTCAATATTTTGGGTCAGAATAAGGGGGGAGGGGGTACCCGATACCGAGTAGCGATTTCCTTCGTAGGGTTCCCGTCCGAGCTCTGGTTTGGGGGGAGCTAAAGGCTAAGAGCTAAGAGCTGAAAGCTTGAACCTCGAACCTAACCACCCGGACGCTCCGTCACCGCCTTGCCGCCAGCGCCGGGCAAAGCAGCTTTGACGCCACCCGCAGATTCACCCTTGAGCAGTGCCTCAAGGCTCGGGTAAGCGTAGATCGTGGGCGCGTGGTTCTGCATCAGGCCGCCCGTATCCGCCGTCGGGCCGTAGTTGCTGTGCACGTCGCGCCCGAGCATGCGCAGCATCGCCATCAGTTGCCCGCGGTGATGCGAGGTGTGCGTCAGGCGGCGCGTCATGATCCAGGCGCGAGAGCGCCGCACATCAAAAAAGTTCGCGGCCTCTTCCCACCACGACTCGTTTTTCTCGCGCAGCGCCGCCAGACGCTTGCCGCTGTCTTCCGCATAACGCCGCATGAATTCCAAACGACTTTCCTGCTGTGGCAGGGGCGGAGCGCCGACATCAATGCCCAGCATGTTCCGAAACCAGAAATCATCGCTCACGCACTGGTGAACCATCTGCTCGCGCACACTGCGTCCGCGGGGATCACTTGGGTGTGGGCGAACCGGAAGATCTTCGTCCCGAAACTCGCTCCACACGCTGATGACCTTGATGCGCTCCGTCTCGTAGGTCTCGACCAGGAAGTCGTATCGCATAAACGAGCCGCCGCGATCCGGAAACGCTGATCGCTACTCCTCGGCTACGACTGGATACACAAGTCCCGCCAGAGCCGCGCCCACGATGGGAGCGATCCAGAACATCCAGAGTTGCGTGAGCGCCCAGCCTCCGACGAACACCGCAGGACCCGTGCTGCGCGCGGGGTTCACCGACAGGTTGGTGACAGGAATGCCGATCAGGTGGATGAGAGTCAGCGCTAGTCCGATCGCAATCGGCGCAAAACCTTGCGGGGCGCGGCGATCGGTGGAACCGAGAATGATAATCAGGAAGAAGAAGCTCAGCACGACTTCGGCGAGGAAGCAGGCGAACAGGGAATATCCACCCGGTGAATGCGCGCCGTAGCCGTTGGAGGCGAAGCCTGCTGCCGTAGTGAAGCCCTCCTTGCCGCTGGCGATCAGGTACAACACCCCTGCGCCCGCAACGCCACCCAGAACCTGCGCCACGACGTAGGGCACGAGTTCGCCGAACGAAAAACGCTTCCCCACAGCCAGACCCACTGAGACCGCCGGGTTCAAATGACAACCGGAAACGTGCCCGATCGCGTAGGCCATGGTCAGAACGGTAAGGCCGAAGGCTAACGCCACGCCCACAAAACCAATGCCGAGGCCAGGAAAAGCCGCCGCCAGGACCGCGCTGCCGCAACCGCCGAATACCAGCCAGAACGTTCCGAAGAATTCCGCCGCTGCCTTTTTGCCAAGGTTCATGTGCCGCCCAATCTGGTGCAGGAATAGCGGACCGATGGAAGCCGTGCGTTCTTCGGCCCGGAAGACGGCCAGCATTCTACACCATGCGTGCCCGTTCCACCGTTGCCGTCACGAAGATTTGCAAGGAGGTCGAGCTAACCCCGTTCGAACGCGTGCTTCTCTTCCAGTTCGTCCAGCGCGTGCTGTTGTGCCACTTCGAATGCGGCGCCGTGACTCATCAGGTTTTCGGTGGCGCGAGCGTAATCGCCCTCCAGTGTGAATACTCCCTGGGAAGAGATTTTCTTCGCGGCGTCGAGCAGGTGGTCCGTGGTCGCACCCAGGTATTGCGCATCCACCGCATCCGTTACCTGCACGGGTGCAGGACCGCTGAGTTTCGTCTGCCAGTAGACACGCCGCAGCAGGAACTCCGCAATCTGTTCTTCCGTCGCCTTGTGGAATGCCCAGGCGCCACGCTTGAAGTCATAGTGGCGGCTGGAGAACGGCAGCGGTACGAGCTTGGCTGACTTCAGGAATTCGATCTGGTGGCGGTCAAACTCCTTGCGCAGCGCGTTCAGCGTGGGTCCCTCGGTGTCTTTCGGCAAGAGCGACGGCAACACTTCGCGCAGCGTGGTCGTCATGTTGATGGCGACCAATGCGTGCTTCTCGGTACCGATGGGCTGAATTTCAGAATGTAAGGTCCAGAAATCAGCGCCCGAAGTGGACTTGTGATACGGCCAATCGAGGCGGATTTGGAGCGCCAGCCCAGACAGGGTGACATATGCGTTTTCTGTCTTGTTCCCGTTGCCACTGCTCATCTTCACCATCCCTCGACATTGCTGAATCTCCATATTCTACGCAAGCTGCCCGCTGTCTGGAATGGCAGTGTTTAGAAGGTGAACTCTTCCTTCGTGACTCACGTATCATAGGCGAACGGCTATGCGCTTTCTGTTCGACTCTTTCGCCCAGACCCTGAGCACGTTGTGGGCCCACAAGCTCCGATCGTTCCTGACCATGTTCGGGATCGCCTGGGGTGTCGGCTCGCTCCTGTTGCTGGTCGGGCTGGGCGAAGGCTTTCGCTCAGGCAACAGGAAGCAGTTTGATGAGTTGGGTGAGAACGTCATGTTCATCTGGTCGGGACGCGCGCCCGCCATGAACGGCAACTTCACGAGCTTGCGCCAGTACTATCTCACCTACAAGGATTACCTCGATGTGGCGCACGAGGCGCCCAGCGTGAAGACGGCTGTGCCGGTCATTTCCCGTGGCGACGTGCGCGCGGTCAGCGACTTCTTCAACAGCAACGGACAATTGCTGGGCGTGGTACCGGAGTTCGCCGAGATCCGCTACATCCCGATTGCAGACGGACGCTGGGTCAATGATCTCGACAACATAGAAAAGCGCGCCGTCGTGGTACTGGGAGACGAGGCGCGCCGCATCCTCTTTCCGGGACGCCCTTCGATCGGGAGCACAGTTCTACTCAATGGCGTGCGGTTCCAGGTGATTGGCACGCTCAAGCGGCTCGGGCATGGCGACAACAACAACATCAACCTGCGCATCTTCATCCCGTTTAACACGATGAAGGAATACTTTCGCCCCATGAATGTCGGCGAGGTGCAGGATGCGATCAGCTTCATCAACTACCAGCCCCGGAGCCGTGAATTGCACGAGACTGCACGGCAGGAAGTACACAAGATTATCGCCCGCAACCACGGTTTCGACGCCACCAACCCCGATTCGTTTGATGAATGGGACACGATCAAGACCGTGGATCAGATCGGGAAGATCTTCGATGCCATGAACAAGTTCCTCGGCAGCGTCGGGTTGGTAACGCTGGCCCTAGGAGCGATCGGGATCATCAACATCATGCTGGTTGCGGTCGCCGATCGCACGCCGGAGATCGGCCTGCGCAAGGCGCTCGGCGCCACCAACCGCAGGATCATGTTGCAGTTCTTCCTGGAAGGAGCATTTCTCACGCTGCTCAGCGGAGGATTAGGCATGGCAGCCGCGGCCGGACTGATGGCAGGCTTGGCCACGCTGCCGCAGCCCCCGGGTTTTGATACGCCGCGGCTGGTGCCGGCCACGGCGGCGCTGGCCATCATTTCACTGGCAGTCGCGGGCGTGATCGCGGGACTTTATCCGGCACGCCGTGCGGCCAACTTGCAGCCCGTCGAAGCGCTGCGCAGAGATTAGCGATGAAGCGCGACTTGTTGCGACACGCCTACGACGCCATGCGCCACGACCTGCGCAAGACCCTGCTCACCATGCTGGGCATGGCGTGGGGCATTGCGACGGTAGTCCTGCTGCTCGCCTACGGCGACGGGTTCGGCAATGCCATCGTGAACATCTTCCAGGCGTTCGGGGCAACCGCGGTCGGCGTTTTTCCCGGACGCACTTCGCAAGAAGCAGGCGGGAGCAAGGCTGGAGCCCCGGTCCGGTTCACCAATGAAGACATCGAGCTGTTGCGCAACGTGGTGCCGCTGATCCGGCACATTTCGCGGCAGTCGCAGCGCGAGAGCAGTGTGAAGTACGGACCGCGCTCTTTCCGCTTTCCCGTGCAGGCAAATGACGCCTCGATCCGCGATATCTGGAATCTTTCTGTTACCGAAGGTCGCTTTTTCACCGATCAGGACAATCTGAGCCATGCGCTGGTTGCGGTCATCGCGTCCGAAGCCAAGGACAAGCTTTTCTCGGGAATGCCTGCGGTCGGTGAGTCGATCCGGGTTGATGGCGTCGTGTTCCTGGTGATCGGCGTGATGGAACCGCGTATGCAGGAAGGCGACAACGATATCAATCGTGTCATCTATGTGCCTTATGAATCCATGAGCGCATTGCAGGACACGCACTACCTTGGCGGTATCTGGCTCGATTCGGCGGGGCTCGATCACACGAAGTTGACGCGAACCATCCGCGAGTCGCTTGGTCTGGCGCATTTGTTCAAGCCTGACGATCAGCGCGCTGTGTTCATCTTTGATGCCCAGAAACAGCTGTCGCAATTTGGCATCATCAGCACGGCTTTAAAAATCCTGCTGGCCTTCATTGGTACGCTGACGCTGGGCATCGGCGGCGTCGGCCTGATGAACATGATGCTCGTGTCGGTGACGCAACGCACCCGTGAGATTGGGATGGAGAAGGCGCTGGGTGCGCGCAAAGGGGACATCCTGTTTCAGTTTCTGGCTGAGGCGCTGGTGATAACGGCGCTCGGTGGAGTTCTCGGCATCCTGCTGTCCTATGCGGTCTCGCTGGCGGTGGGCAAACTCACGCTCTACAGCGCGCTGGCGAAATATGGCGAGGCGGGAGACATTCGGCTGATTGTGGCTCCTCGCATTCTGGGAATCGCAACCAGTATTCTCGCGGTGGTGGGTGTTGTCAGCGGTCTGTTCCCCGCGATTCGTGCGTCGAATCTGGATCCGATTGAGGCGCTGCGCTACGAGTAAGCACAGCGCTGCCGCAGTGTTCTATTGCTGCCTCCGGCGAGCCAGCGCTGCGCCGATCGCGCCCCCGAGGCTGGCAAAAGTCACGAAGAGGACCAGGAGTCCGAGCAGGAATGCTGCAATCAGCGTTGCTCGCCCCTCCGGGCTCTGATACTGCTTGAACGCTTCTGCAAACTGGGGATCGGTAGTAGTTGTGGCTCGTTGCAGCACGTCAAGCACGAACTGACGCAGTTCCTGGCCTCGATTCAATACGAGCGCGAATAGTGGGGCCAGGCTTGAGAGCAGAACGAAACCAATAAAGCCGGACAGCGCGCCCAGGCGAGCTCCCGAACCTGTAGTGAGATTCACGTCGGGGCGCCGGCGATGGTAAACCGACACGGAAACAATTCCGCCGGCCAGCATTCCCAAACCCAGAAAGCCCAATCCGACGGCGAAGGCGAAAGCGCAACAAAGGCCACCGGCAAGCGCGGCGCGCCACGTGTCAGGCCAGGACAACTGGTTGACGGATGGGACCGCGATTTGCGGGACATGCTGGGAAGGCGCGGCCGCAGGTTGAACGGCTACGCGAATTTGTGGAGCCGAGCATTGCGGGCAGAACGGCTTGCCGTAATCCACTGGTGCGGCGCACTTCGGGCAGACGTGGTCCACAGCAGGCAAGGTAACTTAACGCGGTGGGAATGGGCAAGGAAGCAGGTTTTCCTTTTTCCGGCGAGCCCGCTTTGAAACGATCGCTTCACATGTTGCGGGACTGTCCGCAGCGCCTGAAGGCGCATCGACAATGAGAGAGACGTGTGGCACGCCTGAAGGCGTGTACTGATACGAATCTTGTTTCTTGGCGACGCGCTGAAGAGACGCGCTCTCTGCGGACGGTATTGAGAGCGGCGCTAGATCGTCTCGCTGCCGCGTGTGCGCACATAGACCAGCGCGAACTCCGAACCTTTATTCGTGGGCTTGATGGCCACAATGTGCTGGTTGCTCTCGGTACCCACCTTCAGTTCTACGTAGTCCCCCGGACCCTCTTTTTCGCAGGAAAGCTGTTCCGAACCTTTCTTTTCATGCACGTGGGCATCAATGTGAAAGCCGGAACGCGTGCACTCCAAAACCGACCCGTACTTCTTGAGCTCGTTACGATAGTAGGAGAGCAGTTTTTCCGGAGCGTCGTCGGATTCGTATTTGACTACCGCCAGCTTCAGCCCGAAGGCGGAAGTCGAAATATTCACGTTGGCCCGATCATTGTCGCCGTCCGAGAACTTCTCGGCGGGACGGGACCCGGGATACACGGACAAGCCCGTATCGGAGGCCTGCACCTGTTCGCTGATTTTCATGTTGCCGAAGGGCGTCTGAATATCCACTTTCTTTTGCGGCGAGTCTTTCTCGGAAATGTGAACGCCGCAGGCCGTAAGGGACAGTGCGAGGCTGAGTCCCACGGCAGGCCAGTAGCGCGAGGGGAGAAGATCACTGAGCATGTTCAGAACCTCCGGAAGCGGCGGGTAAATCCAGCCCTTGACCGCGCGCGGCAAAATTTGGAATCGTGACCGGCAGATGCCCGTGAATGGGTATCTCGCCGAACAGCGCCTTGATGGCGCTCATCTCCGAAACCGTCGCGTTTGAAAAAGTGCACATGTAATTCTGCGTCCCTGGGAAATCGGATATGAAGTACGGACTGCCCAGTGAGATCACCATCGTCTTATCCCCGGCCCGCTCCACGATCTGCTGCAGCAGGGGGCCGGTTGCGTCCGAAAGACCGGAAGAGCCAGTCAGCTTGCCGGATTTCTTCACCTGCCGTCCGGCTGACGGCACGATATAGACCGCAGCAACCACCTTTTGTGCGTCACCCACCGCTTCCAGAATGTCGGGCGTCATGGCCCCGGCGATGCGCGGATCAACGAAAAAAACGGTAGCGTCCGGCGCGCGGGCACGGATTTGCCGCTCGAACAGATGGCCCCATTCCAAACGAACGTCGTCCGTCAGAATCACGACCACCAGTCCGCTCGGCGCGGCCTGCTCTGTCTGGGTATACGGAAGGGTGGGCTCGGAAGTTCCCAGGTTCTTCAGGGGCAGGAACTTGCCGCTGTCTTTGACCAGGGTGACGGCATCGTCGGCGATTTGCTGCCCGAGAGCGATGTTTTCGGGCTGGGCAATGCTCTGCGCAAGCGTGTGCAGGTCTACAAATTGTCCCTTATGAAGGCCAACCGAGGCCTTGATGCGCAGGATTTTCAGCACCGATTCATCGAGTTGCTTGCGCGGAACTTCACCGCTACGGACCGCTGCTACCATCGAGCGATAACAGGCATCCAGGTCGGGCGGGATGAGCAGCATGTCGTTGCCGGCCTTGAACGCTGCCACGCAGGTCCGGCCAATATCCTTCACATAAAGACGGGTGAGGGCGCGCATGTCGAGAGCGTCCGTGATCACCAGTCCGCGAAAGCCCAGGCTTTCCTTCAGCAAGCCATCGATGATGGCGCGCGAAGTGGTGGCGACGTGATTCTCTTCGGCATCGAGCGCGGGCGCCGTAACGTGAGCGATCATCACCGCATCGACACCGGCCTCGATGGCGCGACGGAAGGGCGGCAGTTCTACGGATTCCAGACGCGCCGCATCGCCGGCTACCTGCGCGAGCGCGAGATGTGAGTCGGTGCCGGTATCGCCGTGTCCGGGAAAGTGCTTTGCCGTGCTCAGAAGTCCCTGAGAGTGGGCTCCGCGAATGTAGGCTGCCACCAGATCCGCTACTTTCTCCGGATCCTCGCCAAACGAGCGGGTATTGATGATGGGATTGGCCGGGTTGGAATTGACGTCGGCGTCGGGGAAGAAATTCCAGTGGATGCCGATGGCACGCGATTCAGCGGCGGTAATGCGACCCAGAGCCTCGGCATAGGAAGTCTTGTTGGCGGCGCCAAAAGCCATGGCGTGCGGGAAAACAGTTGTGCCGTTCAGCCGCATGGAAAGCCCACGCTCAAAATCAGCGGCAAAGAGCAGCGGTACTTTCGACTCGCGCTGCAATTGGTTGGTGAGTGCGGCTGCTTCGTAAGGCTCTTTCTTATAGACGAATAGCCCTTCTGCCGGCACGCTGATCCCGAGCGCGCCCAGGTGATACTTGCGGATGTTGTCGCGGAGCTTCAGGAAGTCTGCGCTCCGGAAATTGAAGAACTGCACCCGAGCCCAGGGCATGATCACCTGGCCGACTTTCTCTTCGAGCGTTAATCGCCGTAGCGTCCGTTGCGCCCAGCGCTCTCCACCGCGATCAAGCACTACTGGAGCGGGCGGAGGAAGGGGGCGCTCCTTGGCGGCAGCGCCAATAGCGAGGAGCAGGATGAGGGTGAAGCGACGGAGCATGATGTGAACGATAGCAGAACCGGATGCTGGAGTCAGGAGCTTCTGGCAGCCGGTAGGACTGCACCTTTAGCATTTGGATTCAGCGAAGGAGGCCGCCTGCCTGATCCAAAGCCATGACTTGAATTGCTGGATCATCGCCAAAGCCAGTGAGCCAGTGCACGTCCGGTTCGCGGCGGAACCACGTCATCTGACGCTTGGAATAGTTGCGGTGAGCTTGTTGCGCGGCGGCGATTGCCACCTCGATCGTCGCTTCGCCGCTTACAACCTGCATGGCCTGCTTGTAGCCCAGGGAACCCAACGGGCGCGCCGTGTCGCCATAGTTCGCCAGCAGGCTTTTCGTTTCCGCAACCAGGCCAAGATCAAACATGCGCCGCGCGCGTTGATTGATGCGCATGTAGAGTTCCTCCCGGCACGGATTGAGGCCGAGCCGTAGGATGCGGAAACCGGTCAACGGGTCGCGGCCTCGTTCCCACAACGCCGACATGGGGGTACGCGCGGCAAGCCATACTTCGATGGCACGGATCAGCTTAGGCACATCATTGGCATGAATTTTCTCGGCCGCCTGACGGTCGAGGCGGCGAAGAATGCGGTGCAGGTGCGCGGAGCCGCGATCCGTGGCACGCTGCCGCAGGCGTTGGCGCAAGTCTTCAGAACGCTGCGGACCGGGGAATAGACCTTCCAGCAGTGCGCGCAGGTAAAGGCCCGTGCCGCCGACGACGATGGGCAATCGGCCGCGCGCGGTGATTTCGCCGATGACGCTGCGCGCTTGGCGGGCATACTCGCCCGCGGTTACGGATGCGATCGCATCGGCCACATCGAAAAGGTGGTGAGGCACGCGGGCGCGCTCCGTCGGGGAAGGCTTGGCGGTGCCGATCTCGAAGCCACGATAGAGCGCAACCGAGTCGCAGTTGACGATTTCTCCACGAAACTTCTCTGCGATGGCGAGAGAGAGCGCAGTCTTGCCACTCGCGGTAGGACCCAGGATGATGACGAGGAGAGGGGCAGGGGATGTGGCTACCAAATCCATCTCCAGTTGGCGAGACGCAGGTAGCGAAGCAGGTAGAGAAGAAAAAGAAGAAGCGCAATTAAGAGTAAGCCGCGCGTTTCCATACTGAGCACGCGCGTGCCCTTCTTCTTGGGAGGCTTGTCCTTATCCATCGAGGCCATTCTACTGCGCGCGGTGACGGGCGGGAGGGGAAGCGCAGTTTTGCTACACTAGCGCCGCTGCTATGTCCATGTCCCCAGCTACCCCGCGCCCCCGTTTTGCGCGCTTCGGCGTTTTCGAAGCTGATCTCAGCTCTGGAGAACTGCGCAAGAACGGGAGCAAGATGCGGCTGCAGGAGCAGCCGTTTCAGGTTCTGGCCGTGCTGCTGCAGAATGCGGGCGAGATTGTAACCCGCGACGATCTGCGACAGCGTCTTTGGCCCGCCGACACTTTCGTGGATTTCGATCACAGCCTGAACACAGCGATTGCCAAGCTGCGCGACGCCTTGGGCGACTCGGCTTCCAGCCCCCGCTTCATTGAGACGCTGGCGCGGCGCGGCTACCGGTTTCTGGGACCGGTGGAATGGCCATCGCGAGTCGCGCAGAATGGCGATGGCTCAGCGAGTCCAGTCGCAGAGGTGGACTCTGCTCATCCCGAGCTGCCAGTGGCACACCGCGGGGTGACGCGAACCTTGTTTCTCCTGGTCCAGACCATGTACCTGATCTTCTTTGTGGCAGCACTCATCAAGCTGGACGATGCAGGGTTGGTGCTCCACACTTGGCTGTCCCCAGTGCCGGCCCGGCTCGCTGAGGCGCTTATGGTGCTGACCGCGTGCGTGGGCATTCCACTGCGCTGCTACCTGTTCACCGCGACGGCCTTCGATTACCCAAAGCTCGGAGCCAAGTTCGACCGCCTTTTCCTCGCGGTGCTGCCGCTGGATATGCTTTGGGCGCTTGCGCCTTTCCTGGTGCTGCACGAAATCGGATTAGGGGCCGCGTTGGCCGCCATTGCAGCGCTACTCTACGTTCCGTTTGGAGAACGAACGCTGATCCGTATGACGTATCCGCAGCCGGGAGCCTGAAGCCGCTACTCCAGGTCGTTCTTGTCCGGATTGTAGTAGAAGCGCCCGCGCATCTCGAGGTAAGGTGCCTTGAAATCGGCCGGCAGGGGGGGCGGGTTGGCGTTGTGGATGGCGCCCCAGGCGGCTCGATCGAGCGCGATATCGCCGGAACTCTGCACGATCTGTGCGCCATAGACGGTGCCGTCTTTCAGAATGGCGAACTGGATGGTGACGCGGCCTTTCTTTCCATCATGCCGGGCCGACTCCGGAATTAGCGGCTCCCACGCCCGCATGACCGCCACGCGCAGGCGGCGCATGTACGGATCAAAATCCACACCCATGGTGTCGCTTAGGATGTCGAGGTCACCCTGCGTGCCGCCCTGGCGGCCTTGATACATGCCATAGTCGCCGCCTCCCCCACCTGGATGCGACAAGGCTTCGCGTGCGGCCTGCTGAATCGCCGAACCCGCCGAAAGCGGTGTCGAGAAACTCGGCTTAGGACTCGTCGGCGGATGCAGAAGTGCCTGCTGATTCTGATCCGGTGCGGGCGCGGTGAGGCCGCCCTTGGCGGACTCGGCCTGTTGCGCCTGTTGCGCTGGCTGCTGCTGCGGTGCAGGTTGCTCCTGCTCCGCCGGTGCTCCCGGACGCGTGCTCCCCAGAATCTTGCGCAGCTCCTTCGGATCGAGCGGGGTGGTGTGCATGGCCCGGCGATCTTTATCGGAAATGACATCAGTTGGCGGACGCCGGTTGAGCTTCTGAATATCAGGAGGAAGCTCAAGGTAGGTCAGTTCCCGTTGTTGTTGCAAGAGCCTGGCCGTGTCCGCAGGATGCCAGACGGGCAAGTAGCGCGCGATGCGCTCCGCATTCACCAACAGGATGATGAGCGCCAGGTGAAATACCACCGAAATCCAGAACGCCTCGCGGCGGCGCGATCGCGTCAGGTCATCCTGCAACTGCACGAGCAAGGCCGGCGCGTCGATGGTATGCGCCGCCCGAAAATAGATGTCCCGAGTATTCGGCAGACCACTCCCCGGGCGCTGCGCGGGTTGCGCAGGCCGTGGGTCACGCGGCGGAATCTGTGTGGTCGCCATCAGAAAGTTCTCTGGACGTGCCTGGCGGTACCGTCCGAATCTAGCCCCCAAAACGCGGCAGCCGTTGTCTTATTGTCGCATTCCTAGGCGTCCAGCGGGAGGCCCGGAAGTCGCATAGCATGCCCGAAACCCGCCCTGGCTCAGCGCTTGGGCGAGGCCAGCAATTCCCGTTGGATGCGCGCCCTGTGGCCCTGGATGGCCTCGAGGATCTGTAAAGCTACAGCCAGAGCCCGACGGCCATCTTCCAGTGAAACCACCGGTTTGGCGCGGGTTTCGACCGCTGCCACGAAGGCTCCCAGTTCCGCCCGCAAAGGTTCGGCGTTGGTAATGGGCGGCTTGTTGATCTGGATCATGGAGTCCGGATGTCCAGGGACAGGGTTGGTGCCTTTCGGATCAACTGTAAAAGTTAGTAAATCCTGCCGGGTGTAGTCGATGGAGAGGTATTGGTGCGGCTGAAAGAACCGCAGTTTGCGTACTTGCTCGGTCGAGACCCTGCTGGCAGTGAAGTTCGCGACACAGCCGGACTCGAATTCCAACCGCACGTTGGCGATGTCCACCTTGTTAGTGAGTACAGGCAAGCCCACTGCATGGACCGTCGTCACCGACGAGTTCACGAAGGAGAGGACGATATCCAGGTCGTGAATCATCAGGTCGAGGATGACATCCACGTCGAGCGAGCGCGGGGTAAACACGCTGAGGCGGTGCACTTCGAAAAACAGTGGATGGTTGAGCAGCGGATAGGTAGCGCGGACTGCGGGGTTGAAGCGCTCCAAGTGTCCGACCTGCACAATGCGCTGGTGCTTCTCGGCCAGATGCAAAAGCTCATCGGCCTCAGCCAGGGTGGAAGCGAGGGGTTTCTCGATCAGGATATCAACGCCCGCCTCAATGAGTTCGCGCGCCACTTCGAGATGCGCCACCGTGGGCACAGCGACAGAGGCCGCACGGATCGTGGCACTGGAGAGCAACTGCCGAACCGAGCCGAAAGCCTTGGCGCCGTATTCCCGCGCCACCGCTTCCGCGCGAGCCAGGTCGGTGTCGACCACAGCCGACAGCTGCACCGGCACGCCTTGCTGCGCGAGCTGGTGATAGACCCGTGCGTGGTTCCTGCCAAAGGCGCCCGCGCCCACAATCGCGACCGGAATGCGTTCTACGATCAGACGGCAGCCCCCAATTTACCGAAGGAAGATTCTCTCAGGCCGACGGCAAATTGGGAACTGCGTCGTCTGGTCACAGTCCGGTGGAGCGCAAACGCCGATTCGAGACCAGCCACGCTACCCAAAATCCGGCAGCGACAATCGCGTAAGTCAAGGCGAGGCCAGGGACATCGCGAAGCATCATCCACGTGATGTGGCCATTGACGAAGGTGAACGACAGCGGGGCGAGGCCGAAGGCGATGGCGAGAGCCAGTAGCCAACTGCGGCGCTCCAGCAAGTTTTGGTGCGAGCGAGGGTCTGCACTTCATGATCCATAGGCATAGTTGGTGCGCCTTTCAAGGTTGAGTCCAAAAACTCCAGTTTCTTCTGCTCGTTGATCTGGCTGGCCAGTTCCGGGTCGCGGCGCAGAAATTCTTCGATGAGGGCGCGGGTGTCGGCGGAAGCTTCGCCGGCAAGATAGGCGGGAAGAAGATCATTGATGACATTGCGCGTGATTTCCATAGTGGTCTCCTATCGTTCGCGTACCGGCGCCAGCTTGAGCCGCGCGCGGTGAATTTTGGTCTTGACCGCCGCCAGCGAAATGCCCAGCGCCTGTGCGATTTCTTCATATGCAAGATCGTCCTGCGCCGCAGCAGCAACGCAGCGCGGTCGATCTCGGGCAGCTGTTGCAGAGCCGCCAGCACTCGCGTCAGCTCCAGGCGCTGTTCGGCCGTATCCTGCGGACCTCGCGCCGGATCGGGGGCAGCCTCGTCCAGTTCGGTGTGGCGCGACTGCCGGCGCATTCCTTTCAAATAGCAGCGGGGCGCGATGGTCAGCAGGTAGGCCCGCACCGTCGCCTGGCGAATCGGTTCTGTCGAGTTCCATGCGCGCATGAAGGTCTCCGATGTGATGTCTTCCGCATCCTCGCGGCGGCCGCTCAAGTACAGCGCGAAGCGGTAGACCTCGCGGGCATGTTGCTCGTAGAGGGTGTGGAAGTCCGTCATTCCGTGCTCAAAGAAGATATCCGCGAAGGCAGGAAAAGTTTCAGGGGAGGAAGAAGAAATTTACGTCAGCTGCCGGGAGTCCGCGACGATAGCGATCCCGGCTTCTTCGGCAGCCCGTACCGTTGCATCGCCATCCAGCAGTAAGCATCGCCCAGCATCGACTGCCAGGCATGTCGCGCCCGCCTTGCCCATTGTCTCGATCGTCTTCACTCCAATGACTGGCACATCGAAGCGCATGTCCTGATTCGGCTTCGCGATCTTCACCACCGTGAGCGCCCGGCTCAGGGTCGAGGCATCGCCCTCGAGCGAAGCCATGATCTGACCCGCACGCTCGATGGCAGCGTCGGTGCCTTCCATGGCTTCGACCGCAACACAAGCGCCTTCCGCCACCACGACGGTCTGACCGATATCGTATTGCGCCAGGTGCCGCGCCACGCTACGCCCGTAGACGATGTTCTTCTTCTCCTGTTCGCTGGGAGCGCGCTTGGTCAAAACACCCGGCTTTGCCAGTAGAGGTTCGAGCAGAGCGGTCGAGTTCTCCAGATGAATGCCTTCGTCTTCGAGTACCTTCGCCACGGCGCCGATGAGGGAATCCGTGTTGCGTGTGCCGAGATTCAGCAGCAGCTTGGCCAGTCGCCAGTCGGGCCTGATGGCAGAGAAGATTTGCTTGTGCTTGACTTGTCCGGCCATGACGGCATGGGTGACGCCTGCGGCCTTGAAGGTTTCGATTAACCGGGAAAGTTCGCCGAGGGAAAGCCAATGGACCGCTACCGCCCCACGTGCCTCGATCTCGGGCGCGGTCTCTTCCTTGATGGCGGCGACCACGACGTCGAATCCCTGGGCGTGCGCCGCATCCAGCACGAGGAAAGGGAAACGTCCATTGCCGGCGATGAGTCCGAGTTTCTTCATAGTTGCGTGACTTCGCGTTACGCGGCCTGCGTCCTGATCTCCTCAGCCGCGGCCAGAACTTCCGGCACGACCGCATCAATGTCGGACTCTTTGGTCAGATGGTTAACAATGCAGGCGCGCAGGCAAAACTTATCGTGCAACACGGCATTAGAAAGATAGACTCGGCTCCGGACAATGATGCGCTTTACCAAAGCGGTGTTGAAGCAGTTGCGATCTTCCTCGGACATGTCGTCACTGCCACGGTGCCGGAAGCAGACCGCGCTCAACTCTACCGGGCCGAACAGTTCCAGCGCGGGAGTCTTGCGGACCGCTGCGGCCAGGCGCTGCGCGGATTCCAGGTCCTTACGGATGGCCCCACGAAACGCCCGCAGCCCGTGGTACCGCAGCGAGAGCCACAGCTTCAACGCCCGGAAGCGACGCGACAGTTCAATCGACTCTTCGAAAAACGCGAACCCTTCGATGGGGTCGGTGCTCAGTTGCTTGGCATAGTCCCCGGTGTACTTGAACGTCTTGCGGGCGTTGTCCAGGTCGCGATAGAGCAGACATCCACAATCGAGCGGCTGGTAGAGCCACTTGTGCGGATCGAGAGAAAGCGAATCCACCAGCGCGAGGCCGTCAAACTTTTCTGGGGCAGCGATCGCAGCCAGGGCCCCATAGGCGCCATCCACGTGCACCCAGGCGCCGTGGGCATGGGCGATGCGGACGATGTCGCGCAGGGGGTCGATTGCACCGGTGTTCACCGTGCCTGCCGAGGCGACCACGGCGATTGGCGCCAGTCCACGCCCTTGATCTTCACGAATCGCTCTTTCCAATTCCGACGGGATCATGCGATACGACGCATCGCAGGGAATAGTACGCAGGTTGTCGCGTCCGATGCCGAGCATGGCCACCGCTTTTGGCATCGACATGTGCGCTTGTTCGGACGCATAGACGACCCCAGCCGGAGCGCTATGCAGTCCGCGTTCGTTGGCAGAAAGTTTCGCCTCGCGCGCCATGGTCAGGCCCATCAGGTTGGCGGGAGATCCTCCGCCCGTCAGGGTGCCGAAAAATCCCGCGCAGCCCACGGCTTCTGCCAGCCAGCGCACCACCGTGCGTTCGATCGTCACGCCCGCCGGCGCCGAGCGCCAAGCCGTCATGTTCTGATTCACGATGGAGGCGAACAGATCGCCCAGCGCAGCGATCGGCTCTCCAGGTCCCTGCACGTATCCGTAGAAGCGTCCGTTTTGTGCGCGCGAGTGCTGCATGACGTCGCCCAAGGCGGCAAACGCCTCGTCACCCATGCCCTGCTCCGGCAGTTGCCGCGAGAAGAGGCGTTCCGTTTCTGCTCCGCTGGTCGCGGGGAATATGATTCGGGTATCGAGTCCAGCGAGATACTGGGACGCCAGGTCCGCTACCCCTGCGGCCAGGCGGCGAAACTCTTCGGAAGAAACTTCAAGCGGATTCGCTCCATCGAACTCAGTCATAAGAAAGTCACAGCAGTTCCGAAGCTGAAGAACCAAAGGCTGACAACTGACAGCTGAGAGCTGACAGCTCTCCGCTACTTGATCACACCGCGTTGCGAATTCTCGATGAAGCGAATCAGCAGATCCACATCCTCGCTGCGGTCCCGCTCGGCCTTGAGCTTCTCCAGCGCCTGGCTGGTGTTCAGCTTGGAAGCCAGCAGTACTTTGTAGGCGTGATGAATCTTGCCGATGCGCTCCTTGCTGAACCCGCGGCGCTCGAGACCCACCTTGTTGATGCCGTACGCGTTGGTATCACGCGCCGCCGAAGTCATGGAGAAAGGCAGCACATCCTGCGTAATCGTCGTGCCACCGCCAACGTAAGCATGCGCGCCAATGCGCACGAACTGATGCACCGGGCAGAGTGCGCCCACCACGGCCCATTCCTCGACCGTCACGTGTCCGGCGAGGGTCGCGCCGTTCACCAGCATGGCGTGATCGCCAATCACCGAATCGTGGCCCACGTGCGAATACGCCATGATCAGCGTGTGGCTGCCGATGCGGGTTGTGCCGCCGCCTTTCACGGTGCCGCGATTCAGCGTGACATACTCGCGGATCTCGTTGGCGTCGCCGATTTCCAGGCGCGTTGGCTCACCCTTGTAGGTGATGTCTTGCGGGTCCATGCCGATGGCGCCGAAAGGGAAGAACCCGTTGTTCCTGCCGATGCGCGTGGGGCCATCAATGTGGATGTGCGAAACAAGTTCGCAGCCATCCCCCATCTCGACATCCGCGCCGATGATGCAGTAAGGCCCAATCTTGCAGGAGGCCGCAACCTTGGCCTTGGGATCGACGATCGCAGTGGGATGAATCGGCATGAGTGAGGTGGAGTATCTTGTGCTGACCTTGGAGACCTTCTCTTGACTGAGTGCCTCGACGCCCTTGTCATTCCGAGCGCAGCGAGGAATCCCTATAACTCACGGCGGCCGCCCGCTTGAGCGCGACTGCCCGCCGTTACTCGGGAGCTGAATCCTCCGTAGTGCCTTCTCCTTTGCCCAGATCCGGCGAGCGCGGCACCAGCCGGCAAGTGACCGTCGCTTCGGCAACGCGCTTGTCGCCGACAAAAATTTTCCCTTCCATGCGAACCGCCGTAATCCGCCAGGCCTTGACGTCAACTTCAATGCGCAACTGGTCGCCTGGAATCACCGGACGGCGGAAGCGCGCTTTTTCTACTCCGGTGAAAACCATGAGCAGGTGATCGCGATCGGGCACTTCGGTAAGCAGGAGCGCGCCTCCGGCCTGCGCAATCGCTTCCACCAGCAGCACCCCCGGCATGATCGGAAAGTTGGGGAAGTGCCCGGCAAAGAACGGCTCATTGATGGTCACGTTCTTGATGGCCACAATCCGTTCCTTGCGCTTCAGGTCAATCACGCGATCGATCAGCAGGAAAGGATAGCGGTGCGGCAGAATACGCATCAGGTCGTTGATGTCGAGGGTCGTCCGAGCTGGCTCCGCGGTTTCGTATGCGGGTTGTGTGGTCTCACTCATTTCGTCAGAGCGAAGATTATACTGTACAGCCGAGTGACAAAAACACATTCCAGCACGCTGCCACCCTACGTCACCGATTTCACCGCGCGCCGCGATGACATCGTCCAGACCATTCGCGAACTGGTCGAGATCGAATCGCCGAGCGACCACAAGCCCGGAATCGACCACCTTGCCACGATACTCGCCGCCCGTTTCGAAAAAATCGGCGGCCGCGTCCAAATTCACGAACAAAAAGACTCCGGCAACCACCTGCAGGCTGACTTCCCCGGTAATGACGGCAAACCGATCCTTCTGCTGGGTCACCTCGACACCGTCTACCCGATGGGCACTCTGGCGCAAATGCCCTGCAAACTTGAGGACGGAAAGCTCTGGGGGCCGGGCGTATTCGATATGAAGGCGGGCATTGCCTTCATGCTGCACGCGATCGAGGCCTTGCAGACGCAGCATGGTGCTCTGCCGCGGCCGGTGACCGTGCTTCTCGTCGGCGATGAGGAAATCGGCAGCGACTCGTCACGCGCCATCACCGAGCGATTGGCGAAGCAGAGTGAAGCGGTGCTCGTGCTTGAGCCTTCCGCCGGTCCTCGCGGCACTTTGAAGACGGCTCGAAAAGGAGTGGGCAGTTACAACGTGCAAGTCGTGGGTCAGGCCGCGCACGCCGGGCTCGATCCAGGCAAGGGACAAAGCGCCATCGTCGAGCTGGCGCACCAGATCGCACGCATTGCGAAATTCACCGACTTGAAGCGCGGCATGACAGTAAATGTTGGCGTGATCCGCGGCGGCACGCGTGTGAATGTTGTCCCGGCAGAAGCCTGCGCGGAAGTGGATGCGCGTGTCGCGCGCCTCGCTGACGCAAAAATCATCGAACGCAAGATGCGATCGCTCAAACCGGTGAACCGCAAGTGCAAGCTGGAGATCAGCGGCGGACTGAATCGTCCTCCTATGGAGCGCACGCCGGGAGCAGCGGCATTGTTCGCGAAGGCGCAGACGTTGGGACGTGAGATTGGATGGAAGATCGAAGAGACCGCGGTGGGCGGCGGTTCCGACGGTAACTTCACCTCAGCCCTCGGCATCCCCACGCTCGATGGTCTCGGAGCCGTAGGCGAAGGCGCGCATGCTCCGCACGAAAATATCGTGGTCGAGGCCATCCCCCGACGGGCGGCCCTGATTGCGGGGCTACTGGAGACGGTTTGAGGCAGCAATGCAGGGCCTTGGCCGCTTGCGCAACCGGCAGTAGCTCTTCCGCGTCTTTGACTCTCTGAGCGCGAACGCCTAGAATGCCTTTGGGGATAACTTCCGCCGTAAGGCCGTTACTCTTCAGTTACGCTTCGGGATAGCCCGAGCAGGAGGTTCCACTATGTTTGGCGGCAAATTGGGTTTACCCGAGCTTCTCGTCATTCTCGTCATTGCGCTTCTCGTCTTCGGTACAGGTAAGCTGGCCGACCTCGGCAAGGGCCTCGGCGAAGGTATCAAGAATTTCAAAGACGCCGTGAAGGACGAAGGCAAGGAAGAGAAGAAGTCCTAGCTGCAGTACTTTTCTGTTCCGTGTGACCAGTGTGGGGACGGGCGTCTCGCCCGTCCATGCCGAGCGCAAGCTCGGCTCTTGTTTTCTGGCGCAGACTCCCACCGGTTTCTGCTGCCCAAACGTCCTGCATCTAAAGCGGCCCTCACACCCTTTTCAAGGAAGACTGCATTCATATCAGAGCGCGGCTTCCGAGGCGGCGGGCAAACGCGCGATTCGTATCAGGGCATGGCTTTTACCATGCCACGAACCCCGCATCAGAACTATAATGCTGCACCAATGGCGCCCGAACCCTGGGGAGGACGGCATGACGATGTTCAATATCTGCAAAGGGTCCCCAAAGGTTTTAGTTGTATCGATGGTGATCGTCTGTCTCTGCGCCAGGGCGCGAGCAGAAGATGTGAAGCTTCAGCAACAGGCAGTGCAGATGCTGGAGCGCGCAGACGCAGCGAGTACGACTCCAACTCGCCCGAATTTTGAGAACATCATCAACTTTCGCGTGCACGGCACCGAGGCCAACGATCCCAGCGAGGGAGAGGTGAGGATGATCTGGGCCGGGCCGCTCCAACGGCGCGAGGAAACAACCTTTGGTAAGTTTCACCTGATCAATATCTGGTACAGCGACCAGTTAATCGTGAGCGGAGAAAAAGGCACCGTTACTCCGCCGCTCGTGAGACGGGCTATGAAGTTCTTGCCGATTCGCCTGGTCCGGTTTGACCAGCAAGATGTGATTCGCGCTATCGACGACGCCGTCGTGCACGGCCGACCGGCGCAGTGCATCGAGTTCGATACCAAGTTCGGGGAAACGGTGAACAACAACGAGATTTGTGTCGACAAGGAACTGGGAACGATGCTGCGCTTCCGCGACGGCGCGGAGACGGAGGAGTATTCGGAGTTCTTCCTCTTCTCTGGAGCCTATCTGCCCGGCCATACGGAAATCTATCGCAACGGTACGTTGATGATCGAGCTGCACCAGAAGTATTCGGCGCTGCCGTCGGAAGTAGACATGGGTTTGTTTGCGCCCCCGCCGGGCGCCGAGATTCGCCACAAGTGTCAACAGACCCGCCAGGCGTTCGGAGTTTCGATGCCGCAGCCAACGCCCGGCGTTGAGGATCAGATCACGGACATGGTGCTGGAGGGTGTAATCGGGCCAAACGGGAAGGTCTACTCCGTGGTCGTAATGGAGCCGGACCATCCCGAACTGAACGAAGAAGCGTTGAAGGTCGTTTCGACTTGGACGTACACTCCCGCCTTGTGCGATGGAAAACCGAACTGGCAGAAGAGCGAGTTCGTGCTGCACTTCCAAGGAAGATGATTCACAGCTTCGCTTCTAGGCCAGCCCGCGCTCCTGCATCATTCTGTACACCAGCGGCACCGGCAGTCCAACCACGTTGAAGTAGCAACCGTCGATCCGCGAGATCCATCGCGACGCTACGCCTTGGATCGCGTAGGCTCCCGCTTTGTCCATCGGTTCCGCGGTCGCGACGTAGTCGGCAATCTCCTCGTCGCTGATCGGATGGAAATGGACCTCGGTCGTCTCCGCGCGCACGTCGCAGATCTCTTCTGCGCCCGCCGAGCCGGCAAGACAGACGCCCGTGATCACCCGATGCGTTTTGCCTGACAGCAGCTGCAGCATGCGCTTCGCGTCCGCCTCATCGGCGGGTTTGTTGAGAATCGTGCCGTCGATCACGACAATCGTATCCGCACCCAGCACCCAGTCTTCAGGCCGCTGGTGGAATATCGCCAGCGCCTTTTCGCGCGCCAGACGCTGCGCGCAAGCTTCGGGCGCCTCACCCGGGAGTGGTTCTTCCGGGATATGAGCCGGCTGCACCTTGAAGACGAACCGCGCGTTGCGCAGAAGTTCCGCGCGGCGTGGAGAAGCGGAAGCGAGCACGAGCATCGCAGAGATTGTAGCGGATGCATGCCTGTCGCTAGAACTGCTCGCGCTCTCCGCCTGCTAGAATCAAAGATTAGCCACCCTCGCATGGACCGCCAGCACATCCGCAATTTCGCTATCATCGCGCACATTGACCACGGCAAATCCACGCTGGCCGACCGCCTGCTCGAGTTGACCGGCTCAGTCACCGCGCGAGAGATGCAGGCCCAGGTCCTCGACACGATGGACCTGGAGCGCGAGCGCGGCATCACTATCAAGGCCCACGCCGTCCGCATGGCCTACCAGGCGAATGACGGCCAAACCTACCAGCTCAACCTCATTGATACGCCCGGTCACGTGGATTTCTCTTATGAAGTCTCGCGTTCGCTAGCTTCCTGCGAAGGCGCCTTGCTCGTGGTCGACGCTTCGCAAGGCGTCGAGGCCCAGACGCTAGCTAACTCCTACATCGCCATCAACAACGGTCTCGAGATCATTCCCGTCATCAACAAAATCGATCTCCCCAACGCCGACATTCCGCGCACCATCGAGATGATCGAAGGCGCGGTCGGGCTCGATGCTTCCCACGCTGTACCCATCAGCGCGAAAACCGGGCAAGGTGTGCCCGAGGTGCTCGAAGAGATCGTGCGCCGCGTTCCGCCGCCCAAAGGCAAACCTGAAAACCAGCTCCAGGCGCTGATCTTCGACTCGTGGTTCGACCCCTATCGTGGCGTGATCGTCCTGGCCCGCATTTTCCAGGGCACACTCAAGAAAGGTCAGAAGATCCGTCTCTGGTCGAACGGCCGCGCCTTCCAAGTGGAAACCCTCGGCGTGCTCACGCCCAAGCCGGTGGAAATCGATGAACTCGTTGCCGGAGAGGTGGGCTTCCTCATCGCCAACATCAAGAACGTGGCAGACACCAAGATCGGCGACACCATCACCGACGATGCCGATCCCGCTATCGAACCTCTTGCGGGCTTCGAGGAACTCAAGCCCATGGTGTTCGCCGGCCTCTACACCGTGGATGCGCACGAGCACACGCAACTGCGCGAGGCGCTCGAAAAACTTCGCCTCAACGATTCGTCTTTCTTCTTTGAGCCGGAAAGCTCCGCCGCGCTCGGTTTCGGCTTTCGCTGCGGGTTTCTCGGGCTGCTGCACATGGAGATCATTCAGGAGCGGCTGGAGCGCGAATTCAACCTCAACCTGATCACCACCGCCCCGGGCGTCCGTTACCTGATCACCAAGACCGACGGCGCTGTCATCGAGGTGGACAACCCATCACGCTGGCCCGCGCAAAGTGAAATTGCGAAGATTCAGGAGCCGGTCATTCTCGCCACCATCCTCTCCAAGGAGGAATTTGTCGGCAACATTCTCAAACTGGTCGAGGAAAAGCGCGGCAAGCAGAAGAGTTTCGAGTACGTCAGCTCCTCACGCGTCATGCTGCAATACGAATTGCCGCTGAACGAAATCGTCCTCGACTTCTACGACCGCCTCAAGTCCGTCTCCCGTGGCTACGCTTCCCTCGACTACCACCTCGCCGGAACGTGGGAATCGCCCATGGTCAAGCTCGACATCATGGTCGCTGGCGATTCCGTCGACGCGCTCTCCATCATCGTGCACCGCGACTTTGCCTATGATCGCGGCCGCGCCCTCGCCGCTAAGATGAAAGAACTGATCCCGCGCCAGCAGTTTGAGGTCGCCATCCAGGCCGCAGTCGGCGCCAAGATCATCGCTCGCGAGACCGTTCCCGCCATCCGCAAGAACGTCCTTGCCAAGTGTTACGGCGGCGACATTACGCGCAAACGCAAGCTGCTGCAGAAGCAAAAAGAAGGAAAGAAACGCATGAAGCGCATCGGCCGCGTCGACATTCC
>Ga0075028_100000122_pt1 | contig 27301 bp, 25 predicted proteins | sample LitLauG_LLR_2014_FD_71390 | JGI IMG/M metagenome (GOLD analysis project Ga0075028, IMG submission 71390) | Freshwater sediment microbial communities from Pennsylvania, USA - Little Laurel Run_MetaG_LLR_2014 | ecosystem: Environmental > Aquatic > Freshwater > Creek > Sediment | place: USA... | reverse complement strand
AACCATTCGAAGTCGGTCAGCTCGTAACGTCGTGTTTGCATTCAAGCTCCTCCCAAGGAGCTTGAATCAGTATTCGCGGAAAAAGGAAATCCCCTTTATGAGTTTGTGACCTAGTCTTGCCATTTTCCATTGGAGAGCACTCGAGGCGACACTCCCGGCGTCAAAAATACGACAGTCCGGCTACCCAGTTCCGCCGTCAGCTCTGGTAGTACGGTGCGGCAACTTGGACATAGGCGTTTGTCCACTGTGATGACCACCGTCTTGCCGCCAAGTGTTCCACCCATGACTCTCGCCAATCGTATCAGACTTGTTGCCTCGGCATGATACACAGCATCATTTGGCATCTCCCCAATATTTGCTGTTTTCATGATAGCAGGATACTTCCGTATCAATTGATCTCGCATTGTGTTGGCGGCGAACTCATCGTAGTATTGCGAATAGCTCGGTGCTCCCGAGTTGACGCAGAACATGACCCGACCATCGACCACAGCCCTTGCGACGACGCCGTCAGCTCTCGACACCGCAGGGCGACCAGTGAGCACGGGCTAGCATTTTCGGAGCGGAAAGTATCGAGCGATGTCTCCGGGCCGAGCGAACTTTCATACATCGACGCCGGATCTGACTCGTTGTCGGGTGGGCCATTGTGGCCAAACCGGAATGCCACCTGATAGCTCGGACGGGCATCGGCCTCGGCAGCAATCGACCGGTTCTGGGCGATGGCACCCAGCGTGTCATTGTAGAGCCCGGGCGTTGGCTGCCAGTCCGGTTCAAGGCGGCGCACGGTGTTGACCGCTACTTCCGCCGTTTGTGTTGTGGAGACCCAAAGGGGGTCATTCAGGTCGATTTGTACACCCCTGTTCGGCACGACCGTGAAAATCCGATCGTCGCGAAAATTGGCATCAGGACCTGCCGGCCGGGTTGGATCCGACTCTGAAGCAGGAATATTCTGCGCGAGGAGCGCGCTGCCCCTGGGAACGTCGGATATGACCCGGTTCGGATCCCCCAAATCCGGCAGCAGCTCGGCCACCCGCACGTGTTGGCCGCCATCACCACTGGTCCACTGGCCACCATCAGATGAGCCAGCGGGCACGCGGGGCTGATCAGGGTTGTACTTGGCCCAATCCTGGGCGAACACGAACCTGACGAAGTCAGCCTGAAAGCCGATCGCGGCATTGTGCCAGCGGGTGCGCGCGATGAGCTGGCGCGTGCCACGCGCGGCATCCGAGGGTTGGAGGGCAGACATGCGGAGAGCCCCCCGTGGCCGTACACGTCGACGGTCTTGCGAAACCTCGAGTGGGATCGGAGCAGATTGATCCGTACAGACTCAGATGCGGGCGGCGCTCAATTCAATGCGCCGCCTGCCTTGCCGTCGGGCCGACCAGCGGCAGCACCGCCTCGCGCCAGACGGCTTGGGTTGGCCTCCTGATAGTTGTCGTGCTTGTTGTCGCCGGGGATGCCGAGCAGCATCGGCGGCACGCCCAGCGCCAGCGCGATGTCGCGGGCGGCCTGGCGCTTGGACTTGGGTGAAATCCATGTCTTTCGGGCTCATCGAGCGGTTACTTCAAGAAGGGCGCGCCAGTCGAGCCCGCCCTCCAGCAATATCGGCCGCCCGGCATTGCGCGCGCCCTGGAAGCCGGCTTCGAGCTCGCTCTTCAGCCGCTCATACTGCTCGGACGTGAGCTGACGGTCGCCGGCGTTGTAGACCAGCGCGCCCGACGGCAGCGCCGAATTGTCAAGCATCGCCTTGTTCCAGGCGATGGCCGCGTTGTGGATGTCGATGGTGGTGGCGGCCGCGCGATAGGCTTCAGGGATCTTGAAGCGTCTTCAGCGGTCTGGAACCCGGAATTGCCTCAATGGTTCGCTGCAAATCGGCGACCAGCGCATCGAGGACGATGTCCGAAACATCGGCTCCCGGATTGGCATGGAAGCCTAAGTCGAACGAGGCATCGTCCCAAGGATTGGCGCCAATAATCTGAAGGTCGGTCCGCTGCATGACGACGTTGTAACCGTGCCCATTGGGGTCCGACGCACCAATATGGACGGTGAAACCGTGCACCTCGGCAAAGAGGCACAGTCGCACGAAAAGGAGATCGCGGGTTCCTGGGACAATGCGGAAAAGATGGGTCCTAAGCGGTAGATTTCCCTTCTGGCTGGGGATCGGATTGAGGTGCCCCCAAATCAACCCGCCAGCGATCAGTAGACAAAATGCCATCGAGATCATTGCCGGCCAGGGAAGCCATCGATTTGCTTGTGCCATGATGCTGGTCAATGTTCATACGCAGATGTTGGTCCATCAGCCGAAAGATTTGCGGACCCTGTGCCCGATTGGCAAAGGCCAAATCGGCATTCTTGTTGTTACCTATCCCATGCGTCTCAATGAACCAAGCGCCATTTGGGGCTTGGCTGGCGTGCCGAAGAATTTGGCCGTCGAAGAAAACGTGCCCCATGAGCGTCTTGTTGATGATTGTCATCCCATCGGGACTGACCCAGACCTTTACCGGGCCAGCGGCGATACCGACCCTGGGGTCGTAGACTGTGTATGTCCCACCATTGACGACCGGTTGAGCTGGGTCTTGACCTGGATAGGCGTATCGCGAGAGCTGATCTGCCATTTCCGTCGCGGTACACGGCACTTGCGATGTGCACACCTCTGTCGGGCCAACCTTGTAGTCGTGCCAACCGGGGCGATCAGGGCTGTAGTTGCCCAAGTTGGGCTCCTTGCCGGTGCGTTGATACTCTGCCCAATGCGGCTCACTGTCCGACTGAACCGGCTCCGCCCCCTGGTTGCCTGCCGGCTTATCAGCAATCCGGAAGGGGTTAGATGTCGTGCCACCGGCATCGCCACCCGACCATCGACCGCCTTCCGGGCCGGTGTCCTTGGGCACCCGCGGCTGGGCCGGGTTGAACTTTCCCTCCGCCTCCCCCGCATCCTCGGCCACGTCGCCGTAGCCCACCGCCGCGCGTTTCTCCGCATCGGTCAGGAACGTCGCGCCGCCCACCCGCTTCCACAGGTCGTCGCGCTCGGACGACAGGGCCTCGATGGCGTCGAGGTCGGGGCGCAATTCGAGGCCGCCGCCAAAGGCCGGGCCGAGCCAGCTCGCCAGCGCCTTGGCCGAGCGGCCGGCCAGCGGCAGCACCGTATGCCGCCAGAAGCTGCGATTGGCCTCGGCGTAATTGGCGTGGGTGTTGTCGCCGGGAATGCCCAGCAGCATCGGCGGTACGCCGAGGGCCAGCGCGATGTCGCGGGCGGCCTGGCGCTTGGACTCGATGAAATCCATGTCCTTGGGTGTCATCGACATGGCGCGCCAGTCGAGCCCGCCTTCGAGCAGCATCGGCCGCCCGGCGTTGCGCGCGCCCTGAAAGCCGGCTTCGAGCTCGCTCTTCAGCCGTTCGTACTGTTCGGACGTGAGCTGACGGTCGCCGGCATTGTAGACCAGCGCGCCCGACGGCAGCGCCGAATTGTCGAGCATCGCCTTGTTCCAGGCGCTGGCGGCGTTGTGGATGTCGATGGCGGTGGCTGCCGCCTCGATGGGTGACAGGCCATAATAATCGTTGGACGGATGGAACAGCCCGAGATGCATGATCTTGCGCACGCCGGGCACCGCCTCGCCGCTGAAGCTGACGGTATGGGCGTTGACGGTGTAGTCGTAGGACAGCGGCCAGCCGTCGGCGCCCGGCACGATGGTCATGCGGTCGGGGCGCAGCACATACAGCTCACGGACGTCCTGGCCAACGCCGACCGCCTCGATATAGGCGTTGCCGGCCACCAGCAGGAAGCCGTACCAGGCTTCGAGCAGGTCCGGCTTGGTCTGCGTCGGATTGGGCGCGCGCAACAGGTCGAGCAGCGGATGATCCGTGATCTCCGTGTCGCCCGCGAACAGGTCGAGCGGCACGGCGGCGGCGGCCTCCGCGATCATCCGTATACATCTGTATACGACGGGATTCTGGGCAAACCCCTCGCGCGCGAAGGTGCCGTAGTCGCGCGGGGACCACACCGGCTGGCGTTGATATTGCAGGGCGATCAGCGGCGCGGCGGCGCTGCGTTTGGTTTCGGGCGGGACAGGGCGCGGGCGCGCGCGGGCTAGCCGCGCCAACCGGGCGAGCAAGGTGGGCATGAGGGAGCCTCATTCAGGACTGTCGGGAAAGGGGGGCGAGGGCAGCGGACGCGAGCTACGTAACCTCGGGGTGCTCCCAGGGGTCGGGGAAGGTGCCGATGGGCAGTTCCTCGGGTTTGATCCAGGTGATCGAGTTGGAAAGCTCGCCGTTCGTCTCCATGAAATCCTTGATGGCGAGCCAGGCCCTGTCGAACGGAATGTGGAGAGGCCGAGAGGCTAAGCCACCCTGATCCGCGGCGCGCCGCCCTTGCCCAGCATCAAGTCCGTCAGTGCCCAGACCAGCGCGTCCATGCGGTCGGGGCTGCGGCCGGAACTCAGCCCCTCCGGGCCGTAGTCGCACATCTGGTCCTCGAGCTCGCTGAACGTGCCGACATGGGAGACCAGCTCACGCTCGTAGAGGGCCGCCACCGGCTCGGCGCGCAGCCACTTGCCGCGCGTCGCCCGCACGCGGCTGACCGGCACGTCGGCATCGACCTGGCGGATGACGCCCTCCACCAGCTCGCCGCCCTGGTTGACCTCGGCCACGATCCGGTCCGCCGCGAATTCGTGGAACGCCGCCACCGCCGCCTTGGCCCAGACCGTGGGGGCGAACCCGCGCAGCGTGCGGTCGGCCAGCACATAGCCGCGCCCACCCTCCGCCATGCCGGCGACCACGATGCCGCAGGCGTCGGCCTTGGCGCCCGAGGTCACCGGCGGATCGACCGCCACGACCACGCGGCGCAGCGCCGGCGCCTCGGAAACGCGCGCCTTTTCAAGCGCTTGCCGCTTCCACAGCGCATCGCCGCGATCCTCGATCAGCTCGCCATCCAGCTCCTGGCGGCCGAGCGCCGTGGCGCCGTAGCGCTGGCGCAAATCCGAGACAAACGACGGCGACAGATTATCGGCGTTGTCGAAGGTGCGCGAGCGGTTGACCAGGGTGGCGGCATCGGCGATCAGGCGCTTGAGCAGCGCGATCGGGCGCGGAGTCGTGGTCACCACCTGGCGCGGATTGGGCCCGAGCCGCAGCGCGAATTGCAGCATGTCCCAGGTTTTTTCCGCATACTTCCATTTGGCCAGTTCGTCGCACCAGGCCGCGCCGAACTGGGGCCCGCGCAGGCCATCGGGATCGTCGGCCGAGAACAGCTGGGCGATGGACCCGTTCGACCAGGTGAGCTGGCGCTTGGAGGGTTCGTAGACGGGCCGTTCATGCCGGGCGTGGACGGCCAGCAGCCCCGACACTCCCTCGATCATGACCGAGCGGACATCCGCCAGGCTCTCGCCGATAAGCGCGATACGTCCGATCGCGGCACTGGTGAAGGGCTTGTGGCCGAGCGCCATCGCCCGCACCCACTCGGCGCCGGCGCGGGTCTTGCCCGAGCCGCGTCCGCCCAGCAGCAGCCAGGTCCGCCAAAGCTCCGTGATCGCCTCTTGCACCACCGATCCCGCCGCGTCATCGCCATGGATGGCGCGCACGACCTCGCGGGGCACCTGATCCTTGCGGGCCCAAGTCAGCCAATCGAAATGCAACCAGCCCACATCGATGGCCCGCATATCGGCGGTGACGTTGTCACTGGTTCCATTTCGCGCCAAGGCTAGCAATTCGTTTTGCAAGATCGCGACGCCACTGATCGACATTGTCATCTCCATAATCGGGGGCGGCCGGACCATCCGCCGAGGCGGGCATCACCGTCTCGCGCCAGGTCTTTTCCTTGGCATCGAGCTTGTCGACCGTGCCCAGCAGCGAGGCGGCGGCGCGCACCTGGCGTTCGGTGTCGGCGTCGGAGGCGATCTCAGGGTCTTTCATGCGTTTCTCCAGTTGCGTGAGTTTGCCGGCGATGATCCGGCGCAGCGAAGCCCGCTCGGAAAAGCCACCCTCCAGCCGCAGCGAGGCGTGTGGCGGCCATTTCAGTTTTTTTGCGCGGGCATATAGGGTGGCGGGGTTGCACTCGCAGTGCTTGGCGATTTCGCTGATCGAGAATTCGCCTTCGAAATATTCCCGTTCCGCTTTGGCCCATGTCTTTGGGGTGATCCGCCGGTATTTGCGTTTCTTGTATTTGCGCATCATGGGCATGGGTCTCGATGTCCGCTCTCGGCGGTTCGCATAGGTGGAGCCGGCCGCGGCACGTAGACGTAGGGCGCAATAGCGTTTCGCGTATTGCGCAGCGACGAAGAAACGATCTCGCGATGACCCGCTCCCGAGTCCGGCCTGCGGCGCAATACGCCCGAAGGGGCTATTGCGCCATACGGGTGTGCTGCCGGCCACGCAGACTTTGGGGGCAATAGCATCTTTGCGTATTGCGCCGCCACGCAAACGCGAACTTGCGATAAGCCACTCCCGAACCCCGACTCTGGCGCAATACACCCGAAGGGGCTATTGCGCCCTACGCAACTCTCAGATCATAGCAAAAACATAACCTAACAGCGTCACGCTGTCAACAACGATCTGGACGTTGCTTAATATTTCTTGCCGAATACTGCAATCGCGCCTTGAAACAACTACGGTTTGACAATATACCGCCAGTAGTTCCTTTCCTCCACTCCGGTCTCCGACCTTGCGAACCCGCGCACGGACACGCCCGCCTCGTGCACCGTGTTGGCGTCGCCCGAAACCAGCGGGTGCCACCAGAACAGCTCCTTGCCCTCGTCAACCAGCCGGTAGGCGCAAGTGTCCGGCAGCCAGCCGAGATCGCCGACGTTTTCCGCGCTCAGCACCACGCAGTCGGGCACCGTCGCGTGGCGGTTGCCATAGTCCCGGCAGCGGCACGAGCCGCAGTCGAGCAGCCGGCAGGCAAGCCTGGTCTGGTGCAGTTCGCCGCTGTCCTCGTCCTCCAGTTTGACCATGCAGCAGCGGCCGCAACCGTCGCACAGGCTCTCCCATTCCGGTGCGCTCATTTGCGCCAGTGATTTGCGTCTCCAAAATTGGTCGTTTTCGGTGTACATGGTTGGGCTCCGGGCGGCTGGCATACTGCCAGCCGGTGTGGTGCCGGGATAGTGTGAATCAGCGGCGGGTTCCTTGCCCGTCCGGGCGAAGGCGGGAGGGGATGAGCCGCAGCCTCGGGCTCAACTTCATCCTGAGGAGCGAGTGCAGCGAGCGTCTCGAAGGATGGCCGCGAATCCGATGGCGTCATCCTTCGAGACGCGCGCCCTTCGACAAGCTCAGGAGGGCGCTCCTCAGGATGAAGGGGTGGGTGGAGTGTGGCGGCCGGGCGCGCCGCCGCCCCTCGCCCCAACCCTCTCCTCTTCGCGTGACGAACGCGAAGAGGAGAGGGAGTCACCGCCATATGCGATAGTCTGGGGGCGAATCGGGTGAGCCATTGAGCGACTGGATTTTCAAGCGCGACGGACGCCGGCGGGGCGTCGATTGGCTTGCCCTCGATTCGTGGATCGACAATTCCCTGTTCGGCTCCTGGGAAGCGATCAAGGACCGCTGGGGCGACCTCACCGCCTTCAACCAGCGCTTCAATCTGGGCGGCTTTGCCAGATTGGCCAACGAACTGGGCTCGGAGGTGGTGTCGCTCGGAACCATTGGCCTGGCGCTGATGGTGGGCCTGGCACAACCGGCGTTTGATGTGATCGCGAAGGGCGATCTTCTCGGCTACAGCAAATACGCCGTCACCTTTGTTGATGCCGATGGCAACGAGCTCGGCAAGCGCGGCATCCTGCGCTCGGACGCGGTGCCGCTGGAGGAGATGCCCGACCATTTCATCAAGGCGCTGCTGGCCACCGAGGACCGGCGATTCTTCGAGCATTACGGCGTCGACATCGTGGGCACCGGCCGCGCCATCATCGAGGACATGCGCCAGTCCGAGGCCCGCCAGGGCGGGTCGTCGCTCACCCAGCAGCTCGCCAAGAACGTGTTTCTGTCCTCGGAAAAGTCGCTTCAGCGCAAGATCAAGGAGGCGTTCCTGGCGCTGTGGCTGGAGGCGCACTATTCCAAGCACGACATCCTCAAATTGTATCTGGAGCGCGCCTATATGGGGGGAGGCGCGTTCGGCGCCGAAGCCGCCGCGCAGTTCTATTTCGGCAAGTCGATCCGTGCCGTGACATTGGCCGAGGGGGCGATGCTGGCCGGCCTGTTCAAGGCGCCCACCAAATATGCGCCGCACGCCAACCTTGCCGCCGCACGCAAGCGCGCCGACGACGTGCTGTCCAACCTGGTCGATGCCGGCTTCATGACCGAGACCCAGGTCCACGACGCCCGCATCCATCCGGCGACCCCGGTGCTGAGCCACACCGCCGACAGCCCGGAATGGTTCCTCGACTGGGCTTTCGAGGAGGTGACGCGGGCGATGCAGGGCAAGAGCGATTCGGTGATCCGGGCAACGGTCACGGTCGATCCGGCCATGCAGCGAGTAGCCGAGGAAACGGTGCAGAACGCCATCCGCGACCAGGGCAAGGTCTGGGGCGCCAAGCAGTCGGCGCTGGTGACGCTGGAGCCGGACGGCGCGGTCAAGGCGCTGGTCGGCGGCGTCGACTACGGCGACAACAGTTTCAACCGGGCGACCCAGGCCAAGCGGCAGCCGGGATCGTCGTTCAAGCCCTATGTCTATCTGACCGCGTTCGAGCAGGTGGGCTATACGCCCGAGACCCAGGTGTCCGACGGCGGCTATGTCTGCCACAACGGCCACGTCGTCCACAACGATGCCGGACCCTACGGCCGGCCGACGCTGGGCATCGCGCTCGCCAAGTCGATCAACACGGTCGCGGTGCGGGTGCTCGATGTCGTCACCCGCCGCAAGGTTAATGACACGCTGGCGAGGCTGAATGTGACGCAGCAGGTCGAGAGCTGCACCATGGCGCTCGGCGATGGCGGCCTGACGCTGCTGGAGCATGTCGGGGGCTACACCACCTTCATCAACGGCGGCAAGTCGGTTCACCCCTATGCGGTGATCGACATCCGCAACACGCGGGGCGACGTTATCTATGCCCACGCGACCGACGCGCCACCGCCCGAGCAGGTGTTCCAGGTTAAGTACATCGCCATGATGAATCAGATGCTGCGGCGGGTGCTCACGGAAGGCACGGCGGCGGGGTCCGATCTCGACTTCACGACGGCGATCGGCAAGACCGGCACGACATCTTCGCACCGGGATGCGTGGTTCCTTGGCGGAACCGGCAAATATGTCACCGGGATATGGATTGGAAACGACGACAACAAGGTCATGCACGGCATCTTTGGCGGCCAAAGCGCCGCCCCCATGTGGAAGAGCTACATGACCGCCATCCACACCTCCCCCGACATCCCCCAACTCGCTGGCCTGCCGATCAATCCGAACCAGGTGCTGGCGATGGCGCAGCTTGCGGCAGCACAGCAGGCCGACCCGACGCTCGCGCGCAAGAAGGATGGCAGTCAGGTTGCGATTCCCGATAAGCTGAAACCGGTGCTTCGAGAGCTTGAGGACGCCTTGCGCAAAGCCAGCAAACAAGCCGCCGGTGGCGTATCCAGCACGCCAGAACGCAAGGCTGGACTTGAGCCGCCGGCCACCGGTCCAGACGCGATCCTGGCCGCGGCGTCCAACGACACGGCGACGCCCTGATCATGCGTTCCAAAGCCAAACTGCGCGATCTACGATCGGTAACGCAACTTCCATCACGCCCCAAACCCATCGACGTCGTCGGCCCCGTCCGGATGCCCGAACCCATGGCGCCGCGCCGCCAACGTGCACCGTTCCGCTGGTCGCGATTGCTCGATTCGCTCCCCATGCGTCCTGGGCGCCGCCTGGTCGGACGCCTTCTCGGTCGCGTAGTGAGTTTGGCAGTGTACGGCACTCTCGCGATGCTCATCGGGCTCACTTCAGCCTGGTACATGATTGAAACGGGCACCCGGCTGACGTTGGAGCGGGACGGACCGTGGCAACGCTGGACGCTTGCCGGCGCGCCCGACGCCGACCCCTACACCCGCGCCCATTTCGCCCGCGCCGGCTGGCTGCCACTGAACGGCCCCGCGGCAGCCTACTTCACCGCCAGCCGGGATTCCGCCGGCGAACCGCTGTACTCGGATTGCGATTACTCTGTCAGCGGATCGAACCCCGCCGCGAGGCGTTGGACACTTGTGGCCTACGACATGAGCGGGATGCTACTTGACGTCGGCGCGGGGCCAGCAGCGATCACATCCGAAACAGCGCTGCCAGGCCCCGGTGGCAATGTCACTATCGCGGTCACACAATCCACCAGTCCCGGCAATTGGCTCAACCTCACTGGCGCGACCCGGATGCAGCTCCTGCTGACGCTGTATGGCGCCCGCCAGGGCACCACTCTCAAAGCCGCTGAAGTACCTGCGCGGCACTTGTTCAGGATCGAAAGGATCGGTTGCCGATGAGTTGGCTGTGGCGAAGGCTTCGCAAGCTGCCGGTCAATGGGCGGTGGCTGGCGGCGGCGGTGCTCGCGGGCCTGCTTCTGCATTTGGGAACGGTACTTGCGATCAACCATTTCCTGCCCAACCGCGCAATCGCCGCCATCGCCCAGCTCGGCCCCGCCAATCAGATGACGGTACTGGAGCCGGTCGCCAAGGGCCATCAGCCGCTTCCGTTCCTGTCCCCAATGGAGCGCTATGCTGTCTGCCGGTTTGACCTGCGGAAGGGACCAGTCGCGCTGCACACCGTGCTGGGGGGCGATGATTGGACGCTCGCGATCTATGGCGCGACCGGGGCGAACGTATTTGCGGCCGCCGGCAGCGATCTTGAACGCTATGAGGTCGAGTTGTTGCTGGCACTGAACAGCGATGGAACCGGTGCTGGCCTACCAATCGCCAAGGACGCTGGCGTGGCCACGACCCTGGCGCTCACCGAACGCACGGGCATCGCGATCATCAGTGCTCCAGTCGGACAGTCTGCCTATGGCGATCTCACGGACAGGTTGCTGGCGGAGGCCACCTGCACGCAACGGCCGAAGTCGCTGCCACAGGCTGGCTGAACTCCCATCCGACACTGCCAAGCCCTATCGCAGCCGAAGTCCCGTCGGCCCGTCGAACAGATAGGTGCGCTCGGGCGCGATGGCGATTCCCAGCGAGGTTCCGACTGGAGCGTCGAAATCCTTGCCAGCCTTCAGCGTCAGCATGTCGGCGCTAAGCTTGGCGGTCACCAGCGTGTGGTCGCCGATCAGCTCAGTGGCGTAGACCTCGGCCATCAGCGTGCCGGTGGCGGGTTCCGTGACCCGGCAGTCCTCGGGCCGCACGCCGAGTACAGCGTCGGCGCTGGTACCGTGCGAGGCAGTGCCTATGCGCCTATCGCCAAGCAGGAACGTTCCGGCATCGAGCCTGCCGTGAAGCAGGTTCATCGGCGGCGAGCCGATGAAGCGTGCAACAAACAGGTTGGCGGGGTCGTTGTAGATTTCTTTCGGCGCGGCGAGCTGCTGCAACTTGCCGCCTTCCAACAGTGCGACCCGGTGGGCCAGCGTCATCGCCTCCACCTGATCGTGAGTGACGTAAATGGTCGTGATTCCAAGGCCATGCTGCATATGCTTCAGCTCAGCACGCATGTGACCGCGCAGCTTGGCGTCGAGATTGGATAGCGGCTCGTCCATGAGGAACACGGCGGGCCGGCGCACCATCGCGCGGGCAAGTGCCACCCGCTGGCGCTGACCTCCCGAGAGCTGGCGAGGATAGCGGTCGAGATAGGGGCCAAGTTCAACCTGATCGGCAACATCCTTGATCTGCTTGTCGCGCTCGGCCCGAGGCAGCCCACGGATCATCAGTGGATAGCCGATATTTTCGGCCACGGTCTTATGCGGATAAAGAGCGTAGGACTGGAAAACCATCGCTACGTCGCGGTTCTTGGGCAGCACATTGGTCACATCCCGGCCCGCGATGGTAATCGTACCGCTGCTTGTGGTCTCAAGTCCCGCGATCATGCGAAGCGCCGTTGTCTTGCCTGAACCCGACGCGCCCAACAGAACCACGAACTCTCCCGGCTCGGCAGCGAGATCCAGTTCATGCAGTACTCGCGTTGCGCCGAAGCTCTTGGCCACCTTATCGAGAGTCACGGTCATGGTCGCGTCAACCTTTCACGGCGCCAAGCAATAGGCCCTTTGCGATGAAGCGCTGCAATAGCAGCGTCAGCACGATCACGGGCAGGATCATTATCAGGATCAGCACACTCATATATTCCCACTCCGGACCGCGCGTTCCGTTCTGGGCCGAGACCAGGATCGGGATCGTCTGGGCGTTGGCGGTGGAAAGGAAGAGCGCGAGCAGATATTCGTTCCAGGCGAAAATGAATACCAGCAGCGAGGTGGCAACCAGGCCCGGCCGGGCGAGTGGCAAAACGATGTCCCAGAACACGCGGAATTTCGAGGCACCGTCGAGTTCAGCCGATTCGTCGAGATCGCGCGGGATCGAGACGAAGAAGTCGTACATCAGCCAGATGACGATGGGCAAGTTGACGGTGACGTAAGCCAGAATCAGGCCGGCGTGAGTATCGAGCAGGCCGATGCGCTGAAACATGACATAGATCGGAATCGCCGCGACCACGGGTGGAAAAATGCGCTGCGAGATGAGCCAGAACAGGATATCGGCATTGGCAAGCGTTGGCGAGGGAACCCGCCGCAACGCCCAGGCCAGCAACGCGAAAATGGCGAGTGCGACCGCGACCGCGATGCGCCAGTCGAGTCCAGCGGCGGCGACCATCAGCAATGCGCCGATAACTGAAAAAATGAACAGCACCACGGAAAACAATCGCGGTTTGAAGCTGAGCCGGGCCAGCGCGTAGGAAGCGCCAGTACCGATGATCATCACCACAAGCGTCGAGAAGCAGGCGACGATGATCGAATTGTAATAGGGCCGGAACGTATCATTGCCGAGGTCGTAGAAAATGTAGTGCCAGGCATGACCCGAGGGTGTGAAGTCGATAAACGGCAAGTAGAACGGCCCGCCGGTGACATCGAGCCGGACCTTGATCGACGTCACGACCAGCCAATAGATCGGGAAAATGACGGCTAGTGTCCAGGCGCCGAGCAGGCCGTAGATGATGACGGCGGCGGCGGGCGCCATGCGGCCGAGCCGCCTACTCTCAAAGACACTCATGTCCGCCTCTGGCGCATGGGCAGTACCACGAAGTTGAAAAACGAGACGCAGGTGACGGTCGAAACGAACAGCAGGATATAGGCAACCGCGGCCGAGGTGCCCAGGCTGAGCGTGCGCCAGTCGATAAAGGAATGCAGCGTCAGCGACTCAGTCGCGATGCCTGGGCCACCGTTGGTCAGAACGTTCGGCAAGTCGATGATCTTGAAGGCCTCGATGACACGGATCAGCACGATGGTTGCAGCGACCGGCGCGACCGATGGCCAGGTGATGTCGCGGAAAATCTGCCAGGGCGAGGCGCCATCGAGCTCGGCGGCTTCAATCTCGTCCCGCGGCTGACTTTCGAAGGCCGCCAACATGACGATGAAGATGAACGGCACCCATTGCCAGACATCGCCAACGACTACCATCGACTTGGCGCTCCAGGCGTTGGTCGACCAGGCGAATTCGCCAAGCCCGGCGCCGCGCCACGCGGGCGAGAACGGTCCCTGCTTCATGTCGGCAAGCATCCGGAACATGTAGGCCACGCCAACCGGTGTCACCATCATCGGCACAAAGAACACCACGCGGAAGAAGTCACGACCCTTGATCTTCTGCGCGCAAAGCCAGGCGAGCCCGGTGCCGATCAGGAATTGCATACTGACCCCAACCACGACGTAGAACAGCGTGGTGGCCAGCGAACCGATCTGCGCCTTGTCGCCGAGCGTGAAAGTGAACATCAAGGCGAGCAGGATGGCGAGGCCAAACGAGATGAACCGGCCAACGACACCCAGGATGGTTACGGAGCCGGATCGCAGATAGCCCCAAAGCGCCCAAAGCACCATCCCGGCAACGGCAACCAGGACGAGCCAGCCGAGAATCGGCACCGGCGCGAACGTGCCAACCAGATGGAACTGCTGGGAGCCGAAGATCAGCTTCTTGAAATTAAGCAGGCCGATAAATGTGATGTCGTAGCCGTTGGCCGAAATCTGAAATCGCGAGAGCGCCAGCCAGGCAGAGATGATCAGCGGAAAGATCGAGAAGGCAAGGACGAGGAAAATCGCGGGAAATAGGAAGACGCGGCCTGCATGGCGGTCGAGCCAGTCGATGAAACTCTCGCGTTGCATTCTCTGGTCTCTTCCGCAGCCAACTTGCAATACTGCCAACTCGTCATTGCCGTGAAGGCGGCCGCCCGCGCACCCCCAGAAGCTGCGCTTCGATCTGCGCCAAAAAATGCAATCACTCTTCAGTCACTCTTCAGCGCTTCTCCGTTTCGGTGCTCCCGGCTCTGTCCCCCTATCGTGCGCGGATGGCTGCCTTCGCGGCCATGACGCTGGCGGGTCAAACACGAGCGCAGGAGCCCTAGAGCGGGCTCCTGCATGTTGTTCTCTTGGCGCAACTTCCCTACTTGGCGCCGATCGTCGACTTGTAGGCGGCGAGCTGCTTGTCGCGGCCAAGTTCGTCGGTGATCTCGTTCCAGCCGTCGGTGATCGCCTTCATGGTGGCGGCGGTGTCGAGTTCGCCGGCCAGGAACCGCGCGATGGAGGTATCCAGAACGACTTGCTGATATTTCTGGTTGTTCGGGATGCGCAGATCGAGAACCATGTTGGGTGAATCAAGGCTGGCCTTGATGGCGCCCAGATAGTCCTTGGCCGCGCCTTCGCTCATCCCCGAAGCCACCCAGGGCTTCAGATCATTGAAGTGCGAGGCCCGGTAGGGGTTGAAGCCGGTGATTCCAACAGTGACGTCATGGCCCGACTGTGCAGGCTGGCTGACGAACGAGAAGAAGGCATAGGCCGCGTCCTTCACCTTGTCCTTTGCCTTGCCGTTGATGCCGCCCGACCAGCCACCAAAGGCCGCGAACGGAGCGTGATTGATGCCATCGGCGCCGGCAAAGGGGCAGGTATCCTTGGTGCAATCGACCAACTTGCCCGAGGCGCGATCCAGCACCTTCTTGGAACCGGGCAGGATCACCGAGCCAACCTTGTCCTGTACCTTCGACTTGTCCTTGTCGACGGCCAGCGGTCCGATATCACCCCAATCCAGCGTCAGCGCACATTGGCCCGAAGTGAACAGGTTGCGGGTGTCACCGACATCGAGATTGATCTCATCTGGCGGGGCGTATTTGGTCGTCTCCTTGTAGACGTCGAGCGCGGCGGCAAAGGCCTCGTTGTTGGTGAGGGGCTTGAACCCATCGAGATCGAAGAACGCGCCTTGCGCGGTGCCCTTCGATTGCAAGAACGCGCCGGCGACCGATGTGATCATCCAATAGGACTGCGCGCCACGCTTCTTGGCAATGCACGAGCCATAACCCGGCTTGCCGGTGCCCATGTCCTTGCCGTTGGCCGCCTTGGCAAAGGCAACATAATCGTCCCAGGTCTGGGGTGCGCCGAGGCCGAGGCTCTTGGCCACGTCGGTACGGTAATAGACCATCTGGAAGTCACCATCGAGGGTGACGGTGTAGGACTTGCCGTTGAACTTCTGCGAGAAGTCCTTGAAGAAGGAGCCGACATCGTCCTCCATCAGGGCCTTGTCGGCCGCAATGCGGGGGCTCAGGTCTTCCATCAGGCCAGGCGTCACATAGTCGACCATCCACTGCGGCGCGAACACCGCCGCGTCGATCGAGTTGGTGCCGGTCGACCAGTCGGTCAGAAGCTTCTGATAGAGGTCGGAGAACGGCACGGTCACCACGTTGATGTGGGCACCGGTGGCCTTCTCGAATTCGGGCGCATGGCGCTGCAGCGGCTCGGCGATCTGCGGACCGGTGAACGTCATGATGTTGACCGTAACGCCGTCAAACTGGCCGGCGTTTGCCGGGGCCATGCTTGCTAGTCCGAGCGCCGAAGCAGTGGCCGCTCCCGCCAGTACCGTGTGTAGTTTCATGGTTTCCTCCTTGTTGAACATCCTGCGCGGCCAGCGAACACTGCTGCCCGTGGTTATCGAGCATCCCAACCCGCGAAAAACGGTGTCTCGCCCCTCTGCGGGGCCGGCGTCCTCCAGATTTGTGATCCGTCCTTGGCATGGCGGACCATTCTCGTTTTAGGTGTAGTTCGATCAACTTGCTTGAGGTTGGACGAATAAGTCAAGGCCGCTGAACTATTATGTAACCAACTACACGGGCCCCTCTCCAGGCCGAACGACACCTTTCTTCAGCACCACATTGCCATAGAGACGCCGCTCGCCGGTGGCCACGACGGCATAGGCTTTGCGCACACGCTCATAGAAGGCCGCTGGCTCAAGCCCCGTCAGCCTGACTCTCGGCTCGTGTCGGGCGATGATGCGCGCGAAGTCCTCCATCACAGGTTCAAGATGGTCCGGCTTGCCCGGTACTTGGGGCCGCATCGCGGGCGAGGGAACGAAGTCGTCGAGCGGCAAGACGGACAGAATCGCATCGAGGATTCGCGAGGCATCGTGTCCGTCGGCCCTGATGACCCGCTCGGGACCTGCATTGTCGGCAGGGTAGTTGCCATCGACAATGGCAATCTCGTCGCCGTGGCCCATGGCGCGCAGCGTGTAGAGCAGTTCGGGCCCAAGGAGCGGGCTCAGATTCTTCAACATCAGGGCGCTTCCTCGAGGCCGAATTGTTGTCTTGCGCTCAGGTCGGCACCGGGGCGTCTTTACGGATGTATCCAGAAGCTTGCAAGTCCGACCACAGCTTGGGCGGGATTTGCGCGCTGAGGGTGCGGGAATTAAGCGCGATCTGCTCGGGAGACGAAGCGCCAGGAATGACGCTGACGACAGCAGGATGGGCGAGGGGGAAGCGGAGCGCGGCTTCGACCAGTTTCACGTCGCGCCTGCCACAAATCGCTTCGATGCCCGCCACGCGGTCGAGGATCTGTTGGGGCGCGGGGTCGTAGTTGAACATCGCGCCTGGTCTGGCACCAGTGGCCAGGATGCCGGAGTTGTAGGCGCCTCCGATAACGATTCCGATACCGCGTTTCTGGCACAGTGGCAGGAAGCTCAGGAGCGCTTCCTGTTCCAGCAGAGTGTAACGGCCGGCGAGCAGAAACAGATCAAAATCACCCTGCTTCACCAGCATTTCCGGCGCCTGCCACTCGTTGATCCCGGCGCCGATGGCCTTGATCACTTTCTGTTCACGCAATTTCATCAGCGCCGCATAGCCACCGGTCCCCGGTGTCATCAACGTAGCGATGTGCGCGTCGCGGGCGGCCTCGGAGCCATGGGTGAAGACGTCGATGTCATGTACAAACAAAATGTCGATATGATCAAGCCCCAGCCGCTCCAGCGAATCCTCCAGCGAACGCATGACACCATCGTGAGTGTAGGCGTAAACCTCCTTGCGTGATGGCGTGTCGAAGAATTTCCCAATGCCGGTGCGTTGGTCCGGTGGGCAGGCACGCAGCAACCGGCCCACCTTGGTCGAGACAACAAAATCGCTCCGCGGCTTACCTCGGAAAAAAGCGTTGAGCCGGGTTTCGGCCAAGCCCAAGCCGTAGAGCGGCGCGGTGTCGAAGTACCTGATACCCGCCTTCCAAGCTGCTTCCAGAGTCGCCGTCGCCTGGGACTCGGGAACGGCGGAGTACAGATTGCCGATCGGCGCGGAACCGAAACCCAGCTCGCTGAAAGCGAGCCTTGCGCCCGAGGGTGCCTTGAAGTCGATTGTGCGCATGTGCGTAGTGTCCGGTTAAGGGCGCGGTATGTTAGGATGCCCCGAAGCAAATGCAACCGCCGAAATGCCAGAGAACCATGACCAAACCATCCCCCCGCGCCATCCGCCTCAATGCTGCCGACAATGTGGTGGTCGCCGTCGACCAGATCGAAGTGAACGCCAGCACGGCCGGTGTCACTGCCCGTTCGCGCGTGCCGAGAGGCCACAAGATGGCAACAACCGTCATCGCTCAGGGCGCCCCGGTGCTCAAATTCGGCCAGATCATCGGTTTTGCCAAGACCGCCATTGCGCCCGGCGACTGGGTTCACGAGCACAATATCGGTATGGGCGAGATCGCTCACGATTATGCGTTCGCGCAGGACGCCCGGACCGAGACGGTGCTGCCGGTCGAGCAGCGCGCCACCTTCCGGGGCTACCGCCGCGCCAATGGCAAGGTCGGAACCCGCAACTATGTCGGCGTGCTGACCAGCGTCAATTGCTCGACCACGGTCGCCGGTTTCATCGTCAAGGAAATCGAGCGCTCGGGGGTGCTCAACGACTTTCCCAATATCGACGGCATCATCGCGTTGAAACAAGCCAACGGCTGCGTCATCGACTATCGCGGGGTCATCTTCGACACACTGAAAAAGACCACCTGGGGCTATGCGACCAACCCCAACATGGGTGGGGTGATCATGGTGGGGCTGGGTTGCGAGGGCTTCCAGATCCCAAAATTCAAGGAGGCCTATGGGGTCGTCGAGAGCGATCTGTTCCGCTCCATGACCATCCAGGAGACCGGTGGCACCCGCAAGACCGTGGCGGCGGGTGTCGAGGCCGTGCGCGCGATGCTGCCCAAGGTCAATGCGGTCAGCCGCGAGACCGTGCCCGCCTCCGAGATCGTCCTGGCGTTGCAGTGTGGCGGCTCGGATGGCTATTCCGGCATCACCGCCAATCCAGCGCTCGGCATGGCAACCGATCTGCTGGTGCGGAACGGCGGCACCGCGATCCTTTCCGAGACGCCGGAAATCTACGGCGCCGAGCACCTGCTCACCCGCCGCGCGGCCACGCGCCAGGTTGGCGAGAAACTGGTCGACATCATCCATTGGTGGGAGGATTACACCAAGCGTAACAACATGGAGATGAACAACAATCCGTCTCCAGGTAACAAGCTGGGCGGACTTTCGACCATCCTGGAGAAGTCCCTCGGCGCGGCGGCCAAGGGTGGCACGACGACGCTCACCGCTGTCTATAACTACGCCGATCCGGTCACCACCAGGGGCTTCGTGTTCATGGACACGCCTGGCTACGACCCGGTGTCGGCCACCGGCCAGGTCGCTGGCGGCGCCAATGTGCTGGCCTTCACCACCGGCCGGGGTTCGGCCTATGGCTGCAAGCCGACGCCTTCCTTCAAGCTCGCGACCAACTCCACCATCTACGAGCAGATGAAGGACGACATGGACATAAACTGCGGTGACGTCCTGGACGGGGTAAGCCTTGCCGACAAAGGCAAGCAGATTTTTGAGCTGATGCTCAAAGTTGCCTCGGGCCAGCGAACCAAGTCCGAGGAACTCGGCTATGGCGACAACGAGTTTGTGCCCTGGCAGATCGGCGCGACGATGTAGACTCGCGCAAGCCAACATAAGGTACCACCATGCCAATGCACGAATCCTCCGCCCTCCCCAGCGATCACACCCGTGCCAATCTCATAGGACGGGTCTTCCGGCCCGAAGCCGGTGGGCCGGCGGTCGTAGCGCTGCGCGGCGGCATCCTGCATGACATTACTTCGTGCTTCGCGACTATCCGCGACCTGTGCGAGGAGCTTGATCCTGTCGCCGCGCTCACCCACGCCAAGGGCACGGCCATCGGACCGCTGGACGCCATTTTGGCCAACACCCCGCCCGATGTCCGCAACCCGGCCAAGCCGTGGTTGCTTGCACCCATCGATCTCCAGGCCATCAAGGCGGCCGGCGTCACCTTCGCGGTCAGCATGATCGAGCGCGTCATCGAAGAGCAGGCGAGGGGCGATGCAAACCGCGCCAAGACACTCCGAGCCGAGGTGACGGCGCTGGTCGGCGACGATCTGTCCAAGGTCAAGCCGGGCGGGCCGGACGCGGTGCGACTGAAGGAGATGCTGCAGGCCAAGGGTGCCTGGTCGCAATATCTGGAAGTCGGCATTGGCCCGGATGCCGAAATCTTCACCAAGGCGCCGGTGCTGTCGGCGGTGGGCACCGGTTTCGATGTCGGCCTGCATCCCGTTTCCAAATGGAATAATCCCGAGCCCGAGGTGGTGATCGTGGTGTCGTCCGCGGGCAAGATCGTCGGTGCGACCCTCGGCAACGACGTCAACCTCCGCGACGTCGAGGGCCGCTCGGCGCTGCTGCTGGGCAAGGCCAAGGACAACAACGCGTCCTGCGCGCTCGGGCCGTTCATCCGGTTGTTCGATGCCAGCTTCGGGCTGGACGACGTGCGCAAGCTGCACATCACGCTCGAGGTCGAAGGCACCGACGGCTTCAAGCTGAAGGGTGGCTCGTCAATGGCTGAGATCAGCCGCGATCCGGCCGACCTCACCGCGCAGATGCTCGGCCGCCACCATCAGTATCCAGACGGTGCCGTGCTGTTTTGCGGCACCATGTATGCGCCCACGGGCGATCGCGACGCACCGGGCAAGGGGTTCACCCATCATATTGGCGATCGCGTCACGGTGTCGAACGAGCGGCTGGGCGCACTGACCAACCGGGTGCGCCTGAGCACCGAATGCGAGCCGTGGAGCTTCGGCATCGCCGCGTTGATGCGGAATTTGGCCAAGCGCGGCGTGCTGTAGGGGCAGACCTGTCAAGTCGGGTGGGTTGGAGGGCCACTTGTGACCCAAAGCTGAACACTTTGTGTACAGATCGACGGCGGCCACGCCGTTTCCGCTGAGGCGAAGACCGGCCGTTAAGCGGCGTGCAGCACACGATCCCACGTTTCGTTCGCAAAGGCGCTGTCTGGTACTGCAAAAGGCCCTTTTTGAAGCGCGGCCAGAGGCAGAAATAACTCCGGTTCGGCCTGCAAACGTCGGTTTGCCCGTTGACCACTTTCCTTGCCAGCGGCAGAAAAATCCATGCGGATTTGTGCCAGAAGTCGCCCTGAGAATCTCAAGCGGCGCATCCGCTCCCGACGCTCTTCGGCATATTCAGAGAATGTGTCCCGGCCCCACAGCGAATTACTTGCCAGCGCCGCGCAGACAAGCCTAGCATCCCTAAACGCAATGCTAATTCCTTGACCGCCCGACGGGTCATTCAGCCCAGCAGCGTCACCAATTAAGACGATCCCATCGAAAACCGGATTGTCGAGCCAGACGTCATTGTTTGGGTATCCGTGACACGGACCGATTGGTCTTGCTGTGGAAAAGGACTTAGCGTGAGATAAGGCATCACAGTTGAAAGCCGATAGAAAGGACGTCTGCCCATTCGAGCCAGCGAAACGATCCTTCTGTTGCAGTCCGCAGGCCGCGTACAATCGAGCGCGCCCGGCTCCTTGAGGGAAAACATAAAAGCAGATGTCACCGCTTAGACCGATAGATTGCTCTGAGATCGGCCAATCATCCAAACCATCAACAAGCATTCCTGAAAGTAGGTGGTGGACGGGGTCCGAGGAGTAGCAAACCTTCAATTGTTTCGCAACTTGTGATCCGCGTCCGTCGGCCCCCACGACTAGGCGGGGCGATACTTCATGACTGGCAGACTGGTGCTCGAAGCTTATGATCGGACGTGAGCCTTCGCTCACGACGATGTTGGACGCACCCATCAACAATTTTGCACCGGCTCTGCGAGCAGAAGCATTGAGGGCTTCGCACGCCGCCGGGTGACCAATATTCAGGGCACCTTTCACGCCCGGAACCATTGCCCCCATGTCCGTGGATCGGCTCCTGGCAACTTCTGGGGGTACCCCATCCCCATACGGGACCGAACGTGTTGTGTAATTGGCACCTGCAGCGATTAGGTCGCTAAGGATGCCGAGGGCGTCCGCCTCAGCGACGCCCCATGGCACGATAAATTCACCGCGCACTCGGTCCAAATGCCTCTCGCACTTCTCAAGGACTAGAACTGATATGCCGTTGCGAGCAAGTGCAACCGCCAAGGCGCTACCGGCTATTCCGCCGCCAATGACAACCACATCATACGATGAGCTAGGCATTTCTAGTCCCAATGTAGCACCGCCACGATGTCGGTTATCGTAGCAAAGACGGGTCGAACAACAAGCGCATGTCGTTCAAACTTGAACCGGCGCTATTCGCCAGTCGGACGCGTTGCTGCCTTCCCTCGCTTGCTCCTTAGCTTATATCTTTCTGACTACCGGATCGGTAAAATTGAGTCTGTAATCAACACATGTTGATATAGTCAATCTGGCTAAGTAGCGTCACAGCGGTTGGGTATCATATCCCGTATATCGAGCAATCTTCTTATCCGTGATAACGAAATGGTGAACCCATCGGTTTTCGTACTTCTTGCCAGTTTGTCTGGCTGTAGCGACCGTACGTCCAAATACAGCCACTTGGCTCCCCTCACTTACAAAGTTTGTAGGTTCAAATTCTTGGATATCTATTGCGCCGCCCAGTACTCCAAAGAACTGTCCTACCTGCTCCTTGCCCGTCCGCTCTCCCGCCCAAGGCACAGAACCAAAATAGCTCCACCGAACATCAGGGGCCGCTAATTCCAAAACCGCAGGAACATCTCCACGCTGGAAAGCAGCATAAGCAGACTGAACGACACTCAAGCTGTCAGCCATCTTCGCCTCCTGTAGCAGCCACACTCAACACTCCGCGCTTGAACCAACATTTTGGTGGCCCAACGCGCGGCCTTTCGATACTAGATCAGTTTGATAACCTGTCCACAAATAAGCGTCTCGATCGTAGCTTGCTCGCCGAACGCGCCAATTCCGGCGCCGAGTTGCCAATGTCTCTCTTTGGCCTCAAGCGGACCTTCATCAGTCGCGACTGTCATCTTCGGCCGTACCAGCCCAAAGTTGCGCCTCGATCGCCGCCTTGTCGATGACCGACCACACTTCGGCGATTTTTCCATCGCGGAATTCATAGATGACGTTCTCGGTGAATGAGACCTGCCTGCCGTTCACGGGCAGGCCGAGAAACGCTCGCCTCGGCGTGCAGTCGAAAGCCAGTCGCGCCGCTACATAAGGCGGATCGGCGACCAGAATCCGCACGCCAAAGCGCAGATCAGGAATGTCGTCGAAGTCCCGCTCCAGCATACCGCGATAGCCCGACAAGCCGATCCGCTGGCCGTTGTGGATCACGTCGTCATGCACGAACTCGCCCAGTTTCGGCCAGTCCTCTGCGTTCAGGCAGGCAATGTAGTTGTGGTAGATGCCGGCGAGTTTGGTCTTATCCACCGCAGTCGCCGTCTGCCCTCCAGACATTCACTCGTCCTCCGCGATATCCTCGTTCCACAGTTCCGGCTTCTCCTTGATGAACCGCGCCATCAGCGCCACGCAATCGGAGTCGTCGGCGATGATCACCTCGACACCGCGCTCGCGCAGCAGCGCTTCGTTGCCGCCGAAATTGCGGTTCTCGCCGACGATCACGCGCGGAATGCCGAACTGAATGATCGTCCCCGTACACATCATGCAGGGGCTGAGCGACGTATAGAGTGTCATCTTGCGGTAGCTCTTCTGCCGCCCGGCCTTGCGCAGCGCGTCCATCTCGCCATGGGCGATGGGATCGCCGCCTTGTACACGCTGGTTGCGGCCGCGCGAAATGAGCCGCGCGCCCTCCGCGATCACGCTGCCGATCGGGCAGCCGCCCTCGTCATAGCCGGCCTTGGCCTCGTCATAGGCCAAGCGGAGAAATGCGCGGTCGGTTTCGCTCAGCGTGCCGTCTTTGGCCATGTGGCTTGCTCCTCGCTTGTGCCAGTCCGCCGCTATTGTGCCGGTTCCGCGCCAAGCCGCAAGCCACCCGCGTGTGCATCCCGCAGAAGCGACGGAAGCCGGCTGCCAAGCGTGACTCCGCGCACGGTGAAGAACATGATCAACGCCAGCCACAGGCCATGATTGCCCAACGGCGGCACCAGGATCGCGGCCGCGGCGAGAAACAGAACCAGGCTCACCAGCATCGTATTGCGCATGTCCGCGCCACGCGTCGCGCCGGTGAAGATGCCGTCGAGCTGGAAGGCCGCGACGCCAAAGACCGGCGTCATCGCGCACCAGGGCAAATAGAGGTGGGCGGCGGCGCGCACGTCCAGCGAGGTGGTCATGACATCGATTGCCAGGCCGCCGAATGCCCACAGGCACAGCGCCGCGACCACGCTCAGAACCGCCGCCCAGAACGAAGTCAACCGAATCGCCTCGGTCAGCCGTTGCCACCGCCGCGCCCCGATCGCCTGTCCGACGAAGGTTTCGGCGGCGTTGGCAAAGCCGTCCAGAAAATTGGTGGTGATGCCGAATAGGTCAAGCAGGATTCCGTTGGCCGCGAGCGCCGCATCGCCGTTGCGTGCCCCGAGCGCGGTGAGGGTGGCGAAGGCGAGCAGCAGACAGATATTGCGGATCATGATGTCGGTGTTGAAGGCGAACAATCGCCGCAAGGGGCCGGCCGACAGCACGGTCGAAAGTGGTGCCCGTCCGCCGCGCGCCGAAATCTCGCTGAACGCCAACGCCAGGCCGGCGATGCTGGCGACGATTTCCGCCGCTACAGCCGCCGCGCCGGCTCCAGCTACGCCCCAACGGAGCCCGAGCACCAGCGCGATCGAAACGGCGATGTTGACGAGGTTGAGGATCAGCTGCAGCGCGAAGGCACGGCCAGCTTCGGCAAGGCCGATAAACCAGCCGAGCAACGCATAGTTCACGAAAACGAACGGCGCGGCCCAGATGCGCCAATTGTAATAGACGTGAGCCGCCTGTTGTACTTCCGCCGAGCCGCCCATCAGCCAAAGGCCGAGCGCGCCGATGGGAGTCTGCAGCGCGATCAAGACCAGCCCGAGTGCCACGGCGACGAGCAGCGCGCGTTCGAGCGTCGCCGCGATCTCGCCCGCATCGCCCGCGCCCTTGGCCTGAGCGGTGAGGCCCGAAGTGCCGAGGCGCAGAAAGCCGAAGGTCCAGAACAACAGCTGGAACACCTGCACGGCGATGGCGACGCCACCGAGCTTGGCCGCCTCGCCCAACTGTCCGATCACGGCCGTATCCACCGCGCCGACAAGCGGCGTGGTGATGTTGGAAAGGATGATGGGGATGGATACCGCGAGAACGGCGCGGTGGGTGAGGGGGCGGCGGTATTCAGCCGTCGCGGTGCTGGCGGTCATGGTATTTGTGCAGCAGCACTTTTCGCAATTCGCACCAGCTCCCATGGGACCGCCACACCAGCAAGCAAATAGGTGACGCCCACTATCCAAAACCACCCCACCTCAAAAGCGCCTGAGAATTTGAACGGAAACCTCACGGCACGACATCCTCATTGTGCCGAACCTCGGCCGCATACCGCGCAGCCATCGGCCCCTCCACCTGCGCCATCGCCTCGGCCAGCACCTCTAGCCCTGCGCCAAACCGCACCGCCTGCTCGGCGAGCACGCGGCGGAACAGCCGCCCGCCGGATCGCGCGTGATAGAGTCCGAGGATGTGCCGCGTCATCGAACTCAGCCGCACGCCTTCGTTGAGCTTGCGCTCCGCATAGCGCGCAAATCCGGCCATGACTTCGGACCGCGTCGGAACGTGCGCCGACGGATCGAACAATCGACGGTCCACCTCGGCCAACAGATAGGGCGTGTGATAGGCTGCCCGCCCCAGCATCACACCATCAACGTGCGCCAGTTGCGCCTCCGCCGCCGCCATCGTCTCGATGCCGCCATTGAGCACGATGGTCAGTTCCGGCCGCGCCGCCTTCAGCCGGAACACACGGCCATGGTCGAGCGGTGGCACGTCGCGGTTCTGCTTGGGTGACAGCCCTTGCAGCCAGGCTTTGCGGGCGTGGACGATGAATGTGGTGCACCCCGTTGCCGCCACCGTGTCGATGAAGCATGAGAAATCGGCCTCGGCGTCCTGGTCGTCGATACCGATCCGGCACTTGACCGTGACCGGAATATCAACGGCGGCCCGCATGGCCGCGACGCCGCGCGCGACCAATTCGGGCTCGGCCATCAGGCACGCGCCAAAGCGGCCGTCCTGAACCCGGTCGGACGGGCAACCGCAATTGAGATTGATCTCATCATAGCCGAATGCGGCGCCGATTTCGGCGGCCCGGGCCAGATCGTCCGGATTGGAACCACCAAGTTGCAGTGCCACAGGATGCTCCGCGGGGTCATATCCGAGCAGCCGTCCGCGATCGCCGTGGATGATGGCGCCCGTGGTGATCATCTCGGTGTAGAGCATTGCCCGGCCAGACAGCAGACGATGGAAGACCCGGCAATGCCGGTCGGTCCAATCCATCATCGGTGCAACACAAAATTTATGTGATTGATATTGCACAGATTTCCCTGTATTTTCAAAGAGACCAAAAAGGAACATGCACACACTTGTTCGCTCTTCGTTTCAGCTTTACGCAGCTTCCGTATGCATGTTTTGTGCACGAATTCCACACTGAACCGGTGCCCCTCCCATTGCCACATATAGTAGACTACCCTCCGGTTGCTGGCGCGTGCAGGTCCGCCGCAAGGGAACCGATTCCTCAAAGACGTTCCGGCTGAAATCGGATGCCAAGTCCTGGGCGCTCGAAACCGAAAGGACCCTCTCGAATGGCAAGAGCCCCACCGCACACCGCATTGACCGCCGCTGCACTTTCAGTGAACTAATTCAATTGCACATTGCCGATTTGTGGGAGGTCGGCAAGCCCCCGCGCCGCAGCAAGGCAGCCAGTCTGGAAAAACTCCGTATCTCCATCGGTCAGGTTCGAGTGACCGATCTGACGCGCGAGCGATTGATCGAATTTGCCAAGTCGCGCACCAAGGAGGGCGCCGGTCCTGTGACTATCAGCATGGATGTCGGCTACATCCGAACCGTGCTGATCCATGCCGCCGCCATCCACGGCCTTGAGGTCCCAACCGAACAAGTCACCCTGGCGCGACTAGCGCTGCTGCGGTTGGGATTGATTGGGAAGGGGACAGAGCGCGATCGCCGGCCGACGCCGGACGAACTCACCGCATCGTCGCCCACAACGACAACAATTCCTATCAGTCCGTCCCGATCGGCCGGATCATGAAATTCGCGGTCGCGACCGCCATGCGGCAAGAAGAAATCTGCAGCCTGGTCTGGCCAGATATCGACCTTGCCTCACAACTCGCAATCGCGCGCAATCGTAAAGACCTGCGACGCAAGAACGGTAACGACCAGCGCGTGCCGCTCTTGGACGCGACGGGTTTTGACGCAATCGCCTTGCTGAAGGAGCAGCGCGCAGCCTCGCCTCTAACCGAGCGAGTCTTCCCGTCCAACGGGCGGTCCGTAGGCACGGCTTTCCGCCGCTGCTGCCGCGAACTCGGCATCGTCGATCTGCATTTCCACGACCCTCGCCACGAAGCCATCAGCCGCCTGCTCGAAGCTGGTTTCGACATCCCCGAGATCACCCTGGTCACGGGCCACAAGGACTGGAAGATGCTGCGGTGCTATCTCAATCTCCGCCCGCACTAGGAC
>Ga0075028_100000118_pt1 | contig 27819 bp, 22 predicted proteins | sample LitLauG_LLR_2014_FD_71390 | JGI IMG/M metagenome (GOLD analysis project Ga0075028, IMG submission 71390) | Freshwater sediment microbial communities from Pennsylvania, USA - Little Laurel Run_MetaG_LLR_2014 | ecosystem: Environmental > Aquatic > Freshwater > Creek > Sediment | place: USA... | reverse complement strand
TTCCCCTAAGCCGCCTTCGCCCGCCCCGCCCCCGCAACTTCCCGATACACCTCCAGAATCTGACGCACCGATTCTTCCCACGAGAATCTCCGCACCTGCTCATAGCCGCGTTCCTTCATCTTCTCTCGCAGCCCTTGATCCAGCAGCACCCGCCGCAGCGCCCGCGTAATCTCAAACACGTTATCCGGATTCACCAGCACCGCCGCGTCTCCCACCACTTCCGGCAGCGACGAAGTATTCGACGTCACCACCGGCGTCCCATGCGCCATCGCCTCCAGCGGAGGTAGTCCGAATCCCTCATACAGCGACGGAAACACAAAAATCTTCGCCGCGTCGTAAAACACCCGCAGGACGTCAATGGGCACAAAACCGAGAAACCGCACTTCGTTCGTCACCCCGCCACGCACCACCGTCCGCCGCAAATCCGGATGGCTCGAAAGATCGTCCCCAATAATGATCAGCTTCAGATCCTCGAATCGCCCTTCCTTTGCCAGTTCCCCTTTCAGCACCGAAAATGCCTCGATAATGCGCACCAGGTTCTTCTGCGGACTGATGCGTCCCGCATACAGCAGGAAGGGATAATTCACCTGGTAGCGCGCCGCAATCATCTGCTTCTCCGCCTCCGTCGCGTGCCCGCAGAGAAAGCGCTCGTCAATCGCGTTATGCACCACCTGTACCCGTTCCATGGGCAGCCGGAACAGTGTTTCCAGCTCGCTGCGCGTAAATTCCGAAACCGCAAACAGTCGCGCCGCCCCATGCACCACCCGCCGCGTCAGATTGAACCGCGCCGTCAGTTGCAACAGCGACTTCCCATGCGCGCGCTCCAGGTACTCCAGCACATCATGCACCGTTACCACATAGGGACACGTTAACCCCCGCGGCAACCAATACAGATGCGGCACGTGCACCAAGTCGCAATGCAAACGCTTCAGGATGGCGCGAAATCCCGTCCACCCCGCCAGAGACTTATCGCTCGCCTCAAACACAATGCTGCGGAAGTTTCCCGGCAGCGCCCCAATCGTCTCCCGCCCCCGCGCCGGTCCAATCAGAAAGTATTGCGTTTCCCCGTCCAGCCGCCCCAGCGTCCGCACCACATTGCGGATGTAGGTTCCAACCCCAAAGTCCCCCATCCGCCGAATATCAATCGCAACCTTCACGCGAGAATTTAACCACAGAGGACACAGAGATACACAGAGGAAAGCCACTTCTTATTAGAAGAATCTTCCGAAGCGACGACTAACGCGACGCGCAACCACAACACCAGCCCGGAGGGCGGAACCACATTCGCCCGGCGCGAAGCGCTGGGTACAAGGGAAGAAGAGCCCGATCCCCGGCAGGGGGCGGAACCGCGTGGCGGTGCAGACACTTGTCGGGACGAAAGGATCTCACTTGCACCACAATGAAGAAGGCCCCCGAAACCTCCGGGAGCCACCAAACGAATCTAGCCCGATCTTCCTCTCCGCCCCTCTGTGCCCTCTGTAACCGGTTCAAGCCCGCGCCAGGACCCGCCCCCGTCTCTCCGCATACAACGGGAACGCCTCGGCGAGCTGCTCCACATCCTTCCGAATCCTGCCCAGCACCGCCGCGTCGGTCCGGTTATGCAGCGCCTCGGAGATCCATCTTCCCACCTGCTTCATCTCCACTTCCTTCATCCCCCGCGTCGTCAGCGCCGGAGTCCCCACCCGAATCCCGCTCGGCTTCATCGGCGGATTCGTATCGAACGGAATCGCATTCTTGTTCACGGTAATTCCCGCCTCGCCAAGCGCCTTCTCCGCCTCGCTCCCCAGCATGCCCTTGGCAAACACGTCCACCAGCATGAGGTGTGTATCCGTCCCGCCCGAAATGATGCGGAACCCTTCCGCTGCGAGCGTCTCCGCCAGAACCTTCGCGTTGGCAACGATCTGGCGCGCGTAGTCGCGGAAGTCCGGCTGCATCGCCTCCAGGAAGCACACAGCTTTTGCGGCGATGATGTGCACCAGCGGCCCACCCTGCATCCCCGGGAACACGACTTTATCGATCGCCGCCGCGTAATCCGTCCGCGAGAGAATCATCCCCGCCCGAGGCCCGCGCAGCGTCTTGTGCGTGGTCGAAGTCACAATATGCGCGTGCGGCACGGGCGACGGATGCACTCCTCCCGCCACCAGGCCCGCAAAGTGCGCCATATCCACCAGGTAGAGCGCGCCGACTTTGTCCGCAATCTGCCGCATGCGCGCAAAATTAATAATCCGCGGATACGCGCTGCCCCCGCCCACAATCAGCTTCGGCCGCTCCTTCTCCGCCACGCGCTCCAACTCGTCGTAGTCAATCGTCTCGGTTTCTTTGTTCACGCCGTAGGGAACGATCTTGTAAGTCTTGCCGGAAAAATTCAGCGGATGCCCATGCGTCAAATGCCCGCCATGCGCCAGGTTCAGCCCGAGAATCGTATCCCCCGGCTGCAGCACCGCCGCATAAGCCGCCATGTTGGCCTGCGAACCGGCATGCGGCTGCACGTTGGCATGCTCCGCCCCAAACAGCTGCTTGGCCCGATCCCGCGCCAAATTCTCCACCACATCGGTAAACTCGCACCCGCCGTAGTACCGCTTCGCCGGATACCCCTCGGCATACTTATTGGTGAACACCGACCCCATCGCTTCCAGCACGGCTTCGCTGACAAAATTCTCCGAAGCAATCAGCTCCAACCCTTCGTGCTGGCGCCGGGTTTCGTTGTCAATCGCGGTTGCCACCTGCGGATCCACCTCCGCCAAAGCGCGTGTCATGGCAGTGTTTTTCATGGGAAGCCTCTCGGGGATAGCGTACCAGAAGCGGGGGTGCGGAAAGCGGGTTGCCTGGAACTGCGTATCGTTTCGGCGGTCGGCGACCGGGGCTGTTGGTGTAATGGCGATTTCACGTCAGTTGACGCGATCCACAGCTGGTTCGAGCGCACACCGAAGGCCATAATCTCAGCCGAACGACTGGTAGTTTTTCCAGAATTCCGGCCACGGCACGCGTGGGGCGCCGCAAAGGAAGATATCGGGATGGTCGTCGCTTTCCTCATTGTGAATGCCGTATGGATTCCCGTTATGGGCGACAAGTTGACATGACGTAAAGGTCCTCTCGACATATTCGCGTAAGTGGCCCACCACGATCAGCGTGGATGGCAGGGGCATGGGATATCGACGGTACCATGCGGAATTGGTGCCGCTAATCGGTGCGGGCAGATGGTAGGCAGGTCCGAGAATTTCGATCGCGCCCTGCTCTCCGTAGTTTCCTACGACTATGCCAGCGCGAGCCTGCTGCTGCGCGGGTAACGAATCGCGAATCTGCGCAACAGTCTTGACCAACTCGTTCCAGCCAATTTCCTCACGCAGGTCTCCGTTGTTCTCCAGGGCACGGGCTCTGAGTGGCCCGTTCGATGCGAGAGGCAGGATGATCGTTGCGACGTAAACGCCCCAGGCGAGCAGGGCGATGGTATACGCGGCTTGCGCGCCGGCCCGCCAGAGACGAGGCAGAGGGGCCAGCGCGCGCGCAATGAGGACAGCGCCCATCGCCATCAGCATGGGATAGGCCGCCGCAGTGTAATATCCGCGTCCCTTCGACGCCCAAAAGATGATCAGCGGCACCACATACATCCAGGCGATCGCACGGTAACGACGGCTGAAGACAAACCCGAATACGCCAGCGATCCACAGGGGAGCGGCGTAGCGATTCGCGCACAGAGTGAACTGCGCCCGCCAGAATCCCTCAGCTCGGCCCTCGCCGACATCACGCGCGTGAATGTAACGCAGAAAATGCAATGAGACGAAGTCATGGCGAATCTGCCAAACGAGATTCGGCAGACAGACGAACAGCGCCACACCGGCACCGAGCCAGAACCAGGGCGTCGCAATGAAACGGCGCGCTGGCGTGAGGATGAAGCCAGCGATAAGTCCAGCTAGGTAGAAGACGATGGAGTACTTCGTCATTAAGCCCACACCAAGCACAACGCCCATCGGCAAGCACCAGCGCGGGTCTTGCGTTTTGAGCAGACGGATCATGAGATAAGCGATCAGCACCCACCAGAGGTAATCGTAGGTCGTGTACTGGAATTCGGTGCCTTCAAACATGGGCAGAGGAGAAACCGCCACACCGAGCGCAGCGGCTGCCTGAGCCCAAAGGCCGGCGCCGAGTTCGCGCGCCATAAGTCCTGTGATGACAATCGAGGCGCACTGTGCGATCACCGAGAACAACCGAAGGCCCATCAGAGACAGGCCGAAGAGACCAAGGCTGATGCGTTCGATGAACGGCGTGAACGGCGGATACGACACGAAGCCCCAGTCGAGATGACGAGCGTCGCTTAAGAATTGAAGTTCGTCGCGATGAAAGCCGTAGCGGCTGTTCGTGAGCAGGTGAACGACGGCAACGCCCAGGGCGATTACGAAGATGAATTGCGAGGTTGATGACTCAGGTATCGAGAGTGGAGCTGAGTCGCCCTGGGCAGTCTTCGCGGATGCCATTTCGCCCCCGTGTCTTAGACGGCGTCACCGGAAAACGGTTACCGGATCGCAGACCCCACTGTTGTCTCCCCGATTGTCGTTACCAGATGGGATGAGAAGGCCGGTCTCCGACGGGATGCTGTAGGCTCCCAAGTTATCGACGTGCTCGAAGCACAAGAGATAAAGGAGACCGGCAATGAAGAAGGTTAGCACCGCCACGGCGAAGCAGAGCAGGAATTTTCCCGAACAGAAGCTGACGATCGGTTTGGACCTGGGCGATCGTAGCAGCTGGTACTGCGTACTGGATGAAACCGGCAGCGTACGGTTGGAACAACGACTGAGCACGACTCCAAAAAGCATGCGTGAAGTGTTCGGGGGCATGCCGCGCAGCCGCATCGCTCTGGAAACCGGCATGCATTCGCCCTGGGTCAGCCGGCAGTTGAGCGAGTTGGGGCACGAGGTGATCGTGGCGCATGCGCGCAACGTGCGCTTGATCGGGGAGAGTCGCAAGAAAGACGATCGTCTGGACGCGCAGACCCTGGCGCGGCTGGCCCGGATCGATCCGCAGCTGCTGAGCCCGGTGAAGCATCGCAGCGCGAAGGCGCAAGCGGATTTGACCGTGATCCGGGCACGAGCCGGGCTGGTGCGAGCGCGGACAGCGCGCCACCCGGCAGGGTTCCTGTTGAAAACGGAGAGTTGGGTAGTGGCGCCACTGTGCCACCCGCGATCGAGAATCCGAGGATTCCCCCGTTGTCCTGGTCGCCTGTGTAGAGGTTGGTTTCAGACGGATCGAAGATCACATCTTCCAAGTTGGCGAAGTTAACGACATCAATTCGCTGAATGTTGGCCAGTGTTTGATCCACCGCGCTCACATCGGCAACATACAGAACACCATCGGCCGTCGTCGCCGCGAACTTGTTGCCCGCGGGACTGAGCCGCACGCGCACGATGGCATTACCAAATCCCCCAGGGGACGGAGCGTAGAGTCTGGCCGTCTGCAGGAGTTGCAGCGTTCCCGTGTCGGATACGGAGAACACAGAAACCGTGCCGTCACCGTCATTGCCCACGTACAGAGTCTTCCCATCGGCGCTGAAGGTGAGATCCTGCGGAAGCGCTCCCGTGGCGGCTGACCCGCCGAGCGACAGTTGGTTGTTCTGAATCGTCCACAGCTGCACGTTGGAGGTGCCGGTATCCGTAACCGCCAACATCCCCTTGGAGGAAAGAGCAATCCCACCCGGATTGCTCGACGGCGATGTCAGGGATGAGAGAGAAATCCCGCCGCCCGATGCGATAGTAGCGACTTGAAAGCTCGCGCCCGTTTGCGCGGTCCCTATAATCACGGCGAGGAGCGTGCCATCCGGCTTGACTGCGAAGTTGGTTATCCCCAATGGGAACGTCGCCGATGGAAACGTCACCGACGATCCGGGGATCGGCTGCAGTCTTCCTGAGGCGGCGCTGAATCCCGTGACATTCCCGGAAAAGTTGCCGACAAAGAACCACTCGCTCGCCACGGGCGGTGGCGGGCTGAGAGAACTTCTCCCGCCACACGCTATGAAGGACAACGCGAGCAACGCGACGAGCAGGGTCGCTGGCAGCGTAGCCATGCGTTGCTTCCGCGGAATTTTCTGCAAACACAGTTGGCCCATCAACTTGATTGGACTGAAGCCAACAAGAATATGTCTAGGACTCCGGCCACAGCGCTTTGTGACTATGACTTGCGCACCGTCTCTCAAGTTCTTGTCACTGACAGTTCGATGCTTGCCGGCGTCCAATTTCTATAGAGTTCCAACGCACTTTCCTTATTTTGAAGTTTGAAGGGAGGAGCTATGCAATTCCACCTGGAACCAAACGAGCTGAAGCTGCTTGCGAACGTGTTGCTAGAGCGAGAACCCCAGCAGTACAACGAATTGTTCACCAAGGTCATGGCCCACGACTTGCGCTTCGACTCCGGCGAACTCGAACAAACGGCAGAACTGCTCGCCGACAAGAAGCACAGTCTTAAGGCTGAAATCGAGCGACAGCCGGACGGCCCTCGGAAGACGGAACTGGAGCGGCAGCGGGTTCTGCTGGAACGAGTTCTGGAGAGGGTCAACGAAGCCTGTGTCATGTTCTGACGGCCGGCCGTGTATAGGAAACAGCGCTTCGTCAGCGTCTCCTACGGGCGCCGATGGCGAAGGCAGAGAGCGTGTCTCGTCAGGCAGCTGATGCTGTGCAGCAGCTCGGCAGGGAATGGAAGGAGAATTCATTGCCATCCGAGCCTGACTTCTTTGTAAATCGGAGCTGGTTCCAAGGCTGGGTGGCCCGCGTCTCCTGAGAACGACGATACCTCATTGTTTCGCCCCAACATCCGTGCAAATTGCATTTCACACATCAAAATTCCGCTGTGGGTAATTATCTCAGGCCGTGGGGCATCCAGAACAGGATGACCGACCCTGGTCACCTTCGGAGAATCTGACAAGAACTTCATCGAAATAGGCAACCTCGGGAGGGGTGAGCAATCTACACTTCCTTATCACCGAACCTTCCCATTTGCCGGCTGGGCACTCATCCCAGGGAAGGGGTAGCCAAGCGATCTTGTGGGCGTAATCTTACACGGCAGGTTCCACCAACCGAGAAAGTAGTCTCGAAGGAGAAACGATGCTAAAGCGCAAACTTGGAAAAAGCAACTTAGAAGTGTCCGCAATCGGCCTCGGCTGCATGGGCATGAGTTTTTCCTACGGCCCACCCAAAGACAAGCAGGAGATGACCTCTCTTCTTCATGCTGCCGTAGACCGCGGCATCACCTTCTTTGACACCGCCGAAGTCTATGGCCCGTTCTTGAACGAAGAACTGGTGGGCGAAGCTCTCGCTCCGTTTCGCAGCAAGGTGGTAATCGCCACCAAGTTTGGCTTCGATCTGAGTGGCAGCGATAAACGGCCCGGAGCCGCAGGTGTGAATAGCCGGCCAGAGCACATCAAGCAAGCTGTCGAAGGTTCGCTCAAGCGTCTCAGGGTCGAGACCATCGACCTCCTCTATCAGCACCGGGTTGACCCGAACACGCCCATCGAAGACACTGCCGGCGCCGTGAAGGAACTGATTCAAGCCGGCAAGGTCAAGCACTTCGGCCTTTCCGAAGCAGGCGTAAAGACGATTCGTCGCGCCCACGCCGTCCAACCTGTGACCGCCCTCCAGAGCGAATACTCGCTTTGGTGGAGGAAGCCTGAAGCCGAAGTGATACCCACGCTCGAGGAACTTGAGATCGGCATGGTTCCCTACAGTCCCCTGGGCAAGGGATTCCTGACAGGAGCAATCAAAGAAAGCACGACATTCGACAGCACCGATTTCCGCAGCACTCTCCCGCGCTTTACGCCGGAGGCTCTCAAGGCAAACCAGGCACTGATTGACTTGCTCGGCAGCATTGCGCAGCGGAAGAAGGCGACTCCTGCGCAGATCGCACTCGCCTGGCTGCTCGCGCAGAAGCCGTGGATCGCTCCCATCCCCGGCACAACGAAGCTAAACCGCCTGGAAGAGAACATCGGAGCAGCGGCAGTCGAACTGACGCCCGCCGATCTCCGCGACATCGACAGCGCCGCTTCTAAGATTACTGTCGAAGGAGCTCGTTATCCGGAAAAGCTGGAGAAGATGACCGGTCTCTAAGCAGCAAGAGGAAGACGAAAGCGAATTGAAGTTTTGTCTCTGAGGAAGCCAAGAACACGCCCACGAAGGGACACGAGAGACGAGTGAGCCGAACATGAAGAAACTGCTTTCGCTCGCCGTAGGGTCTTTGTTGATCGCTATAACCACAATGACGCTGTCCAGCGGCCAGGATCGCGGTGCAAATGACAGCATTCGGGACCGGTTTGTCGGCGCCTGGCGGCTAGCCTGGCTCGAAGAGGAAGGTGCCGACGGGAAAACTCACCGGGCTGACTGTACTGGCCTGCTTGTCTACACGCGCGACGGCCACATGTCGGTCCAGGTGATGTATCGAAGTCCCGAGCGAGAGGCCAACGCTGCGCCGGTGCAATACGCGCAGGGCGGCTACGAGGCCTCCTTCGGCACCTATGCGGTCGACGATCGCGCTCACACCTTCACCTTCCACGTCGAGGGCGCGCTGGTGCGGACCCTTATCGGCAAAGACCTGCCGCGCGCATTCGAGCTCTCGGGCAAGCAGCTCATCGTGAAGTCGACTCATCCGGAGGAACACTGGAGAGTTGCCTGGGAGCATGACCAGGTTGAACAGTTGAGCGGTCGCTGAAAAAGATGGGGTTCTACCAATGGAAATCAGAAGAGTCGGCACGCAACCTTCCGCTAAGGGACCGGCCGAGTGGTTCACTGGCACCGTGCGGATCGACCCGCTTTTTCAGGCGCCTGATCCAGCTCTGGTTCAGGGCGCCAGCGTAACCTTCGAGCCGGGCGCGCGAACCGCATGGCACACGCATCCCCTCGGCCAAACTCTGATCGTCACGGCTGGCTGCGGCTGGGTGCAGCGCTGGGGCGGGCCCGTCGAAGAGATCCATCCCGGTGATGTCGTCTGGTTCTCACCCGGCGAGAAGCACTGGCATGGAGCTACGCCCACCACCGCCATGACGCACATCGCCGTTCAGGAGAAGCAGAACGGCAAGGTCGTCGACTGGATGGAACAGGTCAGCGACGAGCAATACCGTCGGCCGTAGCGCCAGCAGTTTTAGGCTAAGAGTGGTAGCGGAGGTGCACATGCCAGCGCAGAACGACGCTCTAAAGGACCACCTTTCCCGGTTTCGCGAAATCAAGATCACGGTCACCGGCAGAAAGTCAGGACGCAAGATCTCTATCCCCATCTGGTTCGTATCGGAGGACGACAAGGTTTACCTCCTGCCGGTGCAGGGCTCGGATACGGAGTGGTACAAAAACGTGCTTAAGAATCCGTCGCTGCGCATTGACGCTCGCGGTGCAGCGGCTGAATTTCAGGCCGTCCCTCTCACCGATGCCAAACAGGTTTCGTCCGTGGTCGCGAAGTTTCGCGGCAAGTACGGGACCAGCGACGTCAAGAAGTACTATTCCAAGTTCGACGTTGCCGTCCTCGCTCAAGCACGCTGATTGGGCATCATCGCGAATGGCGAAGGTCCTGCTACAACGGATTGGCGACCCAGCCTATAGGCGAGTTAAGATGTCCGTCACAAAACCAAAATGAGCTTTGCTCTAGCGGATTGGGGCCCGTGAGACATCGGGGTTCTTCACGCAGTTGAGACATCCGAATTCTGAAAGTCCGTTTGGAAGGAGTTCTCTATGATCACGCTGAATGTGAATGGAGTCCGGCACGACGTCCAGGCGCCTGACGACACTCCCCTACTTTACGTTTTGCGCAACGACCTTGAGTTGATCGGTCCGCAGTTCGGCTGCGGGCTGGCACAGTGCGGAGCCTGTGCCGTCCTGGTTGACGGCAAGGAAGTGCGTTCCTGCGTTACGTCGGTCGCGAGTGTTGCCAACCAGGAGATCACCACGCTCGAAGGTCTGCCCGCCCGGTGGGCCAAGCAAAAAAGCCTCTCGTCCGAAGAAGCGCAGAACACGCTTCACCCCGTCCAGCAAGCCTGGATCGAGGAGCAGACTCCCCAGTGCGGGTTTTGCCAGAACGGGATGATGATCAAGGCCACCGAACTCCTCGAAGGCAATCCCAACCCGACCATCGCTCAGATCAAAGACGCCTTCACCAATTCCGGGCCCTCGCCCAATCTGTGCCGCTGCGGAACCTACGTAGCGATCATTGAAGCCGTACAACATGCCGCCACGATCATGGCGAAAGGGAGGTAAGCGATGGCCACCATGAGCGAAAAACCAGGGAACGTCTTTGCACCGACACTATCGCGCCGTCAATTCGTGAAAGCGGGTGGCGCCCTCGTCGTGGGCTTCAGTTTAGTTGGCCCGGACCTTCTGAAGGGCGTCGCCGCGAAGCCCGCCGCGTTGAAAAACTCGCTGGATCCCACTCTCCTCAGCTCCTGGATTGAGGTTCACCCCGACAACACGATCCTGATTCGCACCGGGAAGAACGATTTCGGCCAAGGCACCACTTTTACCGCCTACCGGCAAATTGTGGCCGATGAATTGAGCGTACCCTTCGAGGCGATCACCACGGTGGTACAGGGAGATACCGATCGTACGCCGGACGGCAGCGGCGCCTTCGATTTTCTCGGCCGTGGAACGCCGAATATCCGTAAGGCCTCCGCCTATACCTACCAGGCCCTGCTCGATCTCGCGTCAGAACGGCTCGCCGTGCCGAAAGAAAAGCTCTCCGTCAAGGACGGCACCGTCTCGGGAGGCGGCAAGAGCATTGCGTACGGCGATCTCGTGAAGAACCAGCAGTTGAAGCTCACCATTCCCGTCAAGGGAGACCTCACCAGCATCTTCGGATTGACAATCGAGGGCGATCCGCCGATGAAGCCGGTCAGCGAGTACGCGGTCATCGGCAAGTCCTTCAAGAATTCCGTCATCAGTTCGAAGGTGGCAGCGAAGGAAACCTGGGCAACCGATGTGCGCCTCCCGGGGATGTTGCACGCGCGCGTGGTGCATCCGAAGACGCTCGGCTCGACACTCGTCGCTGCCGGCAAACTTGACAAGACCAAGTTTCCGAATTCACAAGTCATCGTGAAGGGCAATCTGGTCGGAGTGGTCGCGCCCACGGAGTGGGAAGCGATCCAGGCAGCCGACCAGGTAGCCAGCGGCACGAAGTGGACCGAGTGGAAGGGTCTGCCCGGCAATGCAAAGCTCTACCAGCACCTACGAGAAGAGGCGGATTGGACGACCGCGCCCGCTACGAAGGGCGGTGCTAACAAAGGTCATGTGGAGCCCACGCTCGCATCGGCTCACAAAAAGCTTTCCGCCACATATCAACTCTCATACATGAAGCACGCACCGATTGGCCCCACCATGGCCGTTGCCGATGTCCAACCCGATGGCACGGTACACATCTATACGCATAATCAAAACCCACAGGAGCTTCGGGGCGAAATCGCGATGATGCTTCGCATCACACCCGATCACGTGATCGTGCATGCCTATCCCGGACCCGGTCACTATGGACGGTCCAACGGCGGAAACGCGGGCGCGGAAGACGAAGCCGTAATCTTGTCGCAAGCTCTCAGCAAACCGGTGCGCGTGCAGTGGATGCGCGCCGACGATATGCAGTGGTCCACGCAATCGGCGGCGTCTTTTTCCGACATCCAGCTTGCCATCGACGAAAAAGGCAAAATGGCTGCGTATCAAGCCGACCACTACATGCCCGCCATGCAGGATGACCGGCCGATCGGCGCGGTCCTCGCAGGGTTGCCCACCATGCCAGCTCCCGGTGTCCATGATGATTTCATCACTTCCACGGTCAACAACGTTTCCGATCCGTGGGTTTACGCTCCAATTCCGAATGTGATGGAGCGCGCCCATGGCACATTTCAGGTGGGTCAGAAGGCGTCGCCTCTCGCCGTCGGTCTGCGCGATCACAGCATGCGTACGCCCGTGCAGTTCCAGCAGAACTTTCCCCGCGAACTCGCGATCAGCGAAGCAGCAGCGCTCGCAGGCGCGGACGCTCTACAGTTCCGCATCGACCACGCCAGCGAAGAGCGCGTAATCGGTGTGCTGAAAGCAGTGCGGGATGCTTCCGGTTGGGACACCCGCCCCTCACCACGTCCTGGTGCCGTATCCCCCGGTTCAGCGCCCGTGCGGCGGGGTCGCGGAGTTTCGCTGATGTATCGCAACCTGACCTACTGGGCCTGCGTTTGCCACGTCGCCGTCACTCCCAGTACAGGTGCGATCATGGTAGAGAAGTGCACGATCGCCGTCGATCCCGGCATCGTCATCAACCCGATGCAACTGAAGCGGCAGGTCGAAGGCGGCGCCGTCATGGGAATCAGCCATGCCTTGTTCGAAGAAGTGACGTTTGACGCGAGTGGAATCACCACGGATGACTGGATTTCATATCCCATCCCGACCATGAAGGACATACCTGAGATCAAAGTCGTGCTACTCAACAATCCGAAAGTCGGTACCTATGGCGGAGGTTCGGAAGCCCCGAACGCGCTCGCTGCCTCGGCGATCGCAGCGGCGCTCCACGACGCAACCGGAAAGGTGATGCGGCGGCTCCCGATGAAACCCGCGTACGTGCAGGCGCTTTTGAAGACTTAACCGGCCACCGCCGGTGGTCCCGCTCTTCGTTTGCGAAGGAAGCAAGGGGTCATCAGCATGAGTACGGAGGCATTCTCAAGACCGTGAAGACCAACGGCAAAGTGGTGACTCTGCGGCGGACCAGGGGAGTCGTCCCAAACGACCCAGACACGGCCAGCTTTTCCCGTTTGATCGCTGCCTATGCCCCTCACGACGGCAGTTTTGAACTGCGCATCCCCAATTTGTATGCCAGCCGCTTCTCGAGAATCAACGCGGAGTGCGTACACGCCCTCCGGCTGCCTTCTTTGTGCATCGTCGCGCAAGGAGCGAAAACCGTCATCGTAGGGCAGGAGGTCTACGAGTATGACGCCTCGCGCATGATCGTGTTCTCCGTCGCCCTGCCAGTTGCGGCGCAGATCACGCGCTCCAGTCATTCCGAGCCTTATCTCGCGCTCAAGCTGGAACTCGACCCGCGCAAGATTGCCGAACTGGTCTTGAAGGTTTATCCGCACGGCCTGCCTCCCGTGCAGGAGAGAAGCGCTGTATACATCACTCCGGCCGATGCCAGCATTGTCAGCGCCGCGACCAGGCTCTTGCGGTGTCTCGCGCAGCCTGGAGATGCTGAACTGCTCGCCCCACTTGTGATCAAGGAGATTCTGATCCGGCTCCTGCGCAGCCCCATCGGAGTTCGCATCGCGCAAATGGGTTTTGCAGAAACCAGCGTCCACCGCATTGCCAAAGCCATTTCCTGGCTGCGCGCCAACTTCTCCCAACCCATGAAAGTCGAAGACTTGGCCGGGCTGGTGCACATGAGTGTTTCGTCGTTCCACGAGCACTTCAAGTCAGTCACTTCGATGAGCCCACTGCACTATCAAAAGGTGCTGCGACTCCAGGAGGCGAGACGCCTCATGTTGTCGACAATTGTCGACGCAGGTACGGCGAGTCAGCGCGTGGGCTATCTCAGCGCTTCCCAGTTCAGCCGGGAATACAGCCGCTTCTTCGGCAGTGCGCCGACCAAGGACATCGCCAGATTGCGTCAAGAGACTGGACTTTGGGTCTGACCCTAACTGTTCAATTCTAGACACCCGCCTGCCCCCCATAGGTGTACAATCTCCACCACTTGCAAACCCAGGTTTCCGCGTCGCAAGACACAAGCCAAGATGCCGATTTCAGGCATCGCTCGTGATTGGCCCCGGTGTTGAAGTCAAATTCAGCTTCAGAAGGCAGTCATGAGAATTCTGCTCTATAACCCCGACAACGGTGTAACGCGCAATTTCATGCCGCACCTCTGGATGTTCCTCCTCCAGGCGCTCACCCCTCCCGGCCACGAAGTTGTGCTCATCGATGGCAACGCCCAGCCTATGGACGAGGCCCAGATCGCGCAGTTCGTCCGCGACCAGAACATCGGACTGGTCGGCATCGGCGCCATGACCCGCATGATCGCCAAAGCCTATCGCATCGCCGACGCAATTCGGCCCACCGGCGTGCCCATCGTCATGGGCGGACCTCACGTGACCGAACTTGCCGACGAAGCCCTCGGCCGCGACGGTGGCCCCCGTCATGCCGACGCCGTCGCCCTCGGCGAAGCCGATGAAACCTGGCCCCAGATCGTGAATGACGTCGTGCGCGGCGAACTCAAGGAAATCTACGCCCCCGTCGATCAGGCCGGAAAAGAAAAGAAGCCTTCCCTCAAGCCCTATCCCGTCATCCCCTGGGATAAGACCGACCTCACCCAGTTCAACCTCGTCCCCAAAGCCGCCTTCCCACTGCTGAAAAGAGTCGGCGAAGGCTGGGGCACATTCCGCATTATCCCCGTCGAGTCGGGACGCGGCTGTCCCTACGGTTGCGAGTTCTGCACCGTCACCGGATTCTTCGGTGACTCCATCCGCTTTCGCAGCAACGAGAGTGTCGTCAACGAACTCCTCCTCCTGAAAGCCCGCGCCCGCCGGGAGAAAGGCCAGATGGCCGTCTTCTTCATCGACGACAATTTTGCCATCAGCGTCAAACGCACCAAGTCGCTGCTCCGCGACATCATTGCCGCTAAAGCGCAGGTTAACTGGGTGGCACAGATCAGCGCCAATCTGTTGCGGGACGAGGAACTCGTAGACCTGATCGCTGCTTCCGGCGGCAAGTGGGTCTTCATCGGCATGGAGTCCATCGACCCCGCCAATCTCAAAGACGTCAACAAAGGCTTCAACAAGCCCGGCGAATATTCCGCCGTGCTCGAGCGCCTGGCCAAACGCAACGTCTACGCCATCACATCGTTCATCTTCGGCATGGACAACGACACCGTCGGCGTTGCCGAACGCACCCTCGAGCAAGTCCGCACCTGGCCACCCGGCCTGCCCATCTTCGGCCTGCTCACACCTCTGCCCTCAACCCCGCTCTACAAGCGCCTCGAAGTCGCGGGACGCCTTACCCGTCCCCGCCACTGGCAGGAGTTCATCCCCTTCGCCATGGCCCACACGCCGCTGAAGATGACGATCGAAGAAGCGCACGCCGAAGTGAAACATGGCTGGGCCCAAGCCTACAGTCCTGAAGCGTTAGCCGACGCGGTCGACGCGCTCGATGACCAGCCTCTCGGCTATCGCATCAACGTCTTCCTCGCTCGCCTCTTCTTCCGCGGCATCTATTTCCCCATGATGGGACGCTTTGCCTGGTTGAAAGTGGTTTCCCAAAACCGCCACACGATTTTCAAACTCGCGAAAGAAGCCTTCTTCGGCCGCAGAACGCAGCCCAGAGGTCCTCAACCCGAACCTTTGTATGAAGACGTGACATCGCCAGAGGTCCGCGGTGAAGTAAGCGTATAAACCCGCCTACGCAGCTCGCGGAACAAGCGCACGATTTGTATCAGGGCATGCCTTCAGGCGTGCCGCAATGCCGCTCCTCAGTGCGCCTTCAGGCGCCGCGTTCATGGTGCGGGACTTCCTCCGCAGCCTGTTGAGCCGCGCCGAAAATGGGTCGAAAGAAGAAGGGCTTTCGCCCCCAGACGTCCAGCCCCGCACAAATTATGAAGAGAATTCGCGCCGCTCCGCCCTACCGGATCCGCGCAATATTGTTCGCTACCACCGCGCTCTCACCCGCCACCAGCAGCCGCATCGCAATCCGTTCCGCTTTGTAGTGCCGCGTCCGATGCAGAACGTAAACCAGGCCAATCCCACTTCCGAAACCGAGCGCCGCTCCTGCAGCCTGTCCCGGAGCGCCCATCGTCACAAACGGCCGCGCAAACGGATTACTCTCACGATATCCTTGGCCCAGCCCCTTCTGCGTCGTGATGGCATCCGCCGCAATCAGTCCCGCGAAAATTCCGGTGTTCACTTTCTTCTCAACGGTCCAGAATTTCTGCGGCTGCGGCTTCACTGGTGGTTCGGCCACCACCATGTTCTCCGCTCGCGCGGAAGCAGCTAGAAGGAGGAACCCCAGAATACTCGCGAACGCAGAGTGGACTTTCCGTCGGCCAGACATGCTCCCAGCCTAGTCCCACCGTACACGAAAGTACATGGCCCAAAGCGGGTACTACCCTCCCTTTAGTAAGAGGACTCTTGCACTATGAGTCACATCGACCTACAACGACTTCCCCTCTAAGCCCCTGATTCCACGCCCTGTTCAGGGGATCGGCGGTTCTACGTCTCAATTCCGCTATTGGAATTTTGAGAAATTATTCAACCGTCACGACATTGAAACCGGATCGCTCATGTCCAGAAGGGGTCCTTACCTCGAAGCGGCTGCGTCGTGCTTATTGTCGCGAAGAAGAGGCAAACTGCCGGCGCAGGAGCCAGGCAAAGACTGCAACCACTGCAGCGGGAACCCAAATCCAGAGAAGTTCATTCCCCAGAATGGTGATGCCGCGCCCAGCAATAAAACGTCCCGGGGAAATGGGCGACACCCGGATAGGCCTCCAGGGAAGAAAGTAGCGACTGTTGTCGAAGGGCGAGAAGAACGCGACGCCAAGGCCGCCGGTTGTCATCGCATCGAGCAAGCCGTGACTGGCCGTCGTCAGAAAGAAGTACAGCCAGAGAAAGAAAGGCCTCAAGCCGGGTACACCCATGCGGAACCCAGTCAACAAGACAAGCGAGGCAAGAAGCACGGCGAAGACCAGTGAGTGCGTTAATCCCCGATGTCCCCAGAAATCACCGTACGGAATACCCAATCGAAACCCGATCACGTCCAGGTCGGGGACCATGGCACAAGCGGCACCAATTACCCAAACACGCCTGGGAACGCGCGCCTGACAAAAACATGCCCCGATGCTGAGGGCTGCCACACCATGGGAAATCTACGATGCCAACGAGAACCTCCGCCCTACGCCGGATTCATTGGCTGAGGGTTCCTCTGATCCTTTGTGTCCTCTGTGGTCAGCCCGCCGCCTCCGCCAGCGCCTTGCGCACAAACTTCACCAGGTGCCATCCATCCAAATAGACAAATGGCGGCTCGCCGCAGGTGTAGTGCCCGCAGGGCAACTCGACCGACTCCAGCGGAAGGTTCCGTTTATGAAACTCATCCACAATCTCCCGCGAGAACTCCGGCAGAAACGTCAGGTCATAGCGCGCGAAGATGATCTGCGACCGCCGGGGATAGCGCGCGTACTTGTCAAAGTACGCCGCCGGGCTCACCGACATCCACAACTGCCGCAACCGGTCGAGCGTAATCGTCTCCGCCAACCCTTCCTTGATGTGGCGCGTCGACTGCCCTGTCCACACCACATCAGCAAAGAAAGTCGACGCGTGATTGAAGGCCGCAACTTTGATCCGTGGCTCGTGCGCCGCGCACAAAAACGAATAGCACGATCCGAGACTTGTCCCGATCGTGCCCAGCGTCGTATATCCCTGCTGCTCCAGCCAGTCCAGACAGCAGCGCAGGTCGAGAATCCCCTGCCGCGCCGCATCAATCGTCCTGCAAACATTGGCCGAGACGGCATAGTCCGAACGCTGAATCTCCGCCGGCTTGCGAATGTCATGATACGGCAAACTCAACCGTAGCGAAGCAATCCCAAACCGCTGCAGGATCGCGCACAAAGCGTTGTACTGGATCCCGTTCGCGTTCCAATGCGGTAACACAACGACCGCCCGCTTCCCCGGAGCCGCAAACCACCGCGCATTCACCACGTCGTTCTCCGGATAAGAAGTCCGCACCGGCGAGGTGAACCGCAGAAACTGCCCGCGCTGCCCTCTGACTTTGCGCTCCAGCTTCGGCTCTGGCGCCGCCCGCGTCGAAAACACCTGCACTGGCCGCTCTTCCACCCGAAAATCCGTCGGCATCCGGTAGGAAAAGAACTGGTCGCTCTCCGCGACAATGCGCCGGTTGTATTCGCTCAGGTATTTCTCCGGGTCCGCCGGCATCTGCCCCGCAGCCACCCCATTGCGACAAGGCCACGAGTCCGCCCACTCCATCCCCCACTCGAGCGGCCGCACCACGCGGTTCGTGTCCACCAGCGTGAGCCGCGTCTCCCAGTCATACATCCAGTTGTCAAACCACTTCGGCATGTGCGTTGTTGTCGAGCCCTTGTCGAGGATCGTCAGGTCAGCTTTGATCGCATAGAACCGGGTAGCGCAGGCCTTCAGGCCTGCGTGGTTGGGACACCCGTATGAGGGGCTTCAGCCTCTGCGGTGCCGTCCGTCGCGGCAGCGCCCTCCCAAATATAACAAGTCAGCGCGTCGGGCCTCGCCATCGCCGCATCGAACGGCAGAAAAAGCCCACCGAAAAGGCTCTGCAAGGTTTTGGGGGTGGCTAAGAGCTACAAGGCTAAGAGCTAAAGGCTAAAAGCTAAAGGCTAAAAGCTAAGAGCTAGCTCAAATACTTCCGCGGCACACGCTTCGAAATCCCGCACAGTATCTCATATGGCACCGTCTCTGCAATCGCCGCATGCTCGCGCGCGTCGACGGTGAGCCCGTCGCTCGAGCCCAACAGAATAACTTCATCCCCCACCGCCGCCTCGGGAATTCCCGTCACATCCACCAGCGTCGTATCCATCGAGATCCGCCCCAGGATCGGCGCGTACGTGTCGTGCAGAATCACCCGCCCGTGATTCGACAGCCTCCGGTTCAGCCCATCGGCATAGCCCACCGGCAGCACCGCAATCCGTGTCGGGCCCTTAGTGATGTACGTTCCGCCATAGCCCAGCGCGTGATTCGCGCCCACTTCACGCAACGTAAGCACGCGCGTTTTCCACGTCAGCACCGGCTTCAAGTTCAGCCGCAGCCGACTGCCGCTCACTTCCCGCCCCGCTCGCTGAAACGGCAGATGATATCCATAGAGCGCAATCCCTGGCCGCACCATGGCATGCCAGGTCTCATTTCTCGAAATCATCGCGCTGGTATTGGCGGTGTGCAGAACCTCCGGCGAGAACCCCGCCTCTTCCACCGTGCGCTTCGCCTCGCGAAAACGCTCCATCTGCTCTTCCACCGTCGGCGTGTCCAGTACTTCCGAGGACGCCAGGTGCGTGCACAATCCTTCCAGATGCAGGTGCGGCGCCGCCCGCAACAGCGCGCACAGCGCTCGCAGTTCCGCCATCGGAACACCAAGCCGCCCCATGCCCGTGTCCACCTTGAGATGCACCGGCTGCCGCTCCACGCACTGCTCCCGCGCCGCCTTCTCCAGCCCCTCGATGTGCCACGGCTCCCAGATCGTCGGCGTCAGCTTGCGCCGCACCACCTCCGGCTCTTCGCCCCGCCACAGCCCAGTCATGATCAGGATGCGCCCGCCAATCCCCACCTCACACAACGGAATCGCTTCGTCCGTCGAGGTCACACCGAACCACCGCGCCCCCGCGGCTTCGAGCGCCCGCGAACACTCCACCGCGCCGTGCCCGTAGCCGTCCGCCTTCACCACCGCGCACACTTCCGCCCGGCCCACATGCTTCTTCACCACCTGAAAGTTGTCTCGCAAATTGGCGAGCGACACCTCAGCCCAAGTCGGCCGGGTCGAGACACGATTCACGCTGACAACGCTCGCTGCCACAAGAGCGATTATATGCAAAGCCGTCTCGCGCCCCGTGGTTACGTGGGTTCCATACCCGCGAACAGCCTTCCGAACTCAACTCTCAGCTCTCCGCCAGCACAAAGTTCACCGTGACCAGCGTCTCCACTTCTACCGCTTCGCCGTTCAAAACGTAGGGCCGATAGCGCCATTGCTGTACCGCCTCAGCGGCCGCCTTCACCAGGAATGGATGGCCACTGACGACCTGCAGATGCTCGATCCTGCCTTCTTTGCTGATGATGGCCTGCAGCACGACGGGCCCCTGGATTCTCATCTTCCGTGCGGCCTCAGGATAAGCAGGCTGCACTCGTCGGAGGAGCATTCCCTCCATCATCACGGAGACCGGCGGTTGCTTGACCTTGGGCGGCAGAGGTGGCGCCCCTGGCCCCGCGATCGCGATTAAGTCCATCCCACCGCGGGATCCCGGACCGCCCGGGCCGCAGTTCGTGCAGATCGTGTCAAAAGCCGGCGCAGGCTCAACACCGCGATCATCAATGTTCGGGGTAGTCGTGGGGATGCGCGAGGGCTGCAGAAGAGTCTCCCCAATCCTCTCGCTAGTACGCGGCCTTGAGCCCGACTGAACGTGATCCATCGGCTGCGGCGGCTCCGGAGCCAGCGCCAGCAGATTCACAATCGGCGGCGCCGCATTCAGCCGCGGCAGCATATGCGGAAACAGCACCGGCGTCAGCACCAGAATTCCCACCGCCACGCATTCCAGAAAGAAAGAAAACAGCGTGGCCCAGCCGCGTCGGCGGCGCGCCCAGGTGGCCCCATTGGTGTCGAGGGAAGAAAACATGGCGTCCTCCAGTCGGCGATAGGGCCCCCCGGGCGCGACTCCCGCCGCATCCTCGAGAAACTCTGCCCACAAACTCGCCTACTGCAACAGACACTGTTCCATCTCTGGAAAGTTCCCAGTCGCACAAAGAAAAAGGACCGCGGGTTGCGCGGTCCTTCAGGAACTTTTCCGCCTCAGCCGGTGTCGTTAGTTCTTCGGCGGCGTCTGTGGAGTGGTAGCGGGCGGCTTGGGCGCCGCAGGTTTAGGAGCAGCCGGCTTCGCAGCCGACGGAGCCGAGGGCGCCGGAGCCGCTACGCCGGAGACCGCGTTGTAGCCATCAACGATCGCCTTCGTAATGTTCACGCCCTCGTTGGCCCACAGCACCTGTCCCTGCGGCCACGGGTTCGACGCGTCGATAATCATCCCGAGACTGTTGTCCTTGGCGTACTTGTCGATCACCGGCCCCATCTTCTGCAGAATGCGCTGCGCAATCTCCGCCTGCTGCTGCTGGAATTCATTTTGCGCGTCTTCCTGGTTGCGCTGCAGAGTCTTCGTCTTGCTCTCGATACTCTTCACCAGGCTGGCGCGGGCATCTTCACTGAGCTTAGAGTCCTGCGCATTGAGTTGCTTTTTCAGCGACTCGATCTCGTCATTCAGGTTCTTGAGTTCAGTGCGCTTGGGCTCGAACTTCTTGGCGAGCGCCTCAAAGTCGCGCTGCCCTTCGTTCGTGGCCACGATAGCGTCCTGAATAGTTATGATTGCGATCTTGGTCCCGCCAGCGGGAGCCGGCGCCGGAGCGGCGGCCGCGCTGTTGGTTTGGGCAAGCGCCGTCAGGGACAAAAGAGCGGTGGCCAGAAGAAGGCGTGCAAACTTGTTGCTCATGGGGTTGCTGAAACTCCTTGGTTTTTTCCGGATATTCTGTGAACTTTCCCAGGCACCGCTGGGTTCGGCGCGCCACAAGATGGTGATTGACCGGCGAGGGCGGGCCCCAAACTCTCCAGCTACGCACGCCAATGAATCGCGTGCAGCGCGGCCCTGATGGGAACGATTCCAGGGTACAGACCTCAGTATTATAGAGGCGCCCTTCCGCCACCGTCAAACCGCTTGCCTTCATATGGACGCACGGGCGTCCTCGCCCGTGCACGCGTGGATTAGAAGGTCGTCGCCACCGTGAACCTGAACGTCCGCAGCGGCTCTTTCAGCAGCTGCTTCGGCGAGTACAGCGAAATCGCCTGCTGATAGGTGTAGTCGCCCGCCCCGCCCACCGGGAACATATCCCGCGTGATCGGAATCGGCGGCGTCTCCGAAGTATTCAGCCGCAGCGGGTTATACGCCCAATAGATGCGGAACGGCGCATTAATCACCGGCAGCATCACTTGCAACTCCAGCCCCGCCGACATGCGCGGCGTGAAGTTCGTCCCGGAGACCGTCTGCAGATAGCGCGAGAACGGCGGGATCGTCTTGGTATTTACGCAGTTCGTCGCAAAATCCCGTTCCGGACATCCGTACGGAAAACTGTTGATGTCCTGCAGCTGCAGCTCCCCGATTTTCAACTGCGACGAGCGCGCAATCCCGTTGAGACCAAAGTCCATGAACGGCGCCAGCGTCACCGGCCCCGCGATCGTGTAGCGATACTCGAAGTTCGCCACCGCCGAAGTGTCGCCGCCCGGATACACCACCGACTGCACCGGAATCGGAATCGTATATGGGTTGCTCCGTGGATTCGACGGGTCGATGCGGACCACGCTGCCGTCCGGATTGGTCAGGTTGATGTTCACCCGCGTCGGCAAATAAGTGAACGGCCCCACCGAGCGCACGTCGAACCCGCGGATGTCGTTTTCACCGCCCATGTAGAACCGGTCAAACGGCGGCGCCACCAACCCGCCAAACCCGCTCAGGAACGACCCCTGCAGGTTCATGCCAATCGTGTTCCGCCCCTTCTGCACCGGGAAGAATCGCTTGTAGTTGACGATTGGACGAACAAAGTTCACATTCCCGCCAATGCCCGCGATCTCGGCCGCCAGCGTCAACGAGTGCCCCCGATGCGGCGCATAGGCCGCATCCAGCGTATTAAATGAGAATGACGGAATAATCTTGCTGGTAATGACCCCCGCCAGCGCATTTGGCCCGGTAATGCCGCGGTAAGCAATCGACTGGAACAGTTGCTGCGATGCGTTGCTGAACGTCTTCGTCGTGGAGTTATCCCACGCATAACTGATTCCCACTCGCTTCAGCGAGCGTCGCAGCGGATAACTCAGCGTCAACGAAAATCCATAACTGCTCGACTGGAAATTCTGCAGATTCTGCAGCGCCGCATCCGACAGGTTCACCTTCTGCCCCGTCAGCAGCTCAAACTGCTTCGCCTGGTTGAAGTCGTAGCGCCGGTTGTACACCGTGAATCCCGCCTGCAGCGGCCGGTCGAACAGGTACGGCTCCGTGAATCCAAACAGAATATTGCGCTGCTGGTTGCCGACCGAAGCCTGCACTTCCAGCGTCTCACCCAGCCCAAACAAGTTGTTGGTGGAGTAATTGATCCCGATGAACGCTCCCGCCAATCCGCTCACTCCGCCCGTCAGCCCAATGCTGTTCTTGCCCTTCTCTCTCACCTTGAGCGTCAAATCGACCAAGCCGTTCTTTTCATCCAGCCTCTTGTCGGTAATGTTCGAATCATCGGGCTTGAGCTGCTCAAAGTACCCCAGCTGATTCAGCCGCAGCAAGCTGATTTCCCACCTCCGCGAGTCATACACCTGCCCTTCTTCCAAAATCATCTCGCGCCGGATGACCTTATCGCGCGTCGTGGTGTTCCCCTGAAATTCAATCCGCCGCACATAGAACTGCTTGCCTTGATCGAGCTGGATCTCGAGGTTGATAATCCGCTTTTCGTCATCAATATCGGTGTCGGGATTCGGCGTGAAGTTGATGTACCCCTGCTGCCCAAAAGCCTTGCGCAGGTTCTCCAGGCCCTTCCCAACCTTTTCCTGGCTGAAAACATCGCCGTCTTTGATCGCGAAAATGCCCCGCAGCGCGGCGTAGTTCGTCCCCGGCGGCCCGTCCTTAAAAGTGATCTTGCCCAGCTTGTAGAGCAGCCCTTCCTCAATCGGCATGGTGATGTCCACCGCTTTGCCCGGGCCTCGCTGCACGAGCGGAAAGTGAAACCCTTCATGCCCCGTATCGCGAATCTTGGTCGTCGGATCCTCGACCAGCGCCTTGAAGTAGCCGCGGTTGTGATATTCGAAGCGGACACGTTCCGCATCTTCGCTGAGCTTGCTGGCGTCGTAAGTCTTGGCAAACAGCCCCTCGAGAAAAATGGAATGCGGAATGCCCACCGGCTTCAGGTTCTTCATCGAGTTGCGCAGCACGCGGCTGTTCACGTTTTTATTGCCCTGGAACGTGATGCGCCCCACTTTTACCTTAGGACCTTCCTTCACCGCGAACGTGATGCCCACCGCCGCCGGCGGAATCGGCCGCACCTCCGTCCGCACCGTCGCAAACTGCCGCCCGTGCTCCGACAGCAATTCCTTCAGCACCACTTCCGCGTGCTTCACCTTGGTGGGATCGAACTGGCTTTCCTTGCTGAGCCCGACTTTGTCCTTCTTGAAGCGCTCGAGAATGTCGCTCTGGCTCACCGCGTTCACGCCAACGTAGTTGATCTCGCGGATAACCGGCCGCTCTTTGACGTAAACATGCAGCACCCAGCCCTTGGGTGTCTGCTCCCGCTCGAACCTCACATCTTCGAAATAGCCCGTATTCCACAGCGAGTTGAAGTCCCGTTCGAGGCCGGCGGCGTCATAAATATCCCCGGCCTTGGTGAAGATGCGCGCCTTAATGGTGTCAGCCGGGATCTTGCGGTTGCCATGGACCTTCACGTCAATCACCAGGTCCGTCTGTGGAAAGCCGGTCGAGGTTAGAAGTAAGAGAGACGCCAGCAGGAAGCCCAGCATCCGGCGCACGCGACCGCGCAGCCGTACCACGCCCCTCCCGCCATGGGAGACACATCCGGAAATCAGCCCCTCCGGGCCAGTCTTTCCGGTAGGGGGCGCAGGGGTATCCTTATGAAAACGAATAGTTAATACCTCGGTCCGCTGGGTCTGGGCAAAACCAGTAATTATACGGTACGGAGCGGTAGCCGGTCCAAAAACCGGCCCCCGGCCAGATTCAGTCAGCTGGGTCGGCCAACTCTACTTCAACCAAGACGGAATAAAACGTCGCCGAGTTGCCCATGTCGGTAAGTTTTTCTGAGGTAAGTGCGTTTACACTCCCTCCACCCTCGGAAAGCTTGGCCCAACCGAGGCGCGCCGCCACCGTTCCCGGTTGCACCGTGCCGTTCACGCGAGCCCGCAGCCTCACTTCACCCCGCCGGTTGAACACTCGTACCCGCTGCCCGTCCGCAATGCCACGAGCCCGAGCATCCGCCCCGGAGATCTCCAGCTGTCCCGGTTCCTCCATCGCCTGCACCGCCGGAACATTACAGAAGCTGGAGTTGAGAAAGTTGTCGGCCTTTCGAGCAAGAAACTCAAGAGGAAACTCCTTTGCCACCGCCGTGTGACGCGATTCTTCCGGCGGAGAGAACGCCGCCACCGGATCCAGCCCCAGCGCTTTGAGCGCCTCGCTGTAAAGCTCAGCCTTCCCGCTGGCCGTCCCAAAGTTGCCTTCCGCAAACGGCAGAAAACTGGAGGCACGGTCTGCCTGCCCTGAGGAAGCGCCAGCGACCGAAGGGTCCTCGCCCGTGTGCCCGCTGGCAGCACCGTCGTCAGGGCCAAAATTCAGCCGCACCCGATGGTCCCGCTCCAGCCGCAGACGATCTATCCCCTTAAGCCACGGGTTCGCGCTCGCCAGCGCCGTGTCGATCATCGCGTCCACGCTCTCCCGGAAGCACTCCTCCCCAAACCCCATCCGCTCCGCCAGCCCCCGAAAAACTTCGACATTCGAGCGACACTCCCCCAGCGGCGCAATCGCCGCGTTCGAAATCTGCACGTAATAGTGCCCATACGACACCTGCAGATCCTTGTGCTCAAAAAACGTAGTCGCCGGCAGCACGATGTCGGCGTAGTCGGTCGTATCGGTGAAGAACTGTTCGTGAACAACCGTGAACAAGTCCGGCCGCTTCAGCCCTTGAATCACCAGATTGTGGTTCGGCGTAACTGCCGCTGGGTTGGAGTTGTACACAAAAAGCGCCTTCACCGGAGGATTGTCCGCCGCCGTGAGCGCCTTGCCCAACTCCACCATGTTGATGACGCGCGCCGCCCGCCCCAGCGGACTCTTCTGCATCAAATCAGTCCGTTCGAGCGCCGTCTTATTCAGTCCGAACGCCTCGCTCAGCGAGAGCTGTAACCCGCCGCCCACTTCCTTCCACGATCCCGTAATGCAGGGCAGCATGGTGATGGCGCGCACCGCCGTCCCGCCCCGTTCCGAGCGCTGAACACCGTAATTCAGCCGTATCGCCGCCGGACGGATCGACGCATACTCGCGCGCCAGCTTCCGAATGTCGTCGGCGGAAATCCCCGTCCATGGCGCCGCCCGCTCCGGCGGATACTCCTGCACCTTCGCCCGCAACTCCTCAAATCCTTGCGTGTATCGGGCAACATAATCCGCGTCGTACCGATTCTCGTTGATGATGACGTACATCATGGCCAGTGCCAGGGCCGCGTCCGTCCCCAGGTTGATGGGCAGATACCAGTCCGCCAGCGCTGCCGTGCGCGTCCGGTAGGGATCAATCACCACCAGCTTGGCTCCGTTGCGCCGCGCCTCTTCTATAAAGGGCCAGAGATGCACATTGTTGCCGTGAATATTCGAGGCCCAGGCGATGATGTACCGGGAATGCCGGAACTGCTCCGGCTCCGTCCCCATCTTGATGCCCAGCACCGACCGGATGCCCGCTTCTCCCGCCGCCGAACAAATCGCCCGCTCCAGTTGCGACGCCCCCAGCCGATGAAAGAAGCGCCGATCCATCGAAGCGCCATTGAGCACCGCTATCGTGCCGCCGTAAGAGTGCGGCAGAATCGCCTCCGGCCCATATTGCGCCATGATCTCGCGGAACCGCGCCGTAATCGTGTCCAGAGCCTCATCCCACGAGATGCGCTGAAACACATCGGCAGCACCAGCCTGGCCCGGCCCTTTCGGCGCTACCCTCCGCATCGGATAGAGCACCCGGTCCGGCGAATAAACGCGATCCAGATACTTCGCCACCTTCGCGCACAAGAATCCCCGCGTTACCGGATGCGCCGCATCTCCCTGAATCCGCGTCGCGCGACCATCCTCCACCGTGATGAGCACCCCGCACGCATCCGGGCAGTCATGCGGACACGCCGCGTGAACTACAGTCTTCATAGTGAGCCCGATTATAAATTGTCCTATCTAACCAGCCGCCCCTGCCTCACCGGCACTCGCTTGCTAGAACGTGAATAAACCCAAATTGTCATTCCGAGCGCAGCGAGGAATCCCTACTGGCCAGCAGAATCTTCGGGTTGCAGGGATGCTTCGCTCCGCTCAGCGTGACAATCCCATTCATGCGATGGCTCCGTATGTGGCCTGAGCAGTTGCCTGCCTCTTCGTGGCAATTGGTTTCGTTCTTTCTCCCCCAAGAAGATCCCGCACAAACACGCAGGAGAGCTGACCGCAGCTCTCCTTCGCACCTTTGCCTTGCAGTTAGGTTTTTCTTACGGCAGAACCCGCACGCGGTGTGCCCACATGACAGGTGCCCCCGTCTTTGCGTCCTTCAGGATCAACCCATGCACGATCAGCTTCGCGCTGCCCGCCGCTTGCAATCCCGCCAGACCATTCACATTGATGAAGTTGGTCTTGTTGCTGGTCTGCACGGTTAGCGGTCCGCCCAGAACATATCCCAGCATCAGGTTGTTCTGCAGCTGGAAGCTGCCCAGATTGCCGTTGCTGATGGTCACGCTGTTGGCAACGAGGTCGCCCACCACGCCCTGCCGGCGCAGCGAGATGCCTTCCGGTGTAAACGTGTTGGCGGTGCTGTCATACGTGCCGCCAACGAAAATTCGCTGGCCCGCCACAAGCGTCGTGCTGTTGAACAGCTGATTGGTAAACCAGTTGTTCACAAAGCAGATGGCGTACTTGTTGACCGCGCTGACATTGAGCGTCGCCGGCATATCCACCGGAACGCTCGACATGGCAGGCATCTCTTCGCCCACCAGCAACGTCACGCTCTGTGCGCTCCCGCTGCCGTCATTCGTCACCGAGATGATCCGCCCCGAAACAAAGGCCTTCGACGTGGAGACTACTTCCACGCTGCTGGCCAGGATGCTGCCGTCGTTCTGCACCACGCCATCCACTTCGATAAATTCCGGCGCAGCCAGATTGCCCAGGTTGTAGCTGCCGTTAAAGGTGGTATTGGCGTTCACCACGATCGTGATCTGCCGGCCATCCGGCCGCTGCATCACAAACGAGTTGCTCGCCACATTCGACGAGATAAAGCTGCCGCGCAGATCATCCACATCAGCATCTGGGTCCGTCGCGCCGACAACCTTGAAATCAAGCGTCGGGTTGACC
>Ga0075028_100000116_pt1 | contig 28018 bp, 20 predicted proteins | sample LitLauG_LLR_2014_FD_71390 | JGI IMG/M metagenome (GOLD analysis project Ga0075028, IMG submission 71390) | Freshwater sediment microbial communities from Pennsylvania, USA - Little Laurel Run_MetaG_LLR_2014 | ecosystem: Environmental > Aquatic > Freshwater > Creek > Sediment | place: USA... | reverse complement strand
GTTGAGCAGCACATACGGGTGCGCGGACGGTACGGTCGGATGGGCGAAGGCACCCGAGCGCTTGCCCGGCCGCACCGGCGCGTCGATCCATTGCTTGTCGAAGAAATCGCCGGCGATTTCGGCCATCCGCGGGGCAAAATTCCGGTAGGCGCCCAGCACCGTCGCGCGCGCCTCCTCCCAGCCGATCACCCGCTCGGGACGATCCGGCAACGGTGCATTGCGGTCGTAGTGCGAGAGCTTCGGCAGCCCTAGCCACTTGGCTTTCATCGCGTAATAGCGATGGGCCGTCGCTGGATATTTGGCTTGCACGGCATCGACCAGCGCCGCCACGACCTCGGGTTCGACAGCGTTGGCCAGGTGCCGGCTGTCGGCCACGTCCTTGAAGCCGCGCCAACGGTCGGAGATTTCCTTGTCCTTGGCCAGCGTGTTGGTGATGAGCGCGAACAAGCGGATATTGTCCTGGAGCACGCCGCCGATGGCCTCGGCGGCGGCGCGGCGCTTGGACTCCAGCGGATGGGAGAGCAGGTTGAGCGTCGGCTCCAGCGTGAGTTCGTCGCCATCGACCACGAAGGTCAGGCCCGTCATGGTCTCATCGAACAGCCGGTTGAAGGCGCCGCGGCCGGTCTGGTATTTCTCGTGGAACAGCTCCTCCAGCTTGTCGTCGAGCTGGTACGGCTTCTCGCGCCGCAAATCCTCGATCCACGGCCGGTAGTGCGCCAGCCCCGGCTCCTTCATCGCCGTCTCGATGACCTCATCATCGATGCGGTTCAGTTCCAGCGTGAAGAACAAAAGATCGGTGCCGATATTGGTCAGCTTCTCCTGCATGTCACCGAAAAACTTGGCGTTGACCGGATTGGCGGTGTCGCCGAAATAGAGCAGGCCGGCATAGGAGCCGATGCGCCCCAGCGTATCCTGCAATTTTTCATAGTCGCGGATGGCGGTGGCCAAGGCGCCGGGATTGCTGCTGGCCAGCCCCGCGAGCTTGCCTTGGCAGCGTGCCTTAAGCTCGGCCGCGCCGCTGGCGGAGGTTTCCAGGTCACGCTTGAGTTCGGGTGAGTCGGCGGCCGGGTAAAGGTCAGACAACCGCCATTCCGGCATGGCTCCAAGCTCGTTGGCGAGAGCAACGTTCGTTCCATCCGCATTGGTCATGGCAAACAACTTCCCTTTGGGATCGCCGGAGCGGCCGCCGCTGCTAACCCGCTTTCGCGCGCACATCAAGCCAGAGTCTTCACTTGCGCCGGGCGACTCGCTTCCGGGGAGCCGGCCGGAAGCGGCCAGAAAAGGCCCTTTTTTTGCTCGGAGCCGAGATTAAGACGCAACTGGCAACGTCTTCTTTACTGTTGCAGGGCACCATCATCCCAAGTTCAGCCGGTCGTTAACCGGCAGGTGGGGTCCCTCGCAAGGACCTCTGCTCCCTAGTTGTGCAGCGTAGCGTAAAGTTGAGTAGCCCCATGGCCAAGTGCGTTCTTGTTGTCGATGACGATCCGATCCAGCGCCGCATTCTGGAAGAAACGCTGAAGCGTTGCGGCTTCGAGACCCGAAGCGCCGCCAGCGGCGATCTGGCGCTGCAACTGCTCGAAGGCCCCGAAGCAGCCTCCATTTCCCTCGTCCTCCTCGACCTCGTGATGCCCGGCCTCGACGGCATGGCGGTGCTTGACCGCATGAGCCGCCTTCAGGCCATGCCGCCCGTCATTGTGCAATCGGCGCATGGCTCCATCGATGCCGCCATCAATGCCATGCGGGCGGGCGCGGCCGATTTCGTGATCAAGCCGGTGAGCCCGGAGCGTCTCGAAGTCTCGGTCAAGAACGCCCTCAAGATCGAGGCGCTGGCTGTGGAGATCACTCGCATCAAACGCAAGGCCGAGGGCACGCTGACCTTCAGCGACCTCATCACCCACGGCGATGCAATGGCCCGGGTGGTCAGCCTGGGCAAGCGCGCCGCTTCGTCCAACATTCCCGTTCTCGTCGAGGGAGAATCGGGGGTCGGCAAGGAGCTGATCGCCCGCGCCGTGCAAGGCGAAAGCGAGCGCAAGGGCAAGCCGTTCGTGGTCGTTAATTGCGGTGCCATCCCCGAGAACCTGGTCGAGAGCATCCTGTTCGGCCACGAGAAGGGCTCGTTCACCGGGGCGACCGACAAGCGCATCGGCAAGTTCCAGGAGGCCGATGGCGGCACTCTGTTCCTCGATGAAGTTGGTGAACTGCCGCTGGAAGCCCAGGTCAAGCTGCTGCGCGCGCTCCAGGAGGGCGAGATCGACCCGGTGGGTTCCAAGCGACCGGTCAAGGTCAATTTCCGCCTGATCTCGGCCACCAACCGCGACATGATCCAGTTGGTCAAGGATGGCAAGTTTCGCGAGGACCTCTACTACCGCCTCAACGTTTTCCCGATCTGGGTGCCGCCGCTGCGCAGCCGGCTCGCCGACGTGCCTGAGCTGGCGCGGCACTTCCTCACCCAGTTCGCGGCCGAGGAAGGCAAGCGGATCGCGGCCATCGACGATGACGCACTGGAGCTGATCACCACCTACAGCTGGCCCGGCAATGTCCGTCAGCTCGAGAACGCGGTGTTCCGCGCCGTGGTGCTGGCCGATGGCGACAAATTGACGGTGGCCGAATTCCCCCAGATCGCCACGCATGTCGAGGGTTTTCGCGCCGAGATCCCGGCCGCGCCGTCGGCCGTGACCAAGAAGCCAGCCTACGACGGTCCAGCATTGCTCGGCGCCGAGAACATCGTTCCGCGCACGATCGAAGTGCCGGCCGGCGCGCTTGGTTTGCCCATCGAAACAGCCGAGGGCGAAATCCGCTCGCTCGAATCCATCGAGGCCGACATGATCCGCCTGGCGCTCGCGCGCTATCGCGGCCACATGACCGAGGTCGCCAAGCGTCTCAAGATCGGTCGCTCGACGCTCTATCGCAAGATGCGCGACTATGGCCTTGAGGAGCGCGCGATCTAAAGCCGCTGACGATTGTAAGGTGCAATAGGTCGCCTTCGGCCGTATTGCACCGGCGGCGCCAACCCGTTCATCGCGGCAAATGGTGCAATACGGCCCTGAAGGAGGGCCTATGTCACCCTACGGTCACGTCGAAACGGCCCGGCGGAACTCGGGCTTCAGTGCGGCATAGAGGCTGCGGTAGCGCGCGTAACCGGTGGCATATGCGTCCGCCAACTTGGCGTTGGGCACAAACCGGTCCTTGACCGGTGGCTTGGTGCATACGGCCTCGACCGCCTCGCTGGTGAGCGCGATGCGCGCCAGCCGCGCCGCGCCGAAGGCCGGGCCCAGTTCCGTGCCGTCAAGCCGTGACAATTCCAGGCCGGTCACGTCGCTGATCATCTGCAACCAGAAGGCATTGCGAGTGCCGCCACCCGTCACGCCAACCTCGCTCAGTTGGGTGCCCGCCGAGGCAAGGACATCCCTGGCCTCGCGGATCGAATAGGCGACACCCTGGAGGACCGCGCGGGTCAACTCCGCCGCGCCGGTTTCGGGATCGAGTCCAAAAAAAACCCCGCGCGCGCTGGCGTCGTTGTGCGGCGTCCGCTCGCCCGCGAGATAGGGGAGGAACAGCAATCTGCTTGGCTGAGCGCCCTCGGACTCGACCTCGGCGAGCAAGGCCTCGATGTCCGGCCGTCCGAGGGCCGTTGCAACCCAGGCAAGGCAGCTCGCACCGTTCAGCATCGCCGCCATCTGGAACCATCGGTCGGGCACGCAATGGGCAAAGGCGTGAACCATTGTCTCGGGCCGGGGACGATAGGTTGCCGTTGTTGCGAACAATTGGCAGGACGTGCCCAGCGAAATGAACGCATCGCCCGGCCCCGTGGCGCCGAGGCCGACTGCTGCCGCCGCCGCATCGCCTGCGCCTCCGGCGACGATGACACCAGGAGCCCAGCCCAACTCCGCGCACAACTCGCGCCGGACAACACCAGAAACGGCGGTGCCTTCGGCCAGTTCAGGCATTTGGCGGGCGGTAAGGCCGCTTACCGCCAGGGCAGCGTCCGACCAGCATCGCCGGGCCTCATCGAGCCAGAGCGTACCGGCCGCGTCCGACATGTCGGTGACGCGCCCGCCAGTCAGGTGGAGGCGAACGAAGTCCTTGGGGCAGAGCACGGTGCGGGTCGCGCTGAATGTCGCCGCCTCGTGGACTTTCAGCCAAAACAGCTTGGGCGCTGTCAGGCCCGGCATCGGCGGAACGCCCGCGACCATCGGCAGGTCGGGCATGGCGGCCAGCATTTTGGCGCATTCGGCTTCGGCCCGGCCATCGTTCCACAGAATGGCCGGACGCAGGGGCCGGTCGTCGGCGCCCAACAGCACCGCGCCATGCATCTGCCCGCTGAGCCCGATGGCGCGGACCTGGGCAAATTCCTTGGGCGCGATATCCTTCAAGGCGACGAGCACATTTTGAACCGCCTCGATCCAGTCTTGTGGCGCTTGCTCGGACCAGCCGGGACGTGGCCGGCTGGTGGTGAGCGCCGCCGTGCCGCTCGCCAGCACGTTTTGGCCCATATCGACGATGACTGCCTTGACCGCCGAGGTGCCAATGTCGAGGCCAAGGATGGCTGCGTTCAGGTCGGTGCTCATGGACCCAAACTGACCTCGTCCAGACACAATTGGCAAGCCGAAGAAAAATGCTTCGCTTGCAACTGCAAGCAAGGCGGGGGACAAAGCCGGCTTGGCCGCCGTCGCGGCCCGGTTCGCAGACGATTTGGGAGAGAACGAATGATCGATGCCTATATTGCTGGCGGCACCAATGGCCAGCGCGTGACCATCACGCTGGAGGAAACGGGCCTGAAATACCAGGTCAAGAAGCTCGATTTCAAGGCTGGCGACAACAAGAAGCCGGATTATCTCAAGCTCAACCCGACCGGCCGGATGCCGACCATCGTCGATAACGAGGCCAAGGGTGGGCCGTTCGTGCTGACCCAATCGGTCGCGATCATGCTCTACTGCGCCGAGAAATCCGGCAAGCTGTTGGGCTCGGACCCGCAGAGCAAGGCACGGGTCCACGAATGGATGATGTTCCAGGCGACCGACCTGTCGCCCGGCCTGGGCATCGCCTTCCTGCTGGCGGATCGCGCCGAGCCGAAGATGCCGGCCGCCCGTCCGGTCATCAAGGAGCGGATCATGTCGCTCTATCCGTTCATGGACGATCAGCTGGGCAAGCACAAATGGCTGGCCGGCGCCGAGTTCTCGCTGGCCGACATCCTCGCCTGGCCGATGGCCGAGACCTTCGAGCACGACAAATTCGCCAGCTTCAAGCACATCGCCCGCTGGCGCAGGGATGTGGCGGCGCGGCCCGGCGTCGAGCGCGGCATGAAGGCCGCAGCCTAAGGTCCGATCGCGGGCATCCATTGAAGTGGCCGCAATCCTCTCTTTTCGTCGTGACGAGAAAGAGGACCGCTATTTCAGTGCCTCAACTTTCAGTTTCCCCGCCTCTGTCCTTGCGAAACGGTCGGGGGCGTACATGTCCTCGATGGTGGCGGCAGGTAGGATGTAGTCACCTGGCGTCACCGCGCGGACCACATAGGCGAGGGTAACGTTCGGATCGGGCGGAGCGGCCGTTGGGTTGGCGGCAGGCTGAGCCGGCGGTGCCTCAGCATCCGGGTTGTCCGTATTCTGATCGCCACTTGCGCTATCGGCCGCTGGCTGTTCGGCCCCGCCACCCGGGCGCAGGCTGAGCGCTGCCACAAACCGGTCGTCGCGGAACTCGGTGTGCTCGGGACGCGCGAGGCCCTTCAGCCACGGCATGTTGCCGGTGTTGCCGCTGTCCACCAGATGCGGGTTCTCGACCTCGAAGCCGGCCGGCAGCCGGTCGGCGACCAGCACGCGCCCGCCCTTGCCATCGGTCGCCTGGAATTTGTCGACGATCACCACGCGGTCGTTCTGCTTCAGGCTCAATGCGCCGTTCAACAGCTTCAATGGCTTGCCATCAAGCGTGAAGTAGTTGCGGTTGAGCTTTAGGCCCTTGGCGGTGGCTGGCTCGGGCGTCAACGATTCGCCCGATACTGTGACGACCGCCTGTACATCTGCGTCGCTGGTATTGCCAACCACGAATGGCCCCTTGGCCAGGATTTCTGGTGTCAAAGTCCGCATTATTGCGCCCGTTTGCAACACGCCATCCACGGTCAACGCCAGCGTCTTGCCCTGCTCGATCAGGCCGCGCGCCGCCATCAGCATCCAGGATTGCTCTTGCGTGGACGTGTAGGTATGGGCGAGGCGCGATTTGCTCACCAGTTCGGCCAGCCGCGCGGCCGACTGTTTGCGCACGCCCGTTTCGGACACAAGCGTCAGGGTCGCCGCGCCATCACGAAGGCCCGAGCCGTAGTCCGGGCGCTCGTCACCGCTGGCGTCGCCTTTCTCAAGGTCGGCAATCGCGGCGTCAAACGCCTTGCCGGCGCGCTCGCTGTCGCCGTAAAGCGCGAGTGCCGCCGCGATCTGGGCCTTGGCCATGGGATTGGCGAAGCGATCGAGCCTTGTGTCGGCGTAGTAGCGCAAATCGCCGATGGGCGCGCGGCCGTTGCGGGCCAGCACATAAAGGGCGTAAGCGATGGATTCGCCGCCCTTCTCGAAGTCGGACGCATAGCTCACCGAGTTCTGGAGCTTGTCCAGCGCCTGCGTCAGCCCACGCGGGGGCACCGCAAAACCTTGCTCCTTGGCGCGGCTGAGAAAGTCGGTGACATAGGCACTGAGCCACAGGTCGCCATTGGCCGGACCCCAGAGCCCGAACGCGCCGGTGGAATCCTGCATGTCGAGCAGCCGCGCGATCGCTTCCTCGATCCGCTTCTTGGCTTCCGGCTCGCCGATAATCCCGGCGGCCGCGGCGACCTGGTTGAGATAGAGCAGCGGCAGAGCGCGGCTGGTCGTCTGCTCGGCGCAGCCATAGGGGTAGCGGTCGAGCGCGGCGAGAATGCCCGGCACGTCGAGCGCGGCGGCGGGGCCGACGGCCAGCGTCACCTTGGAGCGCTCGGGGATCAGATCCTTGAACACATCGGCGCTGACGGTGATCTTGCCGGTTTTTGCGCTGAGCGTCTGCACGGTCGTGCGCTTCACGTCACCGGCCGGCGCGTGGACTTCGAGGCCGAAGGAACGCGAGACGGCGATGTTGCCGGGGCCGGTCAGCGAAACCGCATAGCTGTTCTTGCCGATATGCCCGGTGCCGAGATTGGCGATTTCCAACTTGCGCTCGCCGGCCGCCAGCTTGACATCCTCGTCCAGCGCCTTGCTCTTTCCGGCCTCGTCGGTCTGCTCGACCGCGATGTGGTAGGTGCCCGCCGCGCCTTCGACGTTGTGCACGTCGAACACCAGCTCGCTTCTGTCGCCGAGCGTCAGGAAGCGCGGTCCCGAAACCAGCATGACCACCGGATCGCGCACGATCAGGTCCTTTTCCGCGTGCCCGAGCTTGGTCTTGGTCCAGGCGACGGCCATCACGCGCAGCGCTCCGTTGAAATCGGGGATGTCAAAGTTAGCCTCCGCCGTGCCGTCGGCGCCGACCTTGAGAATGCCGGAATAGAGCGCGACCGGCGCGACCGTCGGCAGGCTGACGGCCGTGTCGAGCCCGCCGCCATCGCCGCCGGAGCGGGCGGTTCCGCGCTCTGCGTGCATTCCGTCGATCAGCTTGCCATAGAGGTCGCGGATTTCGACCCCGAGCCGGCGCTGGCCGTAGAACCAGCTCTCCGGCGAGGGCGCCTTATAGGCCGTGAGGTTGAGGATGCCGACATCGACGGCGGCCAGCGTCACGCGAGCTTCCTCGCCGGGGGCAAGGCCAGCCAGTTTAACGGGCACCTTGAGGTGGTCGCCCGACGGCGACTTGTCCGGTAGTGTCAGCGTGACGCCAAGGGTGCGGGCGGAGGAATCCACCGGCACCCAATGTACGCCGATGGAACGCGCGGGCATTCGCTTGGCGGCCTCGTCCATCGGCCGGTAGAGCATCGCGGCGATGTAGGCGCCGGGCGCCATCGCCTCATCGACGGGGATTTCGACCGATGCGCCGGTCTTGGGCACGTCGATCTGGCGCATCGAGACGAGCCCGTCGCGCAGCACGGCGACGATGGCCTTGCCCTCGCCCTCGGGCGCGATGTCGAGCTTCAGCGTGTCGCCGACCTTGTAGCTGGCCTTGTCGGTGCCGATGCGCAGCACTTCCGGGCTGTCGGCCTTTTCCGCGCCGTACCAGCCGGCATAGAAGGTGACGCTGGAGGCGGGGCCGCCTTGTTCGGTGGAGGCCACTTGCAGGACGTATTCGCCCCAAGTGACGGGTACGCTGATCTTGGCCGGATTTGCGGCGTCCACGTCCACGGTGCCGTCAAGCAGCTTGTTGGTGTAGACGACGGGCTCGTAGTTCCACGAACCATTGCGGCCGTACCACTGATAGTTTCGCTCGACCTTTTTCACCTGCCAGGCGAGGCCCTTGGCGGCGGCGGGCTTGCCGTCGGCGCCAAGCATCACAACCTCGAAGTCGGCGACGCCGCCGCGATCCAGCACCTTGTTGGCGGCCGGCTTGATGCCGATGGTGGCCGAGCCGGGCATGATGGGCATCGTCACCGCGCGCTCGATGGTCCGCCCGCTCGGCTCGCGCAGCCGCATGGCGATCCTGGCTTCCAGTAGATGGGACGTGCGCGGCAGCTGCGGCAACGTGATGGAGACGTCGGCGTGGCCCTTGTCGTCGGTCTTGCCGAGGTCATTGAGCGTGGCGCGCACCGGATTGACACGCTCGTCGGCCATCCCGAACTGATAGCCGGCAAAGCCCGTAAGTCCTTGTGACGATTGTGAAATAACGACATCGGCTTCGATGCCGAGATTGGCGGCGGCAGGCCCGTAGAGATAGTGGCCATCGGCCTTGATGATCCCGCTCTTGCCAGGCTCGAACATCGGCGCGGCGGGCGTCAGCGTCATGTCCATGCGCTCGGGCACATAGTCCTCGACCAGGAAGGAGGTCTCGCCGATGGCGTCACCCTTGGGGTCGGCGAAGACGCGGGCGCGCCAGGTGCCGGTCATGGCGGTGGGGGCCAAGCCGAGGGTAAAGGCGCGGCCGCCGAGCCCCTCGTCCTTGAGCACCAGGCTCTGCTGCTCGAGGCCATCGGGGCGGACGATCTTCATCGTCAGCGGCAGCGTCTCGGTGGCGTTGGCCTTGCGGTCACGCAGCAGGCCGGTCAGGTGGACCTGCTCGCCGGGGCGGTAGACGCCACGCTCGGCGAACAAGAATGCATCCAGCGGCCCGGGCGCATCGCGGCCCGCGACGCCGCGATCCGACAGATCGAACGCGCCGCCGTTCATGTCGAGAAAGGCGTAGTCGTTGTCCGCGCCCTCGGCCACGAGCAGCGCTGGGGCCTTGCCACCTTGGCCCTTGGCGAGGCCCGCCTCGAAGTGGGCATAGCCGTTGGCGTCGGTCTTGCCTTCGCCGAGCACGTCATTGTTGCGGGCGACGAGCTTGACCCGGACCTCGGCCTTTGGCGTGGCTGTCGCCAGCGAGCGCACGAAAGCATGGACGCCATCGTCGCCGGATAGCGCCGCCAGGCCAAGGTCGGAGACGATGAACCATTGCGTGGCCGTCGAACTCCAGCGCTCGGCCTTGCTGCCCTCGGCGCGCGCCGACAGGACGTAGACGCCGGGCCCGAGATTGGGGATCATCTCGCTCACCGGAAACGCGGTGGTGACTTCCTGGTTGAGTGCCTGCTTGACGGCGAGATCGCCCTTCCAGACCGAGGCGCCCGACTTGTCGCGGATGTCCTCGAACTGGCCGGCCGAGAGCTGGTTGGTCACATCGCCGTCGATCACGGTGCGCGCCAAGGCCCGGTCGCCGATGCGGAACACCTCGATATTGACCTTGGCCGTGTTGACCGAGGTAACGGGAATGCCCTGCTGGCCCTTGTTAGGCAGCACGTAGGTCTTGCCGGCGAACCTAGCCGAGGGCGAACGATCGCGGACATAAACCGCGAGGTCGGAAGACTTGCCCAAGTCCTCGCCGACCGACGAGGGCAGGCCCGAGCGCACCTTGACCGTGTAGCGCTGGCCATGCGTCAGGCCCTCGATACAAAGCTGGTAATCTTCCTTGGTGACAGCCGCCGCGTCAGCGCCATTGACGGCGATGAACTTGCCGTAGTCGAGCTGACCGAGCACCAACGGGTCCGAGAACTGGATGCACAGGCGTGGGGTGATCGCGTCGCTGTCAACACTGTAGTCGGTGATGCGGAACCCCTGCTGGCCGCGCAGCGTGTCGTAGGCGTCGCGGACGGACTTGTCTTCGATAAGCGCAAGGCTGGCCTTGTAGGCCGACAGCGCCGGCCGCCAGAGCTCGCGCCGCTTCAGCGCCTCGGCCAGCACCGCGAGCGCCTGGGCCTTCAGGTCCGGCGCCTGCCCGAGCTGATAGGCCGAATACGCCGCGCCGGTCGCGTATTCGTTGAAGGTCGCCTTCTCGGGATCGTTGACCGGCTCGGTGGCTTCGAGCGCGCGGGCCAGCGCCAGCCAGCCCTTGGCGTCCTGCGGCTCCAGCGCCAGCCCCGCCCCCAGATCGCCGATGGCCTTGCGGTTGTCGCCGGCCCTGATCGCCTGATCGGCCTGGGTTCGCCAAGTGGCCGTGGATTTGCCGGCCGGGTTCCAGAGTTTCTTGAGATTGGCCTGAAGCCGGCTGGCATCGGCCGCCACGTCCGGGTGGTAGAAGGGCCCGTCGACGCCCTGGCAGGTGAGAATGGGCAAAACGAAGAGAGCGAAGGCAACAGCCAGACACTTGCGGATCATCGACTCACCAGGGACGCAGCCGGAAACTCGCCGATCCTAAGCACCCAGCGTTGTCCAAACAATGTCCACGGTGTTTCAGGCCGGGGGCAACGCGGCTTCGGGCGCTGAGTGCCCGCGTCCCAGGCGGATTGCCCGCACGCGCCTACTTCAACCCAGCGGCCTTGCGCAGAGCCTGGTTGATCCGGCTCTGCCGGCCGGATCGCGAAATTCGTGGAAGTTGATTTATTTGTATATGCGTAAGGCGATGCCTCTGCCCAAAATATCGTCACGGCCGCGAAGGCGGCCGTTCGCGCAACGAGCCGCGAGCAAGCAACCAGTTGCGCAGGTGGCCGCCTTCGCGGCCATGACGGAGTCGGAGTCGCAAATTCATGTAGGCTGGCGACCACCGCGTTGGGTTACGCGCGGGCTGGGCCTCTGCTATTCTCACGCCGGACCTTGCCGCGCTAACCCAACCTTCGGGCCACCAAACTCAACGTCCGGAAGGCAACAACCGGTGGCGGTCGGCTCCCGGAACGGGAGTCGCCACAGACAAGCAAAGAGTCACCCGCCACCAAACATGGACATCCGCCAGCTTCAGTACCTCGCCGCCCTTGCCCGCGAAAAGCACTTCACCCGGGCGGCGGAGGCTTGCGGCGTCACCCAACCGACGCTCTCTTCGCGCATCCGCCAGCTGGAGGACGAACTCGGCGTGCCCATTGTCGAGCGCGGGCAGCGCTTCATCGGGCTGACACGCGAAGGGGAAACCGTGCTGAAATGGGCGCACGCCATCCTCGATGATTGCGCGGGGCTGACGCAGGAGCTCAAGCAGATGCGCACCGGGCTCGGCGGGCGGCTGACCATCGGCGTCATCCCCACCGCGCTGCTGTTCACCCCCCGCATCACCGCCGCGATGGCGGCCGCGCATCCCGATGTCGGCTTCAAGATTCTGTCCATGTCGTCCATCGAAATCCTGGAACGGCTGAAGGAACACGCCATCGATGTCGGCATCAGCTATCTCGACAACGAACCGGTGGAATTCCACACCACGCTGCCACTCTATTCGGAACGCTATTGCCTGATCGTGCGCGCCGACCACCCATTCGTTGGCCGACCGTCGGTCACTTGGACCGAGGCCGCGGCCGGGCCGCTGTGCCTGCTGAACGCCGAGATGCAGAACCGGCGCATCATCAACCGCGCGTTCCGCGACGTGGGCGCCAATCCTCGCTGCCAGGTGGAAACGACGAGCATGTCGAACATCCTCGCCCATGTGATTGGCTCGGGCCTTATCGGCATCGTGCCCGAGGATTTCCTCGCCAGCATTGGCGGCATCGAGGGCGTGGCGTCGATCCCGCTGGTCGCACCCGAGGTTACCCACGCTGTCGGTCTCATTGCGCTCGATCGCAACCCCATGCCGCCTGCCATTGCCGCGCTGTTTGCCGCGTGCAAAGGGCTGGGGACATGATCTTCATCGTCGGCATGGCCGAAACGACGTGGTGTGCACCGCCGTTGCGTCGGAGCTGGAGTTCGTGTCCCCGTTGGCGCAATCTCCCGAGCCAACGGGGACACGAACTCCAGCTCCGACGGATCAACCCTCTCGGTCACATTGGGCACATTGGCCGTCGAAGCTGAAGATCATGTCCCAAGTCCCCGTTTTTCCCCCACGACAGCCCGCGCCCAATCGGCTATATCGCCCCCATGCACGTCATGACCACGACACACGAGCTGTCCGCGGTATGCGGGCGGCTTGCCGCCGCGCCCTATGTGGCCGTCGATACCGAATTTGTCCGCGAGACCACGTTCTGGCCAGACCTCTGCCTGATCCAGATGGCGGGTGGCGGCGATGAGGCGCTGATCGACCCGCTGGCGCCGGGCATGGACCTCTCCCCCTTCTTCGCCATCATGGCCAATCCACGTATCATCAAGGTGTTCCACGCCGCCCGCCAGGACCTTGAAATCATCCATCTGCTCGGCAAGGTCATCCCGGCGCCGATCTTCGACACCCAGGTCGCGGCCATGGTCTGCGGCTACGGCGATTCCATCAGCTTCTCCAATCTGGTGAAAAGCATCGTCGGCAAGGACATCGACAAAAGTTCGCAATTCACCGACTGGCGGCGGCGGCCGTTGACGCCCAAGCAGCTCACCTATGCCCTTTCGGACGTGACCCTGCTGCGCCCGGTTTACGAGCACCTCGCCGCCAAGCTGGACGAGACCGGCCGCGCCGGCTGGCTCGACCAGGAAATGGCCGCCCTGACCGACGGCTCGACCTACGAGCAACACCCCGAGAATGCCTGGACGCGGCTGAAACTGCGGGTGAAATCGCGCAAAGCGCTGGGCGTGCTGGTCGAAGTCGCAGCCTGGCGCGAGCGCACGGCGCAGAGCCAGAACGTTCCGCGCGGACGGGTGCTCAAGGATGACGCGATCTACGACATCGCCAACCAGATGCCCAAGACGATCGAGGAACTTGGCGAGCTGCGCACCATCAATGACGGCTTTGCCCGGTCGGCCCGGGGCCAGGAGCTGGTGGCCGCGGTGCGCGAGGGGCTGGCGCGCGATCCCGCGGGCTTGCCGCCGTTGGAGCGCGGAACGGCCACGCCGGTGGAAGCGCAAGCAGTGCTTGAATTATTGAAGGTGCTGCTGAAGGCGGCCGCAGCCGAACATGGCGTGGCGCCCAAGATGATCGCGACCAGCGACGATCTCGAAAAGCTGGCGGTCGAGCGCGAGCCGGATGTGATGGCACTCAAAGGTTGGCGGCGCGATCTGTTTGGGGCGCAGGCGTTGGCGCTGAAGGCGGGCAAGCTGGCGCTGAAGGTCCGCGAGGGCGCGATCGAGGCCGTCGAGGTGTAAGGTGCCAGGGCCGCCCGCCAAATCGCGGCTCGATGTGCTGCTGGCCGAGCGCGGTCTGGCGCGCTCGCGATCCGAGGCCCGTGATCTGATTTTGCGCGGGCTGGTGACGGCTGCTGGGCGGCAAGCGGTCAAGCCTGGCGAGACCCATCCGGGCGACGTGGCGCTGGAGATCGCCACCGGCGCGAGCGGCCACGTTTCGCGTGCTGCGATCAAGCTGGAGGCCGCGCTCGACGCCTTCGCGCTTTCGCCCGCTGGCCTTACGGTGCTCGATGTGGGGGCCTCGACCGGCGGCTTCACGCAAGTGCTGCTAGCGCGTGGCGCGGCGCGCGTCTACGCGGTGGACATCGGCCACACTCAATTGGCGCCGGTTTTGCGCGCCGACCCGCGAGTCGTGTCGCTGGAAGGCGTTGATGCGCGGGCGCTGACGCCCGAGATGATCAGTATCCCACCTGAAGCCCTGGTCGCCGACGTGAGCTTCATCTCGCTGCGCAAGGTCTTGCCGGCGCCGCTGGCGCTGCTGGCTCCCGGCGCCTGGCTGGTGGCGCTGGTCAAGCCACAATTCGAGCTCGGCCCGGGCGCCGTGGACAAGCGCGGCATCGTGCGCGACGCGGGCGCGGCGGAACGGGTGGTGGCGGAAATCGCGGCGTGGCTGGCAGGTTTGCCGGGCTGGCGGGTGCTGGGTAGCATGGCCTCGCCGCTACCCGGTCGCGAGGGTAACCGGGAGTTCCTGATCGCGGCGCGGCGGGGAGACGGTTCGGTGTAGGGTGCAATAGGCCTCTTCAGGCCGTATTGCACCGCGCTGGGGCCTGGAAGCGGCTTGGCGCAATACGGCCAGTGGCCTATTGCGCCCTACAGGGACGGAGCGAGGGCAACGTCATGCGCTACGGTTTTATCGGGCTGGGCAGTCTCGGCGCGCATCTTGCCATGAGCCTGGTGCGCGGCGGGTTTGCGCTCACCGTCAACGATCTTGACCGCCGGCTCGCCAGGCCGCTGTTGGCGGCTGGTGCGGCGTGGGCGGACAGTCCGCGCGCCGTGGCCGCGCAAAGCGATGCCGTCATCACCTGCCTGCCCTCGCCCAAGGCGTCCGAGGCGGTGCTGACTGGGCCGGACGGCGTGCTGGCGGGGCTCGCCAAGGGCGGCGCCTGGATCGAGATGAGCACGCTCGGCCGCGACGAGACGCTGCGGCTGGCGGGGCTGGCGAAGGCGGCGGGTATCGAGACGCTTGAGGCGCCCGTCACCGGCGGCGTGCATCTGGCGGCGCAAGGCAAGATCACCGTGCTGGCGGGGGGCGATGCTGCCTTGTTCGAAAAGCACCGGCCGGCGCTGGCGGCGCTGGGCGAGAAAATCTTCCACATGGGGCCGCTGGGCAGCGCGGCGGTGATCAAGGTCATCACCAATATGCTGGCGTTCATCCACCTCCAGGCCGATGCCGAGGCGCTGATGCTGGCCAAGCGCGCAGGGCTCGACCTCGGGCAAGCGTGGCACGCCATCACGGCTTCGAGTGGCACGAGCTTCGTCCACGAGACCGAGGGGCAGTTGATCCTCAACGGCAGCTACGACGTTGGTTTCACGATGGACCTGGCGCTGAAGGATTTGGGCTTCGCGATGGGCTTCGGCCGCGAACTCGGCGTGCCGCTGGAGCTGGCCGGGCTCACCGAGCAGATTTTCGTGCGCGGCAAGCAGACATATGGCGGGGCGGCGCAGAGCACGCAAATCGCCAAGCTGCTGGAGGATGCGGTGGGGACCGATTTGCGTGCGGAAGGGTTTCCGGGGAAACTGACGTGACGGGTCACTGAAGACTGGGAACTGGAAACCCCGATTTATTGGGGGCTATAAGGGATTTTTGATCGCTCAATTGCAACTGATCTTTGGGATGGGAGAAATGCTTTCAAACAGTCGTCAGCAAATCGTTGCGCTTTTCCAAAGTCAGCGGCAGGTCCGACTACAATGCTTTTCAAGGAGTTTGGAGCCGAAGCTTTCCAATTGAATTCGCGATAGCGTGCGAGGTTATTCGGCTTGTCCTTTCGAAACTTGACGCCAGAGACAGGCCCAACTCGATGCATTTGTAGAAACCTATATTCACTTTCAGTGTCATATGCCTCATGTTTAAAGAATAGTGAAGCGGACAGAACCAGAACCGAAAATTCAAATCTCAGCATTTTATAATATAGAATTCTCTGCGCACTATCGACGTCAGGTCGCTGATGTGAAATCATCAGGGTTTCAACAAAATCAATCAGCTTTTGGTGCAGCGCTGTGAGCTTGTCATCGCTGTACGTGATCGGGAAGGTCTGAGCTTGTAGTGCAAATTCTTTAGCGAAAGCAGATTCGATGGCTCGGCCGTCAAAGCCTATTGCATAGCCACGGCCATTCTCTCCATAAGCACGCCACTGACTGAGATCGTCCCATTTCTGGCTGAAACACAAAATGAAAATGTTTGCGATTTGCCCAAGATTGCTCGAAAGACTTCGCTTGAGATCTTCCCCGAACCGTCCCCAATCCGACAATGCATTGCCAGCTCTGAACAAATCCAGAGACGCAGACACGCCATGCCGCAACTCAGAAGGATCATTCAGGTAGAAGATATCTCCGCACCGAAGTGTTCCGTCATCCAGAATGCCTCGGAGGCCATTCCAATCTGTGTAGTGGTAGACGATCTGCGGTATGGGCTGAACTCGAATGTTTTCGTTCAGAAAGCTATCCAGAATGGAGGAGCCTTGAACTCTGAGGCGATCGATGTTTGCTTTCAAATCTTGAGGTAAGTCTTCAGTAGCCATAGAGGATCGTCCTCGGGTAATCTATGTTTAGCGCGGATGGGGAGAGGGGGAAAAATCACCCCTCGCTCAACAGCCGCTCCAGATACCGCCCGTACTCGCTCTTGCCGAGCGCCTTGGCCGCCGCCGCCAGCTCGGCCGGCCCGATGAACCCCTGCGCATACGCGATCTCCTCCGGACAGGCGATCATCTGGCCTTGCCGGGTTTCCAGCGTGCGGACGAACTGGCTCGCCTCCAGCAGCGAGCCGTGTGTGCCGGCATCGAACCAGGCAAAGCCCCGCCCCAGCCGCTCGACCGTCAGCTTGCCGCGTTTCAAATACACTTCGTTCACGTCGGTGATTTCGTACTCGCCGCGTGCCGACGGCGCCAGGCTCTTGGCGATGTCCACCACGCCCTCGTCGTAGAAATACAGCCCGATCACCGCCCAGTTCGACTTGGGCGCGGCCGGCTTCTCCTCGATCGAGGTGGCGCGGCCATCGGCATCGAACGCCACCACGCCATAGCGCTGCGGGTCCTCCACCCGGTAGCCGAACACGGTCGCGCCGTCTTTCACCTCCGCCGCGCGCCGGAGCACCTCGGAGAGGCCGTGGCCGTAGAACAGATTGTCGCCGAGGATCAGGCAGGACTTCTCGCCGCCGACGAACTTCTCGCCGATGACGAAGGCTTGCGCCAGCCCGTTGGGCGTCGCCTGCTCGGCATAGCTCAGCCGCAGGCCGAACTGCTTGCCCGAGCCCAGTAGCGCCTCGAAATTCGGCAGATCGCGCGGTGTCGAGATGATGAGAATGTCCTGGATGCCCGCCAGCATCAGCGCCGACAGCGGATAATAGATCATCGGCTTGTCGTAGATCGGCAGCAGCTGCTTGGAGGTAGTGAGGGTGAGCGGATGCAGCCGCGTGCCCGAGCCGCCGGCCAGGATGATGCCCTTCATGCGTGGTCTCCCAAAAAGCCCACAACCTCATCCTGAGGAGGCCCGCGCCGCGGGCCGTCTCGAAGGATGGGCGTGGGACGGATTTGCGGCGCGGACAGCGTATACCAATGCCTCCTTCGAGACGCGCCCCCTTCGACAAGCTCGGGAGGGCGCTCCTCAGGATGAGGTCGGTGGGTGAGGGCTTGCATGTTAGGTCTTCCCCACCAGCCCCAACCGCTCGCCGCTGTACACGCGCTCGCGCAGCGGCTGCCACCACCACTCGTTGGCCAGATACCACGCGACGGTCTTGTCGATGCCGGTGTCGAAGCTCTCCGCCGCCTTCCAGCCAAGCTCGGTTTCCAGCTTGGTGGCATCGATCGCGTAGCGCGCGTCGTGGCCGGGGCGGTCGGCGACATAGGTGATCAGCTTTTCGTGCGGCGCGCCGGCGGGCGACAGGCGGTCGAGGATGGCGCAAATCCTCCGCACCACATCGATATTGGTGCGCTCGTTCCGGCCGCCCACGTTGTACGTTTCGCCGGCGCGGCCACGCTCCAGGATCGCCAGCAAGGCGCGGGCGTGATCCTCGACATAGAGCCAGTCGCGAACGTTGACGCCCTTGCCGTAGATGGTCAGCGGCTTGCCGGCCATTGCGTTGAGGATGGTGAGCGGAATGAGCTTTTCGGGGAAGTGATAGGGGCCGTAATTGTTGGAGCAATTTGAGATCAGCACCGGCAGGCCGTAGGTGTGGTGCCAGGCCGATGCCAAATGATCGGACGCCGCCTTGCTGGCCGAATAGGGCGAACGCGGATCGTAAGGCGTGGTCTCGTGGAAGAGGCCCGTGGCGCCCAGCGAACCGTAAACCTCGTCGGTGGAGACGGCGAGAAACCGGAACCGTTCCTTCCGCGCGCCGGGCAGGCCCTGCCAATAGCCGCGCGCCGCTTCGAGCAGGCTGTGCGTGCCGATGATATTGGTCTCAATGAAGGCGGACGAATTCGAGATCGAGCGGTCGACATGGCTTTCGGCGGCCAGATGCATCACCCCGTCGGGCTGGAACTCGGCGAACAGCGCCGCCATCCGCTCGCGCTCGCAAATGTCGGCATGGACAAAGCGGTGGCGCTCGCTGGCTTCCACATCGCGCAGCGAGGTCAGCGTTCCGGCATAGGTGAGCTTGTCGATGTTGAGCACCTGGTGGCTGGTCGCCCCGATCAGATGGCGGACGAGGGCCGAGCCGATGAAGCCTGCTCCGCCGGTGACGATGATGCGCATGGCAGGTCCTCTCAAGCGGCGTAGGTGAAGCAGGCGGAAAGTTCAGCGAGCTTGGGATGTGTGCGGTCCTTGCCCGACAGGGTCGCCTTGGCCGCCGCGACCGGCCAGGCAATGGCAAGCGCGGGGTCGTCGAAGGCAAGGCCCCGGTCGTGGGCGGCGCTGTAATAGGCGCTGACCTTGTAGTGGATGAGAGTGTGCGGTTCGAGCGTGCAGAAGCCGTGCGCAAAGCCGGTGGGGATGTAGAGCTGGGTGCCGGTGGCCGCGTCGAGTTTCAGGGCGACGTGGCGGCCAAACGTTGGCGAGCCTGCGCGGATGTCGACGGCAACATCGAGGATGGCGCCGGCCAGCACCCGGATCAGCTTGGCCTGGGCGGCCGGCGGCGCCTGGAAATGCAGACCGCGGAGGGTTCCCGCCTCCGCCGACAGGGATTGGTTGTCCTGCACGAAGTCGACGCCGGGACAGTGGGTGGCAAACAGATCGCGGCGGAACACCTCGGAGAAGTAGCCGCGCGCATCGCCGATCCGTTTGGGCGTGAAAGCAACGACCTCGGGAATGGCCTGGGGTTCTATGTGCAACGCTGCCCGCTCCGCTGGTTGGCGATGAAACCCGAGGGGTTCTTGGACGGCGCCCCCCGGCTGTTAATGACAAGATTCGCGCGTTTGCACACTCACAACCAGAAATTGTGCTCCAAACTGCTCAAAATTGTTTCCTGGTGTGATTCAAATACACGGGAACACGACGCAATATGAGCGAGATCAGACATTGGCGAGACTGCCGGCGCGCATGGTGCTCAAGCTGAAGAGGACCAGTGCGGCGATCACGGTCGCACCCCCGATCAATCCCGCCTGGCTCGGGCGCTCGCCGAGCGCGAGCCACACCCAGACCGGCCCGATCACCGGCTCCAGCACCCCGAACATCGCCGTTTGCGCCGCCGGGATCAGGCGCGCGCCGGACGAAAACAGGGCCAGCCCCAGCCCCAACTGCCCGGCGCCGAAAAGGCCGATCAACCCGGCCTGCCGGGGGGCGATTGGCGCGAAGCTGACCAGGGGCGAAACGATCAGTGCGGCGATCAGCATGGCAAGACTCACTCCCGGCAACATGCTCACCTCCCGGTGCCGGCGGAACAGCACGATGGCCACAGCCTGCGCCAGCGCGATGCACATGGCCACGAGGTCGCCGGCGATCGAGCCGTGGGCGTAACTGTCCGACACCATGATGCCGGCGCCCAGCACCGAACCGGTGAGAGCGATCCAGCCCAGAAATCCCAGGTTCTCACCGAGTGTCAGCCACCCAAGCAAGGCCGCCAGCAACGGCGCACAGCTCATCAGTATCAGCACATCGGCCACGGTGGTCAGTTTCAGCGCCACCACCAGCGAGATTGATGCGACCACGTAGCACAACGCTATGGCGAGGGTGGGGAGCCGCACCATGAGAAGCGCCCGGAGATAGTCCATACCGTCCCGGAGGAGACCAAACGCGGCAAGGAACCCGAACGCGGCAAGCGAGCGCCAGAACACAATGGTCCAGCTGTCCACGCCCTGTAAAAGCCGCACGATCAGCCCGCCGCTGCTCCACAGCAGGGCGGCGGCGACGATCAATGAAACTCCTGTGAGTCCAGTGGTTTGAGCGCCGATGGGCTTGACATCGGTCGTCATGGGCCTGGCGCTCAAGCGGCGTTGGAGGTCGAGGGCTCGGTCAACACCGAGTACATGGCCGTGCGCGATCTGCTGCCGCGCAGGCGCTCCAGCGTCGGCGCATCGCGCATCAGTCGCGACACCCGGGCCAGTGCCTTCAGATGATCGGCTCCCGCGTGCTCGGGCGCCAGCAACAGAAACACCAGGTCGACGGGTTTGTCGTCGACCGCGCCAAAATCGATCGGCTGCTCCAGTTTGCCAAACAGCCCGAACATGGAAGTCAGCTGAGGCACCCGCGCATGTGGAATCGCGATGCCCCGGCCGATGCCTGTCGACGACAGCATCTCTCGCTGCCATAGGGCGTCGTTAAGGATGGTTGCATTGAGTTTCAAACACTCGGCGGCGTGCGTGGCCAGTTCGGCCAGCAGCGCCTTTTTGTTGCGCGCGCGGACGTTCGCCACAACAGCATCGGGCTTGATGAGATCGCCTAGATCCATGAGTATTGGCATTCCCTGTTGGGCCGGAAGTTGGCTGCCCTCTATAGCCCCATAGTGACAAACTGGTGTCGCCGCCAGCGGACTCGGAGCGCTGACATTATCGCTGACTGGCGTCTATCGACGCCGTCCGCCCATTCACCGTCTACAGGAACACGCCGGGTTGTGGCATTCATGGCCAGCCGTCACATTTGGGCCGGGGTATTGACCGCGGCGCCACCCCACCCGTGCGCCGCGAATACGGGCGGACGCTAGTCCAGGCCCAGGTGCCTGTCAAACTAGTGTCCACCCAATTCAGCTTGGTCCCAGCGCGAGCAGTATCAACGAAATGGTGAGCGCGGCGATGGCAGTGCTGGCCGCGACGGCCCCAGACACCGGACCGAGCGCGCGTTCATAGCGGCTGGCGAACAGAAAGGCGTTCGCCCCCGTCGGACAGGCCGCCAGCAGCGTGACAGTGTCGGTGCCGATGGGGGCAAGACCCAGAGGGCCCGTCGCCAGAAGCCAAGCGATCAACGGCATCACCAGCAGTTTCAAGCCGACGATGGTGCCAAGGACATTGGAATCAGAGCGGATTTCAAAGCGGGTCAGGCCAAAGCCCAGCGCGAATAATGCGCCGGGAACGGCCGCCTGGCCGAGCAGGCCGAGAAACGCATCCAGCGGCGGCAATAGCCCGATCCCGATTTGACGCCACAAACTCCCCGCGATCACAGAGAACACAATTGGGTTGGTCAACAGATCGAGGGTAACCGCGCGCAACTTCTGCAAGCTGGCGGCCCCGTTGTTCCCGCGGCCGATCCATTCCTGTTGCACCGTCGCCGCTATCCACAAGACCGGCGAGTGCAGGGCCACGATCACCGCGATGGCCGCGGTCGCGCCCTTGCCAAAAAAGGCGGTGCCAAGCGGCAGGCCCAGCATGACGGTGTTGCCGAAGCAGGCAGCCATGGAAATCGCCGGAGCTTCATCGACCGGGCGGCCAAGCAGCCGCGTGGTGGCGAGCGAGGCCAGGATCCATGTGAGGAGATTGGCCCCGAAATAACCGGCGATAAGACCAGCTGGAGCGACTCCTGTGGCTTCGACTGTGACCATCGTGCGAAAGAGCAGAGCCGGCATCGCGACGTTGAACACGAAATCGGAGAGCCCCTTGCCGGTTCCTTCGGGCAATAGGCGCCGGCGCGCGGTCAGGAAGCCGAGCAGAATGACGGCAAAGACGGGGGAGACAACGGAGAGGACAGTGATCATGGATCGGGGTTACTAGCAGTTCCACGGCGGTCCCACATGGCAAAGCTGGAGCCAGCGATTTCCACGGAGAATTCCATCGACAGCGCCTCCGGTTTCAGTTAGAAACCGGCCACTCCCCCGCCAATCGGGCCGCGTGAGCCGTCGACTTCCGGCCGCTCCGCGTGATCGATTTGAGCGGCGTCCCTTATGAATGTTCAAGATCGGACGTCACAAATATTTCAGTGCCGTGAAAGGCTTGCGCCATGAATATCATCCAGAAGCTCGAGCAAGAGCAACTCCACGAGCTCGTTGCCAAGCGTCCCGTTCCCCAGTTCGAGCCCGGCGATACCGTCAAGGTCAATGTGCGGATCGTCGAGGGCGAGAATTCGCGCATACAGGCCTATGAGGGCCTCTGCATCGCGCGCTCCGGCCACGGGCTGAACGAGAGCTTCACTGTCCGCAAGATCTCCTATGGCGAGGGCGTCGAGCGGGTGTTCCCGCTGTATTCGCCGATGGTAGACAGCATCCAGGTCGTGCGCCGAGGCGAAGTGCGCCGTGCCAAGCTCTACTATCTGCGTGGCTTGCGCGGCAAGGCGGCCCGCATCTTCGAGCGCACCGACGTGCGCGGCAAGAAGCTGGCGTCAATCGACAACTGGAAGGGCTTCAAGAAGCCCAAAGGCGAGGCGGACGATCTCACCAAGATCAAGAGCATCAGCGAGGAACTCAAGTCGCGCCTCAACAAACTCGGCGTGACCAAGTTCGAGCAGATCGCCGAACTGTCCGACGACGATATCGGCAAGATCGATGAGTCGCTTGGATTGGACGGGCGGATGGAGAAGGAAGACTGGATCGGCCAGGCCCGCACGTTTGCCGCCGAGGTTGCCGTTGCCGAGGCGCCCATCGAAGAGCCCACCAACAGCTAGACGTTGCGGGCAGGCAGCCAAAACGCCGACAGCCCTTGGCTGCACGCCCCTTCGCGCGACCCCATGCTTAGGCCCAGTAAGGCCTTGGCCCTTGGTTCGCACCGAGAGCCCTACCAAAGTTAATATTCTGATTCTTTTATTCCCGTAGTCTTTCCCGATCACCTGCCAATAACAGGTCGTTATGCTCGGCGGTCTTCGGCTAGAACGCCAATGTCACGGCCCCTTAGGAGGTCATCCGGCTCCCGCGATCCCTTAGTCTCTGCGGCCTTCCCGCGCGAGGTCGATTAACCATTCCTGGCGGACCGCAGGCCGAACACGATTAGGACGGCGATCACATTGCCACCTGAACCGCCAATCTCTACGGTGCGGCCGTCATGACGCCCGCTGCTACTGTTCCCTCGATTGATCCGGCCCGCGATGCTGCTATGTTGGCGCGGCTCGGGGACCGCAATATCGTGCTTGTCGGCATGATGGGGGCGGGCAAATCGTCGATCGGCAAGCGGCTGGCGGAGCGGTTGGACCTCAATTTTGTCGACGCCGACACCGAAATCGAGACAGCGGCGGGAAAAACCATCCCCGAAATCTTTGCCGAGCATGGCGAACCCTATTTTCGCGAGGGTGAGCGACGAGTGATCGCGCGTATCCTGGATAGCCACGGCCAAGTCCTGGCGACCGGCGGCGGGGCTATCATGAACGTCGAGACTAGAACCCGCGTCGCAGCCCGCGCCGTATCGGTGTGGCTGAAAGCGGATGCCGAAACCCTGATGCACCGGGTCCGCAAACGCTCTAACCGGCCGCTGCTGCGCACCGCTGATCCAGAAGCAACATTGCGAGGTTTGATGGAGCAGCGGCATCCGATCTATGCGCTGGCGGATGTGACGGTGTTGAGCCGCGAGGTACCGCACGAGGTTATCGTGTCCGAGATCATCGAAGCGCTCCTCGCCCTGCCTGCGCGCGGCGCGGAGGCGGCCCGATCATGAGTGAACGGCGCAAGATCACCGTGGGGTTGAGTGCGCGGGCCTATGACATCCTGATCGGGCCTGGGCTTGTGGCCGAAGCCGGAGCGCTGATCACAGCTCGCTTTCCGGACGCGCGCGTGGTTGTCGTGACGGACGCCAACGTTGCGCGGCGGCATGGATCGGCACTCGCAGATAGTCTCGGTGCGGCAGGATTGATGCGGGGCGATCCTATCGTGGTGGTGCCCGGTGAGGCGAGCAAGGGCTTCGCCACGCTCGAAGTCGTGTGCCGCGGCCTGTTGCGGACCGGCCTCGAGCGCCGCGACATCGTGCTGGCGTTTGGCGGCGGCGTGATCGGGGACCTGGCGGCCTTCGCGGCGTCCGTCGTCAGGCGCGGTGTGCGGATGGTGCAAATGCCGACCACGCTTCTGGCCCAGGTGGACTCCTCTGTTGGCGGCAAGACTGGCATCAACACTCCCGAGGGCAAGAACCTGATCGGCACGTTTCACCAGCCGAGCCTTGTGCTGGCCGATACGGCGACGCTGGAAACGTTGCCAGCCCGGCAGATGCGCGCCGGCTATGCCGAAGTTGCCAAATACGGCCTGCTGGGTGACGCTGAATTCTTCGACTGGCTTGAATCGAAAGTCGGTGGGATTCTGGACGGAACAAATCCAGCCGCCAGGATCGATGCGATTGAGGCCTGCTGCCGGATGAAGGCGGGCATTGTCGAGCGAGACGAGACGGAAGCGGGCGAGCGGATGCTTCTCAATCTTGGCCACACCTTCGGCCATGCGTTGGAGGCGGCAACCGGCTTTTCCGAACGCCTGTTGCACGGCGAGGGCGTGGCCATCGGCATGGCGCTGGCATTCGGTTATTCGGAGAGGATCGGGACTTGCCCGGCGGGCACCGCCGGTCGGGTGGCACGGCACCTTGCGACCGCCGGTTTGCCGGCACGAATCGGCAACATCATCGGCGCGGACGAGAGGCCGGTGGACAAACTTGTTGATCTCATGCGCCAGGACAAGAAGGTCGCGGCCGGCAGGCCGACATTGATACTAGCCCGCGACGTCGGCGAGGCGTTCGTGTCGCGCGATCAAACCTGGGACGACATTGCCGCCTTTTTGAAGAGCCAGGGCGGTTGATGGCGCATCGAACGCGACCCAGCTTCAAATGGCCACTGTCCAACGGTTAGGCACTATGTCCCCCATCCTTGAATTGCTGATCGCCGGCCTCTCGATCCTGATGCTGCTCAGCGGCGCCGCCTTTTTCTCGGCAGCCGAGACGGCGCTGACGGCCGCTTCGCGGGCACGGATGCATTCGCTTGAGCAGGACGGCAATCTTCGCGCCAGTCTCGTCAACCGCTTGATGGGCAACCGTGACCGATTGATTGGCGCATTGCTGCTGGGTAATACGATCGTGATCACCTTGTCCTCGGCGCTGGCGACGGAATTCCTGGTCAGCGAATTCGGCACGACGGGAGTGATCTATGCCACCGTCGGCATGAGCGTGCTGCTCGTGCTGTTCGGTGAGGTATTGCCCAAGACGTATGCCATCGGCAATGCCGACCGTGTGTCGCTCCTGCTCGCCCGACCCGTGCGCGACGTGGTCAGCCTGCTTTCACCCGTCAATCTCACGGTGGTTTGGCTTGTCCGCCGCATCCTGACTGGCCTTGGGGTCGCGGTGACGGAGCCGGCCAGCGAGGAAGCAGCCCATGAGGAACTGCGAGGCGCCATCGATCTTCATCATAAGGAAGGTACGGTGGTGAAGGGCGATCGCGACATGATCGGCGGCATTCTGGACCTCGGCGATCTCACGGTATCCGACATCATGGTTCATCGCACCGAAATGGAAACAGTGTGCGCGGACGATCCGGCGGAGACCTTGATCGCCGAGGCGCTCAAGACCGAATACACGCGCATTCCGGCCTGGAGCAACGATGTCGATAACATCGTCGGTTTCCTGCATGTCAAGGATCTGCTGCGCGAGCTAGCGGCCCAGAACTGGGACCGCGCCAAGGTTGATCCCAAGAAACTGCTGATCAAGCCCTGGTTCGTGCCCGATGCCACAAGCCTCAAGGACCAACTCGCCGCGTTCCAGCGCAGCAAGGCTCACATCGCCATGGTGGTCGATGAGTACGGCGAGGTTATGGGTCTGGTGACACTGGAAGACATCATCGAGGAAATCGTCGGCCAGATCGCGGACGAGCATGACGACAGCGCCGACAGCGGCATTCGCCCGCAGCCCGATGGGCGGGTGGTCGTCGAAGGCACGGTGGCGGTCCGTGACCTCAACCGCAGCCTGGATTGGCATTTGCCGGACGAAGAGGCCACGACGCTCGCCGGTCTGGTGATCCACGAGGCACAAACGATCCCCGAGCCGGGACAGGCCTTCACCTTTTATGGCTACCGCTTCGAGGTGGTGAAAAAAGTCAAGAACCGCATCACATTGCTTCGCGTGACACCGCTGGCGCCGAAGTTGCCGCAGCGTGAAACGCCCACGCCTCCCATATCCACTGGCAGCTGATTGTCACGACCGCTTGCGCGACAAGGTCCAAACACCCGCGATTACCAGAGCCATGCCCGCGACGTGCCAGACCGTCAGTGGTTCGCCGAGCAACACGACTGCAAGTAGCGTCGTGATGATGGGGCCCGCCCCGCCGGTGACACTTGTTGGCCCAGGTCCCACGCGGGCGATGGCCTCCGAGATCAGGAATGACGGAATGACCGTCGCGCCAATTGCCATCGCTACCGCAAGACCGAATGCCGGCGCGGGCACAAGCAATGCGCGCAAGGGGTGGGTCACGGCAAACTGACCGATCAGCACCGCGGAGCCCGAAAGCATCGAGACGCAGGTATAGAGTGGTGCTCCCATTCGCCGGATAGGCCACGCGCTCCAGGCCATATAGAACGCATACGCAAGCGCACAGGCGAGGACCAAAAGCGTGCCTGTCACCACTTGTGGTCCGAACGAATGCAGGTCCTTGAGGAAGATGAGGGCGAGCCCGCCATAGGTCAGCGCCAGCGAGATGAGCAACGCCCGACTAGGCCGCTCGCGGTAGGTCGCCCAGGCAATGAGCGCCACGAATGTCGGGTAGGTGAACAGGATCAGCCGTTCAAATTCGGCGGTGATCATTTTCAGGCCAAGGAAATCGAGATAAGTGGCGAAGTAGTAGCCGAGGATCCCAATCGCGAGCGTGAAGCTGACGGCGCGGGCCGAGAGATCAGTGGCCAGTCCGGCGCGCTGCCGCTCGCGAAAGGCGTAGAGCGCAAATCCGACATAAAATGGCAGTGCCAGCCCCATTCGCAACGCAAGTTGGGTTTCTGCATCGACGCCATAGCCATAGAGGAGCTTGACGAACAGTGGCTTCCAAGAAAACAGGAAGGCGCCCGCCAGTGCCAGGGCGATGCCCGAAGTGTGCCGCGACGCGGAGCCAGGCACGGCACCTTGAGAGGTGATCGAAGTGTCAGTCATGTGGCAGCGCTAACACGGGCTTTCGCCGCAGCCTATTCCACAGGCGGGTGGCTGTCATGAGGCCGGTTTGCTTTTGGCGCCATGTTGCGCCGCAACCGGGACGTTGCGGCGGACGCGATTTCACCTTACGGCTTTGAGCGAGGATGCGCCCTATCATAAACCTCGAGCAACCCGGCGCGGTCTACCTCGGTATAAACTTGGGTCGTCGATAGGCTTGCGTGGCCGAGCAACTCCTGGATTTGCCTGAGGTCCGCGCCCGATCCGAGCAGGTGCGTCGCGAACGAGTGCCGCAGCGCGTGTGGCGTGGCCGTGTCGGGCAGGCCGAGCCCTTCGCGAAGCTTCTCCATGAGGAGCTGGATGATACGTGGGCTGAGCGGCCCGCCCTTGGCTCCGAGGAAGAGGTGCCCGCCAGCTTCAAGCGGATATGGGCAAAGCTGCATGTAGCGCGCCACCGCTTCGCGTGTCACCGCCAGCACAGGCACCAAGCGCTCTTTCGCACCCTTGCCGGTCACCCTCAGCATATCGCGGTCACCGATTGGCGCATCCTTGACAGCAAGCCCCAGCGCCTCGGAGATGCGCAGGCCGGCGCCGTAAAGCAGGGTCAGCACGGCAACGTCGCGCGCGGCAATCCAATCGAACTCGGCGAAGGGTTGATCCGCGACGACAGCAAGTGCCTTTTCCACAGTCAGCGGCTTCGGCACCGAGTGCGGAATTTTGGGCGAGGCCACAGAAAGGAATGCGCGGCCCTCGACCTTACCCTCTCGCTCCAGGTAGCGATGGAATGCGCGCAGGGCCGACAACTGGCGGGCGAGCGACCGCGATGCCGTTCCGCCC
>Ga0075028_100000115_pt1 | contig 28027 bp, 19 predicted proteins | sample LitLauG_LLR_2014_FD_71390 | JGI IMG/M metagenome (GOLD analysis project Ga0075028, IMG submission 71390) | Freshwater sediment microbial communities from Pennsylvania, USA - Little Laurel Run_MetaG_LLR_2014 | ecosystem: Environmental > Aquatic > Freshwater > Creek > Sediment | place: USA... | reverse complement strand
GCAGCACATGTTCCGGCTGGCGGAGAAGCATGGCCAAGACGCTGCGGGGTAGTGTTCAGGATCGGCAGCCGCACAAACAGAACGCCTCATGGTGGCAAGGGTTTTTCTCTTGGCCGCGTCTCGGATTCGCCCTTGCGGGAATCACAGCTGTGATCGTGGCCGGCTGGCTGGGGGTACGGATGCTTCAACCCTCGTCGGCCCAACAACTGTTGGCGCAGGCCTACACGGAGCATCGAACGCTTGAGGTAAGAATCCCCGGTGCCAAGTACGCGCCCATGCGAGTCGACCGGAGCGCAAGCGGATCGAACTTGGATAAGGCGGCGTCTTTATTGAAGGCTGAGGCTCTGATCGCCGAGAACTTGAGCAAGAATCCGAACGATCCGGCATGGCTGGAAGCTCGCGCCCGAGCTGATTTGCTAGATGGCAACTACGAGTCCGCTATCAGATCCTTGCAACGAGCGTTGGAGGTCCAGCCTGATTCGCCACAGGTGCTGACCGACCTTGGCTCCGCATATTTCCTGCGTGCCGAATCCGCCGACCGGCCGATTGACTACGGCAACGCCATCGAATCTCTCGGTAAGGCGCTAGCCAAGTCGCCAGATGATCCGGTCGCGCTTTTTAACCGCGCACTCGCCTCCGAGCGGATGTTTCTCTACACGCAAGCGGTGAACGATTGGGAACATTACCTCCGTGTCGATCCGAGTGGCGAATGGGCGGAAGATGTGCGGAGGCGGCTAGCCGTTCTGAAGCAGAAAGTGGAACTGCATGAGAAAAGCCAGGCGGAATCGCTGTTGACTCCGAAGGAGTTTGTCGCGAGTGTAACTTCGTTCCGCCCCGAAGCCGTGTTGCGCTTGGATAAGCGAGCCGAAGACTATCTAAACGAGGCGATCCAGCACTGGATGCCGGCGGCGTTTCCCGAAAATCAAAATAGTTCCGCAGCTGATCTCCAGGCTGCCCGCGTGGCCCTTGCGCTTCTGGCAAAAGTGCTGGCCACTCGTCACCAAGACAGGTGGCTCACGAACTTGTTGGGAGCGCCAGCGTCGTCCAGCTTTTCAACAGGAGTCCGATATTTATCCAATGCAGCAAAAGCAAACGCTGAAGGTGACCCGGATGCCACGTTACTCAACGCGCGTCTCGCCCAAAAGTGGTTGCACAAAACGGGTAACCAGGCAGCAATCCTGTGGGCCGAACTCGAAGAGATCTTTGCCTTACATCGTCAGTACCATAGCGCCGCATGTTTGGCCGCCGTCGCAAGGGTGGAAGATGAGATTCGCGGCAAGGATTACCCTTGGATTCGCACTCAGGCCAAACTGGAACGATTCGCATGTTTAGGTCCCAAAGACAGCTCGTATAACTCCGTGTCGCTATTGTTGGGCGGGGCGCGCCGCGCTGCAGCGCAGGCAAACTATGGAACGGTGTACCTGCGGGCCCTCGCTTTCAGCGCGTCCAATGAAACAGGTTCGGGCTTTACGGAAAAGGCGTGGGAGTGGGACCGTACCGGTCTCGAAAGGTATTGGTCAGGGCTGTATCCCCCGCTGCGAGCGCATCATTTTTACGACGATCTCACCATTAGCGCGCAAGACTCGGAGAAATGGCTCCTTGCCATTGCATTGGGCCGGGAGGCTGTTTCCGCCATCGCCGCGAGCGGCAACCGCACCGGGGAGGGAATGGAACGAATTGAGCTGGCCCGTTCCGCAAGTCATGCGCAGCTGTGGCAGGAAGGCAACCAGCAGTATTCCGAAGCTCTGGCGGCCTTTTCCTCGCTCCCCCAGAACAATTCCACCCGGGCCCTTCGTGCGACTGCCGAGATTGGGCTCGCCGATGTGGCGCTCAGCAGGAATCAAACTCACGATGCCGAAGCCCACCTGAAATATGTGCGAGCTAATCTTCCCCCCGACTTTGACGCCGAACGAACTTGGTTATCGCTGTATGGTTCTTTGGCCGAGTTTCGTAAACAGGAGGGGGATCCATCAGGCGCGCAGCGAGCCTGCGAAGCCGCCGTGCTGATTGCGGAGATGGACCTTGCAGAAGTTCGTAGCGAGCTTGAAACACTACGGTGGAGACAGGACAGCGCGGGGTGTTATAAGGAACTAGTTGAATCAGAGCTGATCGCCCACGACGAAACCGCAGCTCTAGAACTTTGGGAGTGGTACCAGAGCGCTGGAACTAGGCTGCCGCCTTCCGCTCCGCATCAAATCTCCCACTTCGCGGATCTAGATCAATCACCTGTCTTACCTTCGTTGCACCAGGTAACTGCGGATTTGTCCTCGCTCGATAGGGAAACGGTGCTCGTGTATGCCGAACTGGGCGACCAAGTGCACGCTTGGGCATATGACAACCGGGGTATCTACTCACAACGGTTGGAAACCTCATCCGGTGCCTTGAATCGCGCGAGCGCAAAGTTTGCCACCCAGTGTGCCGATCCCACTAGCGACCTTGCGCTCGTCCAGGCGTCCGCCCGCAGTCTTTACAAGTTGCTAATTGCTCCGCTTGCCGCCCATCTCGACTCGAATAGATCTCTAGTGCTTGAGGTCGATGATGCCCTCTCCATGATCCCATTCGCCGCCCTCGTCGAGCCAGGCGGCAACTATTTAGTGAACAGCTTTCGGATCGTCTATCTGCCCAGTATCGGCTACAGGCGTTTGCTGCGGGAAAGCACTCCTATTACACGGCAGGACGAGGCCCTTGTCGTAGCATCACCGGCCTTTTCCACAAAGGATCAGGCTGCTTATGCTCCGCTGCCTGACGCCAACATTGAAGCAGAAAACGTAGCCTCCGAATTTACCCGCGCCTTGATCCTTAGGGGGAAGCAGGCCACCGCAGCCGCAGTGTCTCAAGCTTTGCCGGGTGCCGCCATTTTCCATTTCGCCGGCCATACTCGCTCCCAACCGGCCCATAACGGATTGCTATTGGCTCCGGAGTCCGACGTGCCAGATGCTGACAGCTCGATACTTAGCGCCGACGATATTAGTTCCCAGGCACTGCAGCGTCTGCGCCTCGCTGTACTTTCGGCGTGCTCTACTGGCCGTGACGAGAGGAATGCCCATGCTTCGTCGGTAGGCCTGGCTCGTGTCTTTCTGCGGGCTGGCGTCCCGTCGGTCATTGCCACCCGCTGGAGTGTCGATTCCGCGGCTACGGCGGAATTGATGCGTATGTTCTACCGGGAGACTCTGAGCGGCAAGCTGGCTCCTTATGCTTTGGCAGCCTCGATGAACCAAATACGTGCGCTTGTGGGTTACACGCATCCATATTACTGGGCTGCTTTTGATGCCCTTGGGCGTGGAAGCGAGTCGCTCAGGACTACCACGGTACGGCACTATTCTCCGGTTGAGAATTGAAAGAAGGAGTCTGGCCCGGGATATCGTTTCTATAGAAAGTACCGAGCAAAATGGGAGGCAGCATTATGAAACGACGCGAGTTTTTGAAGGGCTTAGCCGCTGCTCAATTGGGGATGTTGACGGCGCAGATTGGCTGCCACAATAACGATGCGACCGCACCCACCGGCGTCGGCGCACGGGGACCGGACAAGGTAACGCAGCGACTGAATGTCGTTGTTCACGGAATGTTCGCAATCGTAGTCGATCAGAAGGGAAAACTTGGCGATCGTCCAGGGGTCTACCTCAAGGCCCCGGAAGTTTCAGGGCATCATTTCGTTGCAAAGGCTTTTACCGCGGACAACGGAAATTTGAAACCTGCCAGTGGCTGGGAGACCGACTATGAAGTTCCGCAGCTCAAGCTAATACCTGACAAGATAAGCTTCTCGCGAAAGAAAGAGAGCACAATTTACATTGACAACCGTCTGCAAGACAGGATCATCGTGGACGTCAGTCAGCACATGAAGCGGAAAGCAACTGATCCCTGGTGGACAGTTGACCTACCGGTGCCAGATGAAATTTGGCCCCTGCGAGCCACGAGGTATAACTGTTTTGATCCACGCTATCCGTCCTACACGACGAACGGCATGTCGCCCTCGCAGGAATGTCCGCTCGTTTACGTATTAACCTACAACGTTGATACGGGCTCACAAGTCCTTTTTGATTCGGGGCAGAACTCGAGAGTTGTTCCTATCGTCGGTGGAATCGGAAGGCTTCATTTGTTTGCAGAGCCGAACGGAGATGAAGAGAAAAACCTTACGGGAAAACGTCTCGAAAAGCATCTCAAGAAGCACCTTATCCAAGCTGTCGATGCACTTGACGAGTTGTTCAATCCTGCTCTCTCATTACACTACGACCCCACGAAGGACGTGGACACAGGCCTTCCGAGAGACGAGAAAATCAACGTCCCCTGTACCGACAAAGACTGTGTGTTGCTTTGCGAGGAAAGGTCACTTGAAGAGTCAAAACTGGATTGCGATGCGTTCTTGAAACAACCTACGTTTGAGCAATTTTATCTCGATCAGAACATCGAGTCAGATGGTCTGAAGAGAGGCTCATCACATTCGCCTCGAAGGCTGGACGCCGCGAGCCTGAAAGCCCCGCGGAATTGCATGTCGGTTATTGCGGCGTTCTCTTGAAATATTAGGTTGGCTAGAAGGCTGCTTCCTCGCTGGAGCCCCTCCCCTTGGGAGAGTTCCTAACGCTCCCCTGCCGCTGACTTTGTCAACTCACCCTGACCCTTGTCTCGTGCACCTTGGAGGTGTCGACAGGGAGGACGTGTCGATCCGGTCTCCATGCTCTCTCGATTTGAAGGTCAGCAAAAAAGATCAGAATCTCACGAAGGAAACAACAAGCCTTTCTCGTTTTTCTTGTTACAGCCTGGCAAACGGGCGAGGAGGGTTTATGGAGTGTATTAAGAAAATCTGGAATGCGGCTGTGGTCGGCCTGGTGCTCTTGGGCGTTGGTTGCAATGGCATAGGTGGCCAATCAAATGACACTGGGAACGGCAAACTGGCCTTCGCCGGTTGTTACGCGCCGAATGCGAACACAGGAAACGCAGATTGCGGATTGGCAAATTCCCTGGGTAATTCAAATGTTGACGCGGTATTCTCGGCAGAAATTAATACTCAAGAACAATTCTGGAACGGTATACCGGCCAATGTCCATCCTTGGAACGATTGCAGCGGACCGAATGCAATCTCGTTGCCTTCGGGAGACATTCTCTATGGCGTCAACCTCTTCCAGCAACTTGTCGCTACCTACGGCGGCGATGCGGCGCCGATCAGCGGCGTCTTGGCGCACGAATGGGGACATCAAATCCAGTTTGCCTATGGCTGGTTTGCAAACGGCCAATTCAGCACCCCTCCGATTGAGCTGGAAGCGGACGCATTTTCCGGCTTCTACATGGCACTTGCCGAAAGCTACAGCTGGGGCTCCATCGACAATTACTTCTCGGCGGTGGCAAGTAAAGGAGACTACGATTTCAATAGCCCCTCGCACCACGGAACTCCTCAAGAACGTCTAGCTGCCGCTCAGCTTGGCTACCAGACAGCAATCCAGGCGATTCAGACTGGGACTCAGCTGACCTACGGCGACCTCCACCAAATCTTCTCAACGGCCATAGGCGGCTTCCGCAAGAGGCAGATACCCAGCGCAAGCGCCTCAGACGCGGCCGCCACCCAAATATTGGTGCGCCTGGACCAATCGGAGATTCTCGACATCTTGAGCGGCATCAGCCGCGGCAAAGACGTAGCTGTGCCGAACGCGGGGAGTCGAGTGCGTCTATATCCAACAAGAGACTAGACTTCGGTGTGGCCGGGGAGCAGGTTAACCCTGGCCACACCCCTCCAGCGTCAACTCTCGCCGGATTCGCTCTTCTTCATCCGCTCTGCCGAAGCGCTCGACGATTTCAGGATCGAAAACCTTAACCGCGTCGTCGATCGCTCCCTTTCTTGCCTTGAACACGAGAGCGGACTTTCCACAGTTGATGTAGCCCCCACGGTCCATTCGTTTAAAGTTTTTCTGCACCAATCGGAGACGAGCCTCTTCACCCTTGGGCTTTGCACTCTGGTACACCTTCGATCCGACAAAATTCGCAAGATAGCCAGCATCTGGGCCGGCACGCAAGGATTCCATGATAGCGCGCCCGGGGCGAACGCGAACGCACAATACCTGCCATAACATCTTCCGTTCTGACATAAGCACTGTATTTCTTACAAGGCCTTGTCGCCCTAGGCTCTGTGAGCCTCGCTGGACTCGACTCTTGTTACTATTCTGTTCCCAGAAATCAGCGTGTGTTCCACGATAAGAGTATGCTTAGGTTTTCGCTACTTAGGGGGTGACATATTGGAAATAACTTTAGGAAGGCATCGCGGGACCGTGGTTCTCGTACCAGACACGCTTTCAACCGGGAACGTGAAGTTATCAAAATCGGCTCGACGACATTTTCAGCCAACGCAAAAACGAGCTGGCGATCTGGTAGGGCGATGGTCACTGCGACCTAGTACATGGTTAGACACAAGTAATGCCCCAGGCTTGCCGCCATGTAAGAATGTGAAGAGGTTCCACATTTTGTGAATGTCAATACCCTGGTCCGAGGGTGGCAAATTTGGCCATTTATTCCTCCCTAAGGTAGCTCCGCCCTTACAGATAACACATAGATGGCGTAAGGGCACGATCATCCAGGATGATGGCTTGTTCCAGGTTCTATCATGCAACCTATTTAGTTTCAATGTGTTGCACGGCGTCATGAAGACGAAGGCCGACCGCCAATTGACTGTTGTCCCACCTTCGGCCGCCCAGGCACCCCTCTCTAACGACAAAAATCGAAATTGCTCCTTGCAACACACTCGCGCAGCGGTTTGCTCCACTCGAAGGCGGCGGTCTCGCAGACCGCTGTGCGTCGTTAAGCCATTATTTATCAGCGAGTTACAAACTCTGTTGCATTTTTGTTGCATTATCGGCGTTGCTCCGCTTCCAAACGGTTGGCTTGCTTGATCGGGCCCGAAAACGGTGTTTGGGGAGGGCGTGAGGAGTACTTCAAATAGGGGTCCCCCTGGAAAAGGGGGTCTTAACTGGCTCGACTGCCTGGGCCGAGGAGAGTCCCCCACCACCCTCGCTTCAATTCAGGTTCTGGCCACTCCGAAGCGAGGCACAAAAGTAATCAGCGATTTGTGCCATTTTCGAAACCCACAAAAGTTGCTAGAGTGTCTTCACGGTCGCTGCTAGACCGAACATAGGTATCGAGAGTGAAGGCCTTAACGGGTCTTCCGCCAGACGGCGCAATCGCTCGTTGGTCAAATGATACGGCGGATAACGCAACGATTGCCAAACGCTAGACCCGTTTGGGTCTGGCGATTTTTTTGTTCACAACTCAAAGGAGAATTAAAATGGAAATCGACCTCACGAAAACAAACGGCACTAGCCCCCCAATATTCAATCACACGAATTCCCCGTCAGAAACTGCCTGGCCTCATCCCGAGGAGGAACTTGAAAAGGAGAGGCAGCAGCGCGAACAGAACCTAGTCCACATTCTGGCCCCAATCGCGAGCTTCTCCGAACGCATCCGAACAGCAGCAAAACTGTTTCTCCGTGGCGAGACCTTGGCGTTCATCGGATGGGTGTTGGGCGTCACAAGAGAAAGAGTCCGTCAGTACTTTTCTTTGCTTTCTCCAGAATTCCGTGAACAGTGGGAAATCCACAGATATCACCGCAAGGTCCAGAGGCGTGTAAAACCGAAGCGGACACCGATTGTCCTACTAGATGGCAATCGCCGTCCGGAGTACAACTGTTTTCGGAACATGCTTCAACGCTGCCAGAATCCCGATCACCCCAATTACCACGACTATGGAGGGCGCGGGGTCCGGGTCTGTAGCGACTGGGATCCTGAGATTGTTGGTCCCGGCGATGCTTTTAAGAACTTCATGCGAGACATGGGGGAGCGCCCCGAAGCCAATCAAGATGGGCCTGCCGAGCACTCCATTCACCGAAAAGACAATGTCCTCCTCTATTCAAAGGAGACTTGCCGATGGGCAACACGTAAAGAGCAGTGTGCCTTGGGCCAACGCCGTCCTCCTAGTCGTAATGAAGCGACCGAGAATGAAGGTGTCGAATGAACCCGAACCCGACGACACCTTCGGTCCTTTTACTCGACCGGAAGAAAGTGCCCACGATAGACGGACGCGAAGCACCGGCACTATGGACGCGGTATTTTCCTGACGTTCCTTTCATAGAACCACGTTGGTTCGAGAAGCACGATCTTGCGGTTCTAGAGCGGGCCTTGGCCATCGCTGCAGAGGAGGATAGGGCTGGCAGATTCCTAGTCCGTGATCACGCCAACATCGGGCGCTATGTCACCGGAATTATTAAAAATCTCAAGAACGGAGTGAGGCCTTCTGGCATCAATGCCGATGTCGTGGTCACAATGAGATTCGGCTACCGCATCACTGTCACAGATAAGGAGAGATTCCGGAAAAAACTCATAAGAGATCGAGGCTGCGTCCTTTTCGGAGGAAGCAAAGGGACTGGCGGGTATGGGCGATTTCACTGCAACCGACAGAACATTGGTTCTCACGTCTTCGCTTACTTTGCGCATCACGTTGGTCACCTTCCGGCAAAGAAGGAACGCAATAGCCTTCAGATCGCTCATGCTTGCGAATGCGTGAGTCGGGCCTGCTGTAACCCCGAGCATCTGCGCCTAACGACAAGGGCGGTCAACCTTTCAGAGCGCGTCTACTCGAAGAGTGCCGTGATCAGGAAGGCGATAGAGCCGTCGGATGGCATGCCTGCGAGCGACATCATAGCAGTTGATACACAGGTGCAACCCCCCTTACCAGACCTGTGCTTAACCTGTGCTCGCACCGATGCCTCCTTGTCATCAAACGGCTCTGTGCTGACCCGACCCTATCTCATTAAACCTTTGGATACACAAGGACTTACTGAAAAACCCTCTGCTGAACTCCCACCTAGGTCTCCAGTTGAAACAGATGCCCTTAGAGACCGGCCCGATCTCTCAGACACGTCACCAAACACTAATAAGTATGTAGAGGGTGGAAGGTCGATCCGGAAACCAGAACCTTCTATTAGTACACAACTGGGAGGACACGATGGAACCTTCTAAGCTTAAGGCCCTTTCTGAGAAGCACAGGTTGAAAACCTCGATGGATAAGTGCGGGGAGCCCATCATTGAAGGAAAACATGGCCACATCTATGACTATTCCGGCACCAACCTTGGAGTGATGTTCATCCCGGAAGAGCATAGGCCCAGGCTCTGGACGAGCCACAAGGGGTCTGCAGAAGTAGTCGGGATGAGGCTCATCCAGGACGGGGACGCTGAGGGGTGCCTCGTATTTGACCCAGAATCCAAAGAACAGGTCACTTTAGCCTTCAAGATTGCGAAAATACGGCGGCGGAAGCAACTCTCCCCAAAAAGGCTTGCCGAACTAACCGCTCAACTTGCCAAGGCCCGCAATTCCCGCTTGAACCCTACAGTGGAAAGCCACTTTAGTAGCTAGAAACGCCATTTAGGCCGGGAACGGTCCGGCGGTCGCCTTCTTCCGTAAAGGCTCAGAAATCACGATGGGATGGCAGGACATTGGAACCAATTCTTAAGGAGCTCACTTATGAACGACGCGAGTACCGAAAGCCAAGAAAATGAAATATTGACGTTACAGGAAGTTGCACAAATCCTGAAATGCCGTACAACTCAGATTTACGAACTTACACGTAGCCGTCTCCAGGAACGGTCTTCGAGGCCCTTACCGGTCTTCACTATTCATAGCAAGATGAAGCGCGTCCGTCGCAAAGACTTGATGGAGTGGTTCGAAGGGTTGGTCGAAGAGCAGCGGAAACAGACTAGGAAGTGACACGCGATGGCGGCTAAACGCAATTGTGTACCAGCGGTGGCAATGCTCGGGCTTGCAGGGAAGGCTTGTCCGAACTGGAGGTGCAAGGGTGTATCGAGCTACTAAAGTCATAGTTGATGGTGAACCGCTGGTACGGGTCGAAGTCTTCCATCCCAAGAGGGGAGTCTGTTCGCATTCCGGCCAGAAGGCTGGGATTTGTGTCATTGACCGGGTGTTAACTGAGACGGAAGCATACGTTCTCATCGCGAATGTTTGGGATATTTTGAAGGGTCTGGAACGACAGGCTCGCCGCGTGGATCCGGTTGAAGAGGACACAGACTAAGGGGACGGACATCGCCGGAGGTGATCTATGTAATTCTGGGAGGGCAAGCCGACCCAGCGCATGCTTGGTTATCTTCGATGCTGGTTTTCCAGGCATAGCCCGGCGCACTTCTACTCACGTGAAATACGAGCTCAGCTCTACCACCGAACAGAGCCATGGCGAATCTAAGCTCTCCAGCGCGAGAGCGTACCCGACACAATCAGGTGCTCAAAATGCTGCCGCAGCATGGTTGGCATATCCCCGCCGGTAAATAGGGCGCCCAGCTCAAGATTGCGCAGAAAGGCATCGTCTGTGAGATTGGCGCTTGAAAGCAAGGCCCGTTTGTCGATGACGGCAGCCTTGGCGTGTAGCTTGCCTGGTTTTCCGAAGAGGTTAAGTTCTCGTTTTTCAAGCGGCCAATAGAAGATCTCTGCCTTTTCACGTAGCTCGACAGGGAACGCTTTGAGCGCATCATGCGACAACTGAAAGTGAGACTGCGAACCGAATTCTAGTACCAAGCGAACCCGCACGCCTCGAAGTAAAGCCGCAGCCAAGATCTCGGCTAGCCGCTGAATTTTGTGGGCAGCGAACGTAATGAGCAAAATGTCCACTTCGGCCGTTGCAATGAGATCGTAAAGGACTTGGTCGATGCGGCGAGCAGGGGTTCCGCTGGAAGGTGCTGGACCCGCCCACAAGAGTTCTACCGTTTGCTCCACCCGCCAGCGCTCATAAACTGACGCGAATAGAGAAACAGAAGTGCCCGCTGCTTCCCAAGAGATTGTGCCCATGCTGAGGCGGAGGACTTCTCTTAATAGGTACGCGAGATCACCGTTATGAGTGGCTGGCAGGCTCTGATGAATTGCTTCTACGGGCGTGTCCGCAGCTGCCGATTGCAGCTTGACGCATACTACCTCCAGCCAAGAACGAGGCGCCTCTCGAACTAACTGTTCAATTGCTTGGCTCAGGCTTGCGTTCATGGGAATGATTTGAAAAACGCCGTGCCACTGCTGGCGAAAGTATCCACCAAAACCGATCGATCGAGATAACGATTGCCCCGCTCGCATGACGTTTCCGGCGCAAAGAGGCAGGCATGACAGCATGAGCCATGAATTCCGCGGCCGTCACTCGAAGGAAGGTGTTCGGAACACAGAGGATCGGAAGCACAGACACGCATGTTCTCCAGTGCTTGCTCAAGATGGCGGGCCAGAGTCGCTGAATTGCCGAGCTCCACCAGGCCGCCAAGGGTACCTTCGCTATCTGGAGCTGCAGTATAGATGAGAATTCCAGCCATCGGCCCACCGTAGTCATTGCCCCAGCGGCAATACAGTCGCTCGCGAAGACTGGCCGAGTTATAACCGCAGTCAAGCACAATCTGTCGAATCAACGCGTGCGCAAGAGAGTGCAACAGCACCAATCGGATTCCAGGAAAGCCTTCTTCGGCCGGTGTCAAATTCCTCAATCTTCGCCAAATTTTGTGGGACTCCAAAAACTCGAGCCGCAGCTGCTGCACTTCAATCTTCGATTCCCAAGATTGGAGAGTCTCCTCCTTCAGTCGAAGAAAGATGCCCTCCCCTCGGACTTCGGATGCGGGAAGCCACGTCGGAGGCGTGCGTGAGATGGGGCTGATCCTCAAATCTTCAAGGGCTGTAATCTCTGCAAAATCGGCGTTCGATTCAAGCCGGGTGTAGCCAAGCAAAGCCCGAACTTCCCGTATGCGTTCCACGAGCACCGTGTCTTCGAAACTCACCTCGAAGCCTTTCGGTGGAGGTACTTTGCGCAGTTTGAAATCACGGTTCTCGACTGCGGTGTCTGGGTTTGAAAACACCTGCCACTCGGGCAGCTTAATGTCGGGGACCAATCCATCATCTTGTTGGGCGCCGGATCGTTTTGCTTCTATCGCCTCCCATATCTCTGAATCTTTGAAGTCTGAAAAAAGCAAAACGAGAGAGGGAAATCTCTGCAACATCTTGCGAAGGAACTGCAGCTCGTCCTGGGATTGCAAATCTTTGAGATCGCCCCATTGTTCCTCAACGATTTTGGCCAGGCGATCGGTAGCCATTGGGATGGAAAGGGCGGATATGGACACAGAAAACCAGCTATTCGAAGCACCCAAGAGAATCGCTTTTGCAGTTTCCTCGCACGGCGTGTGATCGATGCGCCTCAAGTGCGGATGGTGTCCTGGGCAACTAAACCTCGTGTCCTGATCGAATGCATCAGACATTCTTCGAGTACGGCTACACGACAGGCATTGAACGATGATGTCTGAGGCGTCCCCAGAAATGCCATATTCGCGCAGCGTTAGCTGTGCTGGCCTGCAAGCCGCGTTGCCGTTGTGCACGAACTCGAGCCATGTGAAATCGGTCAAATGGCCCTCGCGACATGCGAGTAAGAAGCGAACCGATAGAGCCGATGGGCTTGTGTTGCCCTTGGCTTTTGTACAACCTTCGTGCCGGTATTCCGTTCTGTCGGGACGCCACTGGTCCTGTTTCAGACGGAACACACCAGACTCAATAGTCGCGATCGTATCGCACAGCGGGCAGCGCATCCACCGCGGGAACGGCGCTACGGGTACACCGATGGCTGGCGCGCCCGGATCACTCCTGCTTTCGTCCAGTTTGACCGGAGGGATGAATAGTTGCCGAACCTGAGCGCCCAGTTGCCTTTGAATTGTCGCCAGCAAGCGATCTTCTTCAATCTCACGGCAATACTGAGTGTTCCAGTCATCGAGCCCCATGACCAAAGCGGACATGTTGGGTAAATCGATAAGCGACGCCACCCCGAATGTGAAAATCAGTTGGGTCGGACGAATCTGACCAATCTCATTCATATGCTATTCAACTCTGAGGCCCGTTGGGTTTGTCTCCAGAACTAAATCCGCCGCTCCCTCAACGTCTCGCAACGAGTCCAAACAGGTAAACATTTCCCATTGCCCTGTGGCTGGGTGTTCCAATAAGCCCACAGTGGCTCCGCCCTCGAACTGATACGCGAGCCGGTGGTCTGTTTGGTTATGAACCCTCCTCAGCCACTCATCTCTGCGGGATTTCAACATGCTCAGCACTCTTTCGCCACTGAGCTTGTCGTGCATGGCATTCTCGGCGCGTTGCACGAGCTTCTCGAAAATCAGCGGCATCAACCGATCGCCGTCCTGGAGAGCCCCAGCCCGCTCATTGGCATTGAGGCGTTCTTCCCACAACCGCATTAGGGCCACTAGGACGCCAGACAATCCGCGGTCCAGAGCACGCGCTGAGAATGGAGTAACGGAGAGTGCCTCAACATGCTTATAGAAAGTTTGGTGGTAATGCTCGAAGCGCTCGTAATGCGAAAGGTCCCGTGGACGCGCCCAGTTGTAAACGGTGCAGACTACTCCAGGACCGGAAGATGATCGGCCGACGCGGCTGGTCGCCTGAATGTATTCAGAGGTGTTCTTCGGCTGACCGGCAACCAACATCATGCCAAGACGGTCTACATCGACGCCCACGGAAATCATGTTCGTTGCGAGAACTACATCGTAGGGCGTTGGCGAGCTCGCGTGCTTGCCATCTTTGCGTTCTTGAGCCCTTTGTGCTTCCAGTGCTAGGTCAAACTTGGCCTCGAGGCGCTCCAGAATCTTCGGAATGTCTGTGCCGGACTTTCTGGATGTCAGCTCCTCGACGGCCCGGACTCGGCGCTTTGCTAGTCCGCGCTGGTCTGCGTCGCGTAGGCGGGCGCGGATGTCGTCCTCGACCAGACGCCGGGTGCCTGCCAATTCCCGTATGGAGTTGAAATACCCCGCTAGCGTCATCCATGGATCTGCAAGGTTGCCGTACTTGTCGTAGAGAACCTGCGCTGCGGCCATGTGGGCCACGTAGCTACGGATCATGGCCACGGGGTAACGACGGCCGAAGGCGCAAATGCCGAGAAAGCGTCGCCCCGGATACTTTTCCCCGATCTCGCGTTGAATGGCGAAGAAGCTGTCCTGAATGTTCGTCCCTTGCGGGGGGAATACCTCCACTTTACGCACGAACAGCTTTCGCACCTGGTCCGGCGCTCGTGCGATCGTTGCTGTGGACGCGATCACCTTCGGTCGCACGCGTTTGCCGTTCACTTCCCAGCAGCAAAGCTCATCGATCGCCGCCTCATACAGAGCCACCATCGAACCCAGCGGCCCTGAAATGAGGTGCAACTCGTCCTGGATAATCAGATCAGGCGGACGGAGCGGGCCATGAGGCGTCGTCTGAGCCTTCGGTAGGCCATTTCTCGACGGATGAGAATTCGCATCCTCAATTTCCGGGGATCGGAAGCCGTGGCGCGAGCAGACGCCGTTCACTTGACCAAACAGCATCTGCGTCTCGCCCTTCCATGGCATCTGAGCAAACTTGTCGACGGTGGCGATCAGCAAAGCTGGCGGGCGGCGGTAGATGTCCTCATCCACGACCATTACCGGCAGTCCCTCTTTAGGAGCTTTCGCCTCCGAGAATTCGCAACGCCCGAGGCTATCGCCGCAGTAGGTCACGCAACGGCCCACGTCGCTCGGTGCTTCATACACTTTCAAGTGCATCTCGCGAATCTCAGTTCCGCACCAAGGGCAGGAGGTTATCTGGTGTGGCGTGCCGCCCATCTGTGGCCGACCGCCCACACGCCCTTGCCGCAGGGATTCGGCAGCCGCGGCCAGAGTGTTCGGGGTGGTATTGCGACCAACCCAAAGGCCAAGCCGGAAGTTCGTCGAACCCCATTTCTTTTCGTCGCTGCGACGAATCACCTCGCAGGCGCAGAGCAACGCCGCGGCACGCTGAAACTGCTGAAGGGTCAGCAAACGCAATGTGTAGCGCATCAGTACCGCTACGCCATGGTCGCCAGAACGGCCGTTGATTGGCGGCTGCAAGCGTCGCAAGGCCAACGTGTAGGCGGTGAGTCCTAAATATGCTTCCGTCTTGCCGCCGCCGGTGGCGAACCACAGCAGATCGGCGATCGCGTCCGTCTCGTGGCTGCGCTCGGGATCGCTCAAATCGGTGAGGCTGGGCAGATTCAGGAGAATGAAAGCCACCTGAAACAGACGCCAACTGCGATTCTCAGGCAAATCGACCGCTCCGGTCCCGTCCTCCGGTTTCAGTTCCTTCTTCCTAACCTTCCGAGAAAAGATGGTGTGAACACGCTGCTGCCACATGGCGTGATTGGCGAAGCGGAACGCTTCCTCAGCCATTGAATCCTTCTCGAGGAAGTCAACGCCGGCGTTGATGCGCTGTCGCGCACGATCACACCCGTTCACCGCCCGCTGCGCCGCCCCTTCGTGTCCCGCGAGCCTTGCGCTCGGATTGCTAATTTTGCCCTTCTCGGCGTCGATCCAAATGCCGTATGCAATTTCGATCCGACGCAGGCTGGCGATCAGCTCTGACTTCGGCATCTCTGCCAGGTTCTTCATGTCCAGCGTCAAGCCCTGTAAGTTGACGTCGTCGGCTTCAGCGCGAGGCGTTTGCTGCGGAACTTCAGAGACTGGCGCCCATTCTGTCTCAACCGCGATCGCGCGTTCAGCCATGGGTTCGGGCAGGGTTGCGCAGATGGAAATGCCGTGACCTACGGCGAATTCCCGATGATGGCGATACAGCATCGCCATGGTTTCCGTCTCTTCGCGCGTTAGGGGGTCCATCTTGGAAAGATCGGTTTTGCTCTCCTTGCGCTGAACAAAGATGGGTTCGTTTTTCGCGCCACGGATGCGCAGCTTGGGTTGAAAAACCCAAACTTCATCTTTAGGCTCATGCTGGCCTTTACGTTCTGCCTGCTGGTTCACCAGAAAGATCGTGACCACCCAGCCGTGAGTGGTATGGCGCATCCGGCCCTGAAGAACGACCAGCGGATGGGATTTGTGCGGAACAAGCGTTCCAATCGAGCCTTCGGCCAACTTGAGAGTAATCGGCTCCGGCTTGATCGCCTCCCGTTTCCAAACCCTAACGGGCTCCCCGGTTTTGTTGACCTGGGTCTGGCTCTTGATGCGGAGGTAGCGACCCCATTCGCTCTCGACGATGATCTCTTTGGCGCTGCCAGCGGCGACGAAGCTGATGCCCATGGAAGACGGAAAATACGTGCTGCCCGCGGGCACGCCGCTCTCTGTGGCGCCGTCTTCGGTTTCTTCATCTTCTTCGGTGGCGAGTTCGTCCATCTGCTCGCCCGGAAGGTCGGAGGCTTTGGGTGCCAGCATGCCGACTAGGTAACGCTGAAAGACGTGGTCTTCGCGCTGATCCAGCTCTTCGTCTTCACCGCCCGCAGGGCCGAGTAGGTCGCGGACGACCATCCCGGTCAGTGCGTCTCGGATGATGTGCGGTGTCGCCGTCGGCAAAATCATAGGTAGGGTTCTTTCACGTAGGTTAGTACAGCACACCTTGACCCGCAGTTCCTTTTAGTTTGCTTTTACCGGAATCACCTTTGCCGGGAGCCTTAGTTTTCTTTGCATGCAATCCGGCTCCGACCTCTTCTTCGTAACGACTCTGGTTGAGGACCAATAGACGATCAAGTACCACGCGGCGCGCGAAGTCACTGAAGGTGTAACGCACGCCCTGCTTAGTTTCGTGAAAGTCGTGGCCCAAATCGATGTCGTTCCAACCGTATGCTGTAGCTACAGCCTTATCCAGATCAACGTGCAAGCATCGCAAATCTGCAATGTCCGATGAAGGTTCTCCTGGATCGTGGAAGCGATTGTATAGCTTCGTCAACCCTTCGATCCGGGTTGTCATGATCCGGATTCGGCAGGCGTCATACTGATTCCCCAATTCGTCGAGTTGGCCGCGGCTCTGAGAACACTCATTTGGGAATGGAAACGTATCGAAAAGGTCCGAAGGAGCGTAGCGGAGCCGCGTCTCCATGGTCGAGCAATGTGCGAAAACCCAAATCTCATGGAAGGCACTCTGCAATAACGCAAAGTCTCTGCCGCTATCTAAGCCAACCACCGCATGGGGTGCCGAATAGATTATTTTTGTAGGTACGAAACCAAAACAAAGATACTTACTTGTAAAGCTGTGAAACAAGACCCTCTTTAAATGCGAGATCGACTCGTAGCTCTCAAGGCGCTTGTCTGAAAACTTCCAGTAGTCAGACTCATGGATTTGTCCCGTTTGCGCGTCGCGATGGGGCTTAACGCGTTCATAGAGCAGTTGCAGGCAATCTTTGTAGCTACCGGCACGTTCCAAATCCCAGTCTCGAAAATCGACTACGTAGCGGCTAGGTGATTGATCAGGTCGAGAATTGAAGTCCTCTCCGCTAAGAAAAGGAACGATGACCTCCCTGTTCCTTGAATCTTTCTTCATTAGTGTTTCCGCTTCGTCGGGCTCAAGCACAAAGCCGACACAACCAGTTGTTGTACCTTTGAACGCCTTTCCTGTATTAGCGGCAAGACGATATGGGTTTCCCGACACATGCCCAGCGTCGGTAAGCCTTGGGCTTATCCCACGTACTTCCGCTTCATCGAGGATTCTAGATCCCCGCCATTCTGACTTTGTTAGCCAAACGTGCGCAACCTCGAGGGCGGCTGACCCGGGCCATTTTTTGCTCGAGACCGCACGAATCACGTGCGTTCCTTTTCCCGTGATCTGCGCGAGCCCGACGTCGCGAGTGTCTCCCTGAGCAATCGTGTTTGTAGCTAGCAGCCCGGCGATTCCGGTAAAGTTGAGCAGATGCATCGCCCGCAGGAAGAAGAATGCGCACAGATCGGCACTCCCTTTAGTGCCGTTCGCGAGATATCTCCCAAGGTAATTGCGATAGTCTCCGCCAAGGCTTAGCCCTATCAGGTAGCCGCCTTGAAAAGGCGGATTTCCTACCACAGCGTCGAATCCATCTTGGTCAAAAATCTCTGGGAACTCCAGGGGCCAATGGAACGTAGGCCTACCACGAAGTTGCTCATGCGCGAAATTCCGAAATTCCGGAAGTTGCTTGTGAATATATTGGGCAACCCTGATATGAGCCGCGGCTCGATTCATATCTTTTTTCTGCTCTTTACCTTCGGCTAATTCAGCGGCAATCAGAATGTCAGCAGCGAGTTTGAGGTGCTCCAAACAATTTTCCGCTTCAATGAGCAATATTTGTTTTGTCGCAATCTGGGCGTCGTCGTTGCTAGACAACTGCTCTAGTTCGCGACGCTTGGTGATTGCGGTACGAATTAGCTCGTCATAGTTCGCAAGAATGACAACTTGTTTCGTTTGCTCATCCTCCAAGCTGAAGGTCTCAAGCTGCTTGAAGCGGCAGATCCCCAGCAGCGAGTCTCCGTATTTGAGTGCGTGATCCAGAAATGTGAACGGTCGGCTCTTGTCTACGGTGATTAGCCAGATGGAGAGCTTGGCCATCTCAACAGCCATGGGATTGATATCCACGCCATATAAACAGCGATCTGCCACCAGACGCCGCCCAATGGCTAAGCGTTCCACTGCTTCTTTGGGGATGAGTCGCTCGCGGGGCTCTCCCTGCGAGAACCCACCCTCCGGCGTAATTAACACTTCACCGGGATGCTCTTTTTCCAGATTCTCCCAGGCCTCGACCAGCCGCTCCGAAAGGTAGCGACAGGTCTGCACCAGAAAAGCGCCCGAACCCATAGCCATGTCACATATCTTGAGATCAAGAATTTCTTTCGGTGATCGAAGACGCCATTGCTCTTTGGGCAGCCCTTCCGCGGGACCCCGGTAAACTAGTGGTTCCAATGTATACTGAACAATCGGCTCGGTCAGGCTCCGTGGTGTGTAATGGGTGCCCGTACTGCGCCGCGCACTGCCCTGACCGACGTAGATCCCTCCCGGAAGCACAACCACCAGCCGCTCAAACGAATCCTGCCGCAGAAGCCCTCTAAACGGCAGAACCCTGTCTGCCAGCTTCTGATCCTGAGCACACGCGATCAAAACTCTGTGAGATTCCTCCGCTGGTATTTCTGTCTTGAGGACCTTTGCCAAAGTCTTCGCAGAACGATCCGTCTCTTCCTCGAGCGCTTCAATCAGTTTCTTCTCATCTTGCTGTTGCAGCTTTTCTAGGTCTAACAAGGCCATCGAAGCAACAGGCTTCTTTCGCGAAGCTGCGAGCCCGAGCACAACTTCTTTGGCCCGCACCGCGGTGTGGTCCAGCAGGCCCTCATAAATGTGACCGATCTGTTCGATATCGAGAGCGACGAAGCTAACCCGCCGAGCTTCCGCTGGGCCGCCGCCCGGGACTTTGACCTGCAACATCTGCAATGACTTGAGCAGGTGCAACGCCACGCGATTATTGATCTCAAGCGGCGCCGCGGGGCTCGTCTGCCACCCCGTTCCTTGTGCGCGGCCTTCCAGAAATGGATAGCGGTCGGGATCAAAGAGCGAACCACCATAGGCTGGAAGCATGAGGTCCTGATGACTCACTCCGGCATGCACAGCGCGGAAGGTGGCGAGCAAACGCGCCCAGGCGTCATTGCGGCGCTCGAGGACCTCTTCGCCATACCTGTCTGCCACCTCTTGCAGTTGCTCCCGCAAAGTGGAGACGGCATAGTTGTCGTCGTAGATCCGCTCTCCCAGATGGAGGAGGCCGCGCTCTTCTGCGGAAAAGAGAAAGACCAGCCGCATCATAACGGTCAGAGCTGCGTCATAGAGACTCTTTTCGTCTAGCCCCTTTAACAGCGTGCGCCCGCTGTCTTGATCGAGCCGATCGAAGGCCTGGATCAACACATCCACCGCGTCGCGAACCTGATCGCCGAGCTGGTTGGTGACTTCTTGCTGGTCTTTGGAGCTTTCTTGGAACAGTGACGAAAGCGTGTCCGATGGTTTGACGCCGAAGAACCGCCGTGTAGACAGGAGCGAATGAAAAGCACGCAAGGTGACGGGTTCGTCAATCCAGAGCGAAGCCAGCCAGGAGGTAAAGCCTGTGGTCTCACCGCGGGGCGCGAAGACCAGCATCCATCGCTCGCCATTCGTCACCAGACCCAAAGGGACATCCGCGGCGTGGAGCAACTCCATCATCCGGGTGGAGGGCGTAGCCTTCCAGTGCTTGCCGGTGACAGGCTTATCCAGCGCCTGCTCGGGGCCATAGAGGCTGATCAATAGCTGAGGTTTTCCCGCCAGATCGTTGCCCGCTGGCCCGAGAAGCGCGAAATCCGGCCGCAGCGACTCTCCATGCTCGGCCATGTTGGCGGTCAGACCCGGCGGAAGAGCTTGTCCCTCCACGAGCAACTCCTCCGGATAAAGGAGAACGTGGGTAAGCACATGCGCGATCCATGCTCGCTGCTTGCCAGCCAAGTTGGGTTTTTCTTGCCACTCCTCATAGACCAGCCGAAGCTGCTTTGCTTGCTGAGAATTGCGAGGGTCAAGCCCTTGGGGGAAGACCCGCATCAAGACCGGTAGTGAAAGGAACGGGCCAGAGCTTTCAACCAGCGCGAGCCACTCGGCGTGATGGCGCGACACGCTCATGCGCGTCCTTCGGCGCCCGCGAGCACTTGCTTGCGCGGAATGAGGTAGGTGACTGCGACCGGAAACAGCCGAGCGCTTGGTTTGCGGTACCGATCGCGCAGGTGAGCTGATTCCTTTTCGATTTCACCCGGTATTTCGTTCAGGCGGCGCCGGAGAGCAGCAAGGTCTCGATCGCGCTGGGAACGCTCGTCGTCACCCCAATCAAACATCTTTTGCGGACTGTCTTTTTGGTCGAGTTCCTCCTGAATAGCACGTTGAAGTTCAGTCATGACGGTTCGAAGCTTGTCCACTTCCTTTTCTGCAATTTCTTCGAAGTTCTTCTCGAGATTCTTCGTGCGTTCCGCCCGGCGTGCCTCAAGCGCTGCCATCAAAGGCTCTTGATGCTTCGGCCACAGCGAGCGGAAACGCGCCTGGATATTCTCCGTAACCGGGATGTCGGTGGAAGATTGGAGAGCATCCTTGGTCTCCCCAACATTCAAGCGCGTGAAACGGCCTTCAATGAGAGCGCCGCCCGCGGTAATGATCTCCTCATGGATGCGGTGATTGTCCCCACCGAGGACCACAATCCTTCCGTGAGCAATGACGACCGGGTTCGACAATGCCGAATCCTCGACAACGCATGCGGTTACGCGCGAGAGTCGTTTGCTTGTATTTCCGAGGTTCCAGATCTCGGCTCGTAGCAGACGCAAGCACATCTGGACCAGTCGGTGGTTTAGGTGAGCCAGCACCACATCGTCGCGGCCCGTAGCCAGATCGGCATCAAAAACAATCGGCCGGATCACGTGAGTGTGCGGGTGTGCAAGCCCTTCCGCACACTGTACCCAACTCCCAGACATGGCTGGCAGCCGAAACACGGGGCAGGTCTTTCGCATGCCCAGGGGGTCCGGCCAAATGCCCTTCACCTCGATCGGTACAAGAGGAGGCTGGGCAGCCAATTCAAGGCCAATCCGGACCATGTTCTCAATATGTTGAGGCGTCAGGTTCAGATCTCGCTTGGTCTCGTCTAACTGCGCCGACAACTTCTCGAGCTGCTCACGAAGCTTGCGTTCGAACTTCAGTACGCGCCGAACAGGCTCCGCCTCTTGCTCAGCACGTGCAGTGTCGAGTTTCGTACGCTTCCCCAGCATGGCTTCTTCCACCTGCCACGCAATCACCGGTCCCACCTTTCCGAGATCCTCTCGGATCGTCTCAACCTTGAGCGCAGCTCGCATCAGGAATTCCAGGTCGCCCTCAAGTTCACCTACCTTGCCCACCATTTCCGCCGAACCAAATCCTTTACCGACGAAATGGAAAATTTGAACCTCGTCCGCTTTCTGGCCATGGCGGTCAACGCGGCCGTTGCGCTGCTCCATTCGATTGGGATTCCACGGAATCTCGAAGTGAATCAACCTTGAGCAATGGTTCTGAAGGTTGACGCCCTCAGAAGCAGCGTCTGTGGCGAGAAGGATCCGGACCGCTGCATCAGCAGGACTGGCTTGGAATGCCGCCTTGATACGTTCACGTTCGTCGGTTGCCATACCGCCATAGATCAGCTCCAGCCTGCCTTCCTCAGCAAAGCCGTGACGGGCTAACAAGTCGTAGAGCCACTTTTGAGTCGCACGGTACTCAGTAAAGATGATGACACGTTCGGTGTTCCAGGAGCCCTTGGGTTTCAGATTGTGATCGAGCCAGTCGATCAGCTTTTGGGCTTTGGAGTCGGGTCGCTGGCTGGATTTTGCTGCGAATTCACTGAGCTGCCTAAGCAGCTTCCGTTCCTCTTGAGACAACGGTGAAAGCGCCTGACTAGCGGAACCCACCGTGTCACTCGTGTCAGCCTCGTACTCCTCATCATCTGCATAATCGTCACCGTAGTCCGCAACCTCGCGCTGCCACGTTGCCACCGGTTTATGTACTCCAAGTGACGCGACATGCTTGTCCAAAGTGATCTCAAAAGCCGCCGGCGAGGAGAAAAGACGTTTCTTGAGCAACTTGAGAACAAATTCACTGGCAAACCGTTCCTCCGCGGTACCAGCATTCTTGGCGCGTAACGTCGTGTACTCCTGGAGTGCACGATGACCTTGCCGTTCCTCCTCGGTGTACGGAACCTCAAGGTGTTTCACTCGGCGCTCGGCGAACCGTCGACTACCATCCCATCGCAACTTGAGCTCATTCTTCATGCGCCGAACCATAACCGCTTCGAGCTGTGTGCGGTTCGGAGCAATTACGGCTCGTGCGAAACGCTGGTTGTCGAGCAGTTCGAGCAACGCTGCGAAACTTTCGCTATAGCCATTGTGCGGCGTCGCCGAGAGAAACAGCCTGTGTTCGAAATGGGGCGTGATGCCACGAATGGCCAGAGTTCGCATCGATTCTGTCGCATACTTGCCGCGGCCTGAGGGAGCCACGTTATGAGCTTCATCCACGATCAGTAGGTCATAAGGACGTGGATAGACAGCTTCACCTTCTGCAGAAAGCGTCTCCCTGAAAGAACGGAGCGGTCGCTCACGTTTGAGGAAATCTATTGATGTAATCAGCCTCGGAAAATGGCTCCAAGGATTCACATGAATCCCGCGTTTGCGACGCAACTGGCTGATTCCTTCGCTGTCGACAATTCGGAACTCAAGTCCGAATTTGTCACGCATTTCGTCTCGCCATTGCAACTGAAGGGATGGCGGGCAAACGATCAAGACCGAGCGAACGCGGTGACGCAGAATCATTTCCTGTACCACTAGACCTGCTTCAATCGTTTTCCCAAGACCCACGTCGTCCGCGATGAGCAGGTTTACTCTTGGCATGGACAGCGCACGAACCACGGGATCGAGCTGGTAGTCGTCAATCTCGATGCCGCTCCGGAATGGTGAGTGCAACGTATGGTCGTCACTCTGCGAGATGGCGCCCCATCTCACGGCATCCAAGAAAGCTTGCAAGCGCTTGGGATCGTCAAAACTCGCAGGCTCGGGCAGGGTCGATTTTTCGTGAACAGAAGTTCCGGGTTCGAGTTCCCAGACCACCTCTAGTTCTTCACCCATGCCGTCGTCTTCAACTGACGAAAGCTTAATCAGATGTGGAGGGATTTGGGTGAAGCTCGATGGATTGACCGCGGACGGGATGATCTCTACGACAACAAAAGGACGCTTGCGCACAACTACTAGTTGACCGACTTCTGGATGCGAAAGCATTAAGCCTACTTATGAAACCATAGGTTGGAGTGTGCCAATTGTACATTCCGCCACAGGTTCCTCCGACGGCAATCCGGCCCGACTGAACGTTGCCTGGGCGTTTGACTGACCGACGGGACTCATCCCAACCCGTACACGAAGAGTGGGTGCGACTCCTCTTACCCGCAGCTACCGCGCCCGGCCATCAGGTGCTGCAGCCAGGGCCTTTCGTTTTGCCAAAGTCTCTTCTACGAGCCTAAGACCCTCAACGGCAGCGGTCTGCACAGGTTTTGCGTAGAAAGCCGTGGTCGTCATCAGGTTCTTGTGTCGCAGCACGTATTGAGCAGCCACAGCGTTCCCGGTCAGTTGTACCAGTAGAGTCGCGGCCCCGCGCCTCCCTGCGTATAGACCGTGCCACAGGATTTTCTTGGATTTCAGCACGGGAATGATGGTCCGTTGTGCATACTGCGAGATGTTGCAGGGTTTGTTGCCACGGTTACTGGGGAAGAGCCATCCCGACCCAGCCGACTGACGCTTCCATCCCGACAGCATTTCGCGGAGCGGAGAAATTAGAGGAACGCTAGCTACGGATTCCTCGGTCTTTGTGGTGCCCACAATACCTCTCCAGGACGAACGACGAACATGAATCCAGTCATCGTCGATGTCTTCCCATTTGAGGGCACTAATTTCTCCGGGACGCAAACCCAAGAATGCGGCGAGGCAAAATGCTATCTGCGCAGGTGGATGGTCAATGAGCGCGTTGCTGATTGCCTCAGCCTCTTCGAGGGAATAGGCATGAGTCGCTTCCGGCTTCTTCACTGCACTGAGGCTGCCTGCATCCCGCCACGGATTTGTCTTGATGCGATTGAGCCTGAGAGCATGCCGGAACATACCACTGGCGAGAGACCGGATGTGGGCTATTGTCCTAGCCCCCAACCCACGTTCAGCAAGGGATGTCAGGAACTGCGTTGCATGGTGAGTCTGGTATTCCTTCAATTTAAATCCAAAGAAGTGGAGTTTTAGGGGGTTGTCCCAAAGCTTCCGATAGCCGTGAAAGGTGCTGGCCTTCGTGTTCCTCTCCAAGTGGGGGAGGTAAGTCGATTCCCAGAAATCAGCAATCTTGATGTCACTGTCCGGCGCCATTCCGCTCGTTGCATTAATGAGCTCCATGACTTGTGCGGCGAGCTGCTGCACGGGCTTGCATTTTGTGGAGTGGTGGCGGTTGTCCTTGGAGTGGAGCCGCTCGGAACGCTGTACTCGTTTCGGCTGGCCGTCAACGATCTCAGTGGTGTAATATCGAACGTGAAATGCACCGTGTTGCTCAAAGATGTGACCATGCTGATATCGCCCCATGGAGCCCTCCAGACACCTTCATGTTAGGCGATTATGCAACGTCTATGCAACGAATCTTTGGTAACACGCTCGTAAGTGTAAGGTTCTAAAAGCCGGAGAGGTGGCCGAGTGGCTGAAGGCGGCGGTTTGCTAAACCGTTGTACGGTCAAAAGCTGTACCGGGGGTTCGAATCCCCCCCTCTCCGCCATTACCTTTGTTATCTAGCACTTGAAAGCTGGTGATACCTACACTGATACCTAAATCAGCGGAGGTTTCACCCAATGCCCAACCGCCAAGTCAATCTCATGAAGCGCGTAACCACCGCGCAGGGTCCGCGTTTCTGCCCGGTTGTTCTGTCCGCCAATGGCCGCATCAAGCCCAATGTCGTCCTTAGTCAACGATAAAGAAGAGCGACACCCAGAGGGCGCCTACTATCTAGAATGGCGCGATGGCGCCAAACGCATTCGGCTATCAGTCGGCAAAGATCCGGCCGATGCAGGTGCGCGACGGCTTCGCAAAGAAGCCGACTTGAACGCCGTCAACAATGGTGTGAAAGTGACGCCCGAAGACCGAAACGGTCGCACGCCACTGATGACAGCGGTCACCGAATACCTAGAGGAAACTAAGCTCAGCAAAAAGCCCAAGACCTTCGCCGCGTACAACACGGCGCTTGCGTACTTCGTGGAGTCCTGCCCAAAGCCCTACGTCCAAGACATCGACCGCAAAGATCTGCTTAGCTTCGCGGCATTTCTTCGTGATGAGAAGGAACAGGCGCCACGCAGCGTATACAACAAATTCGAAAATCTGATGACGTTCTTGAAAGCGGATGGGGTTCGCGGGCTGATCGGCAAGAACGATTGGCCGCGGTTCGTTGAAGAAGAGCCCGAGGTATACGAGCGGGAAGACCTAGACAAAGTGTTCGCAGTCTGCAGCGCAGAAGAACGTCACTGGTACGAGTTTTTCCTTATGACGGGAATGCGGAAGCAGGAAGTGATGCACTGCTCCTGGGGCGACATCAACATGGCCCGGAGCACCGTCACCGTGCGCTACAAGCCTGAGTATGGGTTCAGCCCAAAGAACTACCGTGAAAGAGAAATCCCGATCCCAGCGAAGTTGGTGACTCAGCTCAAAAAGTTGAAGGGCAAGCGTGACGAGAACTGCGGTCTTGTCTTCCCAACTGCAGGGTGCAAGCCAAAAATGGATTTTCTCGATGGGCTGAAGATCGTAGCGAAGCGCGCGAAGTTGAAGAAAGAGAGCTTCTGGCTTCACAAATTCAGAGCGACGTTCGCAACCTGGAGCCTTTGGGCTGGAGTCGATCTGCGGACTGTTCAGCAGTGGCTCGGTCACTCTGACATCGAGTCAACAATGCGGTACCTGAAGCCATCACGAAGTGAACAGGTGCGGGAAAAAGTAAACGAGATCTTTGCCTAAATATTCGGACGTATCGTCTGACTAAGCGAGAGGACGGGCATTTAGGCAGTTGTCGGTCTGCGAGACCGCCGCCTTCGAGCGGATCCGAGCCATGCACCATGTGTCGCAAAGAGCGATTTCGATGATTGTCGTCAGAGAACGTGCCCGCGTGGCCGTAAGCCAAGGAGGTCCCTCCATAGGAGGGTCGGTCGTCGTCTTCAGGATGACTTTCAACATATTGAAACTAAGTAAGTTGCATGATAGCTCCTCGCGCAAACCATCATCTTGGAAATGTGTGGCCTTACGCCATCTATGTATTATCTGTAAGGGCGAAGTGACCTGATACAGGAATAAATGAGCAAATTTGCGAGGTTCTAGCGAGAACATTGATGCAGCTGTGGACGGCATCGCTCCCAGAGACCTCCGATGCCGGGAGCGGTTGTCAGCAAGTCCCGCGAATAATGAACTCAAGAGCCCGGGCTTTCGCTACGAATCCGCTCATATTTGGACAACCTGAAACCGGGTTAACGTTGGCAGCAAACGCTGGTGTAGTGGCCACCAATGTTTATCTCGACGACATGGTTGATTTTCCGGCCTTCAGCGAACTATATGGCGAATATTTCGGTCCCACCATGCCAGCGAGCACTACCGTTCAGCAGATCCCTCCAACGGAACGCAAGGCTGATCGTGACAATCACTACCCTGACTTGGAGCAAATCTCACTGATCGCCGTTCGCGCGAAATTGGCTCATGTAGAAAAGAGCAGGTGATCAACTGGTTGTCTGGACCGTTGCATTGCCGAAAACGCTTTGGCAAAGTCAGTGGCAGCTCAGACCAAGTGTCTGCGGCGCCTCCGCAGATCCAGCGGAGTCCACCCAAATCTCGACCTCCGCCGAACGCCCTAACTATTTTGGCATAGGGCGAATACCTTATTGTCCAGGAGACTGGCTCAATTTACCCTTCGCAAGCGATTGATTCACTCTTCGCGGAATCGCGTCTAGAGCAATAGTGTGCAGACGTCGGGCAGGGATTACTCGTAATCTCATCTCTGAGAATGTAGGCCCGCGCTAGGAAGTGCCTGGTTCTTACATTCGTGTGTGCGATCCCGGCTGGGAATTTTGATGGTCAGCCAACGAAGCGGTTATTCCGATACTGCAGCGAGGGGTTTCCGTGCGCCTTCTAACACTCCGACTTATGCTCTCCTTGGTTGTCGGGATCACCTTGATCTCGCTGCTCTCGTCCGCCTACGAGGTACGAGTTCAGAGGAGTGGTCTACGCCGGGACTTGGAGCGCCGCGCTGAGGTAGTAGGCGAGAGCCTTGTTGACAAGGTTGAACCTCTTCTGAAGAAGGTCTCCCATAAGGAGCTGCAGCTGGCCGTGGACCGGTTCGCTCTGCGGGAGCACTTGGCCGGCGTTGCGGTATACGGTCTGCAAGGAGAGGTGCTCGCCATGACGCCGGGACTGGCGCCGCAGCTTTCAGCGCAACCGGCGACAGCTGAACAGGCTGCGAAGAGTGGTCAGAGTGCGGGCCTGTTCATGCACCTTGGGGACGCGCCGGTCTACGTCGATTCGCTCCCTCTGCACGAGGACGCCACAATTGTTGGCGAAGTAACAGTCGTCCACGACGCCAGCTATATCAATGTCCAAAGCAGGAGAGTTTGGTGGGACACGTTTCTGCGCGTTCTGGCATTGGTATTTCTCATTACGCTTACCACCTTGGTGATTGTTC
>Ga0075028_100000113_pt1 | contig 28482 bp, 26 predicted proteins | sample LitLauG_LLR_2014_FD_71390 | JGI IMG/M metagenome (GOLD analysis project Ga0075028, IMG submission 71390) | Freshwater sediment microbial communities from Pennsylvania, USA - Little Laurel Run_MetaG_LLR_2014 | ecosystem: Environmental > Aquatic > Freshwater > Creek > Sediment | place: USA... | reverse complement strand
GCCGGTGACTTCTCGGTGATGACGTTCGATGAGCGGTTGACGGTCGCCGAGACCGTCGTGGCCGCGGCCGATGGCAAGGTACCGGTGGCGATGGGCGCACAAACCACCAGCACCCTTGAGCTGAAACGTCTGGCCAAGGGGGCCAAGAAGCTCGGATGCGAGTTCATCCAGGTGTCATGCCCGTTCTATTTCACGCATACCGAGGGCGACTTCCACGAGCATGTGGTCGCCGCGGCCGAGGCGGCCGATATCGGCATCATCATCTACAACACCTTCTGGACCTCCTCGGGTGTGTCGTTTGGCATGGTCGAGAAGCTTGCCGACATTCCCAATGTGGTCGGACTGAAATGGGCGACACCCAGAACCGACGCGATGGAATTCGAGGACGTGGTTTCGCACTTCTCCGAGCGCTTCACGGTGATCGACAACAATTTGTCCTTTGCCACGAGCCATATGATGGGAGCACGCGGCTTTGAGGTGCACCTGGCCAACTATTGGCCAGAATGGGGTATTCAGCTTATCGATAATCTGAATGCGGAGCGGTACAGAATGGTGCAGCACGCGCTCGTTCGCGAGGCGATGCCGTTCTACAAGCTCTGGGTCGAGATTGAAAAGACCTACACAAGCGGCGACGGCTATCTCGACAAGCTGTGCATGGAACTGGTCGGCCTGGACTCCAGCCGCTGCCGTCCGCCGACCCGCGACATCCGCGAGACATACCGCGATCGCTGTCGCCAGATGCTGATCGATACCGGCGTGCCGGGCGTCATCGGAGGAAAGTCAGAAGCAGCCGCCGGTGCCAAGCCGCGCGCCAAGACGCCTGGCGGATCGCGTAAATGACGATGGCGACCCCAGCGCCCCTTCCGGCGGGAGTCAAGCACTACAGTGCCGTTGAACTTGTGGCCTTCGCCACGCGCTTGTTCGAAGCGGCCGGCTGCGACGGCGACAAGGCGCCCATCGTCGCCAGCTTGCTGGTCGAGGCCGACCTGCTGGGCCATACCACCCACGGCCTGCATCTGGCTGCGCCCTATCTCGAAGAGCTGGCGCAAGGCGCGATGTTGGCCACCGGTATGCCCGAGGTTGTCGCTGACCGGGGTGCTGCGATCACTTGGGACGGGCGGCGACTGCCAGGCGTCTGGCTGACGGCAAAAGCCGTGGACCTCGCCGTTGAGCGTTCGGACAAGTTTGGCATTGCCTCGGTCGCCATCCGCAACAGCCACCACATTGCGTGCCTCGCCGTCTATCTTGAGCGCGCCACCCGGCACGGCCGCATGGTGATGATTGCAAGTTCCGATCCCTCCGATGCCAGCATTGCGCCCTTTGGCGGGTTGAGAGCGGTGTTCACGCCTGATCCGCTCGCGGTGGGCATTCCGACCACTGACGGCCCGATCCTGATCGACATGAGCGCATCAATTACCACCAACGGCATGACCGGCCGGTTGCGCACGGAAGGGCGGCGTTTTCCAGGCCCCTGGGCCATGACGGCCGATGGCAAGGCAAGCGACGATCCGAATGTGCTCTTTACCGATCCGCCAGGCACGCTGCTGCCGACCGGCGGCAAGGACCATGGTCACAAAGGCTACGGACAGGCCCTTACCGTGGAAGCCCTGTCGCAAGGTCTGTCGGGCTGGGGTCGCGCCGACAAGCCCAAGGACTGGGGCGCCGCGCTTTACGTCCAGGTGATGGACCCAGAGCTGTTTGGTGGCTCTCAGGCCTTCCTGCGCCAGACAACATTCCTGGCCACGACCTGCCGCGACACGCCGCCGGCACCCGGTGCCGAGGCTGTGCGCTTGCCGGGCGACGCGGCGCTCGCGCGCAAGGTGGCGGCGCTCAAGGACGGAGTCTCACTCTATCCGGGAATCATGGACGCCCTGGGGGGCTGGGGCCGCGAATTCGGCGTCGAAGTACCCGCCGCCGTGCGATGAGGGCAGTCGGTTGCAATCAGACGGGGTTTTATCGATCCCAGCTCAACGGGACACAACCAGGAGAAAAACAGATGAAATTGCTTGCAAGACTGTTGGCTTTTGGAACAGCCGCTGCTGTCATCGCGGCCGCTGGCACTCTGGCAGCACGCGCCGACGATGACGTCCGACTGCGCCTCAACTGGATGTATTACGGTTCTCATGCCGGCTTCGCGCTCGGCAAGGACAAGGGCTACTACAAGGAGCAGGGCATCAATCTCGACATCCGTTCGGGCAACGGCTCGGGCTCGGCGCATCGCCTCGTCGCCAATGGCGATAGCCAATTTGACTACGGCTCCTGCGCCTCGATGGTGAATCTTGCGGCCAAGGGCGCGCCGTTGGTTGCGATCGGTGTGATCGACGCCATGGGCACCGAGGCAATCCTGGTCAAGCCGGATGCCGGGGTGAAGACCATCGCTGACCTCAAGGGCAAGACCATTCTCACCACGGCCAATGCTGGCGTGAACACCTTCTTCCCGCTCGTCCTCAAGAATGCCGGACTGGCCGAGGGCGACATCAAGGTCGTGAACGTGGCCGAAAGCGCGCTGGTGTCGAGCTATCTGCAGGGCTCGGGCGGCGCCGTCGGCATCCTGGGCGGTTTCGACGACAAGCCGGCCGAGATCAAGACCGCCGGTGGCAAGGATCCGCTGATCTTCGCCTATTCCGACTTCGGCGTGAACCAGGTCGGCTACTGCATCGCGACCCACGCCGATACCATCAAGAACAAGCCGGATCTGGTGAAACGCTTCATGGCCGCCACGCTCAAGGCCTACAAGGAAACCGAGAAGAACCCCGATGCGGCCGTCGCCTCAATGGGTGACATTGTCGGCGGCACCATGAACGAGGACCAGGGCAAGGCGCAGGTCCGCGCCGTGCTTGGCGTCACCCTTGGCGTGCTTTATTCCAAGGCTAACAAAGACAAGAAGCTGGGGATGAATGTGCCTGCGGACTGGGACGATATGATCGCCCTGATGAAGAAGTACAATGGACTGGAGACGGATAAACCGGCAACCGCTTTCTACACCAACGACTTCGTGCAGTAGTCGCATGGAGGTGCGCGGCGCAAGGTGCTCGAAGTGGCGATGAACCAGCCCACCGCCAGCGCCTCCATTAACATCAGAGGTGTTGAAAAGACGTTCGAAACCGAGGACGGTCCTGTGCACGCTTTCGGCCCGGCCGATCTCGCGATCGCGCCGGGCGCTTTTGTGTCGTTGCTTGGACCCTCCGGCTGCGGCAAATCCACGCTTATGCTGATGATCGCGGGACTGCTCAAACCAAGCAAGGGCGAGATTGCGCTTTCCGGCATACCCGTCGCTGGGCCACAGACCTCGATCGGCATCATGTTTCAGGATAACACGCTGGTGCCGTGGCGCAGTGTTCGCGGCAACATCGCGCTTCAGCTCGAATTGCGTGGTCGCGACCCGGCCCACTATTCCGAGCGCATTGACGCGCTGATTAGCTCGGTGAAACTGGACGGTTTTGCCCGCCGAATGCCCTATGAGCTTTCCGGCGGTATGCAGCAGCGCGCCGCATTCTGCCAAGCGCTGGTGCACGGGCCCGCGACGCTGCTACTCGACGAACCGCTGGGCAAGCTCGATGCCATGACGCGCGAAACCATTCGGCGCGATCTGCAGAGGTTGTGGCTGGAGCAACGGCCGACCGTCGTGTTCGTCACCCATTCCATCGAGGAGGCGGTGCAGCTGTCCACCGACATCTGCGTCATCACTCCGCGTCCGGGCCGCATCGAACGCGTCATCACAGTCGATTTGCCGTTCCCGCGCGATCTGGAGGTCAAGCGCAGCGCCGCTTTCCGCACGCTTGTGGCAGAGATCGAGGAGGTGTTCCATGGCTATGGCGTCCTCTGAGCAAGGTGCGCCCGCCGATGCGCCGCGCCGCGCCACCTCCCTGCAACGGATCCTTCTGCGGATCGTTCGCGCCTGGCCGCTGCTCGCCTTCTTCGTCTTCTTCTTCTGGTTCTGGGAGCACGCCATCGACTGGTTCAGCGTGCCCGCTTACATCCTGCCCAAGCCCTCGACCATCGTCATCAAGAGCTGGCCCGACATGCCGCGCCTGCTTGCGGACACCTGGGTCACCGGCATGGAAAGCGTGCTCGGTTATGCCGTGGCGCTGTTCATTGCCGTGCCCCTGGGCCTGGCCATCGCATTCTCGTCGATCCTGCGACGGACCATCTATCCGTTCTGTGTCTCGATCGAGATGACGCCGAAGATCGCTTTCGCGCCGCTGTTCATCTCCTGGCTTGGTTTCGGCGTGCTGCCCAAGGTGATCATCGTCTTTCTCGTCTGCTTCTTCCCGATCGTGCTCAACGCGGTGCTGGCCTTTGGTTCGCTCAGCGAGGAGCTCACGGGCTTTCTGCGCGCGACCGGCGCCAATCCGCTCACGGCCTTTCTGAAGGTGCGCCTTCCGGCGGCCCTGCCGCAATGTTTTGTCGGCTTCAAATATGCCGCCATCAACGCCACCGTCGGTGCCACCATCGGCGAGTTCATCGGCTCGGATCAAGGGCTTGGCTTCTACATTCACATCCAGACCGGCAACATGCGGCCGGACCTCGCGTTTGCTGGAATCTTTCTGTTGACGCTGCTGGGCCTGGCCGTGTTCGGCGTGGTGACGCTGGCCGAGCGGCTGCTGATCCCCTGGCACATCTCATTGCGCCGGACGCGCTGAGGTCAGTCCGGCACCGGCCACCGCGTGCTCATGATGCACGTGACGCCCTCCAAATTCTCACCATAGTAGACGGTCAGCAGCTTGCCGTCCTCGGCGGACAAAGTCGCTGGGTAGCCGAGGTTCTTGCTTGGCAGTCCGGCGCGGATGCGGATCGTGTGCTCCGTGTCCCAGCTCTCACCGCCATCGCGCGAGAGAACACCACGGATGCCAAGATCGGGGAAGCGCCAGCCGTAGGTCATCAGCAAGCGACCATCGGCCAAACGCAGAAGTTGGGCCGGATAGCCCCCGATCGGCAGTCTACGCGGCTCTGACCAGCTCTCACCGCCGTCCCGGGACATCACTTGGTGCAGCCAGCGTGTGCCGTTATCGCGCAGTACCATGAGCAGGCGGCCCGGTGCGGTCTCGATGAGCGTCGGCTCTTCGAATTCGGAGCCCGGCTGCTCGGCGACCTTGACGGGAGGCTCCCATGTCAGCCCGCCATCGTGCGAACGCACCGTAAAGACCACGCGCCAATTCGGGATATCGGACAAGGGTAGAAGGACGTCGCCGTTGGCCAATTCGCAAGCGCCGCGCATACCGTAGCCGCCACTGAACGGCGCGGTGTCGAGCCGCACCGAGCGTGTGAAGCTCACGCCATGATCGTCCGACAGATGCACGAGCGTCTCGCCGGGTCCGCGCGCCCATGGGGCCAGTTGCTCAACCGGAATGCTTCGGTAAGCTGCCGTATCGTGTTCGGGTGAACTCAGCCAACCGCGCATGAAGCGATCCGGGAAATCAATCGGCATCGTGCCTGCAAGACGCCGCGCGAGGCCGAGCGGCAGCCAGCGAAAGCGCCACTGATTGAGCAGCACAGTGCCGTTGCGCAAGGTCGTGAGGCCCGCGCATTCGGTCCCGTGGACGTCATAGGACGGCACGATTTCCGGCGCGCTCCAGCTTGCTCCGTCGTCGGATGAGCGCATCAGCAGGTTCTGGTATTGCGGGTCCTCGGGCGGATGCAGAATAAAGGGCCGGCGCGGTGCGCGATTGAAAACGACCAGGAGATCGCCGTTCGCCGCGCGGGTAACGTGCGGGTGCGCACAATAGCTGTGTGCGTCCTCGTAAAGCACCGTGTGCCGCGCGCCGGTCGCCTCGATCATTCGGGCCTACAGCGTAAACCGGGTGCAGCGCACATATTGCAGCGGCTTTTCCTGATCATCCCATTCGTGATATGCCGCTACGATCGTCCCATCCGGCATCTGGGCGACGCTCGGATAGCCGATATGCTGGTAGATGCCGGGATTGGACCAATCGATGCCGCCGGCCCGCATCTTGCCGCTCGACGGCGTCATGCGGCTGGAGCCAGGCGTCTCGGTAATAGTGGCGCCAGGCACACCGCCCTCGCGGATGACGAACTCGTTCTTTTTGTCCCAGGTGATGCCGTCCTCGGAAATGCAGCCGCGCGTGCCATAGGGCGGGCGGCGATAACCGTAGACGCATAGATAGCGGCCGTCCTGCAACGGGATCGCCTCATGGGGATAGCCCCAGATATTGGTCCATTTCGGCGGCGTCCAGCTGAAGCCGTCATCGTCCGAGAAGATGACGACAGTGTTCTTGGCGTCGCTGGTGGGATTGACGTGGGTGCGCAGGAAGCAAACGAGTCTGCCGTCCTTGAGCCGCAGGATCGCCGGCTCCTCGTAGTCGATGATGCTGGCAGGATCATAGGCCAGCGTCGAATAGTATTCCCAGTTGAAGCCGCCATCGTCCGAGCGCATCAGCGCTGAGCGCGTGCTTTCGCCCTCACCTTCCTCCTCGTAGCCGTGAATGCGGCCGTAAAGCCCCATCAGCAGCGATCCGTTCGGCATTTCCCAGCAGCCGACGCGACAGCCGCCATGCTTCAGGGGCCGGATGTTCACGGGCATCGGCTTGGACCATGTGGCACCGTCATCGGTCGAGCGGGTCACGAAGGTGCCAAGGCACCCTTGCATCTTGTAGGCCCAGCTCCAGTCACCCCATTCCTTGGTTACGGGATGGCTCGACCACGAAACGCCTTCAGGCCTGATGCCGCGCTTGAAAAAGCCCGTTATCGTCATATTGACGATCAGTGTGCCGTCTTTCAGCTGGCAGATGCCGCAATCCCAATTGCCCTCGGTGTCGCTCCAAGGCAGCACGACCTTTGACTTGCTCCAGGTCTTACCGCCGTCCTTGGAACGGATGATCAGCGTCTGGCCGCTGTCGTGGTGGAACGAATAGCGCTCCTCGTTGATCACGGCGGCAAGCTCGCCATTCCGTAACAACCGCATGGCGACCTGATTCACGCAATGTTCGGGATGCTTCAGCATGGTGTGGTGAGCGATATGTTTTGGCTGGATCATGGGTTTCGACGCCTCTGAAAGGAGCGCCTAGTTTGCCGGCAACTGGCGAGGGATCAACTGACGGTTTCGGCCAGAAACTTGACCGATCCGGATATCTGCTCGCCGCTGGCAAGACGCAAACCGCTTGCCGCATCGAACATATGCACATGCTCGGGCCGCACGCACAGCCGGAGTGCCGAGCCGATCGCCGGCAGCACACGCTCATTGAGCAGTACCGTGATCTTCATTCCGGCAAGGTCGGTGACCAGCTGCACCTGGGCACCCAGCGGCTCGACCGTTTCCACCCGGCTTTCGAATCCGCCGGAGCCGGCGGCCAGCTCCAGATGCTCGGGACGGATGCCAACGATCACGGACTGCGATGCGGGACCTGGCGGCCGCGCTGCGAGGGCGATCCGAACCTCGCCGACCATGGCGGCCGCCGCGCCGCCATTGCGCATCAGTTCGCCCGGAAGCAAGTTCATGGCCGGCGAGCCAATGAACTCGGCGACAAACCTGTTGGCCGGTCGATCGTAGAGATCAAGCGGCGCGCCTATTTGTTCAATTGATCCGGCCCGCATGACCACAATCCGGTCAGCCATCGTCATGGCCTCGACCTGATCGTGCGTGACATAGATCGTCGTCGTCTTCAGCCGCTGATGCAGCGATTTGATCTCGCTGCGCATGGCCACACGCAGTTTGGCATCGAGGTTCGACAACGGCTCATCGAACAAGAACACCTTGGGATCGCGCACAATCGCCCGGCCCATCGCGACCCGCTGGCGCTGGCCGCCCGACAGCGCTGCCGGTTTGCGGTCGAGCAATTCCGACAAGGCAAGAATGGCGGCGGCATCACGCACGCGATTATCGATCACATCGCGCGGAGCACCGCGCAGGCGAAGCGAGAAGCCCATGTTTTCGGCAACAGTCATGTGCGGATAGAGCGCGTAGCTCTGGAACACCATGGCAATGTCGCGCGCCTTGGCCGGAAGATCGGTCACGTCGCGGCCGCCGATGCGGATGGTGCCGATTGACACAGGCTCCAGGCCGGCGATTGATCGCAGCAAGGTCGACTTACCGCAACCCGACGGCCCGACCAGTGCAACAAACTCGCCGTCGGCGATCGCCAGCGAAATGTCTTTCAGGACCTCGACAACGCCGAACGACTTTCCGAGATGCTCGACATCGACATGAGCCATGGGAAACGCCCTGAAATTCGCGTGTTCTTATCTCCGTCAACGTTACAGAAGCGCGTGGTCAGTGCAAGCGTTTGGCCAAAAGCATCAAGTTGCTGTCTGATTTGACTAACCGATCGCCGGTCATGGCGTTGATGATTTGGGTTGCGGCCATCGTGCCGCAGCGCGATCGCGGAAGGACCCAAGGTGGCCCGGACCGATCGTCAACAAGATTGTACTCGTGGGAGGATCGTCATGTCGAACATTCGCTTAACGCGGCGCGATGCGGCCAAGTTGGTTGGTACCGCGGCACTCGCAGGGGCGGTCAACATGCCCTGGGTCCGGCGTGCCTCGGCCGCCGTCGAGATCAATCATTGGAGCTGGCTCGCTGCCTCGGACGGCGAAGTGTGGGGTCAGATGATCAAGGACTTCAATGCCGCCAACAAGGATGTCCAGATCAAAATGGATCTGGTGCCAGAGGATCAGTATACGACCAAAATCCTGACGGCGGCGGCCGCCGGCAAGGCACCGGATTTCGGCTGGGGTACCGCCGGCCAACGCGCGCAATGGGCCTCCGACGGGGTGATTCAGCCGCTCGACGATTTGGCCAAGAAAGCTGGCCTCGATCTCGGCGATTTTTCCGAGTTCTCCATCAAGCAGGCCCGGTACCCCAAATACGACAACAAGATATTCATGGTGCCCATGGACTTGATGAGCCTGCAGCCGGAAGTGAACATCGATCACGTCAAGGCGGCCGGCCTCGACCCTGAGAAGTTCCCGACCGATGGCGCGGGGCTCATCGAATGGGCCAAGAAGATGACCAAGATGGACGGCGACAAGGTTGCGCGCTCGGGCATCATGATGACGGCGTCCGGCGTGCAGCCGACCGTCACCTGGGGCATTGTCGCGGCACAGATGGGTTTCCAGCGCGCCAGCGACGATTTCAAGACCGCTTGCGTCAACGAGGACGCCGGCAAGGCCGCCATGCAGTGGGTGCTCGACCTGTTCGACAAGCACAAGGTCTCGACCCGCGACGTCACCGACCGCTACAAGGCTTTCGGCACCGGTCAAGGCTCGATCTTCTGGACCGGCCCCTGGACCATCAATGGCTATGTGACGCAGAAGCTGCCGTTCCGGACCTATCCCTTCCCGAACATCGGCGGCAAGCAGAAGACCTATTTCGAAATGGGCGGCCTTGAATTGTATGTCCAGGCGGACAAGGCGCGCTATGAAGGGACGATGATGGCGGTCAAGTGGCTGTCGGACAACAGCAAACTGTGGACCACCAAGGGCCGCGGCGCGTCGCCCAGGAAGTCGATCCTGAGCCTGCCCGACTACAAGACGGCCGGCGCCGACTGGTCGGCCCGTGGCGCCTTTGTCGATGGCATGGCGTTTGCGACCGAAGGCGAGATCCCGGTCCTGGCGGGGCCCGACTTCACCATCTATTCTGGCGGCAACTTCCTTGCCAAGACGCTGGAAGGTGTCTGGGCCAAGTCAAAGACCATCGATCAGGCGATGAAGGAGATCAAGGCGCAGTGGCAGAAGGGCCTCGACGCAGGTTGAGCCAAAGGTACAGCATCCCGTGCCGGTCTCCTTCTGCCGGGGCGGGATACCCTTTTTCACGATGGCGATCACGGTGCCGACAGAGCTTCCGATCCGTCGCGGCGACCAGTCCCAGATCGACTGGGTCGCCTATCTGTTTGTGGCGTTCTTCACGCTGCCATTTCTGCTCTTCAACATGCTTCCTATACTGTTTGGCGCCTATCTGTCCTTCACCAAATGGGGCATCTTTGGCGCGCCGAAATGGATCGGCTGGCAGAACTATATCGATGCCCTCCAGGATGAGTTCGTCTACATCGCGTTCCGCAATGTGCTGCTCTACGCGCTCATCATCGTTCCCAGTGTCGTCGTCCTGGGCCTCTCCTTCGCCATCTACGTCAACCAGCGCTGGCCGCTGGCCGGGCTCGTGCGCGTGCTGTTCTTTTCACCCTACGTCGTCTCGGCGACGGTGATCGGCCTGGTCTGGGTTTGGATCCTCGATACCCAGTTCGGTATCGTGAACAGTTATCTGAAGGCCGTCGGCATCGGCGCAATACCCTGGCTGACAAGCATGAATTGGTCGCTGATCGGCGTCAGTATCGCATCGGTCTGGTGGGACCTGGGGCTTGCCTTCATCCTCTTCCTGGCCGCGCTGCAGGATGTGCCCAAGGACCTTTACGATGCCGCCGAGGTCGACGGCGCGAGCCTCTGGCAGCGCCTGTGGTTCGTGACCCTGCCGCAGTTGCGCCCCGTCATCAGCATGGTCGTCACGCTGCAGCTGATCGCGTCCATGCGCATCTTCAGCCAAGTCTATGTGATGACCAATGGCGGGCCGGCCTCGTCCTCCTCGTCGGTGATCTACTACATCTATTCGACGGCCATCAATCGCCAGCTGTTCGGCTATTCGGCGGCCGTATCCATGATGCTGTTCGTGGTCATTCTGGTCGTCACCATGACGCAGCGCTTGTTGATCAGGGAGCGCTGATATCTTGGCGATCGATACCATCCACACACCCGAGCTGACGCTCCTCACCCGGCGCGTCAACCGTTGGCTCCGGCGCTACAACATGCAGATCGCGGACATTCCGGTATGGCTTCTCGGCCTCGCCTTCGCTCTGCTGTGGGCCATGCCGTTCGTATGGATGATCTCGACCTCGCTGAAATTCCCGCAGGACGTGATGACGGTCGACATTGAATGGTTCCCGCGGCGCATCACCTTCGGCAACTATGAAAAGATGTTCACGGACTACCCGGTGCTGAGGTGGACCCTGAACAGCATTATCGTCGTGACGGCAAGCACCGCCATGTGCGTGGGCTTTGGCGCACTTGCCGGCTATGCACTCGCACGTATGCGCTTTCCCGGCAGCGGCTTGCTGTTCCTGCTCTATGTCGCCTCGCTGATGGTGCCGATCGAGGTCTATATCGTGCCCTTGCTGCTGGCTGTCACCAAGCTCGGCTGGACCGACACCTATGCGGCGCTGATCTTTCCGACCGTCGGGAATGTGCTCAGCGTCTTCATCTTCCGGCAGTTCTTCCTCAACTTTCCAAAGGACCTCGAAGATGCCGCCAAGATGGATGGCGCCAGCCATCAGCGCATCTTCTGGACCATCGCGCTGCCGATGGCGCGCGCGCCGCTGATCGCTGCGACGGTGATCATTTTCACGCTCAACTGGAACAATTTCCTCTGGCCGCTGTTAGCGACCTTCAGCGAGGACATGAAGGTCTTGCCGGTTGGCCTGGCCGCCTTCACGCCAGTGCTGGGGACGCACACGCAGCTTGAGGGTTTTGCCCTCTCCATGGCGGGCGTAACACTGCTCAGTATGCCCAGCGTGTTGCTGTTTTTCTTCCTGCAGCGCTATTTCATCCAAGGCATCGCCTCCGGCGCTGTCCGGGGCTGATGCGGGACTTAGCGGAGCCTGTAAGCGATGCCGATACCTCGACACCATCTGTTCGTCGACAACGCGTTCGTGCCCGCCGCCAGCGGCGAGACCTTCACGACCATCGATCCGGCGACGGAGGAGGTCATCGGCGACGTGGCTCGCGGCGGCGCTGCCGATGTCGACCGCGCCGTCAAGGCCGCCGCCGCTGCCCTGCGCGGACCCTGGCGCGAGATCACGCCCTACGAGCGCGGCCGGCTGCTGTTCGGCTTTGCCGACCTCATTGCTTTCCACCGCGACGAGCTGGCCCGGCTCGAAACGCTCGACGTCGGCAAACCGTTGAAGGACTCCCTCGGCGACATCGACGGCGTCGTTACGACATTGCGTTACAATGCCGGGGCCGCCGACAAACTCCAGGGTGAGACCATCCCGCTCGGGCCCAAATTCGTCGACTTCACCGTGCTTGAGCCGCTTGGCGTCACGGCGCACATCGTACCCTGGAATTTTCCCCTCGGCATGGCGATGCGTGGCATGGCACCGGCCCTCGCCGCCGGTTGCACCGTGGTACTGAAACCTGCGGAGCAATCACCCTTGTCGGCCTTGAAAATGGCCGAACTCGTTGCCGAGGCTGGTTTGCCTAAAGGCGTCATCAACGTCGTCACGGGGCTCGGTGCCGAGGCCGGCGACGCCCTCGTCCGCCATCCAATGGTGCGCGGCATCACCTTCACCGGTTCGGTCGCGACCGGCCGCAAGATCCTCGCCGCCGCTGCCGATGGCATCAAGCCGAGCGTGCTGGAGCTAGGCGGCAAGAACCCGATGATCGTGTTTGCTGACGCTGATATCGGCCGCGCGGTGGACGATGCGCTGGCCGGCTCGTTTGAGAATTGCGGTCAGGTGTGCTCGTCGTCATCACGCTACTTGCTCCACCCGAAAATCCGCGACGAATTCATCGATCGGCTCGGCGCCAAGGCCGCCGAGCTCTCGATCGGTCCTGGCATCGACAATCACGATCTCGGGCCGATCGTGTCGGCGGCACAATATGCCAAGGTGCTCGGCTATCTCGAACGCGGCCGCTCAGAGGGCTCCCGGACCCGTTTTGGTGGAAGCCGCCCGCGCCATCTGCAGCGCGGCTACTTCGTCGAGCCGACCGTTCTTGATCGCGTCGACCCAGCCAGCGCGGTCGCGCGCGAGGAGATTTTCGGCCCGGTGGGCGTCGCCATCGACATTGCCGACGAGGCCGAGGCACTGCACATTGCCAATGGTCTCGGCTACGGCCTGTGCGCGGGCATCTACACGCAGGACATCTCGCGTGCCCTTGCCATGGCCGGCAAGCTGGAAGCCGGCTCGGTCTGGATCAACGGCTGGTGGATGGGAGGCGTGCAGGCCCCGACCGGCGGCACCAAGGACAGCGGCATCGGCCGCGAACGAGGCCTTGCCGGTTTGCGCAACTATGTGCAAGTCAAGAACATCGCCGTTCGCCTCTAACCGGCACTGGAAACACAAGCATGGCCGGCCGCCTGAATCGTCCGAGCACCCTGCATCTCAACCCCACCGATCCGCTGGTGGTGGCGCTGGATGACCTGCAGCCTGGAGCGCCACTTGGCCCGCTGGGCGTGACGGCGGCTGAGCCGATAGCCAAAGGCCACAAGGTGGCGATCACCGCCATCGCTGCCGGCGACCATGTACGCAAATACGGCCAGATCATCGGCACGGCCACAGCGCCGATAGCGGTCGGACGGCATATTCATAGCCACAACCTCGCCTTCGAGCCGAGCACGGTCGACCACAGCATCGGCGGTCACCGGGTCAAGCATCCCCTGCTGCCCGAGGCGAAGCGCGCGACTTTCCAGGGCATCGTGCGCGCCGACGGGAGCGTCGCCACGCGCAACTACATCGGTGTGTTGACGACCGTGAACTGCTCGGCGACCGTGGCCCGCCTGATCGCCGATCAATTCCGTGGCCCCGAGGCACTTTCGGCGTTCCCCAACGTCGACGGTGTCGTCGCGCTCACCCACGCGCTTGGCTGCGCTGCCGCCGAAACGAGCGAGGCGACCGAGCTGTTGCGCCGAACACTCGGCGGCTATGCGCGGCACCCGAATTTCGCCGCCGTGATCATTGTCGGCCTCGGCTGCGAGACCAACCCGATTGACCGTCTTATGGCAGAGGAAGGGCTCGACGTGAAAGGGCGTGTCCTGCCTTACGTCATCCAGGAGATGGGCGGCACCAACGCGACCGTGCGAGCGGGCGTCGAGCAGATTCGTGCCATTCTCCCCGCGGCCAACAAGGCAACGCGCACGACCGTTTCGGCTGCCCACCTCAAGCTCGGCCTGCAATGCGGCGGCTCGGACGGATTTTCCGGCATTACCGCCAATCCCGCCCTCGGGCGTGCCTCCGACCTGCTGGTCGCCAGCGGCGGCACATCGATCCTCAGCGAAACCCCGGAGATTTACGGTGCTGAGCACATGCTGCTCGGTCGCGCCGTCGATGCCAATGTCGGCAACAAGCTCATCGACCTCATCACATGGTGGGAAGCCTATGCGGCCAAGCACGGCGACACGCTCGACAACAACCCGGCGCCCGGCAACAAGGCGGGTGGGCTGACGACGATCCTGGAGAAGTCACTCGGGGCGGCGGCCAAGGGCGGCACCAGCGATCTGGTCGAGGTCTATCGCTATGCCGAACCGGTCACCAAGCCAGGTTTCGTGTTCATGGACACACCCGGCTACGATCCTGTCTCGGTCACCGGCCAGGTCGCGGGCGGCGCCAATCTCATCTGCTTCACCACGGGCCGCGGTTCTTGCTTCGGCTGCAAGCCGGCACCAAGCCTGAAACTGGCGACCAACACCACCATGTTCAACCGTATGCGCGAGGACATGGATCTCAATTGCGGCGAGATCGCCGACGGTGCCGTTACGATCGAGGAAATGGGGACGCGCATTTTCGCGGCCCTGCTGGCAACCGCATCAGGCGTCAAGTCCAAAAGCGAAGCCTTCGGCTACGGCGGCGACGAGTTCGCGCCGTGGCATTTCGGTGCGACGCTATAGATCGCGGAACCCCGGGGCGCCGTGGGCCGCTTGCTTTGCCAACAGCGGCCATTCGATTGCAGACCCGCTTATACCGAATAACCGATGTCCCGACGTGTGAAGCCCCTTCAGCCTGTCCTTCTCCCCATAGCGGGAGAAAGACAAGGTGAGGGAGTGAATGCGGGTCCGACCTGCTGTGGCTGTGATGGGTCGCAGGCGATCTGCATCGTATTCTGAGATGTCATGGCCGAGCGACTGGTTACTTTTTCGGCGATGACGACAACCGCTCTTCCAGAATTATCGTGACCGTGTCTCCCGCCTTCTTCTGGAGCATTTTGCAGAGTGCGGCCTTGACGGGTAGTTTGTGCGTGCCGTCGCCAAGCGCCATGAACGAGCTTGCGAATGTGTGTCCGTCAACGGTCCCCTTAACTTTCACGAGACCTCGGGTGCCGAAATATTCGGCTGAACCATCCATGATCACATAAGTCCAGCCGCCCTTGTTCGGACTCTTGCGCAAGACGGCGGTGAACATCTTGTTCAGCCTGGTCATGCCAGCTGTCCTTTCGCGCCGCTCTACCAACAAATCAGGAACGCGCGGCCTACACCCCCTCGACCAGCAGCACCGCGCCTTTGGCGCCCTTCACCCGCACCCGCGCGCCGGCCGCCGTGTCGGGGCCGACCGCGTTCCAGAAGGTATCGCCGATTTTCACCTTGCCGCGGCCGTTGACAATCGGCTCGGCGACTTCGACCACCTGGCCCGCGAAGCGGTTGCCGGCCTTGTTGAGCGTGCCACGGTCGGTGATCGACACCCCGTAGCGCAGCACCAGCCGCGCGAACAAGCCCAGCACTAGCGAGGCCAGCGCGAACAGGACGAGCTGAAAGCCGACATCGAGATGCACAAAAAACAGCGTGAGGCCGACCAGCCCCGCGGCGAGCCCGAGCCACAGCAGGAAGGCGCCGGGCGCCAGGATTTCCAGCATCAGCAGCAGCGCGCCCGCGCCGAGCCACACCCAGACCGCGCTGGCGCCATTGAGGATGTCCAGTGACATGAGGGTCTCCCTTAAAGGCCAAGTCCACTGTTCTTCCTCCTCTCCCCGCAAAGAACGGGGAGAGGAGAAAAGTCAGCTCCCGACTTTTGGCACCGTGCCGTCGCGCCGGCCCGCGCCGTTGGCCGCCGCCGGCCCGCCGCCGAACGTTTCCTTGGCGATCTCGCCGATGCCGGCGATCGAGCCGATGAGACTGGCTGCCTCCAGCGGCATCATCAGGATTTTCTGGTTGGGCGAGCGGGCGATCGACTCCAGCGCCTTCACATAGTTGTTGGCGACGAAATAGTTGATCGCCTGCACGCTGCCATTGGCGATGGCCAGCGACACCACCTCGGTCGCCTTGGCCTCGGCCCCGGCCGACCGCTCGCGGGCCTCGGCGTCACGGAAGGCGGCTTCCTTGCGGCCCTCGGCGGACAGAATGTTGGCCTGCTTCTCGCCCTCGGCCTTGAGGATGGCGGCTTGCCGCAGGCCCTCGGCCTCAAGAATTTGCGCCCGCTTGTCGCGCTCGGCCTTCATCTGCCGGCCCATGCTTTCAACGAGGTCGCGGGGCGGGGCGATATCCTTGATCTCGATGCGGGTGACCTTGAGGCCCCAGGGCTGCGTTGCGTCGTCGATGATTTTGAGCAATCGGTGGTTGATGGCATCGCGGTTGGACAAGAGCTCGTCCAGGTCCATCGAGCCCATCACGGTACGGATGTTGGTGAGGGCAAGATTGGTGATGCCCTGCTGCACGTTGTTGACCTCGTAGGCCGACTGGGCGGCGTCCAGCACCTGGTAGAACGAGATGCCGTCCACCCGCACCTGCGCGTTGTCCTTGGTGATGACCTCCTGGCTGGGGATGTCGAGCACCTGCTCCTTCATGTTGATCCGGTAGCCGATGCGATCCATGAACGGGGTGAGGATATGCAGGCCCGGTTGCAACGTGCGCGTGTAGCGGCCGAACCGCTCGACAGTCCAGTTCGAGCCCTGCGGCACGACCTTGACCGTCGACCAGAAGATGATGAAGAGAAACAGGACGAGCAGCGCGATCGGCAGCGTGGTGAAGAGAACAGTGGGGTCCATGAGGGCCTCCGGGGTTGGAATTCATTGGTCGAATTCACGCGGCAAATGTGGGGATCGGAAGGGTCGAATACCAGAGTGCGGCGTGGCGGATTGGTGAACTGAGGGTTCCCCTGTAGGTTGCAATAGCCTTGGTCGCTGACAGGGCCGAAGAAGTTCAAATCCACCAGGGCCAGTCCCCGGCAGGCCAGAATAGCCCGTATTGCCATGGCTGGTACGGCCTAGCGCTGCGGTTCCAGCAACCCCTCTCCTTCTCCCCGAGGGAGAAGGGACGATGGAGCATCGTCCGTCCCGCCTGCGCCCCCTCTCCCTTGGCGAGAGGGTTGGGGTGAGGGGTTGCTCAATTCGCTGAGGGTGAGCCGCCATCCGTGATCGCCCCCGATCGCCTTCGGGATGACGCGCACCACCCCGTCGTGCTCTTATGCCTACACCCAAGACCTGCTCGGGCATAGGAGGCTCCTCATGGTCGATACCCGCGCGCTGTTGGACCAGACACCCGTCGCCGCCGGCAGCGCCCACCGGGCGGGCGGGCGCGCGGGCCGCAAGCAGTTGCGCGCCATCCCGGTCCCGTCGTTCAAGACGCTGGTGCGCAACATCCCGGTCTACGACATCCTGCCCGACGAGGCCGTCGAGCTGATCCACGAGGAGTCCTGCCGCATTCTTGAGGACGTCGGCATCGAGTTCCGCGACGATGAGGCGGCCGTCATGTGGAAGGCGGCGGGCGCCTCGGTCACCGGCTACCGGGTGCGCATCGACCGCGCGCAGCTGATGGAGCTGGTGGGCAAAATCCCGCCCGAGTTCACCATGCACGCCCGCAACCCCGAGCGGACGGTGCGGGTGGGCGGCAAGAATTCCATCTTCGTGCCGATGTATGGCGCGCCCTATGTGCGCGACTTCGAGGGCAAGCGGCGCTATTCCACCCGCGAGGATCTCTACAATTTCCACAAGCTCGCCTATCTCTCGCCGCAGCTCCACTCGACGTCCTCGATCATCTGTGAGCCGATGGATGTGGCCGTGCCCAAGCGGCACCTCTCGATCATGTATGGCTGCCTGCGCTGGTCGGATAAGCCGTTCATGGGGATCGTCACGGCCAAGGAGCGCGCCGAGGACGTGATGAAGATGGCCGGCATCGTGTTCGGCGAGGCGTTCGTGCGCGACAACACGGTGATGGCGTCGGTCATCAACTGCAATTCGCCGCTCGTGTGGGACCGTACCATGCTGGACGCCGCCAAGGTCTACGCCGCGCACAACCAGCCGCTGCTGATCTCGCCTTTCGCCTTGTGTGGGGCGTCCACGTCGGCTTCGACGGTTGGCGCCATCGCGCAGGTCAACGCCGAAGCGTTGGCGGGCCTGGCATTTACGCAATTGGTGCGCGCGGGCTCGCCGCAGGTCTACGGACAATTCATGGTGACCGTGGACATGAAAACCGGCGCGCCGATGGGCGGCACCCCGGAGGCGGCGCAGATGACGCTGGTGATGGGCCAGCTCGCGCGCAAGTACAAACTACCGTTCCGCACGTCCGGCTTCCATGTCGGCTCCAAGCTGCCCGACGCCCAAGCGGGCTACGAAGCCAACATGCTGATGCACGCCGCGATCCTGTCCGGCGCGCACTACATCTGGCATGTCGCGGGCTGGCTCGAAGCCGGCTTGTGCGCGTCCTATGCCAAATTCATGCTCGACTGTGAGCAATTGGGCGCCTGGTACAAATACGCCCAAGGCATCGACGTTTCCGATCTCAAGGACGCCATGCAGGCGGTCCGCGAAGTTGGCCCCGCCGGGCATTTCCTCGGCACCGCGCACACGCTCAAGCACTTCGAAAACGCCTTTTTCCTCCCCAGCATCATGGACTTCAACAATTTCGAGCAATGGTCGGCCGCGGGCGCCCAGGATGCCGAGACCCGGGCGCTGGCCAAGGCGAAGGCGATGCTCGAGACCTACGAGGAGCCCAAGCTCGACGAAGGCAAGCACGAGGCGCTGCGCGCGTTCATGGCCAAGCGCGAGCAAGAGCTGCCGGACAATGTGAGTTGAGCCAACGGGGACACACTGTTCATATTCGGCCATCACTGGCCATCCTTCCAGATTGTTGCCCTTACCGCCGAATATGAACAGTGTGTCCCCGTTTCCGACCCGCAAGAGATGACCACATGAAAATCACCGACCTCACCACCTTCATCGTCGGTAACCCACCACCTAGCTATGGCGGGCGCTATTTCCTGTTCGTCAAGCTCACCACGGACGATGGCATCACCGGCATAGGCGAGGTGTATTGCGATACGTTCGGGCCGAAGGTGATGGACGCGGCGATCCGCGATGTGTTCGAGCGCAATGTGCTGGGCACGGACCCGTTCCACATCGAGACGCTGTGGCGGCGGGTCTACGGCACCGGCTACACGGCGCGGCCGGACGCGACGCTGATCGGCGTCCTGTCGGGCATCGAGATCGCGCTGTGGGACATCAAGGGCAAGGCTTGCGGCAAGCCCGTGTACGAATTGCTGGGCGGCCAAGTGCATGAGCGGCTGCGTAGCTACACCTACATCTATCCCGACGTCAGCAGGGGCGAGGACTCCAGCATCTACTGGAATGCCGAGCTGTCCGCCGAGCGGGCGGCCGAATACGTGAAGCTAGGCTTCACAGGCATCAAATTCGATCCGGCAGCGCCCTATTCGGCGTTCGATCCGCGTCAGCCGTCGCTGGAGTCGCTCGCCTTGTGCGAGAAATTCGTCAACCTCATCCGCCAAGCCGTCGGCACCAAGGCCGACTTGCTGTTCGGCACCCACGGGCAATTCACGGTGTCCGGCGCGCTCCGGTTGGCCAAAAAGCTGGAGCCTTACGACCCGCTCTGGTTCGAGGAGCCGACCCCACCGGAAATGCCCGAGGAAATGGCGCTGGTGGCGCGCGGCACCTCGATCCCCATCGCCACTGGCGAGCGGCTGGTGACCAAATACGAGTTCGCCCGCGTGCTGGAATGCCGGGCCGCCTCCATCCTGCAGATGGCGCTCGGCCGGGTCGGCGGCATCATGGAGGCCAAGAAGATCGCCGCGATGGCCGAGGCGCACTATGCGCAGATCGCCCCGCACCTTTATTGCGGGCCGGTGGAGGCGGCAGCGAACATCCAGTTCGCGGCGTCCTTGCCCAATTTTCTCATCCTCGAAAGCATCCAGACCTTTGGCGGCTTCTATGCCGAGCTGCTGAAAAAGCCGATCCGGTGGGAGGACGGCTTCGTCATCCCCTCGAGGGAACCGGGCCTCGGCATCGAGCTCAACGAGGCGGTGGCGCTGGCCCATCCGTACACGGGCAAGGAACTGCACCTCGAAATGATCAACACGCCCATCCTGTGAGGCCGGGCAACAAACATGCGACTAGGTTGGGGTTGCCCCCTCACCCTGTCCCTCTCCCCGTTGGGGAGAAGGACAGGGTGAGGGGGCGAGATGGGTCGCGACCTAGGAACGCCAGCATGAGCACGCACACCAGCCTGACCATAGACAGCCTCGGCAGCCAGGGCGAGGGCGTCGCCGAGGTGGATGGCCGCAAGGTGTTTGTGCCGTTCACGCTGCCGGGCGAGCGGGTGGCCGCCGAAGTCGAGGGCGAGCGCGGCACGGTGGTGAGCATCGTGCAGCCAAGCCCGGACCGGATCGCCTCTATTTGCCGTCATTTCGGTGCCTGCGGAGGCTGCGCGCTGCAACATGCCGGCGCCACGCTCTACCGCTCCTTCAAGCGCGACCAGGTGGTCCATGCCTTGAAGTCGCGCGGGTTCACGGATGAAATCGCCATCGCGGACCTTGTGCCGATCGCCCCTGGCACCCGCCGCCGCGCCGCCTTCGCGGCAGGCCGGGACGGCGATGTCGTTTCGCTTGGCTATCACGCCGCCCGCTCGCACGCGCTCGTCGGCATTGAGGAATGCCCGGTCTTGCGGCCCGCCATCGTCCGTGAACTGCCCCATCTGCGCGCTCTGCTGGCCATGGCGTTGGCGCGCAAGGCCACGGCCGAACTTTATGTCACCGACACCGGCCACGGTCTCGACGTGTCCATCGAAGCAGGTGGCGTGGAAATGAACGCCAAGCGCCGTTCCGCGCTCGGGGCCTGGATGAGCGCGAGCCCCGCAGTTCTCCGATTGGCCGTGGATGGCGAGCAGATCGCCGCCCGCAGCCAACCGGCGATGTCGTTCTCCGGCCACCCCGTCGCGCTGCCGCCGCGCAGCTTCCTGCAAGCGACGGGAGAGGCGGAAGCCGAGATGATCCGGCTGATCGGCGAGGGGCTCGGCAGGCTCAAGAAGCCGGACCGGATCGCCGATCTCTTCGCCGGGCTTGGCGCGTTCTCGCTGGCGCTGGCCGAGCGCAATGAAGTGCTCGCGGTGGAATGGGACACTCCCGCCGTGGCCGCACTAAGCGCCGCCGCGCGTCAACCGGGCCTGCGCAAGCTCGACGTACTGCGCCGCGACCTCTTCCGCGAACCGCTGTCGGCGCGCGAGTTGGAACCCTTCACCGCCGTGGTGTTCGACCCGCCGCGCGCCGGTGCCCAGGGCCAGGCCGAACAGCTGGCGGCGTCATCCGTCCGCACCGTGATTGCCGTGTCGTGCAACCCGGCCACCTTCGCGCGCGATGCGCGAACGCTGGTGGATGGCGGCTACCGGTTGGAGAAAATCACGCCAATCGACCAGTTCCTGTTCTCGGCCCATGTCGAACTCGTCGCCGTGTTCAAGAGGCGCGCGTGATGACAATATAGCGAGAGTTCTGCCCGCGCCACCCAACATCCCCCTTGAGACGCTCGCATTGCTCGCTGCTCAGGATGAGGTCGCCGGAGCCGCGCTAACCCCGTCTACAGACCATTGCCCGCCTCGACCGCCGCGGGATACCGCGTGCCACTGTCGCCGATCCACGTCACAGTCCTCGGCTTGGCGTCCAGATCGCCGGTCACCGCATAGCAGACCCAGGTTTCGTTCGGCGGCCATTGCGAGCAGAACCTATCGCCCTGCACCGCCCAGGCCCCGCGTGACAGCGGCTCGGCGCCACGCGCATACGCGGTGCCGCCGCTGGTGTCGAAATACTGCTTCCAGGGCCCGCGCTCGCTTGTACCGGTGGCGGTATTGCCCGCGAGCAGGGCGGTGATCTCGGCGCCCTTCAGCGCACGTTCGGCGGCGGAGGCACCGCCGGCGAGACCGGACAGAATGGCGATCAGGGCGAGGGGGCGCATGGGAGTCGGGACTTTCGTTGTTCTGTAAGATGCTGTCGATCCGAAATCCCCACCGCTTCCCGGAATCTGATGCGCATTTTTGCGCGGCAGATATCCGGGGTCGTTACCGGGTGCGGATCGATCGCAACTGGCGCTGCATCCGTCGAAAGAGGCCGTGGAGTGAAAACCACGATCCGCCAAAGGCGCGCAAGGATATTCGTCGCAGGAAAAACGTGCACCGAATTCCGGGAAGCGAGCGGGTACCTTCGCACGACGGTCTCAGCCGTTCGAAAGCCAGCAGGATCAATCGGCTATCGCGGTGCTCATGGCACGCGCGGTACGGACGGTCGCCGACTTGATCTTATCCATCTGGGCAGCGCTCGTACCGGCCAGGAATGGCACGCTGACAACCGCCACCGCTTGGCCATTGCCGGCAATGACCGGGGCACCATAGGCAAGGATGCTCGGCGCCGTTTCGCCCTTGTCGTCAGCCCAGCCACGCCGCTTGATGCTTGCGATTTCGGCCCGCAACTGCTTTGCGCTGCACAGGGTCCTGGTCGTATAGGCCGGCAAGGGACGGCTCAGCCAAAAGTCGATGGTGTCGTCCGAGAGGTACGCCAGCAGCAATTTGCCGGCGGCGCTGGCGTGCACCGGCATCCTTTGGCCGGCCGCCACTGTCAAGGCATACTCGCGCCGCCCCTGGGCCGCGGCGATCACGACCACCCCATCGTCATCGAGCACGCTGAGCTTGACCCCTTCGCCGAGTTCGGCGGCCAGCCTGTCGAGATAGGGCTGGCAGGTGGCCGCGATAGCCGCATCGCCGAAGCGCGTGGCGGTGTGGGCGGCAAGCGACAGGAGCCTTCGGCCGAGGTGGTAGGCGCCGTCATCGTCGCGCCGCACCACATCGTGGCCTTGGAGCGAATTGAGCAGCCGGTAGACGGTCGTCCTGGGCAGCACGAGCGACTCCGTCAGCTCTCGAATGGTGCGCCCGGCGGCATACCGTTCGAGTTCGCCCAGCACATCCATCATGCGGTCGATGATTGGGATTGTATGTTTCTTGGCACCCGATCCGTCCGTCGCCGCCATCGTTCGATCCGCGCTCCGCGTCGGTTGACTTTGTCCCCGGTGACGCTAGCATGGCATATTGAACAATTGTAGTTCATATTTGGATTGAATGCCGGACCCCTGGGCCTGCCATGAAGATCGTGTCGCAGAAGGTATTCATCGCCAATGTCTCGCGCACCAATTTCGTCTTTGTAAAGCTGCTTACGGACGATGGCATCCACGGCGTCGGGGAGGCCACGCTGGAGTGGAAGACCAAGACCGTCGTCGCCGCGCTGGAAGACCTGGAGCGGGCCGTCGTCGGCCGCGATCCCTTCGCCATCGACGCCACCATTGAGCGGCTGCATCGCGACAGCTATTGGCGCACGGGCGCGCCATTCCGTACCGCCCTTGGCGCCATCGAGGCGGCCCTGCTCGACATCAAGGGCAAGGCGCTTGGCGTACCGGCGTTCGAGTTGCTCGGCGGCAAGCATCGCGACCGGGTGAAATGCTACGCCAATCACTGGTTTCATGGCGCCTCGTCGCCACAGAGCTATGCCGACAATGCCCGCAAAGCCGTCGCCATGGGTTACCGGGCCCTGAAGTGGGATCCATTCGATGTCGCCGATCTGGAAATGGATCGCGCCCAGCGGCGCCAGACAATCGAAATCGTGGACGCCGTGCGTGACGCCGTCGGCCCGGATGTCGATCTCATGCTCGACGTGCATGGTCGCCTGAACGTGCCGACGGCGATCGCCATGTGCCGGGAGCTGGCCCGTTTCGACCTCGCCTGGATCGAGGAGCCGACGCCGCCCGAGAGCATCGATGCGCTGGCCGATGTGCGGGCACGCAGCCCAGTGCCGATCGCGGCCGGCGAGCGCTGGTTCGAGCCCCTGCGCGTGCTGGAGGCGCTGAGCAAGAGGGCCGTGGACATTCTGCAACCGGATGTTTCGCATGTCGGCGGGCTTGGCGAGTGCAAGCGGATGGCCCACCTGGCGCACCTGCACATGATCCCCGTTGCGCCGCACAACCCGGTCGGGCCGGTGATGAACGCCATGACGCTGCACGCCTCGGTCGCGATCCCCAATTTTTCCATCTTCGAGACCGTCTCGGTTGATGTGCCGTGGCGCAAGGACCTGGTGCGCGAGACGTTGCGGTTCGAGGATGGACACATCCTGGCGCCGACCGCGCCCGGGCTTGGCGTGGAACTCAACGAGGACGCCTGCCGGCGCTATCCTTATGCGGACTACGATGTGCCGCTGTTCGACGGCACCATGACGACCAGCGGCGTGGCCTCCGCAACGGCAAGGCCGCCGGGCAGGCCATAGACCGGCCCCCAGTCGAAAGGACACCGCGATGCAGCCGAGCGCGCAGATCCACGACATCGCCCGGCCACCGCGCGACCTGTGCGATGCGCTGGCCAGGATCGGTTCGGCGACCGCCAGCAGCGAGCTCAGCCTGATGGGCATCCGCGATCCACATATTCGCGGGCCGATGGCACTGAAGCCGGGGCGGTCGGCCGCCGGCCCCGCGCTGACGCTGCAATTCATGCCCAAGCGCGAGGATCTCTATGGCGGCAAGGAATATGACAACCCCGAACTGCAGTTGCATCGCCACGTGCTTTATCCCGCCCAGGCCGGGGACATGGTGATCGTCGATGCGCGCGGCGACATGGGCAGCGGCATCTTCGGCGAGATGATGCTGACGTTTCTGGCCGGCCGTGGCGGCGCCGGCGTGGTGGTCGACGGCTGCATCCGGGATTCCGGGGCGGCAAGGCAGCTCGACCTCGGCATCTGGGTGAGGGGCGTGACGCCGAATTACCATGCCCAGACCAATATCATTCCGTTCGCCGTCAATGTGCCGGTCGCTTGTGGCGGGGCGCTGGTGATGCCCGGCGATATCGTCGTGGCCGACGACGACGGCGCGGTCGTGGTGCCGGTGGCCCTGGCCGCGCGGCTGGTGGAGGTATGCGGCAAGCACATCGAATGGGAAGAATTCTCGCGCCTGCGCCTGTCGCAAGGTGGGGACTTGCGAAAGTACTACCCCCTGGCGCCTGAAGCCGAGGCCGAATACCAGTCGTGGCGAAAGTCGCGGCAGTAACTCCATAAATATCTTGAAGTATTTTCCAGCTGGTCTGGCGCAGCCTGTCGCCTCAGTCCTCTCCCCTCCCCCTTGTGGGGAGGGGCCGGGGGTGGGGGTACACCGCAAAAAGGGCTCCGCTTCTCACCCCCACCAGGCGCTACGCGCCTGCCTCCCCGCAAGGGGCAGGCAGGGCAATTGGGTCGGGTGACTCAATTCAACTGGAACCGGCACTAGAGCCGTTTTCGATCGAATGAAATAGCCGCCGACACGGCGAGTTGCGGCGCCTACGTACAACTCAACCCCTCACCCCAACCCTCTCCCCAAGGGAGGGGGCGCAAACGGGACCGCCGGTGAGCCTATCGTTCCTTCTCCCTTTGGGGAGAAGGACAGGATGAGGAGTTGAGGCTGGCGCCGGCGGGTGTGTCCGCACGGTCGGAATGTGCACTAGCAACCGTCACCGCGCGGCCCAGAGCGCGCCGCGCTCGAAGATCGTCGCCATCTGCGGCACCTCGAACTCGTCGGCCATGTGACCGAGCGCGCTGTAGAACACGCGGGCCTTGCCATAGCGGCGCTTCCAGACCACCGGCATCACCACGCCGCCGATGCCGGCAAAGTGCTCATCCGTGAACGTCGTGGTCGCCAGCACTTCGTTGCTTGGATCGACATGCATGTAATATTGTTCGGAGCGGTAGGCGAAACTCTCGATGCCCTTCATGACCGGATCGCTTTGCTTGGCGATGTCCACCCGGTAGTCGATGATGTTGCCGGGATGGGCGACCCACTGGCCCCCCGTCATGAACTGGTAGTCGGGTTCCTGGCGGAAGCTGTCGCACATCGAGCCGTGGAAGCCGGCAAGTCCGGTGCCATCGCGCACGGCTTGCAGCAGGGCTTTCAGCTCAGGTTTCTCGATGGTCGTCATCGTCACGACCGGGACGATCAAGTCGAAGTTGCCAAGCTCGGCCTCGGCCAGAACCTTGGTGCCGGCCTCCAGCCGGACCGCGAAATTGCTCCGCTCCAGCATCGCCTTGACGATCGTGGCGCTGCGCTCGGGCGTGTGCCCGTCCCAGCCACCCCAGAAAATCAGCGCCGATTTGCTCATGCCGCGGCCCTTGCCTTCTTTTTCAAGCGGGCGATGGCCTCAAGTTGCAGGCAATCGGGCATGATCTGCATCAGTTCGATCCGGTTGCCGTCGGGGTCCTCGATCCAGGCCTGCCAGTTCTTGTCGGCCGCCATCTTTTTCTGGATGGTGAGAGGAATGCCGACTTCCTTCATATGCGCGATCGTCTCGTCAAGGTCCTCGACGCCGAGGCAGATGTGGTTGATGGCGACGGCATCCCGATCGGGCGCGCGCGTGCCGACGCCATCGGGGAACAGCTCGAGATACTGATCGTCGATGATGCGCAGATAGACGAGCCAGACGCCCGGGCTGCCGTCGGGCTTGGGCAGGCGCATCATCTCGGCAAGACCCAGCTTGTTGACGTAGAAATCCAGCGACTTGTCGAGGTCTTTCACCTTCAGCGCCACGTGGGCGAGTTGCTTGAAACCAGGCATGATCTTGTCCTTTGTGATGGGAGCGTCGCGCTAGCGCAGCGTCAGCGCTTGTGGCTTGCCGCCGGCCTTGAGGTTGGCCTCGGCCTTGTACTGGATGCAGTCCGGCGCCATCTCCATGATCTCGATGCGGTTGGCGTCGGGATCCTCGATCCACATGCCGCGATTGCCGTCGATGCCGGCCTTGGGATTGCGCGGGCGGCTGAGTTTGATGCCGGCCTTGTTCAATTTGGCTTCGGCGGCATCGGCATCGGAGACCGTCAGGCAGAGGTGAAAGAGGCCCGTTGCATGGGAATTCTCGGCGGGCACGGTTCTGTCCTTGCCGCCAGGGAACAGCTCCAGGTACAGATTGTCGTTGATCCGATGATAGACGATCCAGGGCGTGCCCTTTTCGTCGAGCAACCGGAGCATCTCGGGAAAGCCGATCGCGTTGTAGAAGGCAATGGATGCGTCCAGGTCCCTGACCTTCAACGCAATGTGGCCGAGGCCGTCGAAAATCGCCATTTGTGTCTCCGGGGGCGGATTGCAATTCGGCAGAGCGCGTGGCCGGCCCCGACGATTCGGGGCCGGCGGTTTCAAAACTCACTTGAAGACGGCGGCGTATTCCTTCTTCAGCATGGCGATGGCATCGTCCGTGCTCATCTTCGGATCGCCCTGGAATGTATACAGCGTGTTCCAGACCGAATTGATCCAATCGCCGTCGCCGATGTAGAATGGGTTCTCGACGCTGAAGCCGGGCTTCTTGAGGCTATCGAGCACCAGCATGTTGCAGGCATCGAGCTTGTCGGTCGGCACGTCGATGCGCACCGGGCTCGAGCCCTTGTGGAAGGCGAATTCGGCGTTGATCTTGGGATCAACGACCGTGGCCGCGAACTCCTCCTCTGCCTTGGCGGTCGCCTCGTCGACGCCACCGAGGATGCCGAAACTGTCAACCGTCACCGACAATGCCTTGGTGCCGGGCAGGTTGATGCAGCCAAAGTCGACCCCGAGTTCCTTCTTGTTGGCGCGCCACTGGCCCTTCATCCAGTCGCCGTGGAACTGCATCAGGGCCGTGCCGTTGATCACCGTGTTGGTGGTGTCGTTCCAGGCGCGGTTGACCCAGCCGGCGTCGGTCTGGCTGGCGATCTTGCGGAACATCTCAAGCGTTTCGCGCACGCCCTTCTCGTCGAACACCTTGGGGTCGGGCTTGCCGCCGTAGAAGCGGTTGAAGATCTCCGGTCCGGCGATGGCGGCCAGCAGCGGATGGAAGGTGTAGCCAGCCTGGAAGGTGTTGCCGCCCATGGCGATGAAGGTCTTGCCCTTGTCAGTGACCTTCTTCTGATCCGCCCACATATCATCGAGCGTCTTCCACTTGGTGGGATCGATGCCGGCCTCCTCGGCCACCTTCTTGTTGTAGTAGAGGATGCCGTCGATATGCACGGCAGTCGGCACCTTCAGCACCTCGCCGTCGATGGTGATGGCCTTCAGCACGGTCTCGGGGAAGGCCTTGGTGGCGCCGATCCTGTCGAACAGCGGACCGACATTGTAGCTCTGGCCTTTCTTCTTCAGATCACGGTAGAAGCCGGCATCGGCGGCGATGAAGAGATTGGGCGGCGTCTTGGCGACGAAAAGGCTGACCAGCGGGCTTTCGCCGGCCGTCTCATGGGGCACCGAGGCGGCCTTCACCGCGTTGCCCTTGGCCTCGAAGGCCTTGACGATGGTGTTGAGCGCCGCCATCTCGCTCTCGTTCGACCAGGTATGGAACAGCGTGAGATCCGCGGCCTGGGCCACGACCGGCGCCACCCCGAGCGCGAGCACGATACCGAGCCCCGCCAGTTGTCTCCTTGACATGTTTCGCTCCTTTGTTTCTTGGCCTACAATCGCCGCCCGGTCTGGGCGTCGAAGACGTTGATCCGGTCGAGCGGAAAGCTCGCCCTGAGGCGATCGCCCGCCTTCAGTTCGCGCGCGCGCGCG
>Ga0075028_100000112_pt1 | contig 28586 bp, 24 predicted proteins | sample LitLauG_LLR_2014_FD_71390 | JGI IMG/M metagenome (GOLD analysis project Ga0075028, IMG submission 71390) | Freshwater sediment microbial communities from Pennsylvania, USA - Little Laurel Run_MetaG_LLR_2014 | ecosystem: Environmental > Aquatic > Freshwater > Creek > Sediment | place: USA... | reverse complement strand
ATGTTGAAGTCACCGGGATAACACTGAGCGAGGAGCAGTTGGCGGTCGCGCGCAACCGCGCCGCCGAGCAAAAACTGGAAAGGCCAGTACGGTTCAAACTCCAGGACTACCGGCGCGTCAGCGGCCCATTCGAACGGATCGTCTCGGTCGGCATGTTCGAGCATGTCGGTGTCAATCACTATGCCGCCTATTTCCGCAAACTGCGCGAGTTGATGACCGATGATGGTGTCGCTGTTGTGCATTCGATCGGCCGTTCTGACCGACCCACGGCCACCAATGCCTTCATCGAAAAGCACATCTTTCCCGGTGGCTATATCCCCTCGCTGAGCGAAGTCCTGCCAGCCATCGAGAAATCCGGCCTCCACGTCGCCGACGTCGAAATTCTTCGCCTGCACTACGCCGAGACGCTCCGCGAGTGGCGCCGCCGGTTCCTGGCCAACTGGCAAAAGGCTTCAGAGCGCATGGGCGAGGAGTTTTGCCGAATGTGGGAATTCTATCTGGCTGGCTCTGAAACCAGCTTTCGCTATCAGAACTTGATGGTGTTCCAGATCCAGCTCACCCGCAAGGTCGGGACCTTGCCATTGACACGCGACTACATGACCGAGGAGGAGCGCCGGCTGAAGGCTCGCGATGCGGGAAGCTTCGCGCCGCGGTTGGCTGGCGAATAATGCTCGTCTCTGAGTCGCGGCGGGTCAACAAAATTGCCGGCACCGCGAACGATTTCTGTCGATGCGCTGTGCATAGCGGGGACGGACTGAACAAGCCCGGCCCCGGCCGCCGCAACCCAATACGAATCGGCTAGGGTCAGCCCATGACCCTCGCCAAGCTAGCCAAATCCCTTTCCGCCGAGACCACCGACGCCGCAGCCGATGCTGCCTTGGTGCGGAACGCGCCCCACAATCTGGAAGCCGAGCAGGCCCTGCTCGGCGCGGTCCTGGTCAACAATGAGGCTATCGACCGGGTGACTGGGTTCCTGGAACCTCTGCACTTCTACGACCCGCTTCACGCCTCGATCTTCGAGACGATGGGCAAGCTCATTCACATGGGCAAGCAAGCAACCCCAATCACCCTGCGCACTTTCTTTGAGACCGCCGAACCGCTGGGCGAGATCACCGTGCCGCAATATCTGGGGCGTTTGGCCGCCAACGCCACCACAATCATCAACGCCCACGACTACGGGCGTACGATCTACGATCTGGCCATCCGTCGCCAGTTGATCCTGATCGGCGAGGAGCTAGTCAACACCGCCTACGATTCCCCCGTCGACAATCCACCGAAGGAGCAGATCGAGGAGGCCGAGCAGCGGCTCTTCGAACTCGCCGACAAAGGCAAATACGGAAAAGGGTTCGATTCCTTTTCCAACGCGCTGATCGCGGCCATCGAGATGGCCAATAACGCCTATCAGCGCGATGGCGGTTTGTCGGGTATCGCAACGGGGATGCGCGATCTCGACGGCAAGATGGGCGGGCTGCAATCGTCCGACCTCATCATCATCGCTGGCAGGCCTTCGATGGGCAAGACGGCGCTGGTGACCAACATCGCCTTCAACATCGCCAAGGCCTACAAGGCCGAGCGCCAGTCTGATGGTACCGAGAAGGTGCTTAATGGCGCTGTTGTCGGATTCTTCTCGCTGGAAATGTCGTCCGAGCAGCTGGCCACCCGAATTCTAGCGGAGCAAGCGGAGATCCCCTCGGAGAACATCCGGCGCGGCAAGATTTCAGAGGACGAGTTCCGGCGGCTGAAGCAGGCCTCGATGGAGTTGAACAGCATCCCGTTCTACATCGACCAGACTGGCGGCATCACGATGGCGCAGCTCGCGGCCCGGGCGCGCAAACTGAAACGCCAGCGCAATGTCGGCCTGATCGTGGTCGATTATCTGCAGCTCATTTCTGGCTCGAGCAAGAACAGCTCGGACAACCGGGTTCAGGAAATCACCCAGATCACCACCGGCCTCAAGGCGCTGGCCAAGGAACTTTCGGTGCCGGTCATCGCCCTCTCCCAGCTCAGCCGCGCGGTCGAGCAGCGCGAGGACAAGCGGCCGCAACTCTCGGACCTCCGCGAATCGGGCTCGATCGAGCAGGACGCCGACGTCGTGATGTTCGTGTTCCGCGAGGAATACTACGTGCAGCGCTCCGAACCCTCAGTTGCCAAACCCGAGGAATACGCCAAGTGGCAAGCCGAGATGGAGCGCGTTCACGGCATGGCCGAAGTCATCATTGGCAAGCAACGTCACGGACCTACAGGCACGGTGCGCTTGGCCTTCCAAGGCGCCTACACCCGGTTTGGCGACCTCGCCCACGACGCCCAGGCGGCTCTGGAACAACACGGCCGGCGGCACTAGCGGCTAGGTCTTTGTCACCAATTCGATTACACCCTATTTTGTCATCCTCGCGCATTTCCCGAGATGACAGTTTTTGCCACAAGTACTGAGCCCGCATGGCCAAGCGCGCCGCAAACTACGTCTGCCAGGCCTGCGGTGGCGTGTCTCCGCGCTGGGCGGGCAAGTGCCCGGCCTGTGATGGCTGGAACACCCTGGTCGAGGAGGCCGAAACCGGGCTGGTTGCTGTGCCGGGAGCGCCCAAGCCACAGACGCGCGGCAAGACGCTTGCGTTTGAGACACTGAGCACCTCGGCGGAGGAAGCACCGCGACTTCCCACCGGCATCGCTGAATTGGACCGGGTGACGGGCGGCGGCCTTGTGCCAGGTTCGGCGCTGCTCATTGGCGGCGAGCCAGGCATTGGCAAGTCAACGTTGCTATTGCAGGTGGCTGCCGCCCTCGCGGATCGCGGGCGCAGCGCCCTCTATTTCTCGGGCGAGGAAGCGGCCGCCCAGATCCGCCTGCGCGCCCAGCGCCTTGGCCTCACCAATTCACCCGTGCTGCTGGCCGCCGAAACCAATCTCAGTAACATCCTGGCGACGCTCGCCAAGGGCAAGCGTCCTGATCTCGTCATCATCGACTCTATCCAGACCCTTTGGACCGATGGGCTTGAGGCGGCACCGGGAACCGTCAGCCAAGTGCGCGCCGCCAGCCAGTCGATGATCCGCTATGCCAAACAGTCGGGCGCTGCCGTGCTGCTGGTGGGCCATGTCACCAAGGACGGTCAGATCGCGGGCCCCAAGGTCGTCGAGCATATGGTCGACACGGTGCTCTACTTCGAGGGCGACCGGGGGCAGCCCTACCGCATCCTGCGCACGGTCAAGAACCGTTTCGGCGCCACCGACGAAATCGGGGTGTTCGAGATGGCGGCCAGTGGCCTCAAGGAGGTCGCCAATCCGTCCGAGCTGTTCCTGGGTGACCGGGGTGGCATGACCCCTGGCGCTGCTGTCTTCGCCTCAATCGAGGGCACGCGGCCGATCCTGGTCGAATTGCAAGCGCTGGTGGTGCAATCGACCTTGGGCACGCCTCGCCGCGCCGTCGTTGGCTGGGATGGCAGCCGCCTGGCGATGCTGCTGGCGGTGCTAGAAGCCCGCTGCGGCATCGGCCTGGGCGGCCATGACGTCTATCTCAACGTTGCTGGCGGCCTCAAAATCAGCGAGCCGGCAGCCGATGCCGCCGCCGCCGCGGCCCTCGTTTCGTCATTTTCCGGAGTTCCGTTGGCGCCAGATAGCGTCTATTTTGGCGAAGTGAGCCTATCTGGCGCCCTTCGTCCGGCTGGCCACACGGCCTCCCGTCTCAAGGAAGCCCAGAAGTTGGGCTTTAAGCGGGCGGTGATGCCGGCGGGCGGCGAGACGGAGTTGAGCGACGCTGGAAAGTTCAAGGTCGAGCGGGTAGCGCATCTGCGCGAGTTGGTCGATCGACTGCGCTAGGTCTCGTCGACCAGCAGTCGCCGGCAAGGGTCATCGAAAGGAAGCGGTACAATGTCCGGGGCTTTCACCCCACTTGATCTAGGTCTGGCTGTGATCGCGCTGATCTCAGGGCTGCTGGCAATGTATCGCGGCCTCACGCGTGAGGTTCTGTCCTTGATTTCCTGGGCGCTCGCGGGTGCTGCCGCCTTCTATTTCGTGTTCTACCAGAAGCCGTTTGCCCAGACCCTCGCCGACAAGTTCTTCAGTGGTACGCTGATGCTTGCCCAAGCTGGCGGCGGCATTTTGATTTTTCTCGTTTTTCTGGTCGTTGTTCATCTCTTGACCGCGCGGTTTTCTGACCGGGTCCTCGACAGCCATGTCGGCATCATCGACCGCACGCTCGGCTTTGCTTTTGGCGTTGCGCGTGGGTTCCTGCTGGTGGTGATCGGCTTTGTTTTCTACACCTTCCTCACCGATGAGAAGAAATACCCGGTCTGGGTCAAGGACGCCCAATCACTCCAACTCCTCCAGGACTCGGGCCGGCCAATTCAAACCATGATGGCGGGCCTGGCGGAATATGTGACCAATAAGTTCGGCAACCGAGGGCAGGCCCAGCAACCCACCGCCGCACCCGCCGCGGACGAAACCCAGGGCACCAATGGTTGAGCGTGAGGCATGATGGCTACGGCCAACGGAGTAGATGCGATGCTGGTTCGAGTCTTAGCTGCCGCTGCCTTGCTGGGGCTGGCGCCGATCGCCGTGGCCGGACAGATCAACACAGGCGGCGAAACAGGTGCCTATCACGCCACCTTCTGCCCGCCGCTGGCCGAGGCCTTGCACAAGAACAAATTCGATTTCACCTGCACGGCGTCGGATGGTTCGCTGGAAAACATTCAGCGAGCCGCGGGTGACCCCACCCAAATTGGGTTCTCGCAACTCGATGCCTTTTCGCTTCAGTCTGAAGATCTGGGCGCGCCAAACCTGTTCACGCGCGTCCGCTCGGACATTGCGCGCGAGTGCGTGTTCATGGTGACGCGCAACCGGGGGATCACCAATTTCGGTGAAGTCGCCAGCGTCGCCCAGCAGTTGAGATTTGTTTTGCCGCCAGCCAAGAGCGGCAGCGTGGCCACGTTCAGGGTTCTGCAACGGATCGACCCGCAGGGTCTGGGTATGGCGCGCAACATTACCTATGCCAGCACCGTGGACGACGCCATCAACGAAGCGCTGAAGTCGGACGACACCTTCACCCTTTTTGTGCAGTTTCCCGATCCGAACAATGAGCGCTTCAAGTTGATCGCCAAGCAGGGTGGCAATATCGTGCCGGTCATCGACCGGGCGATCCTGCGGCAGGAAGCCGATGGTGAGAAGATCTATTTTGCCGACGAAACAGAGATCACGCCGGCCAAGTGGACGAAATCGGCCGCCAAGATTGTAACTTCCTGCACCCCGATGCTGCTGTTCACCGGCGCCAGCGATCGGATCGCCGATGCCAGCGCCCGCAAGGACCAAGACGATCTCGTGCGGACCATCCGGGCCCTGCCGTTGGCCGATCTTCGGCCAAAAGAGAGTGTCTTGGCCGCACTCTGGCGACGAGGCGCGGCGCTGTCCGCGCAAGGCGTCGAGAAACTGCTGGCGTTAAGCGACAAGGCCCGCGAGCAGGCCAAGCCAACTCTCGATGCCGCAATGAAGAAGGCCCAGGAAATGTCTGCCGAGGCCCAGAAGCAAGCCAAGGGCCTGCTTGACAAGGCCCAGAAGGCCACCAAAACCGGCGACGGCACCAGCAATTAATCCATGCCGGAGGACGGAACGCCTTGGCGGATCCTGAACCTAATCGCAAGCGGTTCGCCAACCGGACGGTCGTTGTCACCGGTGCATCGCGTGGAATTGGCAGGGCGGTGGCTACCGCCTATGCCAGCGAGGGTGCTCAGTTGATTTTGATCGCGCGAACCCGCGGCGGGCTCGTGGAGGCCGACGACGAGGTCCGCCAGGCGGGTGGCAGCGCGACGCTTGTCGAGATGGACTTGCGCGATGGCTCCAAGCTCGACGCCCTCGGCCCCACGCTATTCCAGCGCTTTGGCCACGTCGATGTGTTGATCGCCTGCGCTGGTGTCCTTGGCACGCTAGGCCCGCTACCGCATTTGAGCGATGCCGATTGGAACGACGTTCTGGCCGTCAATCTGACCGCGAATTGGCGGTTGATCCGCACACTTGATCCTCTGCTCCGCCGGGCCGAAGCTGGCCGTGCGGTGTTTCTGTCATCCGGATCAGCGCACAGCTGCCGGGCCTATTGGGGACCTTACGCGGCGTCCAAGGCCGCATTGGAGGCGTTGGTCAAGGTCTACGCCAATGAACTCGCAAGCACGCCGGTCCGCGCCAATATCCTGGATCCGGGCGTGGCGCGAACCGCAATGCGAGCCAAGGCCATGCCGGGAGAAGACCCTGACATGCTCCCCGGCCCATCCGTCCTGGCACCCGTGATTCTGGCGATGTCGCTTCCAGGTTTCACGAACAACGGCACCCTGGTACGTGCCGAGGATCACGAGTTGTATCCGCCTAAATTCCGGCGGCGCTAGTGCTGCCTCTAGTTCCCGTGGAGAGGCCACCCAACACCGGACAGACTGAATCTCGACGCTCCGCCTTTGCATCGGCGGCAGAAAAGGAATAGGTGTCGCGCCATGAAAATCCGCCGATTCAGCCTTCGATTCCCCCTTCGCCATGGCACTCGCCGATTCGTCGGCTCCGCGCCCGTGGTCTGCCTCGCATTGGCGTTGGCATGTGCGTCCGTCGCTTGCGCCCGGGCCGAGGCCCCCTTGGATACCAGTTCAGTGCTTGGCACTTACCTGGCCGCCCGCCTCGCGCAGGAATTGCGAGACACTGAGGCCGCAAATGTGCTGCTCAAGGTCGCCCTCGACCGCGATCCCGGAAACGCACAGCTGTTGGATCAGGCATTCATTTCCGAGGTTATGGGCGGCAGCTGGGTCAAAGCGGTTGCCTACGCGGGACGAGCGGTTACCAGCGATCCCGGCAACCACCTCGCCCATCTTGTACTAGGTGTTGACGCCTTCAAGAGCGGTCGCCTGGGAGAAGCCGAAAAGCACTTCGGGGAACCTGGCAACACGCCCATTGCCGTCATGGCACGAGCTTGGGTTCTTAACGCCCGCAAGGATGCACGGGGCGCCGGCGCCCTGCTGGCTGCGATCTCCGACCCCAACTGGGTTGGCCTGTTTCGCAAATTCCAGAGCGCGCAGATGGCCGACCTTGAGGGCGATAGCTCGATGGCGGCCAAGCTCTATCAGGAATTGGTGACGAGCAATCCCAACGATTTCAACTTCGCACTGGCCTTCGCTCGCCATGCATCCCATTTCGGCGACGATAAGCTCGCCAGCGAAATACTCAGCAAGCAGGCTGCCACGTCAGCACAGATACACCCGCTGGTCGAGGCGGCACTGGCCACCGTCGGCAAGGGCGAGATGCTGCCACTGGAGGTCAGCAATTCGGCCGAGGGTTTGGCGAGTACCTTTTACGGCTTCTCGCAAGCTCTCAGCGGACAGGGTGGTGTTGACCTTGCGTTGATCTACACTAAGCTTGCCTTGCAGCTGAGGCCGAACGATCAGAAATCGTTGTTCTCGCTGGCGACAGTCTTTGAACAGCTCAAGCAATATGACAACGCCATAGCTGTCTATAAGAGTCTGCCCACGGATTCACCGCTTCATTTCGATGCCGGCATCCGCGAGGGCCTCAATCTCAATGCGCTCGACAAGACCGATGAGGCAAAGGCCGCGCTGCAGGCGTTAGCCGATCCGGGACAGAACGTCGCGCCAAGCGCGCCGGAGACCCGCGCCGCGCTGCACGCCGAAATCGAATCGCTCGCGGGGGTCAGCGAGCACGAGCGGGGCGGCAAAATTGTCTTGCTGCAACGGCTGCTCTCGCAGGCCGGGCTGGCTGATGGCGGCGGCGATGGCAACTTCGGTAACGTCACGCGACACAGCATTGCACAGTTGCAAACAAGCGCTGGCCTGCAAGAGACCGGCGCCTTCGATGCCCCGACACGCAGGGCGCTCGAGGATCGAATTATCAACGCTGCTCCGGCGGCCACCAAGCCGTTGGCGACCGACAGGCTGATCGACCTTTATACCACGATCGGCAACATGCTCCGTGGGCGCAAGAACTTCGCGGAAGCCGCCGACGACTACGGCAAGGCGATCGCCCTGATCGGAACAGCCGCCAAGCCCAATTGGGACCAGTTCTATTCTCGTGCCGTCTGCTTCGAGCGGCTCAACCAGTGGGCGAAGGCCGAACCTGATTTCTTGAAGGCGATGGAGTTGAATCCGGACGAACCCCTGATCCTCAACTATCTCGGCTATTCCTGGGTTGACCGCAACGAACACATCGACAAGGCCCTGGAACTCATCAAGAAGGCGGTCAGCCTCAAGCCGGACGATGGATATTACGTCGATAGTTTGGGCTGGGCCTATTTCCGCATGGGTCGCTACCCCGAAGCGGTGGAGCAGCTGGAGCACGCGGTGGAGCTGAAGGCCGAAGACCCTGTTATCAATGACCATCTGGGCGATGCCTATTGGCGCGCTGGCCGCAAACTCGAGGCCCAATTCCAGTGGAGCACATCGCTTAGCTCCAAGCCGGAGACCGAAGACGTGCCCAAGTTGCAGGAGAAGCTGAAGAATGGCCTGCCACCGGAACCGGGTGCGGCCACGGCGGCTGGGACTGGCACGGCACCGGACGCTTCGACAAGCAGTGAAAAACCGAAACAACCGTGACTTCTGGTCCCGTTTCGCTGGAGCGCAAGCCTTGTGGCCGCCGGATAAGCGAGATTGCGCGCGCCAAGGTAAACCTGACGCTTGAGGTGCTGGGGCGACGTGCCGACGGCTACCATCAGCTTGCCAGCCTCGTGGCCTTCGCCGGGATCAGCGATGAATTCGAACTGGTGGAAGCCTCAAGTTGGCGACTCCGCTGCCGCGGGCCGATGTCAGGCGCCATTGTGGGGGATAATCTGGTTGACCGGGCGGCGAGGGCTGTCCAGAGCGCGTGGCCTAGTGCCGCGACAGGCCACGCCGAATTGCTGAAAGTGCTGCCGGTCGCAGCGGGTATTGGCGGGGGTTCCTCCGACGCCGCTGCCGCGCTCCGGGCGCTCCGAAGGCTCAATGCAGCCACGCCCGGCGCCCCGGATTGGCTGTTGCTCGCCCGCCAGCTTGGCGCCGACGTGCCCGTTTGCCTGGCCAATTGTCTTGCCTTCGTGCGCGGTGTCGGCGAACAAATTGATCCCATCGATATTCAGGTTGTGTTGCCTGCGGTCCTGGTCAATCCGGGTGTGACCTTGTCAACCGCAAGCGTGTTCGCCGATTTGGCCGCACCACCGCTTCAACCAGAGGCAGACGATGCGGCCACTCCAGAATTTCGCGACGCTTCGCATCTGCTCGACTGGGTCAGTGCGGGCCGCAACGATTTGGAGGCACCCGCCTTGCGATTGGCACCTGCGGTCGGACGGGTTCGCGCTGCTTTGTTAGCATCACCCGGATGCCGCCTCACCAGGCTTTCTGGCAGCGGTCCAACATGCTTTGGCCTGTTCGAGACCGATATGCTGGCGCAAGCTGGCGCCAGCTCAATTGCACACGCGCATCCCGACTGGTGGGTGCGAGCGACGGTCTTGAGCTGAGCTGTGCGATGGTAGACCGGATCGACTGGCTTTGGAGAGATCCGGTCCTATGGTGGCCTACGCCCTAGCCGAGCTTGCCAATCGCGACCGCCACGTCGAGCATCCGGTTCGAGAATCCCCATTCGTTGTCGTACCAGGACAATACGCGAACAAGCTTGCCATCAACAATCTGGGTTTGCGTCAGATCGAAATTCGAAGAATAGGGATTGTGGTTGAAGTCGACTGAAACCAACTCCTCATCCACGACACTGAGGATGCCCTTCAGGTCACCGGCCGATGCAGCCTTCTTCATCGCCTCATTGACTTCCTTGACCGTGGTTTCGCGGCCTGGAATGAACTTGAGATCGACCACCGACACATTGGGCGTCGGTACGCGCATCGACGAGCCATCCAGTTTGCCGGCAAGCTCTGGCAGGACCAGGCCCAAGGCTTTGGCCGCTCCGGTCGAACTCGGGATCATGGAAATCGCGGCAGCACGGGCACGCCGCATGTCCTTGTGGGATTGATCCAACAGCCGCTGATCGTTGGTATAGGAGTGGATCGTCGTCATGTAGCCGGCCTTGATACCGATCAGATCATTAAGAACCTTGGCGACGGGAGCCAGACAATTGGTGGTGCACGAACCGTTGGAAATGATCCTGTGCTCGGCCTTCAACTTGCCGTGGTTGACGCCGTAAACGACAGTTAAATCAGCGCCATTGGAGGGGCCGGAGACAAGCACGCGCTTGGCCCCCGCTTCCAAATGCATGGCTGCCTTGTCCTTGTCGGTGAAGATACCGGTGCATTCCAGCACCAGATCAACGCCGAGATCCTTCCATGGCAGCTTCCTGGGGTCCTTCTCGGCCAGAACCTTGATCGGCCCGCCGCCAACATCGATACTGTCGCCCGAGACCTTCATCTCGCCATGAAACTGTCCGTGAACAGAATCGTACTTGAACAGATGGGCGTTTTCCTTAGTGGTCGTGAGATCGTTCAGAGCCACCACTTGCACATCAGAGCGTTTACTCTCGGCCAGCGCCCGCAGCACATTGCGACCGATACGCCCGAAGCCACTGATGCCAACCTTGACAGCCATGACCACTACGCTCCTCATAGTTTTAATCGCGCCAACTTGCCGGCGCGAGCGCCCGCCCAATGCGGTCGCTATAGAGGTGCACATTGGTCAGCCCTCATGCGCCTGTCAACGGCATTCAAAGCGCTTTTAATGCCGGGTGAAGGGGTGCATCAACTCCCTCAGGCGGCCAGCAATATTCGGCCATGGTTGCGTTTGACAGGTTAAGCACGGCCCTCAGGGGTTTTGGGCAGCATTGCGCTGAAGAGGACGTCATGGCCAAGAAATCAACAGGCAAGCCACCTGCCCGCGGTTCCGGTGCGGATCCGAGGAAGGTGGCAGGGCGTACCGCGAGACCAGCGCGACGCAAATCAAGCGGAGAGCGCCCAGTCACCGACACCCCCTTGGCGGAAGGCGAGCTTGCAACTGCGCGTGCGCGCATTGCTGAACTCGAGGAGGCACGCAACGAACTGTCGCGACGTATCGGAGCTGCGATCGCAACGATCCGCAAGCTGCTTGAGAGTTGATTGCCGGTTCGCGAACCAGCGATGGCAATCGGCGTTGAATGGCTCCATATTGGCGACGTGCAGGGCTGCGGGGTTCGTCAGGTCAAACCATTTCCCCAGGCCGATAAGATACGCAAGGGAGCTGTCCCTGGCCGGAGCCCTGGCACCGGACACACGGCGCCCACCTACTTAGTAGGACCATGCGGGATCTGAACCGACCAACGGCCGCTGTGGCTCTGCACGCTGACTTGCCGGCGGCCTTGACCTCTGCTCTATGACGCAGGACATGACCCAGCCGCCCGGTCCGCACCCAATCCCAGAAAAAGTCCGCCTTCGCCGCGAGGCGCTGGCGCGGCGGGCCACCGAGCACCGGCAAATCGCCGTGGAGGGTGCTGAACAAGTTCGCGAACAGGGCATCAGGTTGATCGCCGGTCTCGCTGGTGAGACTGTCAGCGGCTACTTGCCGATCCGCGACGAGGTGTCACCAATACCCCTGATGCAGGCCCTTCTTGCCGCTGGCCGCAGGTTGGCCCTGCCAACCATCCAGACCAAATGGTCACCTTTGACTTTTCGCGCTTGGCGACCAGGCGATCGGCTCTGTGACGCCGATTTCGGCCTCAAGGAGCCCGCGGTCGATGCAAACGAGGTGTTGCCCGATATCTTGCTTTTGCCGCTGGCGGCATTCGACGCCGAGGGCTACCGCATCGGTTACGGCGGCGGATATTATGATCGGACGCTCACTCTCTATCGCTCCCAACGGTCTGTCGCCGCCATCGGCATTGCCTTTGATTGCCAGGAGGTGCCAGCCTTTGTCCACGAGCCGCACGATGAGCGTCTCGATTATCTCGTGACGCCATCTGGCGCCCGTTCGTTTGGAACTTGACCCAAAATGCGCATTTTATTTCTGGGCGATGTCGTTGGCCGAAGCGGCCGCAACGCCGTGATTGACCACTTGCCCAGGCTGATCGAGCGCTACAAGCTCGATTTCGTCATCGTCAACGGCGAGAATTCCGCGGGCGGATTTGGCATAACCGAAGCGATCTATCTCGACTTGATCGATGCGGGCGCCGACGTGGTGACCACGGGAAACCATGCCTTTGATCAAAAGGAGGCGCTGGTCTTTATCGAGCGTCACGACCGGATGCTGCGCCCTCTCAATATGCCGGTGGGGACACCCGGCAAGGGTGTGGGTCTGTTCAAGGCCCGCAACGGCGCCGAGGTTCTGGTGATGAACCCGATCGGGCAGGTGTTCATGGGTGAGTATGACGGCCCGTTCGTCCAGATCGAACGCGAGCTGCTGGCCTGTCCGCTGAAGCACGGCGCCGACGCCATCGTCATCGACTTCCACGCCGAGGCGACCTCCGAGAAACAGGCACTTGGCCAGTTGGTCGACGGCCGGGTCAGTCTGGTTGTCGGCACCCATACGCACACGCCAACGTCCGACGACCGCATTTTACCCAAGGGAACCGCCTATCAGAGCGACGTAGGTATGTGCGGCGACTACAATTCAGTCTTGGGCATGGACCCCACCGAACCTATCTCCCGGTTCCTCACCCGTATCCCTCGCAGCCGTTTTGAGCCTGCAGGCGGACCCGCGACCCTCTGCGGCATGGCCGTCGAGACAGACGACGCGACTGGATTGGCCAAGTCGGCAGGAGCCCTGAGACTCGGCGGCACTCTCAGCGAACAGAAACCAGTGTTCTGGTTGGAGAGCGCACCTCCTCGTTCATAACGCCGCAGCCTGCATAACTTGCTGTTATTGCTTATTTTTTCTTGGTCGCGGTAACCACGCCAGCGTCCTTGACACCCCATGGGGCCGCAACTATGGTGCGCGGCGTCCGGCGTTCCACCGGCATTCCTGCCTCTGTTTCCGAGGCGCCTCATGTCAAGTCCAGCAGGCGGCGGCGACCGCGGCGAACTCAGCCCCGACGAGCGCGAGGCTTATGAGCGGCGTCTGTTGGAGTTGGGCAAACGGCTGGACGGTGTTGGGGCCAACAGGGCCAAAACACCGGCACCGAACGATGAAGTTCGGCGCAACCAGGCGTTGGGTTATGGAATGCAGATGGCGATGGATCTGGTATTGGGTCCGGTTGTCGGGGCCGCTATCGGCTGGGGACTGGATCGAGTGCTGGGGACCGCACCGGTTTTACTGCTCGTGTTTCTCGGCCTCGGCATAGCGGCTGGAATAATGAATCTGGTTCGGACCTACCGGCAAATCATGGCCGAGTCCGGTGGCGATATTGGCAAGGATTTGCCGGCAGGGCGCGATGGCGACGACGACTGAAGCAGCAACGACGAGCGCGACCGAGGCTGCCAAGGCAGCCGCTGGGGCAGCCGCGCACCATGGCGGCGGGTTGCCGAACCCCATGCACCAGTTCGAGATCATCCGCTACGTGCCGTTCAAGCTGTTCGGCCTCGACGCTTCCTTCACAAATTCGGCGTTGGCGATGGTGATGGCGGCAGCGCTCATCGTCGCCTTCATCTGGTATGCGATGCGCAATCGCTCGCTGATTCCGAGCCGTGTGCAATCGGTGGCGGAGATGGCCTACGAGTTCGTCGAGAACATCGTCAAGCAGACCGCCGGGCAGGAAGCCATGGGTTACTTCCCGTTTGTCTTCACTCTGTTCATGTTCATTCTGGTCTCAAACCTGCTCGGCCTCATCAACATTCCCGGCGTGTTTGCGCCGTTTACATCCACCAGCCACATCGTCGTCACGTTTGCGATGGCCGCGACGGTCTTCATCGGCGTGACGCTGATCGGCATCTTCAAGCACGGTCTGGGATTTCTCAAACTGTTCGTACCCTCCGGCGTGCCAGCGGTCATGCTGGTGTTGTTGGTTCCGATCGAAGTCATTTCATATTTCACAAGGCCCGTCAGCCTTTCGGTGCGCTTATTTGCCAACATGATGGCTGGGCATACCATGCTCAAAGTGTTCGGAGCTTTCGTCGGTGCCCTCGGCATCGTGGGCGGCTGGGCGCCGCTACTGTTCATGGTGCCATTCACTGGTTTGGAATTCCTGGTGGCGTTCCTCCAGGCCTACGTGTTCGCGATACTGACCAGTATCTATCTCAACGACGCCCTCCACATTCATCACTGAACCCTTCAAACAAATTCACCACATGGGAGACGATTATGGGTCCTGAGGCAGCAAAGCTCATCGGCGCGGGCATCGCGTGCATCGCGCTCGCCGGCGCGGGCGTTGGCATTGGCAACATCTTCGGCAACTATCTTTCGGGCGCCCTGCGCAATCCGTCGGCCGCCCAAGGGCAGTTCGGCAACGCGCTGCTCGGCTTCGCGCTTGCCGAGGCAACGGGCTTGTTCGGTCTAGTCATGGCCTTCATCATCCTCTTTGCGTTCTAGCCGGGGCCACGAATAAGTGCCCTGAGGACCGGTCATGCCGCAGCTTAAATTCCAAGACTTCCCACCTCAGTTGATCTGGCTTGCGATCACATTCGTCGGCCTCTACTTGCTTATGTCGCGCTGGCTCATCCCGAGCATCGGCACCGTTGTCGACGCACGACGCGGCCGTATCGACGGTGATATCTCGGACGCCAAGCGCCTGAAGGATGAGACAGCTCAGGCCATCGCCGACTATGAAAAGGCACTCTCCGACGCTCGGAGCAAGTCCGGCGCGTTGGCACAAGACGAGCGGGATCGGCTGAAGGCGGACATCGACGCCGAGCGAGCCAAGGTCGAGGCCCAATTGTCGGGCCGGTTGGCAGAGGCCGAGGCGCAGATCGCGGCGGCCAAAAATACGGCGTTAGGTCAGGTGCATGGTATCGCCGGTGAAACCGTGCAGACCATTGTGCAGGAACTGCTGGGCATCAAGGTCGAGAGTCATGAGGCGCTGGCTGCGGTCGCCCGCGCCCAGGACCGGTAGGAGAACACCCAATGCCCGAGCACGAGAGTTTTTTCAATCCCGAGTTCTGGGTCGGTGTCGCCTTCCTGGGCTTCGTTGCGCTGTTGATCTATTACAAGGTGCCCGGTCTGGTGGCCAAGGCCTTGGATGATCGTGCCGACATGGTTCGCAAGGATCTCGAGGAAGCACGTAAGCTCCGCGATGAGGCCGCCGCGTTACTTGCCGACTATAAGCGTCGGCTGGCCGGTGCACAGCACGAGGCAGACGCCGTACTTGCCCGCGCCAAGGAGGAAGCCGCGGTCCTCGCGGCCGAGAGCAAGACCAGCTTGACCGAGATGTTGGCCCGGCGAACCAAGCTCGCCGAGGAAAAGATTGCCCGTGCCCAAGGGCAGGCCACCGCCGAGGTTCGAGCGGCCGCCATTGAGGCCGCCTTCACGGCTTCGCATGGTGTCATCGGAAGCAAACTTGGAGGCGATGCCGGTTCTGATTTGGTGAACCGCAGTATCGCCGACGTTCGCGCCAAGCTGAATTAGATCGACAGGTGGCCATGAACGAACCGCCGACGGGTTCGTTTCATCGCGCAACCTGAGGCTTGCTGACAGCCAGCTGCGGAGCTATTGCCCGGAGACACCGATGGGAAAGCATTTTTCTCTGATGCTGGGAGCTCTGCTGCTGCTTTCGTTGGGCCCGGTACGGGTCTCGGCGCAAGACGCGAATACGTCGCCACCCGCTGCAAGCACGCAAGAAGCTCGCGACGCGGAAGCCAAGGCGGCTTGGGAAGCAGCGATGTCTGCTGCGGTCAAGGGTCCAGCCGAAGTGCCCTTCAAGGCACAGGCGGTTCTAAAGTTGCCGATTGGCTACATGTTTGTACCGGCCAAGGACTCCGATCGCCTGCTTCGTGCCTGGGGTAACAGCGGCGGCGGCGACGGCTTCGTCGGCCTCGTGACGCCGGGTGCGCCTGACGAGGACTGGTTCATCACCGCTGATTTTGTTGATGCGGGCTACGTCAAGGATGAGGAGGCCAAGAACTGGGACACCGAGGCCCTGCTCAAATCCTCCAGGGATGGTGTCGAAGCCGAAAACGCGGATCGCGCCGCCCGGGGCTTTCCCAAAATCCAGGTCGACGGCTGGATCGAAAAACCAACCTACGATGCCACTCAGCATCGGCTCATTTACTCGACAGCCCTCAGCGCCATCGGGGCTAAGCCAGAAGACGAACGATCCGTCAATTTCCACACCTATGCGCTCGGCCGCGAAGGCTACTTCGCGCTCGATCTGGTGACCGGCTCGAATAGTATCGGCCGTTTCAAGGACCGAGCGAAGACCGTGCTTGGCGCTCTCGACTACAATCCCGGCAAACGCTACGAACAATTCGTGGCAGGCACCGACCGGATCGCCGAATACGGCATCGCGGCCTTGGTGGCGGGCGTCGCGGCCAAGCAGCTTGGACTGCTCGCGCTCGCTGGCCTTGCGCTCGCAAAATTCGGCGGCGCGCTGGTTGCATTCGCCAAGCCGATCGGCATTGGCGCCGTCGCCCTGGTGGCGGGTGTCGGACGCTTCTTCCGTCGACGCAAATGATCCGGGCCGCCGGAGTGCATTGAATTGGGCACCATTCTCGTTCTGTTGACCAAGCTCAAGTTCGCCAAAGTCCTCCTATCTGTCGCGAGTATGGTTTTGGCCATCGGTGGCTACGCGCTGATTTTCGGTTGGCCTTTCGCCTTCGGCTTCGTTGCCCTTATCTTTTGCCACGAGATGGGTCACTACGCCGCTGCCCGGCAAAGAGGACTGGCCGTCAGCCTGCCGATGTTCATTCCATTCTTCGGTGCCTACATAACGCTGAAGGACCAGCCACACGATGCCGAGACCGAAGCCTATGTCGCCTATGCCGGTCCGTTCGTCGGCTCGCTAGCTTGCTTTGCGGTCTACTTCCTCTCGCGCCACTATGACAGCCGGCTGCTGCTGGCGTTGGCGCAGTCCGGCTTCCTGATCAATTTGTTCAACCTGATCCCAGTGTCCCCGCTTGATGGCGGGCGCATTACCTCTGTGCTCAGCCCGCGCATCTGGTTTCTTGGCCTGCCGGTGCTGGCGGCCTTCTGGTTCTATCATCCGAGCCCGCTGCTGCTGGTAATCGGGATTCTCGCTCTGCCCCGCCTCTTGGAAGCCTGGCGCTACGATCCTGCCGCGCCCGCGAACCGTGCCTACTACGGCGTTCCGTTGGCCACCAAATTTGAGTATACCGGGCTCTATCTCGTGCTGGTGCTTGTGTTGGCCATTCTGACCAATTTGCTGCACGCCGAATTGGCCAAGGGCCTGGGGCAATAAAAAACGCCGGACTCCCCGCTGGGTCCGGCGTCAGCATTCCGTCAGTTGCGATTGACGAAACCTCTACTTCTTGACCAACCCGATCACCACAAGCGCGATAACCGCGCCAATCACCGCGTCAATGATCTGGCCTAGTATACCGCCGCCGAATCCAAGCCCGATCATGGGCAAGATGAAGCCCGCGATCACCGAACCCACAATGCCGAGGATGACATTGCCAACCAAGCCAAAGCCGGCACCCTTCATGATCTGTCCGGCCAGCCAACCGGCCACGCCGCCAATGACCAGCCATACAATGAGACCGACGATATCCATGTAGCGCTCCCGTGTGATGTAGTCCCCAACGCCTGCACCAGCTGCACGGCGGCGATCTGCGCCCCTCCAGACAGGGGAGAGAATCACTTCTGCCAGCATCAAGCCAATGTCGATCTTGCTAAGAAATTGTCAATGGATTCCTGTGACTAAGCCGTGTTGTGGCTCTTGACAGAGGAAAACCAGACACAGGGCTACTCGGCGGCCTCGGCGTAATCGTCCATGGGCGGACAGGTGCAAACAAGGTTTCGATCACCAAATGCATTGTCCACGCGGGCGACCGGCGGCCAGTATTTGTCCGTGCGCTGCTCTCTCGTTGGAAAGAACGCCTGTTCGCGAGTATATGGCCGTCTCCATTCAGCGAGCAGCAGAGCGTGGGTGTGCGGGGCGTTCTTCAGCACGTTGTCGGTGCGGTTTGCCTTGCCAGATTCCACCTCGGCGATTTCGTGCCGTATCGCGATCATGGCCCCACAGAAACGATCAAGCTCGCGTTTGCCCTCACTCTCGGTGGGCTCGATCATGAGCGTATCGGGCACTGGAAAGGACAGCGTGGGAGCGTGAAAACCATAGTCCACCAATCGCTTGGCAACGTCCTCGGCGGTCAGGCCGGTGCGTTCCTTGAGCCAGCGCAAATCGACGATGCACTCGTGTGCGACGTAGCCGCCAGGTCCGGTGTACAGCACTGGAAAATGCGAGTTCAGACGCTTGGCGATATAGTTGGCGTTGAGAATTGCCATTGCGGTCGCCTGGCGCAGGCCAACCTCGCCCATCATGGCGATATAGGCCCAGGAGATGGGCAGGATCGATGCCGAGCCCCAGGGGGCGGCAGAGACCTGGGTTGCCACATCGCCGCTCCCTTCGACCACGACGTGACCGGGCAGATGCGGTGCGAGATGGGCGGCAACGCAGATGGGTCCCATGCCTGGTCCACCACCGCCGTGCGGAATGCAGAACGTCTTGTGCAGATTGATATGCAGCACGTCGGCGCCAAGCTCGGCCGGCCGAACCCAACCAACTTGGGCATTGAGATTGGCGCCATCCATGTAGACCTGCCCGCCATTGGCATGAACGGCGGCGCAGATGTCCTTCACGGCGATCTCAAACACGCCATGTGTCGATGGGTAAGTGATCATCAAGGCGGCAAGCCTGTCCTGGTGCGCCAAAGCCTTGGCCTTGAGGTCGCCGAGGTCGACATTGCCATGGTCATCGCAGGCAACCGCGACGACCTTGAGCCCGGCCATCACGGCCGAGGCCGGATTGGTGCCATGGGCCGAAGTCGGGATGAGGCACACATCGCGCCGGGGAGTGCCTTGTGCAGCGTGATAGTGGCGAATGGCCAGGAGCCCGGCATATTCGCCCTGGCTGCCGGCATTGGGCTGCAACGAGCAGGCGGCAAAGCCAGTGATCGCGGTCAGCCAGGCTTCCAGCTCCTTGAAGAGTTGCTCGTAGCCTTGCGTCTGCTCGCGCGGCGCGAATGGGTGGAGATGCGCGAAATTTCGCCAGGTAACCGGGATCATCTCGGTGGTCGCGTTCAGCTTCATGGTGCAAGAGCCGAGTGGGATCATCGAGCGATCGAGGGCGATGTCCTTGGCTTGCAGATGGCGCAGATAGCGCAGCATCGCAGTCTCCGAATGGTGCATCGAAAACACGGGATGACTGAGGAATGAGCTGGCGCGCCGAAGTTCCTGCGGGATGCATTCGCTTGTCCCGGCATCGATGGCATCGACCGAGCGGGGTGGCGCGCCGGGTGGCTGGAACACCGTCAGTAGACGCTCCACTTCCTCGCGCCGGGTCGACTGATCGAGCGCGATGCCGAGATGGTCGGCATCGACCAGGCGTAGATTGATGCGCGCCTCCCGAGCCTTGGCCAAAAGCGCCCTCGCCTTGCCCGGCACCTTGACGGTCAGCGTATCGAAATACACTTTGGTTACAACCTCGTGGCCCCAACCGGTCAGCGCGGCATCGACAATTTGCGCAAACCTGTGCGTGCGCCGGGCCGTCTTGAGAATGCCATCCGGCCCCAGATAGACCGCGTACATCGACGCCATCACCGCCAACAACACTTGCGCCGTGCAGATGTTGCTGGTCGCCTTTTCGCGGCGGATATGCTGCTCGCGGGTTTGCATGGCCATGCGCAGGGCGCGATTGCCATTGGCATCGACCGACACGCCGATGATCCGGCCGGGGATCGTGCGTTTGTGCTCCTCGCGCGTGGCAAAGAACGCCGCATGGGGTCCGCCATAGCCCATTGGCACGCCGAAGCGTTGGGCCGAACCGATCGCAATGTCGGCGCCGAGTTCACCTGGAGGGGTCAACAGGGCCATGGCGAGCAGGTCGGTCGCCATGATGGCGAGTGCGCCAGTCGCGTGCAGTTTGCCGATGACGGCGCGGTGGTCCCGCACCGCACCGGACGAACCTGGATATGACAGCAATGCTCCGAAAACCTCGGCTGCGTTGAGGTCCCTTTCCGGATCACCCACCTTGATTGTATAGCCAAACGCGGAGGCGCGGGTCCGCAGCACGGCGATCGTCTGGGGATGGGTGTCGGCATCGACGAAGAACAAGGTGCTCGCGGTTTTCACAACGCGTTTTGCCATCGCCATCGCCTCGGCGGCGGCCGTGGCCTCGTCCAGCAACGAGGCGCTGGCCAGCGGCAGCCCTGTCAGATCGATCACCATTTGCTGGAAATTGAGCAGCGCTTCGAGTCGCCCTTGGCTCACTTCTGCCTGATAGGGCGTGTAAGCCGTGTACCAACCAGGGTTCTCAAGCACGTTGCGCAGGATCACCTTGGGCGTGACGGTACCGTAGTAACCCATGCCGATCATTGAGGTGAAAACCTCGTTTTGCTCGGCCATCTTGCGCAGATACGAGAGCGTCGAGCGCTCCGAGCGGGCCCGGGGTAATCCGTCGAACGGCGCGCGTGTACGGATCGCCGAGGGAATGACCTTGGCCATGAAGTCGTCGAGCGACTTTGCGCCGACTGCCTTCAGCATCTCTGCTGTCTCAGCGGCCGACGGGCCGATGTGGCGGGCGATGAAGTTGGCGCCGGGCTCGAGCTCGGCGATGGTCGGGCGGGCAGTTGACATGGTGACTCCAGAGTGGTGGGGTCAGACCCCCGAGAGAGCAAGGGGCTTGACCCCGAAGCCGACGTTCTCAGTGGCCGGCAACGAACGTGTCGTAGGCGGCCTTGTCCATCAGTCCGTCCAACTCCGATGTGTCGGAGAGCCGGATCTTCAGGAACCAGGCCTTGCCCATCGGGTCTTGATTGACGAGCGCTGGGTTGCCGGCGAGTTCGCCGTTTGCCGCGATGACCTCGCCCGAGACTGGCGCATAGATCTCGCTGGCCGCCTTGACGCTCTCGACGACCGCGGTTTGATCACCGGCCTTCAGCTTTCTGCCGACCTCGGGCACCTCGACGAACACCACATCGCCGAGCTGTTCCTGCGCGTGGTGGGTGATGCCGACAGTGCCGATGTCGCCGTCAACGCGGATATATTCGTGGTCTTTGGTGAAGCGCTCGATGCTCATGGTCTATTTCCCCTTGCGGACGTAACGGTTGGGCACGAAAGGCAGCTCAACCACCCGCGCTGGCAGCGGCTTGTCGCGCACGATCAGCGTGAGTTGGGTGCCCGGCGCGGCATGGGTTGCATCAACATAACCCATGGCGATGGGGCCGTTGACGGTGGGACCGAAGCCTCCAGAGGTGACAGTACCGATCTTCTGGCCGCCAATGGAGCGGATCTCGGTGCCCTCGCGGGCCGGCGCGCGGCCTTCCGGGCGGATTCCTACGCGCCAACGCTTGGCGCCGTCCTTCAGTTCACTCTGGATTCGGGCAGCGCCAGGAAAGCCCCCCTCATTGCGGCGGCGTTTCTGGATGGACCAGGCAAGCCCCGCTTCGATGGGCGAGGTCGTCTCGTCGATGTCGTGACCATAGAGGCAGAGCCCGGCTTCAAGTCGCAGAGAATCGCGAGCACCCAGACCAATGGGAGCGATCTTGGGGTCGGCTGCAAGCAGCTTCCACAGGGAGGCCGCATCCGGGTTCTTGACGGAAATCTCAAAGCCGTCCTCGCCTGTATAGCCGCTACGCGATACATGGCTCCAGATGCCGCCGACGGGCGCATCCACCGAAGCCATGAAATCGAGCTCGGCCGCTGCGGGCGAATGTGCGGCCAGAGCTTCGGCTGCCTTGGGTCCCTGCAGGGCGATCAGCGCGAAGCCGTCGGCGCGGCGCAGCGCCAGCCCTGCTGGAAGCCGACTTTCGATATGGCTGAAGTCGACAAGCTTTCGCGAGGCGTTGACGACCAGATAGAGCCAATGGTCGTGGCCTTCAAATCCGAGCCGGGTGGCCATCAGGTCATCAAGAATGCCGCCGTTGGCACCCAACAGTTGGCTATAACGTTGTTGCCCTGGCTGCAGCGCGGCAAAATCCGCCGGCGCCAGCGCTTCCAGAAACTTTGCGGCGGTCGCGAACTCCTTGTTCTCGGGCACCAGAAACGCCTGCCCCATATGACTGACATCGAACAGCCCAGCCTTTTCGCGGGTCCACAGATGCTCCTTCAGCACTCCCATCGGGTACTGGACGGGCATCTCGTAGCCGGCGAACGGGACCATCTTGGCGCCGAGTTCGACGTGGAGATCATGGAGCGGCGTGCGTCCTAGGGGTACGTCCGCAGTGCCTGGTTCGGAACCCATCGGCCAGTCCCTATGGTTGCCTCTACGCCGGCGCGGGATGCGCCGTCGTCAAAGCCCCCTCTGTCCGGGAACCTGAGAGATTTCACCCCGCCTGAGCGGCGCGGCTTATCCCCGTGGGTGAGCCTTGCAGGAAGCCCCGCAAGTCTGCTTTCCAGAGTGCCATCGGCCCAGCGGTCCGTTTGCCTGAGAGTTTCCGGGGCGGTTGCTCCTTCGGCGCCGGTCTTAACCGGTCTCTCCCGCGGGCCTCGAATGGCTATGTGCCCGGAGATTACACGAGCGGGTCCGCGCTGCAAGCTATGGCGGAGAATTTTCACCGGTCCCCTTTTGCGGCTGTGCGGCCACACTATATGAGATCCGTGCAACACTCCGCCGGATGCCTCCGGGGTCCACTTGGGAGTGATACGATCCATTCGATGACGGCGCTTGGCTGGGCCATATTGGGCAGCGATGGCGTGCCGAGGAGGGGTACCATGGATTTTGAGAAATACACCGAGCGTGCCCGCGGCTTTGTGCAGGCGGCGCAAAACCTTGCGCTGCGCGAGGGCCACCAGCAATTCACCCCCGAGCATGTGCTCAAGGTGCTCCTGGATGATGAGGAAGGCCTGGCGGCAGGTCTCGTCCGCAAGGCTGGAGGCCGACCAGAGGAAGCGCTGACCGCGACCGCCCAGGCGCTAGCGCGGATGCCGAAGGTGTCGGGCGGCGGCTCAGGTCAGTTGTATATGGCGGCCGGGACCGCCCGGCTGTTCGATCAAGCCCAAAAGCTCGCCGATAAGGCCGGCGACAGCTTTGTTTCGGCTGAACGGCTGCTGCTCGCCATCGCGATGGACAAGGACACCGACGCTGGAAAAGCGTTGGCGCGGGCCGGCGTCACACCACAATCCCTCAACAAGGCCGTCGAGGATCTGCGCAAGGGCCGCACCGCGGACACGGCGTCGGCAGAGCAAGGCTATGACGCCCTCAAGAAGTATGCACGCGATCTCACCGAGGCCGCCGCTACTGGAAAGCTCGATCCGGTCATTGGCCGCGATGAAGAAATCCGTCGCACCATCCAAGTTCTGTCCCGCCGCACCAAGAACAACCCGGTGCTGATCGGCGAGCCCGGCGTTGGCAAGACCGCAATCGCCGAGGGCTTGGCACTGCGCATCGTCAAGGGCGACGTGCCGGAAAGCCTCAAGGACAAGCGGCTACTGTCGCTCGACATGGGTTCGCTCGTCGCCGGCGCCAAATACCGAGGCGAATTCGAGGAGCGACTGAAGGCGGTGCTCTCTGAGGTCACCGCCGAGGGTGGCAAGATCATCCTCTTCATCGACGAGTTGCACACCATTGTTGGCGCCGGCAAGGCCGACGGCGCGATGGATGCCTCCAACCTGCTCAAGCCTGCGCTGGCGCGCGGAGAACTCCATTGCGTCGGCGCGACCACGCTCGCCGAGTACCGCAAACACATTGAAAAGGACGCCGCGCTCGCCCGCCGTTTCCAGCCCGTGTTCGTCAGCGAGCCGACGGTCGAGGACACGGTCTCGATTCTGCGCGGGCTGAAGGAGAAGTACGAACTACACCACGGTGTGCGCATCACCGACTCGGCGCTGGTATCTGCGGTCACGCTCTCAAATCGCTACATCACCGACCGTTTCCTGCCCGACAAGGCCATCGATCTGGTGGACGAGGCGGCCTCGCGGCTACGGATGCAGGTCGATTCCAAGCCGGAAGAGCTGGACGAAATCGATCGCCGCGCCATCCAACTCAAGATCGAGCGCGAGGCGCTGAAGAAGGAGACCGACGGTGCCTCCCGGGACCGGCTCGCCAAGCTCGAGAAGGAACTCGCTGATCTGGAAGAGAAATCCGCGAGCATCACCCAACGTTGGCAGGCCGAGAAGGGCAAGCTCGGCGATGCCCAGAAGCTGAAGGAGCAACTCGAGGCCCTTCGCAACGAGCTGGAACAGGCTCAGCGCAAGGGAAATTTCAACCGCGCCGGTGAACTGCAATACGTGAAGATCCCTGAGCTGGAGAAGAAGCTCAGCGCGTTAGAAGCCGAGGAGGCAAGCGGCGGCGTCATGGTGGAGGAGGCGGTGACGCCCGACCACATCGCCGGTGTCGTGTCGCGCTGGACGGGCGTGCCGGTGGATCGGATGCTAGCTGGCGAGCGCGACAAATTGCTCGGCATGGAAAAGGCCATCGGCGCCCGTGTCATCGGTCAGGAAGAAGCAGTCAAGGCGGTCTCCACCGCCGTTCGCCGCGCGCGCGCCGGTCTTCAGGATCCGAACCGGCCGATCGGCTCGTTCATGTTCCTTGGGCCAACTGGCGTCGGCAAGACGGAACTGACCAAGGCGCTCGCGCAATTCCTGTTCGACGACGAGCACGCGATGGTCCGCATCGACATGTCCGAGTACATGGAGAAACACTCCGTCTCGCGCCTGATCGGCGCGCCTCCGGGCTATGTCGGCTATGAGGAAGGCGGCGCGCTGACCGAGGCAGTGCGCCGGCGGCCTTATCAGGTCGTCCTGTTCGACGAGATCGAAAAGGCCCATCCGGATGTGTTCAACGTACTGCTCCAGGTGCTCGATGACGGCCGTCTCACCGACGGCCAAGGTCGCACCGTGGATTTCAAGAACACGCTGATCATCCTGACCAGCAATCTCGGCTCGGAATTCATGACCGATGCGACTGAAGAGGTCGAAGCGGTGCGCGAGCAGGTGCTTGGCGTGGTGCGAGCGACGTTCCGGCCGGAGTTCCTCAATCGCTTGGACGACATTATTTTGTTCCACAGGCTGCGCCGCGATCAGATGACGGCCATCGTCGACATCCAGATGGGGCGTCTGCTGAAACTGCTCGCCGACCGCAAGATCACGCTGCACCTGGATGACAAAGCCAAAACTTGGCTGGCCAATCAGGGCTACGATCCGGCCTATGGTGCGCGGCCCCTGAAGCGCGTCATTCAGCGGTCGGTGCAGGACCCGTTGGCCGAGCAAATCTTGGCGGGCAAGGTCAAGGACGGAGATACAGTGAAGATCACAGCCAAGGGCGAAGGGTTAGTGGTGGGAGGTCAGGTGGTGAAGGCGGTGGGGTGAGCATCGTCTTGGAGATGATGTGCGTTTCCCCGCCTAGGCCGGTTTGCGGCGCCATGGAGCACCTGATGTGGTTGCCATCGCCCAGTCAACCATCACCTTTATTAGGCTTAAGATATCGTCTCCGATCGATTGCAGGCGGCACGGCGGCACCAAATGATGCCATGGCGGATCAACGCTGGTCCTTTCGCAGCGCCGCCGTCTGAATTGGGGCTGTCGTGGGCGAACTAAGTGTCTGTGCGCAGACGCGCACTTCCCAGTCTTCGTCACTCTGCTACAACCAAATTAGGATAAACTGCCGCTGACGGGCTCCTTCCAAGCCATTCCGGGCTGTTTTCCCTTGCCCCAGCGGTGAACCATGCAACGCAAAGTCAAACACTTAGAAACTGGCACTCCTAAGCCCAAGCCCGATCCTCTCGGCGATCCCATGCGGTTTTACAACCGTGAGTTGTCGTGGCTGCAATTCAATCACCGCGTCCTCGACGAAGCAGCCAACCGGCACCACCCGTTGTTGGAACGGCTTCGATTTCTATCGATCTCAGCATCGAACCTCGATGAATTCTACATGGTCCGGGTGTCGAGCTTGTTCGAGCGCGCCCATGCCGGCGATCCCAGCCTGAGCGAGGAAGGACTTACGGCGGCGGAGCAATTGGCCAAAATCAACGATTTTGCTTCGCGCCTGACCGCGGACCAGCAGACCTTGTGGAACGAACTGCGGTCCGAAATGGCCGCCGAGGGTATCGTCATCGTCGAAGAAACCGAGCTCACCAAGCAGGATCACGCCGCCCTTGAGCAGCGCTTCATGGACGAGCTGTTTCCCATCCTGACCCCAATCGCGGTCGACCCGGCGCACCCTTTCCCCTTCATTCCGTCGCTCGGCTTTACCGTTGCCTTGGACCTTCTGCATGTCGGCGACAACCGCACCATGCACGCACTGTTGCCGATCCCGCCGATGACACCCAGATTCATGCGGCTGGCCAACCTCGGACCGCCTGGCGGCAACGGCAAGCGGCCAGCCATCCGGTTTTTCCGTATCGAGCAGATGATCAGTCTGTTCATTACGCGCCTCTTTCCCAATTACCAGCCGCTTGGCTATGGCGCCTTTCGCATCCTGCGCGACAGTGATTTTGAACTGGGGCCAAAGGCCGAGGATCTGCGCCGTGAAGTTGAGGAGACGGCCCTCAACCGGCGCAAGACCGGCATGGTCATCAGGCTTGAGATTGACACAGCGATGCCGCCGAACCTGCAACGCTTTGTCATTCAGCAACTCGGGGTCGGGCAGCCGGAGATTTTCCTGCAGGAAGGTCTGCTCGGGCTAGCTGACACCAAGGAGTTGATCAGTGCGGACCGCCCCGAGCTTATGTTCACGCCTTACGTGCCTCGCTTCCCTGAACGGGTCACCGGCGGGGACTGTTTCGCCGCGATCCGGCAGAAGGACTTTGTCGTCCATCATCCCTACGAATCCTTCGACGTGGTCGTTCAATTCCTCAAGCAGGCCGTCGCCGATCCCAACGTCATCGCGATCAAATGGACGCTCTATCGCACAAGTCGTGATTCCCCAGTCGTTCAACTGCTGAAGGAGGCTGTGGAGGCGGGCAAGGCGGTGACCGCGGTGGTCGAGATCAAGGCGAGGTTCGACGAACTGGCCAATATCAGCTGGGCGCGGATGCTGGCCGAAGCCGGGGTTCATGTCGTCTACGGTTTCGTTGAGTTGAAGACCCACGCCAAAATTGGCCTGATCGTGCGCCGGGAGGGGGGCGAGATTGCCACCTATTGCCATATCGGGACGGGCAACTATCATCCGGCGACGGCGCGGATTTACACCGACATTTCCTTCTTCACGGCCGACCCCGTGATCGGCAGGGATGTCGCGCGGATCTTCAACTTCGTGACCGGCTATGCGGAACCAGAGCAATTGGTGGCGATGGCTGCCTCCCCAAACGGCATTCGCAAACGCATGATGCAGCTGATCGAGGACGAGATCGGGCACGCCAAGGCCGGCCGGCCCGCCGCGATCTGGATGAAGATGAACGCGCTGGTCGATGCTGGCATCATTGATGGGCTCTATGCCGCGAGCCAGGCTGGCGTCCAGATCGATATCGTGGTGCGCGGCATGTGCGCGCTCCGGCCAGGTGTGCCGGGTCTATCGGACAACATTCGCGCCAAGAGTCTTATCGGCCGCTTCCTTGAGCATGGCCGGATCTATTGCTTTGGGGCGGGCCACGGCTTGCCGTCGCGCGAGGCGCTCGTCTATATCGCCTCAGCAGACATGATGATGCGCAATCTCGACCGGCGGGTCGAAGCGATGACCCCGATCCGCAATCCGACTGTCCATGAGCAGATCCTTGATCAGATCATGGTTGCCAATCTGCGCGACAATCAGCAGAGCTGGCGGATCAGGGCCGACGGAGGCTCGGAGCGGATCGTGCCAGCCAGTGGCGAGGAACCGTTCAACGCACACGAGTATTTCATGAAGAACCCCAGCCTCTCGGGACGCGGTGACGCCCTGAAGCAGAATTTTCCGCCGCGCGTCACACTGGCCACGCGCAACGACGCTCGAGGAAATTGACTTTCGTGCAGCTGGATCTTGCCTCGGCCGTTGAGCTCCCGCGCCCACGTGGCCGCTTGGATGGCCGTACCCCGGTGGCAGTCATTGACATCGGCTCGAATTCTGTCCGACTGGTGGTTTATGAGGGTGCGACCCGGAGCCCAACTCCGCTGTTCAACGAGAAGGTGTTGTGCGGCCTTGGCCGGTCGGTGGCCGCCACTGGCCGGCTCGAAGGGGCGGGCGTACCTCGCACCCTGGAGGCCCTCAGCCGATTTCGTGCGCTGTCGGCGCAACTGGGTGCTGGCAAACCCTGGGTCGTTGCCACCGCCGCCGTTCGCGACGCCGAGAACGGGGCCGAATTCGTCACCGAAGTTGAAAAAGTCTGCGGCGGCAAGGTCATGTTGCTGTCGGGGCATCGCGAAGCCGAGTTGGCGGCGCTGGGCATCCAGTCCGGCTTTCACCGGCCAGACGGCATCGCCGGCGATCTTGGGGGTGGCAGCCTCGAATTGATTGATGTCGCCGGTCACGGCCTCCAGATGTCCACCACCCTGCCGCTTGGCGGACTTCGCCTGGCCAACCGCGCCGGCAATAGTCTCGAAAAGGCCGAGAGGGCCGTCGAGGCGGATCTCGCCATGGTTCCCTGGCTGAAGAAAGGCGCGCGCAGGCCGTTCTTTGCCGTTGGCGGCACTTGGCGCAATCTCGCCCGGCTGCACATGGAGGAGCACAAATATCCTCTGCACATCACGCACGGCTATGCGATCCCGACCGAGGAGGCC
>Ga0075028_100000111_pt1 | contig 28603 bp, 20 predicted proteins | sample LitLauG_LLR_2014_FD_71390 | JGI IMG/M metagenome (GOLD analysis project Ga0075028, IMG submission 71390) | Freshwater sediment microbial communities from Pennsylvania, USA - Little Laurel Run_MetaG_LLR_2014 | ecosystem: Environmental > Aquatic > Freshwater > Creek > Sediment | place: USA... | reverse complement strand
AGCGCAAGTCTTGATTCGATCCAATATTTCAGGTTGGCACGGATCGTTATACAAGCTCGGAGGCGCCACCGGTTGCAGCACGGCATCGACCGCCACCAGAGTCCCGGACGTGCCGTCGACGGCGAATGCTTCGACCGTCCGCAGCGAAACCTTAGCTGATATTGCTCCGAGCGCGGATTCCGTCGCATCGAACCAGTCCCAAGCTGCGCTCCGGCCGGGTCGCGCAGGTTGCGGTGCCGCGGGCATTTTGACCCCGGCTTCGGCGACGACATCGCCCCCTGCGTCCAACACCGCGACCCGGACGCCCGACGTGCCGACGTCTATCCCGAGAGCCACTGACACTCGCGCCTTCACGGCCGATCGCCTGTCGATCCGGCCTTGCCATGAGCTGGCGCAGCGGTAGCCGATCTGGCGGCAAGCCAGGTTTCGAAGGCCCGGCGCTGCCCGCCCGTCAGGTGCAAGCCGTGTTTGGTGCGCCGCTCAAGTATGTCGCCGGCGCTGCTGGCCCACTCCTCTGCCATGAGAAATTCCGCTTCCAGCTGAAATAACGTGCCGCCAAATGGAACTCCCAGATCGGCAAGCTTGACGGCATCGCCGATGAGAGTCTCGGCACGCGTTCCATAAAGACGCGCATAGTGCAGGGCAAGGTCCGGTGGCAGCCAGGGATGCCGCGCTCCAAACTCTTTGGCAAAACGATCGAAATCGCCATTCTCCATGTCACCGCCGGGGAGCGCGGCCTTCGCGGTCCAGGGTGATCCAAGCCGCTGCGTATAGGGGGCGAGCCGTTCCAATGCGTGCTCCGCCAACTTGCGATAGGTGGTGATCTTGCCGCCATAGATCGATAGCAGCGGCAAGGCTCCGTTCACGGCTTCGACATCCAGAACGTAGTCGCGCGTTACCGCGGACGGGTTGCCCGCCTTGTCATCAAAGAGCGGCCTGATCCCGGAATACGTTGCAAGCACATGCTGTCTGGACAGTTGCTGGCGCATATAGCGGTTCACGACACCCAGAAGATAGGCGATCTCGTCCTCGCCCGCCGTCACGTCTTCGGGCGAACCGGTGTACGCAATATCGGTTGTACCAATCAGACAGAGATCGCCGACATAGGGATTGACGAATATGACCCGCTTGTCAGTGTGCTGGAGAAGATAGGCCTGGGGGCCGTCCCAGAATTTCCGCGCGATGAGGTGGCTGCCCTTGACCAGCCGTACCTGCCGGGACGAGGTCTGGCCAAGGACTCTCTCAAGCACATCCCCTACCCAGGGACCAGCGGCATTGATCACCATGCGCGCCCGGACGATAATGTCCTCACCCCCAGACCCGCGCAAGTGTAGTTGCCAATGCTGGCCTTCGCGGCGAGCGCTGGTCGCGGCGGTGCGGGTGAGGATCGTGGCGCCCTTGGCCCTGGCGTCCAGCGCGTTCAACACGACCAGGCGTGCATCATCCACCCAGCAGTCGGAGTATTCAAAGGCCGTGCGAAAATCGGCACGAAGCGGCTTGCCTTCGGGCGCACGATGCAGATCGAGCGTGCGGGTGCCCGGCAGCCGTCGGCGCGTGCCAAGCGTGTCGTACAGGGCCAGGCCTAATCGCACCAGCCAGGCCGGCCGCTGCTCGGGCGAATGGGGCAGCACGAAGCGCAGGGGCCAGATGATGTGTGGAGCCGCGCGCAGCAGGACTTCACGTTCGATCAGCGCTTCGCGCACCAGCCGGAATTCGTAGTATTCGAGATAGCGCAACCCACCATGCACGAGCTTGCCAGAGCGTGACGACGTACCCTCGGCCAGATCGCCCTTCTCAACGAGCAGCACCTTCAGTCCGCGCCCGGCGGCATCGCGGGCAATGCCGGCACCGTTGATCCCGCCGCCAATGATCGCCATGTCATAGGTGCCGGTCTGCTGCATGTCAGCACGGATGGCGTGGCGGCTCGCCAGCGATGTAGCGGCGGACTTCCTCGGCCGCCATCTCGGCGGCGAGGGTCACCGTCCGCACCGAGGCACCGGCTATATGCGGAGTGAGTGTCACGTTCGGCAGGGCCAGCAGCGGCCAGTCGATTGGCGGTGGCTCGATAGCGAAGGTTTCGAGCATCGCGCCGCGCAGGTGCCCCGAGACAAGCGCCTCATAGAGCGCATCATAGTCGACCAGGGGACCCCTCGCGGTATTGACGAAGGTGGCACCCTTCTTCATCCGGGCGAAGGCACGGGCATCGATCAAGCCGGTTGTTTCGGCGGTCACGCGAGCGTGCAATGTAACGATATCTGACTGCCCCAACAGCGTGTCCAGATCGATATGCCGAACGCCGTCCGCTCGATCCTGTGCGGAAAGTTGCACATAAGGATCGCAGACCACGATCTTGCAGCCGAATGGCTTCAACAGCTTGACCAACCGTGTGCCGATATTGCCGTAGCCGACGATGCCAACGGTCATCTCGGACAGTTCGCGGCCGGTGAGATCGGCGCGATAGAGTTCGCCCCGCCAGTCGCCGCGCTTGAGAGAATCGTGTCCGGCGCGGATCATCCGGGTCTCGGCAAGGATGGCGCCGATGGTGAACTCGGCGACCGCGCTGGCATTGCGCGCTGGCGTATTGACGACGCGCACGCCATGGGTGCGGGCCGCCTTCATGTCGATGTTGACGGGGCCTCCGCGCGAAACGGCGACCAGTTTCAGTTTGGGCAAGCGGGCGAACATGGCGGCCGACAGCGGCGCGAGCTGGGTGACGAAGATTTCGGCCTCGCCGATGAATTCGACCACTTCGTCTGGCTTGCCGAAATACTCCCGCAGCCCGTCAAGCCCCTGCTTGGCATAGCCGTGCTCCATCGGCACGTCAGGCCAGGGCTGCTCCAGTGTACGGATGGCGTGCCCGGCGCCACAGGCCGCGACGATCCTGTCGGCAAAGACGCTTGGCAGCATGAAACGGTCGCCCATGATCGCAATCTGGCGGCTCATGATGCCGCCGCTCGAGAGCGCGCGAGTTGCCGCCAGACCGGCGCCAGCGCTTGACGGGAGGCAACATAGGCGGGGAAGGCGGCCTCGTAGATCAAGGCAAGTTCAGGGTCAGGCGCTTCGAGCGGATCGAGATAGGGTGTGACCCACTGCTTAACGCAACTGGCCATCGAGGCGTGGTGGCCTGCTCCGACGGCCGCGATCATGGCGGCGCCGGCGGCGCCAGCCTCGGCACGCGAGGACGTGCGTACCCGGGCGCCAAGCACGGAGGCGGAAATCCCGCGTAATGTCTTGCTTCGGGCAGCTCCTCCCGTGAGGCGCACTTCTTGTGGCATTGGCCCCATGGCCGCGTAGCAATCGCGCGAGGCAAACGCCAACCCCTCGAATACAGCACGCATCATATCCGCCTCGGTGTGGCGCGTGCTGAGACCGATAAAGCTGGCTCGCGCCGAGGGGTCGACAAACGGGCCGCGCTCGCCGGCCTCCGAAATGTAGGGGTGATAGAGGAGATCGGCTGGCCGCGCCTTGGCAACCTGCTCATCCAGCCCCTCCAGCAATTGCCTGCGCGTACTTTCAATTCCGGCCCTGGCAAGCGCGCGCACCGACTGATCCAACAGCCAATCGATATTTAGCGTTGATGCCATGTTCGACTGCATCTGCACATACTGACCTGGCACCGGAAACGCCATGGTGTAGCCGGTGGATTGCGCATTCAGGGTGACACCGCCGGAGTCGCCGGCAAACCGCATGTGCATTCCGGTCGACCCAATGATGGTGCAGCCGCAAGGGGTCACGGGATCGTAAAGGCCACCGCCAAGTGCAGTGCACACCACATCGACAAAACCCAGCGCGATTGGTGTGCCGACGCTAAGGCCGGTGGCCCGCGCGGCATCGGCCGAGAGCGCGTGCTGCTCGCTGGTCGCATCGAGGATTGGTGCAATCAGGTGGCGGTGGGGCGAAAGGCCCAGCGCGGCGATGGCCTCCTCGCTATAGGCCCGCCTTTTGTAGTCGCCGAAGGTGAAGAGCGCTTCGGACGGATCGGTGGCACGCACGCCAGTGAGCTTGAAATAAAGCCAATCCTTGCAGTGGAAGGCCGTCGCCGCATGGCTGAGCATTTCGGGCGAATGCTTCCTCATCCAGGCCAGGTGCGGTCCCTGCGAACAGGCGTTGAGGCCACAGCCGGACAATTCATAATGGCGGCGGCCGGCGGGTGAAGCGCGGTAGGCCTCGATGAACGGCGCGGTGCGGGCGTCAAGCCACAACCAGGCGGGGGCGACTGGTTCGCCCGCGGCATCGATCAACCAGGTGCCATCGCCCTGGCCGGTTACGGCGACGGCGGCAGTGCGGCGGGCGAGGTCCGGCAGTTTCTCGGCTAGGCCGCGCAGACACGCGGCGCAATCGGCCCAGGTCCGGCGCATGTCCTGTTCAACGCCGCCATTGGCGAGCGTTTCGTAATGGTTTGGGATGGCGAACGCATCCAGCTGGCGGCCGTCAAGCTCGAACGCCACCGACTTCAGGACCGAAGTACCTGCATCGATGCCAATCAGCACATCTCGGGTCATGCCGCCTCCCGCCCGTGGGCGATGGCGGCACCCGTTTCGCTGTCAAAAAGATGCATATCGGCGGCAGAGAAGCTCAAGGGCATTTCCGCGCCGGGACGGGCCGCGACACGGGCGGAAGTGACGGCGACAATGGTCTTGCCAGCGAACTCGGCGGCGATATGAGATTGGTCACCAAGCCATTGATTGGACGTCACTATGCCTTTGAGCCCGCCGTGCGCGACCTCAACGTTCTGTGGACGTATCCCCAGCGTGATGGTGTGGCGCGATCCGATGGCGTTGAGCACCGCCGGTGAGACTTCACCGGCCGGAAGGCTGATGCTCGGACCATCCTGCAGCGCCAAACTAACGCCTTCGCCCGATCGCGTCAGGCTGGCATCAAACACATTCATTGGCGGCTCACCGATGAAGGTCGCAACGAAAAGATTCGAGGGCTTGATCTTCAGGTCTTTTTGGCTGGCGAATTGCTGCAGCACGCCGCCTTCCATGACGGCGATGCGGTCGGCCAGCGCGTTGGCCTCGGTCTGGTCGTGGGTGACGAAGATCGCCGTCATGGCGTTATCGTTGAGCAGACTCTTGATCCGCCCACGCAGCACCGCGCGCAATTGCGGCTCAAGCTGGCCCATCGGCTCGTCGAGCAGATAGAGATCGGCCTTGCGGACCAGCGCCCGGGCGAGACTTGCGCGCTGCTGCTGGCCGCCGGAGATGGACGACGGGTAGCGATCCAGCACGCCTTCGATGTCCACCAATCTGGCCGTCTCGATGACGCGCTTGCTGGCATCGCTCGCCGCGAGCTTCTGGGCCTTGAGGGCAAAGGCGATGTTGTCACGCACGGTCAGCGGCGGATAGAGCGAGTAACCCTCGAAGGCCATGGCGACCCCCCGCTTCGAGGGCGGCAGCGCCTCAATGCGATTGCCGGCCAGCTGGATCGAGCCGCTGGAGACACTTTCGAGGCCGGCGATCATGCGCAATGTCGAGGTTTTGCCGCATCCGGACGATCCGAGCAGGGCAATGATCTCACCCTTGCGGATCGTCATTGACAGGTCCTTGACGGCGTGAACAATCGGCTTGTCTGGCCGGCCATAGACCTTGTTCAACTTGTCGATGACCAGTACATCCGCTGCCGTCACGAATTTGCTCATGGGCGAGCCCCGCGCGCAATGCTGAGACCGCTAGCGCGATCGAACATCAGGGCGGAAGCGGACGCGAAGGCTGCGTGGGCGGCACCGATCGGAGTTGTGCCCGCAGCCGACGCGGGCAGCGCCGCCAGCACTTCCTTGCCGTCAGCGGTGCGCAGCAAAAGGACTGATCTGTCATTGAGCGGCGTTTCAGCAACAACATCGACTGGGAAAGTTGCGCCGTTCGCGGTTTGGCTGACGGTGATGGCGTCGGGCCGGATGCCCAGGACACACGGTACTCCTGCCGCCGAGGCAAATTCGGCCCCGATCGAAAGCTGCGCGTTAGCGATGGCCACGCGGCCGTCGGTATCCGGAGTGACGTCAAACAGATTGATTCCCGGATCGCCGAACAGACGGGCGACCTCAACGGTGGCGGGCCGGTCGTAGATCTCGGATGGCGTCGCGACCTGCACGATTCGTCCGGCGATCAGCACGGCGATGCGATTGCCGATCGCCATCGCCTCCTTGTAGTCCTGCGTGACATAAAGCACGGTCGAACCGAACTTACGCAACAGCACCGGCAACTCAAGTCGCATCTCGTAGCGCAGCTTGGCGTCGACGTTGCGCAAGGGATCATCGAGCAACAGGATTTTGGGTGCACCAACCAGCGCGCGGGCAAGTGCTGTGCGCTGCTTCTGGCCGTTCGACAGCTCGCGCGGCTTGTGGCCCATGACATGGTCGATTTTGAGCAAGCGCACGATGTGATTGACGCGGGAACGAATTTCGCTCTCGCCGAGCTTGCGCGGGGTCAGCGCGCTCGCCACGTTGTCATAGGCCGACATATGGGGGAACAGCGCGTAGTTCTGGAAAGCCATGCCGATCCCACGGGCGTCTGGGGTGGCGTAGGTCATGTCGGTGCCGTCGATCAGCACCTGACCGCTTTCGGGCACCTCGATGCCGGCGATGAGGCGCAGCAGGACCGTTTTTCCGCCCCCTGATGGACCGAACACGGTGACAATGTCGCCGCTGGTGGCCTCCAGCGACAAGGCATCAATGACGGTCTTGCCGCCGTAGCTCTTGCTGAGTGCCTGTAACCGAAGCGCCATCGATCTATCCCTTCACGGCGCCCATGCTGAGGCCTTCGACCAGGTAGCGCTGCGCGTAGAGGGCGAGCAGCAGCGTCGGCGTGACACTCAAGACAATGGCCGCTGCGATCTGGCCGTATTGAATTCCCGAGGCCGTGACGAACGCCAGCGCGCCGACAGTAACCGGTTGCTTGTCGGCGGAAGCCAGGATCAGCGCAAAAATGAAATTGTTCCAGCAGAAGATGAAGGCGAGCAACCCGGCGGCGGCTATGCCTGGCCGGGCGAGCGGAACCGCGATCCTGAGAAATGTGTTCAGCCAGCTGTGACCGGCGATCCGATAGGCGTGCTCGATGTCGGGGCTGATGTCCTCGAAATAACCGCGCACGATCCACAGGATCAAGGGAAGCGCAATCAGCTGATAGACCCAGATCAAGCCGATATAGGTGTCGGCAAGGCCCAGATACTGGAAGATCAGCGACAGCGGCAGCAGTACCAGCAGAGGTGGGGCAAAGCGAAAGGACAGCAGCGTGAAAGCGATGAACTCGCCGAGCCTGAACTTGAAGCGGGCGAAGGCATAGGCCGCCGGGACGCCCAGCAGCAAAGCAAGCAGTACAGACAACGTTGAGAGCAGGATGCTGTTCCAGAGATTGTGCATGAAGGCGATATCCAGAGTCCCGGCCGCTGATGTCAGTTTGCCCGAGATGAGCGCCGTGTAATTTGAAAGGGTCGGCTCAAAGACAATGCTTGGGGGGATACGCAGGATCGTCTCATTAGTCTGGAGCGACATGAGAAGGATCCAGAATATCGGGAACATGAAGAAGACGGCGATCGCCGTCAGCGCCACGCCGCGAAGCACTTTCTCCAAGGTTGAGGTGTGATCCATGCCTGGGTCTCTAGGCGTGGCCATGCGCGCGCTCGCGCAGGCGCAGCCAGTGCTTGATGAAAAAGTTGGAGAGGATGTTTGTAATCAGCCACAGCACCATCAGCATGGCCGCTGATTTGCCGACATTGGTGTTCTGAAAGAACATCAGATAGGCCTGAACCTGGAACACCACCAGGCTGTCGCCCGGCCCGCCCTGGGTCATGGCATAGATGATGTCGAACTGCTGAATGCTGTCGAGCAGCCGGAACAGCACGGCGGTGATGATGTAAGGCAGCAGCATTGGCAACGTGATACGGAAGAAGACGAAACTCCAGGGCACGCCATCGAGGGCAGCGGCCTCGAACGGTTGCTTGGGCAAGGATCGAAGGCCAGCCAGCAGCAGGATCATGATGAAGGGCGTGTAGACCCAGATGTCCACCAGAACGACCGTGAAAAGAGCGGTATGTGGATCCGATCCCCATTTGAAGTCGTGGACACCCAAAAGGCTCACGAAATACGAGAGGATGCCGAAATTCGGATTGGTCATCAGCTTCCACATCAGCGCGGCCAGCGCCGGCGCCGTCATCAGTGGCAAGAGGAGCATGATGGAGATAAAATTGTTGAGCCTGGTCGATTGGCGCAGCAGGAGCGCAATGCCGAGGCCGAGCAGCAGTTCCAGGACGACGGTCAGCACCGTGTACAGCAGCGAGATGTAGACCGTGTTCCAGAACGCCGGGTCCTTGGCGAAGGCGATGTAGTTGTCGAACCCGATGAAGCCCTTCATGGCTGGAAGGTTCAGCCGCCAGCGGAGCAGCGAGTAGTAGGCGGCAGTAAAGAACGGCAGCAGTATGCCGATGCAAACCAGAAGCGCGGGCAAGCTCAGCAGATAGGGAAGCAGGCGGACCCGGGCCGGGCTTTGGGCGGCGGAGGCGGGTGGGGACGTGGCGTCAGTCGCAGTCATTGAGGCTGCCTGGCTTGAAGCAATGGAGTGAGACCCGGTCAGCGAAGGGGCCTAAATCCCAGAGACCGGGCGCGCGCGGAAGGAGGCGCCGCACGCGCCCGCAACGATCCTGGCGACTATGCTCGCGGCGCCGTGAGCACGCAACGCGCCGCGAGCCGCCAGGACCAACCATGTGCGGCCGGGCTCAGCCGAGGCCGGCTTCCTTGAGCTTGGCATCGACACTGGCCGCGAAGGCATCAAGGCCCTCATCGACCGGCACTTCCTTGGCGACCATCTTTTGCAAGGTGGCCGACCAATCCGTCGTCAGATCGAAGAACAGAGGCTGGGCGGTGAAGTAGATTTTCGCGCCCGGCGCCGAGGCGTCGTGCTGGGCGAGATAGCCCTTGTACGACTTGTCGATGCGGCCACGGAATTCGGCGTCCTTCCAGACCGAGGCGCGGACCGGATTGACGAAGTCCATCTTCTGCGCGCCGAACAGGTCGTGCTCCATGCTGGTCGCCCACTGCATGAAGTACCAGGCGGCGTCCTTCTTCTTGGAGAACGACGACATGGCCAGCGACCAGATCCACACGTTGGGCGTCGGGGTCTTGGCGTCGGGATTGGCGGCAAAGGCGTTGAAGCCGAGATTGCCCTTCTCCTTGTTGTCGCCGCCGTTCATGAAGTAGCCGAGGATGTCGGCGTCGAAGATGGTGGCCGACGCGCCCGCGCCGAGATCGGTGCCGACCTGATACCAGGTGTAGGTGGACCAGTTTTTCGGCCCCGAATCCTGGATCATCTTCACCCACATGGCGTGGTAGGCCTTGGATTCCTTGGTCGCCATGGCGGCCTTGAGCTTGCCGTCGGTGACCGTAAAATCCTTCTGGCCGTAGTTGGCATAGCCGGACAGGAAGCCGGGGTGGATGGACGCCCACGAGCGTGAGCCGCGCACGCCGATGCCGTATGGACCACCAAGGTTCTTTTGCAATTTAGCGGCCGTTTCCACCAACTCGGGCAGGTTCTTGGCCGGCTGCACGCCCGCCTTCTCGTACATTTTCTGATTGTAGGTGATCGAGTTGAGCTCATAGCCCCACGGAATGCACCATTGCTTGGCATCGGGTGAACCGAGCGCGCCGCCGGGCACGCCGTTCCACGAGGTCGAGGCACGCAGACCCGGCAGCACATCGTCCCAATTGTAATTGGGGTTCGTCTTGGCCGGGTCCTTGATGTACTGGTTGAGGTCTTCGACCCAGCCGGCCGGACCGTAGGTCCACGTCATATAAGCGCCGGTCATGAAGGCGTCGTACTGGTCGGACTTGGACGACAGCGCCGCTGTCACCTTGTCGAAATAGACGTCCTCGGGAAATACGTCGTAGGTGACATCGATGCCGGTCATCTTCTTGAAGTTGTCGAGATCGGCGATCATCGCGTCGGCATAGGGGTGCTTGTTGAGCAGCAGCTTGAGCGCCGTGCCCTTGTATTTCATCCAGTCGAAGTCGGCGGCGATGGCATCGGTTGCCGCCGCGCCGAGCAGCGAGCCCGCAACGGCGGTCGACATGCCGAGTTTCGCGGCCCTGTCCATCAGTTCACGCCGGCTCACGCCACCAGCTGCATAGGACTCGAACAGTGATTTTTCCTTGTCATACATGGACGTTTCCTTCCTTGTTTTAAGACGAAATCAAACTCTGCTCATTTTGCGATCGCTTTTCGCGGTTTTTGTTTTGACCTGGGTTCCCTGCCCAGGAGCGATTTGCGTGATTTCCAAGGCCGTGCGTTCGTCTGTAATCAAACCACTCACCGAGCCGCTTCTGAGCACGGCGTCGATCGCACCGGCCTTGCCATGTCCGCCTGCCAGCGCGACCGTCCTGCGCCGCCTGCCGTCGGTGAAATTGAACGAAAGAGTGCGGGCGGTAAGGTCGGTCTCGATCGGCTGGCCGTTGACATCGAAGAAGACACCAAGGGCCTCGCCGACAGCGCCAAGCGCCTTCACCTTGGCAATCTCGGAAGGCTCGATCATCCCGGACGAAACCAACGAGGCGTTTCGATCGACCGTTCCGATGCCGATCATGAGCAGGCTGGCTTCCAGCGACAAGGCGAGCACATCGCGAATACCGGGTTGGGCAACCAGAACCGCCTTGTCCTCGGCGGTATTGACCAGCAGCGGTACCGGCATGACATAGGCCTCAGCTCCCGTGCGCTCGGCGATGCGGTGAATGACGTCGAACGGGTTGGCGGCAAATTTGCGGGTGACCCCGCCCAGAAGAGAGACGAAGCGGGTGCCGTTGGCGGGCGTGCGGGGCAGATGTTCAATGGCCGCAGCGAGTGTCCGTCCATGGCCAACGCCGATGACCTTGTGTTCGCCGCGCTCAAGGACGGCGCGCAGATATCGCGCGCCCATCACGCCCAGTGCCTTCAGCGGCAGCGGCTCGTCGCCGAGATCAGGAGCGACTTCGCAAAAGCCAAGGCCGTAGCGCTCGCAGATGGCCTGCTCCAGGGCCACGCAACCAGCAACATCACCATCAACAAAGACCCGTATTAGGCCTTCACGGTTCGCACGGGCGATCAACCGGTGCGCCTTGGTGCTCTGCACATTGAGCCGGGCGGCAACCTCCGCCTGCGTAAAGCCGGCCGCGAAATGCAGCCAGGCGGCCCGCGTTGCAAGGCTGGTTTCGTCTTCCACCAAGCGCTCCTCTCGGCCCCCGAATGCTTATGCCGTCAAGCGCCGAGGCAATTTGCCAGGGAGCGACGGTGCTGGGTGAATGTTTTTACGTCACGTGCAAAAAATTTCACAAACCAAGAAGCGTGTCAAGCTCAACGACGATGGGTTGCAAGTCCGTACTCGGCCTCCGAGCCCGACCACGGGCTTACCGGGACAGTAAATTCTCAATGCCAGGCCGGGTGGCTCGGACGCCCGCCGTTCGTCGGGGCAGCGCGGTCAGACCCGCCGGATTGAGTTTGAGGTCATGCGAATTGGACAGCGTGCCACGTTAAATTGGCGGCAGGTCGGGCTTCCGGTGCAGTTGTTGCTCAAACTGGCCTCGTGGCCGTCCACTGGTTGGGGCCGAACGTGATCAGACTATACAAGTTTACCAGACCACCTGTCGCATGTCGCGGGTTCGAGCCGAACGCCATAATGATCGCAGTCGGGCGTCTTGACCCCGTAGCAGCATGGCAACCGGCTTCTGGGGCCTGGTGGTCCCAATCAGAGGAAGAAATCGGTGACTCCAAGCTTGTCCGCGACGTTGAACATCTCGCGCTGGCTGGCAGCGTTTTTGGTCGTGGCGAGCCACACGCGCCATCTTGTCCTGGTGGATCTCAACGACGTCACGAACAAGACGCTGTTTTGCAAGGTCCTGTATTTCGCGACCGGCCTCGGGCACGAATCTGTTGTGATCTTTTTCGTTGTCAGTGGATTTCTGGTGGGCGGCGTGACGTTGGACCGCTGGCGCGAAGAAGGGCCCAAGGTCACATCCTTCGTGCTCTCTCGTGTCAGCCGAATTTATACCGTGCTGGTGCCGGCGCTGATCGTGGGGCTCGGGCTTGATTTCGTGGGTTTGCACTATTTGAATGCAAGTGAGCTATATACCAACTCAGCAAAGTACCACACCGACTCGCTGAATGACGTGATCTCCGCTGGTATCAATCTGCCTGTGTTCGCCGGCAACCTGTTCATGTTGCAGGGGATCCTTACCGGCACTCTCGGCAGCAACAATCCGCTTTGGAGTCTCTCGTACGAGTGGTGGTATTATTGCCTCTTTGCGTTGATTGGCATCGCTATCCCCGGAAATGGCCAGAAGAGGATATTGTGCGGATTGGCGGTATTGGCCATTTCTGTCTTTTTGCCTGGAAAAATACTGCTCTGGGGCCTGATCTGGTGTCTCGGTGTCGCTGCCCACGCTTGGCATAAAAGCAATGCCTGGCGTCCGAATGCGGTTGCTGGCTTGTTGCTGTTCGTGCTCGCGATGATAGTCTCCCGGCTCAGCCACAATGTGGACAATGTGGCCAATCACGAGCCAATGTACCAAGAGTTCTTGCGCGACTTCATTCTTGGGATTGCCTACACCGTGGGGCTGGTCGGCGCGGGCGGTATGAAGATCAATATTCCATTGTCACGCACCCATGAACGGCTCGCCGCATTCTCATATACGACGTATCTTTGTCACTTCCCCATGATGCTGTTTCTGGTGGCGTTCGCCTATCAGGTGCCTGGCCTGCAATTCCGCTTGCAGCCGGGGCTCGGTGGTCTTTTCTACTACGTCCTCCTGATCGCAGTTGTCTGCGCCTATTGTCTGGTGTTCTCGCTGCTTACGGAGCGGCACACCGGCTATGTGCGGCAGAAACTGCAGGAGTATTTTTCGCCGCTCGCCGCCGTCGCCAGGCAAGGTTAGGCCAAGCCAAAGGGCCAGCAATTGACGATGCCATGGCCGCCGCTGCAAGCGCAAATCATTGACAGGCGCCTGGCTTCCCTCTTTCGTCCTGCAGTCCCGTCCACCCGCCAGAGCCCCAGCAAATGTCCGCACGTCTTGCCATCGACATAGGTGGCACCTTTACCGATGTGGTCCTCGACCGCGACGGCATCATCCACTCCCTTAAGGTGCTGACGACTCCTGCCAATCCAGCCGACGGCTTCATGGCAGGAGTGCGTGAGCTTATGGCGGCGACCGGCACGAAGCCCACCGACGTGACGCTCATCATTCATGGCACAACCCTGGCCACCAACGCCTTGATCGAGCGCAAAGGCGCGCGCACGGGGTTGATCGTGACCGAGGGGCACCGCGACTCGCTGGAAATCGCCTATGAAAGCCGCTTCGACCAGTACGACCTGTCGGCCGACCGGCTGGCGCCATTGGTGCCGCGCGAACTGCGGTTGCCGGTCAAGGAGCGGATGAATTTCAAGGGTGAGGTGCTGACGCCGCTGGACGAGGCGACACTCGACAAAGCCATCGCCGTGCTGGAACGCGAGGGTGTCGCGAGTGTCGCGGTGGGCTTGTTGCACGCCTATGCCAACCCGTCGCACGAACAGCGTATCGCCGAGGTGATCGGTCGCCGCCTGCCAAAGCTCTCGGTTTCGCTTGGCTCTGACGTTTGCCCGGAGATTCGGGAATACGAGCGCCAGTCGACCACGGCCGCCAACGCCTATGTCAAGCCGCTGATGGCCAATTATCTCAATCAGCTTTCTACCGATCTCGCCGCCGCGCGCCTGACCTGTCCGTTCCTGCTGATGACCTCCGGCGGTCATTTGGTCACTGTCGAGACGGCGGTGCGGTTTCCGATCCGGCTGGTGGAATCAGGCCCCGCTGGAGGTGCCATCCTGGCTGCCCGCATTGCCCGCGAACTCGGCGAAACCCGTGTGTTGTCTTTCGACATGGGCGGCACCACCGCAAAGATTTGTCTTATCGACGATGGTGAACCTCTGCTGTCGCGCTTCTTCGAGGTCAACCGCGCGCATCGTTTCATGAAGGGCTCGGGAATGCCGGTGAAAATCCCGGTGGTCGAGATGGTCGAGATCGGGGCTGGCGGCGGTTCCATCGCGACGGTGGACGCGCTCTCGCGGATCAAGGTCGGGCCCGAGAGCGCGGGCGCGCAGCCAGGGCCGGCCTGCTACGGACAAGGCGGCAAGGCCGCGACCGTCACCGACGCAAATCTCGTACTGGGAAGGTTGGCTTCCGCCGGTTTCGCGGGCGGGCGGCTGCAACTTGATATCGAGGCGGCGGCGAAGGCATTGGTTTGGTCCGTGGGCGGCAAACTGAAACTCGACGCGGTGGCCGCCGCCGAGGGTTTGATCGAGATCGTCGACGAAAACATGGCTGGCGCCGCGCGGGTCCACGCTGTCGAGCGAGGGTTGGAGATCGCCGGCCGCACCATGATCGCTTTTGGCGGAGCGGCGCCGCTCCACGCCGCGCGGCTCGCCGGCAAGCTGGGCATCTCACGAATAATCATTCCCAAGGGCGCTGGAGTGGGCTCGGCCATCGGATTCCTTTTGGCGCCGGTGGCCTACGAGGTGGTGCGTAGCCGCCATCTGCGGCTTGACGCCTTTGATCCCGCGCGGCTGAACACGCTGTTTGGCGCCATGCGTAGGGAAGGGGAGGCGGTGGTGCGGCTTGCCTCACTCAAGGGCAAGCTGGAAGAGCGCCGTTTTGCCTATGCGCGCTATGTCGGCCAAGGGCACGAAATCAAAATTGCGGTCCCCGAAGGCGCCTTGATCAAGGCCGACGGCGAGAAAATCCGCGCCGCCTTCGAGGCGGAGTATGAGCGACAATACCACCGCACTGTTCCCGGCTTGAGTGTCGAAGTACTCACATGGTCGTCGGTTGTTTCGGCCCCCCAACCCAAGGTTTCGCGCCGGCCGAGCAAAGCCGCAAGAAGCAAGGCCGCCGAGCCGTCAGGCAGGCGCGAGGTGCGCTTTCCAGGCTCCCCCAAGCCAGTCATGGCGGGAGAATTTCCGCGCGCCTTTTTGACCGCTGCCCAGCATGTCACGGGACCTGCGGTGATCACCGAGGATCAAACGACCACCGCCGTACCGCCGGGGTTCGCCGGCCACATCAACGGCCGCGGCGATCTGGTGCTTCAACAGGTGGAAAGGAAAGCTGCCCGTGGCAGCGCCGCCAGCCTCAACATCCGCAACCAGGTGATTTGGGACAGGCTCATCGCCGCCGTCGAAGAGCAGGCGCAGGCGCTCATCCGCACGGCCTTCTCCACGACCGTGCGCGAGGCTGGCGATCTTTCGGCCGGTGTATTCGATCTGCAGGGCCGGATGCTGGCCCAGGCCATCACCGGCACGCCTGGCCACGTCAACGCGATGGCGGCCTCGGTTCGCTCGTTCATGAAGGTCTTTCCCGTCCCCAGCATGGCCGAGGGCGATGTCTACGTCACCAACGACAGCTGGCTCGGCACCGGTCATCAGTTCGACTTCACCGTGGTGACACCCATTTTTCGCAAGCACAAGGTGGTGGCGCTGTTCGCGGCAACCGTGCATGTGGTTGACGTGGGCGGGCGCGGTTTCGGGCCTGACGCGGGGCAAGTGTTCGAGGAGGGCATCTGCATACCTATCATGCCGCTGTTCCGGCGCGGAGCGATCAATTCCGACCTGATCTCTATTGTGCAGGCAAATGTGCGCGAGCCCGCGCAACTCGTGGGCGACCTGTATTCGCTGACCACCTCCAATGCCGTCGGCGGCGAGCGGCTCGTTGAATTGATGGACGAGTTTGGCCTTTCGAATCTCGATGCCATCGGCGAGCACATCATCGAGACCTCGCGCACGGCCATGCTCGCAGAGATCATGGCATTGCCCAAGGGTGTCTTCGAGCACCAGATGACCTGCGATGGCTATGATCGCCCCGTGGTATTGAGCGCGAAACTCACCATCGGCAAGGACGGCATCGACGTTGATTTCTCTGGCACATCAAACGTGTCGGCCTTCGGCATCAATGTGCCGCTCACCTATACGCAGGCCTACGGATCGTTTGGCGTGCGCTCGGTCATCGGCGGCAAGATTCCCAACAACGCCGGGTCGCTCGCGCCAATCCGCGTCTCGGCGCCAGCGGGCTGCATCCTCAACCCGCTGCGACCGGCCGCGGTGGCCGCCCGGCACGTCATCGGCCAGATGCTGCCCGACGTGGTGTTGGGCTGCCTCAACCAGGCCATCCCAGGCCGTGTCCCCGCCGAGGGATCGTCGTCCCTGTGGGGTCCGATGCTAGTGGGCGGTCACGGCCAAACGGGCACGCACGACTACGGAACCGCAATTCCGTTTTCGATGACCATCTTCTACTCGGGCGGCACGGGCGGGCGGCCGGGCAAGCCAGGCCTGTCGGCTACCGCGTTCCCATCGGGTGTTCGCTCGACACCTGTCGAGGCGAGCGAGTCCGTCGCGCCGCTGATTTTCGTGCGCAAGGAGCTTCGACCGGGCTCAGGTGGCTCCGGGCTGCAGCCGGGCGGCGATGGCCAGGTGATCGAGATCATGCACGCCGAAGGTGCTCCGTTCGCCGCTTACTGCCTGTTCGACCGCATCGACAACGCGGCACGCGGCCGCAATGGCGGCGGCGCGGGGCAAACGGGCAGCGTTCGGCTTGCCTCCGGAACCAAGTTGCGCGGCAAGGGCAAGCAAGTCATACCGGCTGGTGACCGGCTGATCATGGATCTGCCCGGCGGCGGCGGCCTGGGCAAACCGGTCAAAGGTTAAGTCTTGCGGAACACCGCCATCCGCATTCCCAGATAGGACACGACCATCGAGACGGCCGTGGCAAGGGCGATGGCGATCAGCGGCCTGGTTTCGGGCCGTGCGAGCATGACGCCGGCAAATAGTGCGTAGTTGAGAGCTGATGACAGCCAGCCTACAGCCGCAAAACGCAGAAATTCTCTGAACCTTGGCGGACCGGGCATGGCAAAAGTTGCGCGGCGATTGATGAGGAACGACACCACCATCGCCATCGAGATGCTCAGCAGGCGGGCGATCAGGATGGGAATGCCCAGCAGACTCGCGAGGATATGAAAGACCGCGACGTCGGTGATGAAGGCGAGCGAGCCGGCAATAAGGAAGCCGGCAAAGTGGCGCAAGGATGAGACCTCAAGCATTGGCCTGGTCCCAGATGTTCGCCCGTCCGCGGTCAGGGCGCCATAGCCGTTCGGCGAGGCCTTCGGCCGCCATCAGCGTCGCGTATTCCTGCTCGCGGCGCACCGTCACGCTGTCACGGGTTGCCAGCACCGCGTCCACATGACCGGGATGGCACATCGCCAGGTGCCGCGGGCCGCAGGCGGAGAAGGCGGCCTTCAATTCACGGCCGAAGGGCGTCGCCAGATCGAATTTCGAGAAGCCCGAGAATCCGCTGTTCACCGCGAATCCGGCTGAACCGGCGGCCTTGGCGAAGCCGAAAGCCAGTGCCGAGACCCCGATTGCCTTGCGTGCGTACAAGCCTCTCCGGGCGATGCGGACCAGGCTGTCCGATGGGTCGCGCACAAGCATGGCCCGCGCTGTGTCGAATTTGGCGAGAGCCGCAAGCACCCCATTCCTGAGTCCCGACATGGCGTGGACATGCTGATGCCCGTCCAAATAGTCAGGCACAAAACCAGCGTGTTGCGCAAAGGTGTCGAGCTGGCGGCCGACCTCGGCTTCAATTTCCGATGTATCAACCGCTCTGCGGGCGGCCGCACGGATTGCGTCGCCGACGGTTGGAAGTACCCCGCCGGGAGCGAAAATCGGCATGGGTCCCAGAGGGTGTCCGGCCGTGAGATTGACATGCAACCCAATGGCGATTTGACCGCGCAACGGGCCCAGCCGCCGCGCCAGCTTCGACCATTCGGGAAAGGTGACCATGCAGCTGGTGGCCGATAGCCGCCCTGCCGCCGCCAGTTCCTCGATCCCCGCCGAGACCGCATTGCTGATGCCGTAGTCGTCGGCGGTAAGGATCACCGGCGGACCTGGCACTATCTGGACTGGGGTCAATGGCGCGGTCCGCCGTTGGCGCCCGCACGAACCTCATCGCCCTTGCCCGCAGCGCGCCGCCCGCCGATCCCAACCTCCTCGGCGACCAGGAACAGTGGGCGTGCCTTCACCTCCTCGTAGACCCGCCCGAGATACTCGCCGACCACGCCAAGCGAGATCAACTGAATGCCCGACAGAAACATGATCGAGATGATCAGCGAGGGGAAGCCTGGACGATCGGCTCCAAACAGCAAGGTATAGATCAGGAAATATAGGCCATAGGCGATGCAGCCGAACGAGATCAGCAGGCCAATGAGCGTCGACACGCGCAAGGGGACCGTTGAAAACGAGAAGATGCCGTCGAGCGCGAAATGGAACAGGTTGCGCACGCTCCACTTCGCCCTGCCCGATTTGCGCTCGGCCACCCGGTACGGCACGCCGACGCTCGGAAAGCCGATCCAGGAATACAGCCCCTTGTTGAACCGTTCGCGCTCGCCCAGTTGGTTCATGGCCTCGACGGCTCGGCGCGACAACAACCGGAAGTCACCTGCGCCCGGCGGCAGGGAGGTACGCGACAGCGTCTTGAAGATTACGTAGTAGATCTGCGCCAGCCGCCGGCGAATGGGGCCGTCGGTATCGCGGTCAACCCGCTGGCCATAGACCACGTCAAAGCCCTTGCGCCATTCGCTGACGAATTCGCCGATGACCTCTGGCGGATGTTGCAGATCGGCATCAATCAACACCACCGCGTCGCCGCTCGCATACGCCAACCCGGCCGCGATCGCGCGCTCCTTGCCGAAATTGCGACTGAGCGAAACCGCCTTGAAGCGCGCATCCTTGCCGTTGAGCACGCGCAAGGCCGCCAATGTACCGTCATTGGAGCCGTCATCGATGCAGATCGCCTCCCAGGCCACATCGACGGGCTCGAGAGCCGCACGCAACCGGGCCGCCAGCTCGCCGATATTGGCGGCTTCGTTCAAAACGGGGACGATGATGGTCAGAGTCTGCCGGTTGGTCATGTGATGCAGGAGTTGAGCCTTTGACCCGATGGCCGATCAGCCGGGTGGCACGATGGCATAGCCGATCAGAATGGGCTGCGCATCGGGAAACAGCGGCGAGGCGAAGCGGGCGGTCAGCTTTGCGTGCCCGTCCAGCAATTGCGCAAGCGCTTCGGGCGGAGAATCCGAAGCCGCTTTCATGCTCCAGACCACCAGTGCGCCTTGGTTGCGCAACCTGTCGGCGGTGATCCAGGGAGAGAGCCTAAGATCGCCGTCGGTCAAAATCGAGGGCATCGGACCCGGCCGCAGAGCCGTAAGTCCGGCAATCCAGCGTTCCCCGGCAACGATTCGCAAGGGCTTGCCGGTGTTGGCGCGCCAAAGTTCGTCAAAACGGGTGGCAATGTCCACCTGGGGCCAATTCTGGCGCTTCGGTTTGCCAGTAAACCGGCTCTCGTAACGGGTGTCGACTGCATAGCCCACCGGCAGTACCACCAGCAGCACGCAGACCGCGATCGTCAGGCGAAGCAGGGCCCGGTCGGTAACCCGACGCGATGCCACGGCCACCGTCAACAGGCCCGCCAAATCGAACATGGGCGTGCCCCACATGGACTTGAGGCCAATTCCTGATGTCGCGGCCAGAAGCATCGCGATCACCATCGGGACCAGCGTTATCACCGCCAAGAACGCAATGGCAATGCGCGGTGGCGGAGGCGGGCCCGCGGCCCCGGAGGCGCCAATGGGTCCGGCAAGACCGGTGACCACGGTAAGCGCAAGCAGCCCAAGGCACGCCAAACCCTGTGCGCCGAGAAATGTCAGCACCCCGACGCCAGGGCCGCTGGCACGCTCAGCGGCATAGAGCAGTGGGCCGAAATGGCTTTTGACGAGCCAAAGCAGTAGCGGACCACCCACGATCAGAAATACCAACAACCCGAACCAAGGCCCCGGCCGGAGCAATTGGCGACGCAAAGCTGGATCGCCGAGGATCCAGGCGCCCGCCGCCATCAACATCAGGCTCGAGGACAGTTTGGCATAGAGGCTGTCGGCTCCAACGAAGCCCAGCAGAACCCACCAAATGATCTCCGGCCGCATCCTCAATCGCCACAAGATCCAGGCGATCGCCGACCAGAAGGGCATCTGCGCGACGTTGTGATTGAACTCAATGGTCGGCCAGGCGAAGTAGAATACGCCCGCCAGCAGAAGCGTTCCCATCAGGGCCCGGCGCGAGTCCATCATTTCGCGGCCGAGCATGAAGACGGTGAGATAGGTCGCCGCGACAAAAAGCTGTGAGGCCAAATAGGCCGGCCATCCGACCTGGCCCGTGAGCGCGCGGCTTGTTTCGAGCACCCATCCCGGCATATTGGGATGCTTGAAGGTGCCGACCACCCACTCCTGGCCCCAAAGGTAACCTTCCACCACATCCAGCGGCGGCGAGTTATGGCTCAGCGCCGGGGCAAGCGTCCAGACAAAGCATTGAAGCGCCGCGAACAGCATCGCTGCGTGGGCCGGGCTGGTGAGCAGCCCGGCCGGCCGTATCGCCGAATTTTGATTTGAAATACCTGCCGCGTCCATTCCCGCCGTCCTGTTCGCCGTCAGTTCGTAGCTGGTTGGCGCACCGGTGGAAAGAGATTGCTACCCGTGTTGATGTCGCGCCGTATGCCGCTGGTTTACCAAATGTCCACCAATCTGAGGCAGCGTTGAGACCATCATTGCGTTGCTGGGTGAAGTGCCGATGCCGCTTGACGATTTTCCTCCCTCCGAGCCCATGACTCCCGGCGCGGAGCGGTTCAGCCGTGAAGCCATGAAACGGGCTGGTGCCGTGCATGGGGTGACGCTGAGCTATGGCGATCATCCTCTGCAATCGCTGCTGGTGTTTCCCGCAAAGCGGCCCCTGGGTCCAGCCATCTTCTTTTATCACGGCGGCAATTGGACCAATGGTTCCAAGGATTGGTTCTCATTCCTGGCTCCGGCGCTGAATGCACGTGGGATCACTTTTGCCAGCATTGGCTACCGCCGCGCGCCACAGGAAATGTTTCCCAATGGCTTCGAGGACTGTCTGTTTGGTTTCGATGTTGCCCTGCGCTCGATGGCCGGTTTTGGCGCTGACGCCAATCGGGTGTTCGTCGGTGGTCACGATGCCGGCGCCCACTATGCGACCTTGATGACACTAAAGACCGGCTGGCGGGACGCGCTGTCCCTGCCGGGCGATGTCATCAAGGGCTGCCTGCCGGTTTCAGGCTTCTATGACTTCGGCCCCGACGCGGGGTTCAATCGCCGGCCGCTCTTTCTTGGGGCGCCCGAACACAAGGGCGAGCGCTTTGCCTCGGCCGTGCGCTATGTGCATCCCCAGTCGCCGCCCTTCCTGGTCGCATCGGGCTCGGAGGATCTGCCCCAAGTTCGTCAGCATTCGGGCGCCCTGATTCGCGCCCTCAAGCAAAACGATGTGATGGTCGAGGAGCTCATCCTATCGGGCCAGGATCACTGGGGCGCGGGGCTGGCGCTGGCCGAAGAGAACGGCCCCTGGTTGGCCGCGGTCAGTTGGCTGACGGGCGTGACAGGGGGTTGACCCGACCATCCGTCTACTCCGCCGGGATGCCAATGGCTGGGCGGTGCTCCGGTGCTGTCTTCGGCTTGCGAAGACCGGTTGGGACCCTGGCCCTTGCGCGCGCGCCGCTCAGCCACTCGAACATCAGGAACACTGACGGCGTGATGTAGAGGGTCAGCAGCTGCGATACGGCGAGGCCGCCGACGACCGCGATTCCAAGCGGCTGGCGTAATTCGGCGCCGGTGCCATGACCCAGGGCGATCGGCAGCACGCCGAACACGGCGGCGAATGTGGTCATCATGATCGGCCTGAAACGCAGTTTGCAAGCCTCCACGATGGCGTCGCGACTGCTGATGCCGTGCGTCTTACGCTCAAGCGCGAAGTCCACGATCATGATCGAGTTCTTTTTGACGATGCCGATCAGCATGACGAGGCCGATCATCGCGATGACGCTGAGATCCATGCCGAAGATTTCCAGCGCGATGAGCGCGCCAATGCCGGCGGACGGCAGGCCTGAGAGGATCGTCAGCGGGTGGAAAAAGCTCTCATAGAGCACGCCGAGCACGATATAGACGACCAGCACGGCGGCGAACAGCAACAGACCTTGGTTACCCAGTGCCTGCTGGAACAATTGCGCAGTTCCTTGGAAACTTGTGCTGATCGAACCTGGCAGGCCCATGTCGTGGGCGGCCTTGGCGACCGCGTCGGAGGCCTGGCCCAGCGACACGCCGGGGGCAAGGTTGAACGAGATTGTCACCGAGGGCAATTGGCTCAAATGGTTGACGGTGAGCGACATCGTTCGCGGTTCAACCTTGGCCATGGCATCGAGCGGGACCATGGTGCCGCTGGACGTGCGCACGGTGAGCCGGCGCAGCAATTCGCCTGGCTGGCCGAACTTCGGGTCTGCCTCCAGGATCACCGCATAGGTGTTTTCGGGCGCGTAGATCGTTGACACCTGGGCCGTGCCATAGGCGGCATAGAGCATGTTGCGGATGGCGGTCGGGTCTACGCCCAGGCGGGCGGCGGCGTCCCGGTCGACGGTCACGAACTCGGAGCGGGCATTGACCTGCAGATCGGAGTTGACGTCGAGCACGCCGGGAATTGCGGTCATGGCGTCCTGCAACTTGGGTGCAAATTGGCGAAGTGCGGCCAGATCGGCCGACTGCATCGTGAACTGGTATTGGCTCCGCGAGGAAATCGCACCCAGGCTGATGGACTGGACGGCTTGAAAATAGATCTTGATGTTCGGCACCGATCCCGTCGCCTTGCGCAGGCGCTGGATCACCTGATCGATGGTGGCGGTGCGTGCCGGCTTGTCACGCAAGGATATGAACATCCGGCCCGAGCTCTGATCGCTGGCGGCCGCTCCGCCAACCGACGACATTACGGTTTTGATGTCGGGATCCTTGGCAACAATGTCGGCGATCTGCTTCTGGGCCACGGTCATGTCGGCGAAGGTCCCGTCGTCGGGTCCGACCGTGGAGGCGGTGAGGATGCCGATATCCTCCTGCGGGAAAAAGCCCTTCGGGATGGTCGAGTAAAAATAGAAGGCGACGCCAAACGTCGCGAGCGCGGCCAGCAACATCAGTTGGCGGATGTTCAAGCTTCCACGCAGGGTGAGGTCGTAGAATTTCGCCGTGAGGCCAAACAGCCAATTGAACCCGCGCACAACGAAGTTGGCCTTCGCGTGGTGGGTGCCCGATAACAACAGTCGCGAGCACAGCATGGGAGTGAGGGTCAACGAGACAATGCCTGATATGACAATGGCGACGGACAGATCGAGGCCGAATTCAGAGAACATGCGCCCGACGACACCGCTCATGAAAATGACGGGAATGAACACCGCCACCAGTGACAGGGTCATGGACAGAATGGTGAAGGACACTTCCCTCGAGCCGATGAGAGCAGCCTCCATTGTCGGCTTGCCCATCTCGATGTGGCGCTGAATGTTCTCGAGCATGACAATGGCATCATCCACCACAAAGCCGACGCACAATGTCAGCGCCAACAGCGACAGGTTGTCGATCGAGTGGCCGAACAAATACATTCCCGCGAAAGTGCCGATGATCGAGACCGGTAGGGCAATGGCAGGAATGAGAGTTGCGCGGAAAGTGCCGAGAAACAGATAGATCACGCCGACGACCAGCAAAACGGCCAGGCCCAGCGAGAAGATGACATCGTTGATTGACGACCGGATCGACGTCGAGCGATCGAGCAGGACATCGAGATTGACGCCCGGTGGCAATGCGGTCCGGATTTGCGGCAGCGCGGCCAACACGTTATCGACCGTGGCGACCGTGTTGGCGTCAGGCTGACGGAACACGGCAAGGATTTCACCGCGCTTGTCACCCAACCAGGCGGCGTTCAATTCGTTTGCCACCCCGTCGCGCACGTTGGCCACGTCCGACAAGCGGACTGGCGCGCCGTTCTTCCACGACACAATTATCGGTTTGTAGTCGGTGGCGTGATTGAGCGGGCCGGTGGCGTCCAGGATGACGCCGTGGTTCCCCTCGGTGATGGAGCCAACCGCCGCGACAGCGTTGGCGCTGTTGATGGCGGTTTGCAGGTCGGTGAGGGCGAGGCCCCGCGCCGCGAGTTGGTCGAGATCGGCCTGCACGCGAACGGCATATTGCTGGGTGCCGAATATCAAGACCTGCGCGACACCCGGCTTCGTGGACAGATTGGGCAGGATTGTGCCTTGGGCGAAGGCATCGACGTCGGACAGCCGGGTCTGAGTGGTGGTCAGTGCCAGGAAGAGCACCGGCTGGTCGGCTGGATTGACCTTGCGGAAGCTCGGCGGCGTGGTCATGGCGGCCGGTAAGCGTCTGGCGGCGGTGGCCAGCGCCGATTGCACGTCCAGTGCGGCGGCATCGATATTGCGGTTGAGATCGAATTGCAGCGTGATCGAGGTTTCACCGAGGCCCGACGTCGAATTCATGCCGCTGAGGCCGGAGATGGTGGAAAACTGACGCTCCAGCACCTCGGCGACCGAGGAGGCCATCGTTTCGGGGCTGGCGCCGTTCAAGAGGGCCTGCACCTGGATGGTCGGGAAATCGACGCGCGGCACGGCGGCGACCGGCAGGAGTCGGTAGGAGAACAACCCGGCGGCCACGAACGAGACCATCAGCAGGATGGTCATCACCGGGCGGCGGATGCAAAGTTCTGGGAGGCTCATGGCCAGTTCTCCAGGTTTGGCGCGTGGCTAGCCTGCGCTCGCGGTCTTCTCGGGCGCGGGCTTGGTCTCGCCGGTCTTGGCGGTGGTCACATCGGCGCCATCGGTCAGCGCCATCTGACCCGAAACGACCACCTCGTCGCCAGCCGCGATCCCGGCCGCAATCACCGTCAAATTGCCCGCGACCCGCTCGACCGTAACCAGCTTGAGGGTGGCCTTGCCATCCTTGACCGTGAACACATAGGAACCTCTCTGGCCGATCTGTACGGCGCTCGAGGGAACGGTCAGCGCGTTGGTTTCGGTGCCGGTGACCAGCACGACATTGGCGAATGCTCCAGGCCACAGCTTCTCGCCTGGATTGGGCATCACGGCCTTGACCTGGACGGTCCCGGTGGTGCTGTCCACGGTGTTCTCGATGAAGCCAATCTTACCGGTGGGTGCCTTTGGATCGTCTCTCAATCGGACCAAGGCCTTGTCGCTTGCCATCGCCTGGCGCAGTTCGCCGAGCTTGTTCTGCGGCACGGCAAAGGCGATGTAGATGGGATCAATCTGGTTGACCAGGGCGAGCGTGTCGCCGGATTTGACCGCCGCACCGGTCTTGGTTGCGATCGAGCCGATCCGACCGGTGACCGGCGCGCGGATTTCCATGTATGTCAGCGACGTTGAGATCCCGTCTCGCTGTGCTTTGTCGACTTCAATTTGAGCCGCGGTCTGATTGAGCGTTGTCTGGGCCGTCTCACGGATCTGCGGAGCAATGAATTTCTGCTTGAGCAGGTCGTCGTCCCTGGCCAGGTCACTCTTGTTCTGGGCCAACAGCGCGGTGTCCTTGACGATCTGGGCCTCGGCTTGGGCGAGTTGGGCCTTGAGGGCCTGATCGTCAAATTTGAACAGCAGATCCCCGACCTTGACGGCAGCCCCCTCCTCCACACCGACCGATGTGATCTGACCATCCACGCGGGGCTTGATGGTGATCGAGGCAATCGCCTGCACCGTGCCAACGCCCCCGAAAGTCAAGTCAAGCTGCTTCAACTCGGCCGGTTGAGTGACCACGACTGCCGCAGGACCCTTGGCTTTTGCCGGAGCGGCCGTGGCCGCCTTGTCGTTGGCTGCTGGGTTAGCGGCAGTCGTCTGGCCGGCGGCATTGAAATATCCCGCACGCCAACTGGCGGCGGCGGGCAGGGCGCGGTCGATCAGCGCATACAACCCGCCAGCATCTCCGAGTGCCGCCGGGCGCGACACCCAGCCGATGACGATCAAGCCAACGAGGGCAACCACAAAACCAAAGAATCGTCGCATCTCAACCTGTCTTTCGCTGCTCAGCCCGCATAGCGCAGGCGATGAACGCATAAATTCCTGAATGTCCGGCAGCGGCGCCACGCAGCCGTTCCTGAGCCACATCGACTTGGGGCCCGGGCACTGCGGTGCTCTCGTGAAATGTTAGCACAGGCACGGCGCCGTACCAACCAACGCTGCTGCGGTGCACAATCCGTCGCTTCGCAATGGAGCGGCTCTACTAAGTTAACCTAGTACCCGACCCAATAGCTCCTTGGCTTGATCAACGATCAGCGTTCATACAACCGGCCGAACAAGGGCAATTTATCGGTGACGCCTGCCAGCCTTAGGCAATGCCAGGCCATCGCGTGATTTGACGAAGTCACCGGCACACCCAGGCGCGCCTCGATTCGCGTGGCCGCCTCCAAAAGTCGCACGCTGGTGCAGGATACGAACACCATGTCGACTTTGTGCTTATGCGTAATCGCGTCGATCCCTGCCTCAATGCTGGCTGCATCCATGGCCGCCACAATCCCATCATCGGGCTCGTTGAAGGAGCCGAACACCGGCACCTCGAAGCCTCTCTTTTCGATATAAGTGCGGACGATCTCGTTGACGTCGGCCCGGTAAGGCGTCAGCACGCCAATGCGCTTGGCGCCGAACGCCTCGAAGGCGGCGAAGGCGGCGGTGATCGGCGTTGTCGCCTTGACGTTCGGCCGGGCGGCGTGGATGCGCGCGAACACGGTTTCCTCGCCAAGCACCATCGAGGCCGAGGTGCAGCCATAGGCGACCACGTCGAGAGAATTGCCGGGCAGGATGACGGCCGCCGCATCAGCGATGCCCGCCTTCATGGCGGACAGCGTCTCAGGTGTGATCTGGGGCGAATTCAGGATTCTTGATTGATAGAGCGCGACTCCGGGAAGGTTTGCCAACAGGGCGCGGAATTCGTGTTCGATCGTGAAGTCGGTGGCGAGTACGATGAGGCCGATCCGGGCGCGCGAGGCAATGCCGGCGTCCGTCGAGAACGGCAAGTGTTCGATGAGTTCGCAGGTAGAGCTTGAGTCACCTTTCATACCGCATCCCCTCCCCGTCGATGGCCGGCGCTCTTTGGCTGACGAGATCGGCAAGCACTCGGGCTGAACCGCTCGCCATCGTCCAGCCGATATGACCATGGCCAGTGTTGAGCCACAGATTGGCATAGGGCGAGCGGTCGATCACGGGCATTCCGGTCGGCGTCATTGGCCGCAGGCCAGCCCATTGGCCGAGCTTGCCGTAGTCGAGTCCGGCTGGAAAGAGCCTCTTTGCGCGGTCTGTCATGGTGGCGAAATCGGCGGGCTTGTGGGCGTTGGAGTAGCCAGCGATTTCGGCGGTGGCGGTCACGCGCAGCCGGTCGCCCATCGGGCAATAGGCCAGCAGATTGTCCTCGTCCACGCCACCGATCCGGGGTAGCGCGGCCGTGTCCGTGGCCGGAATCGTCAGTGAATATCCCTTGACGGGATAGATCGGCAGATGGATGTCCAGTCTGCTGAGCAAATGGGGAGCATAAACCCCGAGGCAGACAACGAAAGCATCGGCAGCGATCGGGCCGCGATCAGTGAGTGCGCGCGCGATTTCGCCATTTGCGGCTTCGAGCCCGGTGATGGCGGTATTCCAGCGGAAGGCAACGCCTCGCGCCGCGCAGGCCGCCGCCAGCGCTTGGGTGAATTTGCGGCAGTCGCCGCTTTCGTCCGTGGGCACATAGAGCGCGCCGGCGATTTGGCCAGCGGCGGCGGCTAGCCCTGGATCGCGGGCGATGGTGGCGGCCCGGTCCAGCGCCTCGATTGCCAAACCCTGCGAGCGCAACAAGTCAGCCTTGACAGCCGCGGCCTCGAAGCTGGCGGCCGAGCGGTAGAAATAGAGGACGCCGCCAGTGCCGCGATCATATGTGACGCCCGTTTCGGCGACGACCTCGCCCAGCACCTCTTGCGAATAGTGACAGAGCCGAGTCTTGTTGATGGTGTTGATGCGCGCCCGTTCAGATGTACACTGCCCGAGGAACGCCATCGTCCAGCGCCATTGCCGCGCGTCGAACTGGGGTTTGAACACGATCGCCTGGTCGCGGGCGAGCAGCGAGCGCAGCATGAGGCCGGGAGCGCGCGGGGAGGCCCAGGCGTAGGCGTGCCCTGTCGACACGAGCCCTGCATTGCCGAACGAGGTGAAGTTGGCAGCCTCGGCTTCGCGGTCAACAACCACGACCTCATGGCCGTCCTTGGCCAGCTGCCAAGAGGTGGAAACGCCGATGACGCCAGCGCCGAGGACAGCAATCCGCATGAAGAACGAGCCCCTTTTTGCGCCGGGCGTCTCCCTTTCGGGGAGCCGGCCGCCCGGAGCCGGTATATCCAACTGAGCGCTCGAAGAGAGTCTCGTCAACCTCGAAAGGCAGTAGCCGCTGGCGGCCGGCTCCGCGAAGCGGAGTCGCTAGCGGCAATTAAAGAATCGGCGCCGTTCGACTTTTCAGTCGAGCGCCGCCGTGACCATGATCTCAACGTTGTATTCGGACGCCGCCAGCTTGGCCTCGACCGTCGCGCGGGCTGGCGTGTTTCCCGGTGCGACCCAGGCGTCCCATTCCTTATTCATCTCGGCGAACTTGGAGATGTCGGTCAGCCAGATATTCGTGGTCAGCAGCTTGGCCTTGCTGGTGCCGGCGGCTTTCAGCACGCG